>OODT01001461.1_pt1 | contig 11938 bp, 7 predicted proteins | sample 1671841 | NCBI WGS metagenome assembly OODT01 (sample SAMN06348198, study PRJEB24527) | human gut metagenome | biome: human gut; feature: ankylosing spondylitis patient; material: feces | host: Homo sapiens | place: China | collected 2015-10 | reverse complement strand
CAGGAAATTTATATCAGATTGATGATAAATTTTACCGTAGTGAGCAATTAGAGCCACAATCTGAAGCATTATTAAATAAATTGAATATTCACACGATTGTGAATTTACGCTTTTTTGACCGTAATGATGATAAACAAGCATTTAGTCATACTAAGATCAATTTGATTAATACCCCATTACTAACTTGGTCAATCAGCCCAGAGGAAGTTGCCGATATTCTGTGGCAAATCAAACAACATCAAAAAAATGGTGCGGTTTTAGTGCATTGTTATCATGGTGCTGACAGAACGGGCTTAATTGTTGCAAGCTACCGTGTGATTTATCAAAATTGGGATCTCAATGAAGCCAAACGAGAAATGCAACAAGGCCCTTACGGCTATCATTCTGTTTGGAAAAATATTGATAATTTCTTCACGCAAGAAAATATGGCTAAGATCAAAGCCGAATTAGATAAACGTTCTAACACAACAAAATAGAACATGAATGAAAGTGCGGTTAAAATTAACCGCACTTTTATTTCCAACTATGTTCTTTTATTAAGTAATGACTATGTTTGTTCAACAACAAAACGCAACACCATCCAATATTGTGGCGTTCAATTTTCTATTGATTGCCTTTTTAACGGGGATTGCCTCTGCCTTTCAAACGCCGACCTTGAGTTTATATCTGTCTCAAGAGATTCAAGTTTCACCTTTTTTTGTGGGCTTGTTCTATTCAGTCAATGCCATTATTGGCATTATCTTGAGCCAAATTCTGGCAAAATATTCTGATAAGCAAGATGACCGTCGCAAAGTGATGATTGTTTGCTGTTTAATTGCTGTGCTTGGTTGTCTGATTTTTGCTTATAGCCGAAATTATTATGTGTTGATTATTATTGGTACAACGTTATTAGGGCTAGGTTCATCCGCTAATCCGCAATCTTTTGCTTTAGCACGAGAATATGCTGAAAGCAGCCATCGTGAAGCAGTGATGTTCACCACAATTATGCGAACTCAAATCTCATTGGCTTGGATTGTTGGGCCACCGCTTTCTTTTTTCATTGCGTTAAACTGGGGCTTTGATTATATGTATTTGGTGGCAGGTTCTGCCTTTTTACTTTGTGCAGGCGTCAGCAAATTATTACCGAAAATTCCTCGTCAAAGTGCGGTTAAAAATCAAGAGATTTTAGACAATACGCCACCAAGAAAAAGTGTGATTTACTTGTTCATCGCTAATCTATTGCTTTGGACCTGTAACAGCATGTATCTCATTAATATGCCATTATTTGTGATTAATGAATTACATTTAGACAAAGAACTAGCGGGAACATTAATGGGGACGGCTGCGGGATTGGAAATTCCTGTGATGATTTTTGCGGGCTATCTCACCAAATATTTCAGTAAAAAGCGCTTGATGATGATTGCTTTAGTTTCAGGTCTCGCCTTCTATTCAAGTTTATTATTCGCTGAACAAACTTGGCAGCTTATTGGATTACAAATGCTTAATGCGATTTTTATCGGTATTACCGCTACCATTGGGATGGTGTATTTCCAAGACTTAATGCCGACTAAAATGGGCACAGCCACTACGCTATTCAGTAATGCTGCAAAAAGCAGTTGGATTATCGGAGGACCTATTGCGGGTATTATTGCGGAAATTTGGCATTACAATTCTGTTTTTTATGTCGCTGTGGCACTAATTTTTATCAGCGTAGGCTGTATGTGGAAAGTCAAATCAGTTTAATGAAAATAAAAAAGTGCGGTCAATTTTGACCGCACTTTTTACTTTATATTATCGCCATGCTTTGAATTGGTTAATCAATCCATTGGTTGAGCTATCATGGCTTGAAACGTTCCCTTTGTCTGCCAATTCAGGAAGAATTCGGTTAGCCAATTGTTTACCTAATTCCACGCCCCATTGGTCAAAGCTAAAGATATTGAAAATCACACCTTGTGCAAAAATTTTGTGTTCATACATCGCAATTAATGCGCCAAGAACAAATGGTGTAATTTTTTGCACTAAAATAGAGTTGGTCGGTTTGTTACCGGTAAAGACTTTAAATGGCACAATGTCTTTTACCTCATCCAACGATTTACCGGCTTTCACAAACTCTGCTTCGACTTCTTCTTTGGTTTTACCAAAAGCAAGTGCTTCAGTTTGTGCAAAGAAGTTTGATAACAACTTGCTGTGATGGTCACCTAATGGATTATGGCTTTGTGCCGGCGCGATAAAGTCACAAGGAATTAACATCGTACCTTGGTGAATCAATTGGTAGAACGCATGTTGACCATTTGTACCTGGTTCCCCCCAAATAATTGGGCCAGTTTGATAATCACGGATAACATCGCCATTACGATCGACATATTTACCGTTTGATTCCATATTGCCTTGTTGGAAATAAGCCGCAAAACGGTGTAAATATTGGTCATAAGGTAAAATTGCCTCAGTTTGTGCACCGAGGAAATTGGTATTCCATAAACCAACTAACGCTAATGTTGCAGGAATATTTTTTTCTAATGGCGCAGTACGGAAATGTTTATCCATTTCATGCGCACCACTTAGTAACGCTTCAAAATTATCAAAACCGATTGAAAGTGCGATTGAAAGACCGATTGCAGACCATAAAGAATAACGGCCACCAACCCAATCCCAGAATTCAAACATATTGTTTGTATCAATACCAAATTCTGCTACAGCTTTACCATTGGTAGAAAGTGCAGCAAAGTGTTTTGCCACCGCGCTGTTATCTTTCGCTGCCGTCAATAACCAATCACGCGCAGAATTCGCATTGGTCATGGTTTCTTGGGTTGTGAAAGTTTTAGACGCCACTAAGAAAAGTGTGGTTTCAGGATTGACTTTTTTCAATGTTTCAGCGATATGTGTGCCATCCACGTTTGAAACAAAGTGCATATTCAAGTAATTTTTATAAGGACGAAGTGCTTCAGTCACCATGTAAGGGCCTAAGTCTGAACCACCGATACCGATATTCACCACATCAGTAATTGCTTTTCCGGTATAACCTTTCCACTCACCTGAAATCACACGATCACAGAACGCGCTCATTTTCGCTAATACAGCATTCACTTCTGGCATAACATCTTTGCCATCTACATATACTGGTGCATTTGAACGGTTACGAAGTGCGGTATGTAATACGGCACGATTTTCTGTGCGATTAATCTTTTCGCCCGTAAACATGGCATTAATCGCTTCATCTAATGCCGATTCTTTGGCTAATTGATGAAGTAATTTAAGGGTTTCTTGATTAATTTTATTTTTTGAAAAATCCACTAAGATTTGATTTTCAAAAGTTAAAGAATAATCGTTAAAACGATTTTGTTCTTGTTTGAATAAATCAGCGATGGTGGTATGAGCCAGTTGAGATTGGTGAGCTTCAAGTGCTTTCCAAGCTTGTGTATTGGTTGGGTTAATGTTTTTCATGAATATTTCCTTTTAAAAATTGAATTCTTTACATTTTTGCTTTCTTGCAAAAACAATTAATCGACATATTCTGTTATAACACGAGGGGTCAATTTTGTAATCAATTCATAGCTTAAAATACCACTGTATTTAGCTACTGTTTCAATTGGTAATTCCTTACCCCATAAAATCACTTCATCACCTACTTTATCTTGGCTATCTGCGCCTAAATCTACCGTCAGCATATCCATTGAGACACGACCAACAATAGGAACAATACGACCATTTAGATAAACTGGCGTACCTTCTGGCACATCACGCGGATATCCATCACCATAACCAATGGCAACCACGCCAATTTTAGTATCTTTCGAACTCGTCCAAATACCGCCATAGCCAACAGGCTCCCCTTTTTTATGTTCACGTACAGAAAGCAAAGATGAGGTTAAGTTCATCACAGGAGTTAAACCAAATTCAGCACCTACAGTATCTGTTGGTGAAATGCCGTACATAATAATCCCTGGGCGAATACAATCTAAATGCGCTTCTGGCCAGAATAGAATCCCACCTGATGCGGCAATGGTTCGCTCTCCCTCTTTATTTTTTGTGGCTTGAAGAAAACGATCGAGCTGAACTTGAGTGTAATCTGAATCTAACTCATCAGCACGGCTAAAATGACTCACAAAACCTAAGTGCGGTTGAATTTGAGGGAGTTTTTTCAGCTCTTGATAAAAATAATCCACTTCATCAAGCGACACACCTAAACGGTGCATACCAGTATCAATCTTCAACCAAACTTTGATTGGACTTGGTACTACGGCTCGTTTTAATGCTTCAAGCTGTTCGCGGTTATGTACCACCGTCTCAATATTATTTACTGCAATAATAGGCAGATCTTTTTCATCAAAAAAGCCTTCTAGCAATAAGATCGGTTTAATAATACCGTTAGAGCGTAAAGATAACGCCTCTTCTAAACGTGCCACAGCAAAGCAGTCCACCATGCTTTCTAAAGCGGATGAGACAAATACCACACCGTGACCATACGCATTTGCTTTCACGACGGCAATAATCTTGCTGTGGGGTGCTTTTTCTTTAATAACTTGTAAATTATGTTTTAAGGCAAGCGAACTGATTTTCGCTGTTGCCGGTTTTACGTTCATTTTTCTAATCCGTTATCTCTTGCCTAATAATCATCTCTGTATTCACGCTGCTCGGCAAGGTTATCAAAGCGTGAAAATTGACCGTTAAATGCTAAACGTACACGACCAATCGGACCGTTACGTTGTTTACCAATAATGATTTCAGCAACACCTTTGTCTTCAGAGTTATCGTTATACACTTCGTCACGATAAATAAACATGATCAAGTCAGCATCCTGCTCAATAGAGCCCGATTCACGTAAGTCTGAGTTTACTGGACGTTTATCCGCACGTTGTTCCAACGTACGGTTAAGCTGGGACAGTGCAATGACCGGGACTTCTAATTCTTTCGCTAATGCTTTTAACGAACGGGAAATCTCCGCGATTTCTAAGGTACGGTTATCTGAAAATGCAGGTGCGCGCATTAATTGAAGGTAATCCACCATAATCATGCTCAAGCCCCCATTTTCGCGATACACACGACGCGCGCGCGAACGCAATTCTGTTGGAGTTAAGCCAGATGAATCATCAATATAAAGATTGTTTTTTTGCTTAAACATCCCAAACACGCTGGCAATTTTGCTCCACTCCGTTTCATCCAAGTTTTGGCCTGTACGTATTTTGGTTTGATCCACGCGAGCAAGAGAGGCAATCATACGCATCATGATTTGTTCAGCAGGCATCTCTAAACTGAATACCAACACAGGCTTATCACTTGCCATGGCGGCATTTTCACAAAGGTTCATCGCAAACGTGGTTTTACCCATAGAAGGACGTGCCGCAACAATGATGAGATCCGAAGGTTGTAACCCTGCTGTTTTCTTATCTAAGTCAATAAAGCCTGTTGTGACCCCTGTCACACCGCTATGATTTTCAAGCTTACTTAAGGTATCAATTCGAGCAATAGTACTTTCTAACACACTGATCACATTTTGTGGTCCTTCAGTTGAAGAACTGCGTTTTTCAGCAATAGCAAACACTTCTCTTTCAGCTTCATCCAATACCATTTTGATGTCTTTGCCTTTCGGAGAATAGCTGTTTTCTGCGATACGATTTCCCACTGCAATAAGCTCACGCAAAATCGCTTTTTCACGCACGATTTCAGCATAAGCCAGAATATTAATGGCATTTGGGGTGTTATTAGAAAGATCAGCGAGATAAGCAAAACCACCTACGGAATCGCTAATACCTTTCGCTTTAAGGGCTTGATCAAGGGTGATTAAATCAATCGGTGTTTGGTTACGCATTAATTCTTCCATAGTTTGGAAGATTGCTTTATGCGCAAAAGTATAAAAATCCTCAGCGATCACTCTTTCTGCAATACCATCCCAATGCTGATTACTCAACATAATGCCACCAAGTACGGCTTGTTCAGCCTCAGTGGAATGAGGCGGGATGCTAACTTGTTCAGTTTTCTGATCAGGAGATTGGATTTGTCGTTGTGAGGCCATAAGGATTTCAATTTAAACTAAAAAACTGTGCTTATGATACCGCAAATACGAGGTGGTTTTAAGAAAAAAGTGCGGTCAATATTTTCAATATTTTAGACATAAAAAAACGGTGGAAAAATCCACCGCTCTTTTTATAAGAAATATTGATTACTCAACGATTAAGGTACGGCAAACATTAGTTGTGCCTGCTGATTCATCACCTTGAGTTAATAATACAATATCACCAGAAACCAAATAACCTTTTTCTTTTAATAGGTTAATCGCTGCTTTCGCACCTGCAGAAGTACGAGATTCACCATCAAAATGAACTGGTGTCACACCACGGTATAATGCACAACGGTTTAATGTTTCTTGAACACGAGAAAGTGCAAAGATTGGTAAACCTGAACTGATACGTGACATTAATAATGGTGTACGACCAGAGTGGCTTAATGTAATAATTGCTGCAATACCGCTTAAGTGGTTTGCTGCGTACATTGCAGACATCGCTACAGATTCTTCAATATCTCTGAATTCACGATCTAAACGGTGTTTAGAAATATTGATGCTTGGCATTTTTTCTGCACCTAAACATACGCGAGCCATTGTCGCCACAGTTTCAGCTGGATATTGACCTGCTGCAGTTTCAGCAGAAAGCATTACCGCGTCAGTACCATCTAATACCGCATTTGCCACGTCCATCACTTCTGCACGAGTTGGCATTGGGTTGCTGATCATTGACTCCATCATTTGAGTTGCAGTAATAACCGCACGATTTAATTGACGTGAACGACGAATTAATTTTTTCTGTACGCCAACTAATTCTGGGTCACCGATTTCAACACCTAAGTCACCACGAGCCACCATGATTACATCAGAAGCAAGAATAATGTCATCCATTGCTGCTTCATCAACAACGGTTTCAGCACGTTCAACTTTAGCAACGATTTTCGCGTCTAAACCTGCTTGTTTTGCTAATTCACGCGCATAGTTTAAATCTGCACTTGAACGAGGGAAAGATACAGCTAAGTAATCTACACCGATACGTGCAGCTGTGATAATATCTGCTTTATCTTTTTCGGTTAATGCGTCTGCAGATAAACCACCGCCTAATTTATTGATCCCTTTATTGTTTGATAATGGACCACCAACTGTCACTTCAGTAAAGACTTTTGCACCATCAGTAGAAAGAACTTTTAATTGAACACGGCCGTCATCTAATAAAAGAATATCGCCAGGAACAACGTCTTGTGGAAGAGTTTTATAATCTAAACCAACAGCTTCTTGATTACCCTCACCTTTTGGTAATTCCGCATCAAGAATAAATTTATCACCAACATTTAAGAAAATTTTGCCATCTTTAAAAGTAGAAACACGAATTTTAGGACCTTGTAAGTCACCTAAAATTGCCACGGTTTTACCTAATTTCTTCGCGATCGCACGAACACGCTCAGCACGCTCAATATGATCATCTGGTGTACCGTGAGAAAAGTTCATACGTACAACATTAGCGCCTGCTGCGATAATTTTTTCAAGATTGTTATCGCGGTCTGTTGCAGGACCCATTGTACATACAATCTTCGTTCTTCTTAATTTTTTAGACATTATCTAAACTCCACAAATAGTTACAATTTAAAAAAGCTTTTTTAATTTCGGCTCATCCGAGATAAAAACCGTCGCGCATTATACGCTTAAACCACCGCAAAATCAAAACAAGCACTGAGAGTTTTTGCAACAAATTTTGGTTATTTTTTTAGCAGCTAAATTTAACTTAAAACAAATCCCCTTGTTTTCATCATTAAAACTGTTTATCATCTGCCACATATTTTACGCGACTATAGCTCAGTTGGTTAGAGCACCACCTTGACATGGTGGGGGTCACTGGTTCGAGTCCAGCTAGTCGCACCACCTATCAAAGCCAGTAAATTTCTACTGGCTTTTTCTTTCCCTAAATTCTACTTCAAAAATCAATCACTTACACACAATCAACTCAACCTATCACTAAAATTTTAAGCCTTGAATATTGCTAACTTTTAGCTATTTTTGTATAGTTTTTGACGTTAATTCTTTATAAACGATTTTATTTTTTCTCTATACTAGTAAACTATAACAAAAAATTCAGATCATCATTGGAGTAATAAAAGATAAGATTGAAATACTCTAGATATAACTATTACAGACTAACACTGTATATTATTGAACTGTAATAACTAACCGAGACCTAAGGAGAAAATATGGCAAATGTAAGTATTAGAGGATTATATTTGGATCCTAAAAATCCAAGACATATTCCAATTGAAAATCAAAAAGAAATTATCAGTGATCTCATTGAAAATGAGAAAGTAAAAGAGCTTGCAAAAGATATTGCAGAAAAAGGAATGACAAATCCATTAGATCTTGTTGGAATTATTACTGAAAATAACAAAAAATTAGTAATCGAAGGTAATCGTCGAGTTTGCGCTTTAAAGCTACTAGATAAACCAAGTTTGGCACCTAAAAAGTACCAAAAATATTTTACAACTCTACAGGGAAAAGTAAAAAATCAAATAACTAAAATTCCCGTCCATGTATTTTCAAATAGAGATGATGCATTACCTTGGTTATCTACTTTACATACAGCAAGTTCAAATACATCAAGAAAACCTTGGAGCCCTGAACAAAAAACTCGCTTTGACCAAAACGTTGATGGAAAGCCGAATCATGCTGCTGCGTTGACAATTCTCGATTTTTCATTAGAGAATAATTTAATTTCTCCTGAAAAATCTCAAAAAGTGATAACAACAATAACACGTATGTTAAGTACTCCAGCAGTAAGAGAAGCTTTTGGTATTACCACCGGAGTTACAGAACGCAATATTCTCATTAATATTACAAAAGAAGAATTCACCGCAATCATTGCCCAATATTTTAATGATTTTGATGACCCCAATTACAACATAGGATCACGCTCAAATATAAATAATCGACTAAACTATATTCAACACCTAAAAAATATTGGCAAAATTCCAAGCAACCGATTAGATAAAGAAATTGAATTAATTCCAGGTATATCATCTACAACGCCTACAAGTAGTGCCATTTCACAAAAAAATACTACACAAAAAAGAACTACTAGGACAACTAAAAATAAATCAGCACAATTAATTGATTATGATTTAGAGATCCCTGTGAGTAAAATACAATCAATTTATTCTGAAATTAATACCATGGATATAGAAAAACATCCCTATGCAACAGCAGCATTACTACGAGCTCTGATTGAACAAAGTTGTGACTATTTTCTATTAAAATCTGGAAACTCTATACAATTTCATGAAGGTTCTAAGACTCAAAAAATTGATGAAAATTCAAAACTTAGAGAAAAGATTCTTGGCATCGCACAGTATTTCAAGACAAATCAACATTTAGGAGATAAAGAGTTATCTGCTCTAATCAATGAATGCGCGACAAAGAAAGATGGTGCGGGAACATTGAATTTATTACATGGCGTACTACACAATTATGCACACAATATTTGCTCAGCACAAATTATTAGCGCACATAATAACCTTCGTCCATTTATTATTGCAATGTGGCAAAAATTCCGCTGGCCAAATACAAATTAAATAATTATAATGGTGAGCATGTATTAATAATAGGCCTTATTATGTATCATACTCCATTAAGATATCCAGGGGGCAAAGCTAAATTTGCCCCAAAAATAAAATCAATTATTGAAAATAATGACCTACACGGGCACTATATAGAACCATATGCTGGTGGAGCTGGCGTTGCTTTAGATTTGCTTTTTAATGGTGTCTGTACAGATATTCACATCAATGATCTAGATTTGGCCATTTATCACTTTTGGAAATCAATCACTGAGGAAACAGAAGACTTTATCAGATTGGTGTCCAAAACAGATGTGACCATTGAGGAATGGCACAAACAAAAAGAAATTCTTAAACAAGATGATATTTCTCCTATAGAGCGTGGTTTCGCGGCGTTCTTCCTAAACCGCACCAATCGCTCCGGCATATTAAAAGGTGGCGTAATAGGAGGATTACAACAATTAGGTAATTATAAATTAGACTGCCGATTTAACAAAGAAACACTAATCAAACGAATCCAAAAAATTGGTTCTCTGAGTAATAAAATTCATGTATATAATCAGGATACTGAAAAATGGTTATTAGAGATAGATAACCTTATACCATCTAACTCATTAATTTATCTTGACCCGCCTTACTATGAAAAAGGACAAGGACTGTATCGTAATTTCTACAATCACCAAGATCATAAGTCAATAAAAGAAAAGCTAATTAAAGTTAAAACTCCTTGGGTTGTATCCTATGATAACAATCAAAATATTAGGGATATTTATCAACAATACCGACAGGAAGAGTATATATTGAATTATTCAGCTAGCAAAAAAATGAAAGCAACTGAAGTTATAATATACAGTGATAGTATTAAGTTGCCACATAGGACATTAGCGATATCTAACTAAAACTAGTATTTTATAACGAAATCCCAAGCTTTTTAGCTTGGGATTTTTTCTTTTTATCCCCCCTACTTAATTTGAATGAATATTTCTGAATAAATTAAATTTATAAATGAAAACAATTCGTATTGATAGAGGAAAACGTTTTCGTTATACTTCCCACTCTTTTTATCTAACGGGAAGCTAATATGAATTTTAAATTAAGCCTTATTTCAACCGCACTTTTAACCAGTTTTTCCATTTCTACGTTTGCAGAAACTGAGCAGGCTGTAGATACAAATACCGAGACGCTTGAGCAAATTAACGTTCAAGATACGGGAATTAAACAAAATGGTTACCAAACGACGGGGACATCTGTCGTATCAAAAGCTGAAGTGCCTGTATTCGACACGCCAAACACAGTAAATATTCTTTCAACTAAGCTACTAGAAGATCGCAAACCTGAATCACTCATTGATGCGCTTTATAACGTCAGTGGTGTGAGTCAAGCGAATACGTTAGGTGGTATGTTCGACTCTATTCAAAAACGTGGTTTTGGTGGAAACCGTGACAACTCTATTATGCGTAACGGTTTACAAGCTGGCCCCGCTAAAAACTTTAGCGCGACAACTGAAACCGTTGAAGTTTTAAAAGGTCCTGCATCTGTACTTTATGGTATTCAAGATCCAGGTGGTGTAGTTAATATCATTACTAAAAAACCACAACAAACGCCACGTTATGTCGTTGGTGGAACCTTAGGTAATCATAGCCTGTGGGGAACGCAATTAGATTTTACTGGTGGCTTAGGAAATGGTTTTGCTTACCGCTTTATCTATGACAAACAAGAAAAAGATTACTGGCGTAATTTTGGCAAAGTGAAAAATACGACTTACGCCCCTTCTCTTTCTTGGGAAAATGATAAAACTAAAGTGCTTCTTTCTTATGAACACAAAGATATTCTTGAACCATTTGATCGTGGTACAAATCTTTTAACAGCAACTAATGCATTACCAGATATTCCTGTATCGCGTCGTTTAGATGAACCAAATAACGAAACAACCGCAAAAACCGATAATATCGATTTCAAAATTGAACACAAATTAAGTGACGGTTGGAAATTAAATGCGGGTTATAGCTATGCTCGTTACAAATATTTCTACGACCAAGCTCGTATTACAAATATTAACGTTAAAACACGTACAGCCCGCCGTGCAATTGAACAGCAACAAGGCGATCAACGTGTTCATAGCGGTACATTAAATATCGTTGGTGAATTTGGTATTGGTGATATTGCTAACCGTTTTGTAGCTGGTGTGGATGTCATGCGTAATATACGCGATATCGGACCTATTTATAATCAAGGCATCATGAATTCTGATATCAATATTGATCATCCAAACTATACCAGCCCTGTTGCGGAACATAAAAATGGTAACGGCAACGCCTACCAATATAACTATCTCAAAACTGTTGGTGTTTATATTCAAGATACCGCCTACTTTACAGAT
>OODT01001456.1_pt1 | contig 11978 bp, 7 predicted proteins | sample 1671841 | NCBI WGS metagenome assembly OODT01 (sample SAMN06348198, study PRJEB24527) | human gut metagenome | biome: human gut; feature: ankylosing spondylitis patient; material: feces | host: Homo sapiens | place: China | collected 2015-10 | reverse complement strand
GCGGCAAAATTGATTCTGCGCCGGAAGCAGACCCTGAAAATAGGAATCAGAAAAACTTGAAAGGAGACTTTCGCAAATCATGATGAAGAAAACAATCAAAAAGCTGCTGGCCGCACTGCTGGCAGTTGCCATGGTGTGCGCCATGGCGATCCCGGCGTTTGCATACAACATTAAGGAGGACATCAATAAAGACCACTCTTTCGAAGCTTTCCAGATCTTCAAGGGTGATGTTGAGGGCAATAAGATTTCCAATGCAACGTGGGGCAGCAACATCGATCCTGATAATTTTCTGCCCCAATTGAAGGGAGCTGATACCATCGGCCCTCTGTTTGCCAATGCAAACTCTGCTCGGGATGTTCTTGAGGTTATCAGCCAATGGCATAATTCCGATGCTAACAGCATCGCTTTCGCGCGTTTTGTATGCCACTATCTCTACCCGACTGCAGACGCAAATCCGACACACGCCGCTATAGGTAACCATACCCTCCACTTTGACGACGCAGGTTATTATCTGATCGTTGATACTACCTACTTTAAACCTGGCGATTCCTATGTTGCCTACAATTCCTTCATGCTGACGGTTACCCAAGCAAACTGGAACGTTGATGTTACGCCTAAGGTTGAAAAGCCCTCTGTTAAGAAGGAGGTTTACGACAATCAAGATGGTACCAGCAACGAAGCAGGTTTTGGTTCCAGCGCTGACCATGCGATCAACGAAGAGTTCAAGTTCAAGCTGACCGCTACCCTGCCCGCAAGCAATGTCCATGTTTACGATTACTATGACAAGTACACTGTTATTTTTAATGATACTCTGTCCGAGGGCATTACCTTTGACCGTTTGGATACTGTAGAAATCACAAATGGCACTACTTCACAAGTGATCGATTCTAATAAATATACTCTTTACGAAAAACAGCCGTATCTCACACTGGGCATTGATGATGTCAAAACCTGTGCATCAGGGCTCAATTTGAATGACGGCGCTACGATTACGGTCACCTACACTGCACACCTGAACGACAAAGCCTTTGTCAATACTACAAGTGGCTCTTCTACCGAGAACAAAAACAGCGTACAGCTCCAGTACTCTAATAACCCCAAAGATAGCGAAGCATACTGGGGCTTCACTCCCGAAAGCGAAGTCCGTGTGTACACCTACCAGCTGAACAACACCAAGTATCGCGATGATGATACCCAGGGCAACGAGTTGGCGGGCGCTGGTTTCCGTCTGTACAGCGATAAAGATTGCACTGAGGAACAGGAGATCAAGCTCAAGAAGAATACTACTGACGGCACTTACTCCCCCTACTTTGGAACGGGTGCTGGCGATGAGATGTTCTCTGACGAACATGGTCAGTTCAATGTCAAGGGTCTGGACGCTGGCACCTACTACCTGAGGGAGACCAAAACTCCTGACGGTTACAGTGCCTGTGCCGATAAAAAAATCGTCATTTCTGCAACGCACACCGAATACAATGTTTCTCTGTCCGGTGAATCCAACCTGAATAATAAAATCATCAACAAAAAAGCCGGCGGCATTACCCTGCCCTCCACCGGCGGCATCGGCACTACCATCTTCTATGTGGTCGGCGGCGGCCTGATGGTTGCGGCCATCGTTCTGCTGGTCACCAAGAAGCGCATGGAGAACAAGTAAGCTCCATTTTCCCCAAGAACCCGGAGCAAAGGGGCCGCAAGGCCCCCGCTCCTATCCTTATAACATTAGGGAGTAGCCCATGAAAAAGAACAAAAGCACCATCATCCTGATCCTCGTCTTTTTCGTGGGTCTATCCGTGATGTTATACCCCACCCTCAGCGATTACGTCAACCAGCTGCATCAGTCCCGTGCTGTGGCCACCTATGCCGAGGATGTGGACAATCTGACCGATGCCGACTACAGCGCCTATTTCGAGGCGGCAGATGCGTTCAATGCGCAGATCGCCGCCGACCCGGACGCTTTGTATTTCCCGCAGCGCTTTCCCACCTACGAAAGCACGCTGGATGTGACCGGCACCGGCATTATGGGCTACATCACCATTGAAAAGATCGGTGTGGAGCTGCCCATCTACCACGGCACCAGCGATGGCGTGCTGCAGATCGCCGCAGGCCACTTGGAGGGCACCAGCCTGCCGGTGGGCGGCGGCAGCACCCACGCGGTCATTTCGGCTCACCGCGGCCTGCCCAGCGCCAAGCTGTTCACCAATCTGGACCGGCTGGAAGTGGGCGATACCTTTACCATCACCGTGCTGGACCGCGTGCTCACCTACGAGGTGGACAACATCTCCATCGTTCTGCCCACCGAGACAGACAACCTCAAGGTGGTGGACGGCAAGGATTACGTCACCCTGATGACCTGCACCCCCTACGGCATCAACTCCCACCGCCTTCTGGTGCGGGGACGGCGCATCGAAACGCCGGACAAGCTCAAGCACATCCGTGTAACAGCCGATGCCATCAAGATCGAACCGATCATCACAGCTCCCATCATGGCACTGCCCCTGCTGCTGGTGCTGCTGCTCTGGCTGCTGTTCTCCAACCGCAAACGCAAATCTACAAGAGGTGAAAAACATGAAACGCACTGATCTCAAAAAGCACGCTGCGGCCCTGCTTTTGGTGCTGTGCCTTCTGGTAACAAGTGCGCTGCCTGCCCTTGCCACCAGCGCAAACATCAAGCTGGTGGACAGCAGCGGCAATCCCACTACCGGCACCATCCGCGTTACGCTGTACGACAGCGCCAACGATAAGGCGCTGAGCGGCGGCGAGCTCACTTTGTACCGTGTGGCCGAGGTAAAGCGCCAAAACGGCAACCTGAGCTACGAATACTGCGGCGATTTCTACGGCTGCGGTATTGCGCTGGGTGATTTGACCGACAGCACCCTTGCGGCTCAGCTGCAGGAGTATCTGCCCCAAAGCGCCGAGGGCACCACAAAGACCATTGATGCGGACGGCAACGTGACCTTCCGTGGTCTGGAGCTGGGCCTGTATCTGATCGTGCAGACCGAGGCTTCCAAGGGCTATGAGCCGATCAATCCGTTCCTTGTCTCTCTGCCCATGGCGGAGGATGGCAAGTGGAATTATACGGTGGATGCCAGCCCCAAGGTGGGTGCTTACACCCCCACCAAGCCGGACACGCCGCCTACGCCCCCTACGCCGCCGGATACGCCCGATCATCCTGATACGCCTACCCCGCCGGACAACCCGGATAACCCGGTCTCTCCCAGTAATCCGGACAATCCCGTGGCTCCGGGCCATCCGGATCATCCGGCAGCACCCGGTAATCCAGACAGCCCCGTTCTGCCGGGCCACCCGGATAACCCGGCAATGAGCGGTCTGCCGCAGACCGGTCAGCTGAACTGGCCCGTGCCGGTGCTGGCTGTCAGCGGTGTGGTGCTGTTTGCATTCGGCTGGGCGCTGGATCGCAAATACCGCACAGTATAATTTTATTCTGATACAACAAAGAGGACCCGATGCATCTGCATCGGGTCCTCTTTTTCGGTTTCTTTTATGCAGTCAGGGTTTACTGCTGCTGTGCCTGCTCGGCGCGCTTGGCTTCCAGCGCCAGAATGGCATCGCGGCGGCTCAGGTTGATGCGGCCCTGCTGGTCGATGTCGGTCACCTTGACCACGATGGCATCGCCCACGGCCACCACATCCTCCACGCGCTCCACACGCTTGGTGTCCAGCTTGGAGATGTGCACCAGACCTTCCTTGCCCGGTGCGATCTCAACGAAGGCACCAAAGTTCATCAGGCGGGTCACTTTGCCCTTGTAGATGGCACCGATCTCGGGGTCCTCCACAATGGTCTTGATGGTAAAGATGGCGCGCTTTGCGTCCTCCTGATCCACAGCAGAGACGAACACATGGCCGTCCTCCTGCACGTCGATCTTGCAGTTGCAGGTAGCGCAGATGTCCTGAATGACCTTGCCGCCCTTACCGATGACGTCCTTGATCTTATCGGTGGGGATCATCATACTGAACATCTTGGGTGCGTAGCGGCTCAGCTCATGGCGGGGCTCTGCGATCACCGGCTTGATGATCTCGTCCAGAATATACAGGCGGCCCTTGCGGCACTTCTCGAAAGCCTCAGCAATGATGTCGTAGGTCAGGCCGTCGATCTTGATGTCCATCTGGATGGCAGTGATGCCCTTGCGGGTGCCGCCCACCTTGAAGTCCATGTCGCCGTGGAAGTCCTCCACGCCCTGAATGTCCAGCATGGTCATCCAGCGGTCGCCCTCGGTGATCAGACCACAGGAAATGCCGGCAACGGGTGCCTTGATGGGCACGCCTGCATCCATCAGGGCCAGCGTAGAGCCGCAGATGGATGCCTGAGAGGTGGAACCGTTGGAGGAGAGCACCTCAGACACGCAGCGGATGGTGTAGGGGAACTCTTCCAGAGAGGGCAGCACGGGCACCAGAGCACGCTCTGCCAGTGCGCCATGGCCGATCTCGCGGCGGCCGGGGCTGCGCGGTGCGCGGGCCTCGCCCACAGAGTACGGCGGGAAGTTGTAGTGATGGATATAGCGCTTGGTCTGCTCGTCGGTCAGGTCGTCCATGAGCTGGTTGTCCTTGGTGCCGCCCAGAGTGCAGGTGGTCAGCACCTGCGTCTGGCCGCGGGTGAACATGCCGGAGCCGTGCACGCGGGGCAGGATGCCCACTTCGGCAGCCAGCGGGCGGATCTCGTTGATGCCGCGGCCGTCCACGCGCTTGCCCTCGTCCAGCAGCCAGCGGCGCACCACGAACTTCTGCATCTTGTAGCTGACCAGATCAAGGTCTGCAGCGGTCAGGTCGGGGTACTCCTCGGCGATCTTGTCCATGATGGGCAGCAGAGCGGCATCGCGCACATTCTTGTCGTCGGTGTCCATAGCGGCCTTGAAGTCGTCCAGATACTTGTTCTGGATGGCATGGAACACGTCCATATCCAGACCCACCACCTGAAAATCGATCTTCGGCTTACCGCGCTCAGCCACGATGCGGTTGATGAACTCAATGGTCTTTTTGATCTCCACGTGAGCGGCCTTGATGGCGTTCAGCATGGTGTCCTCGTCCACCTCGTTGGCACCGGCCTCGATCATCACGATCTTATCCATGGTGGCGGCAACGGTCAGGGCAAGGTCGCTCACCTTGCGCTGCTCCTGCGTGGGGTTCAGCACGATCTCGCCGTCCACCAGACCCACCTGCACGCCGCCGATGGGGCCGTTCCACGGGATGTCGGACACGGCAGTGACCAGAGAAGCACCGATCATACCGGCGATCTCAGGGCTGCAGTCGGGGTCCAGACTCATGACGGTCATGGTGATGCACACGTCGTTGCGCATCTCCTTGGGGAACAGCGGGCGCATGGGGCGGTCCACCACACGGCTGGTCAGGATGGCGCGCTCGCCGGGGCGGCCCTCACGGCGCATAAAGCTGCCGGGGATGCGGCCTGCGGCGTAGAGCTTTTCCTCATACTCCACGTTCAGGGGGAAGAAATCCACGCCCTCGCGGGGCTTGGGGCTCATGACCACATTGCACATCACGCAGGTCTCACCGTAGCGGATCAGCGCACTGGCGTTGGACAGACCGCACATTTTGCCCATTTCTACCTTGAACGGGCGGCCTGCCAGCATGGTCTCGTAGACCTTGTAGTTCTCAAAGGTCTCTCTGCGGGAACCAAATTCAATTGCCATTGTTTTTGCCTCCTTGTTTTTTCGGATTTTTTCTATCCAAAAGGCGGTGGCACGCGCATCATAGCAATAAATCCAGCGTCCGTGCCGTTCACATCCGGTTTTGTTTGAGATATTTCCCCCACCGGGGGAATGTCTCTGCCGTTGATGTGAGCCGTCCGCGCCATGAAAAAGCATTCGGGGCACAGGCGTTCGATTTACTGCTGCAATACGCAGCCGCTGCCATTTGTATACAAAAGCAAAAGGCAGGCACCTTTGCGGTACCTGCCCTCTGTTTAAATTACTTACGCAGACCCAGAGTTGCGATCAGAGCACGGTAACGCTCGATGTCCTTCTTCTGGAGGTAGGCCAGCAGATTGCGGCGGCGGCCAACCATCTTCATCAGACCACGGCGGCTGTGGTGATCGTTCGGGTTCTTCTTCAGGTGCTCGTTCAGCTCGTTGATGTGAGCGGTCAGCAGAGCGACCTGGACTTCGGGAGAGCCAGTGTCCTTCTCGGTCAGAGCGACCTTGGCCATAACTTCCTGCTTGTTCATAGTACCATACCTCTTTATAAAATTTTATGTGCCAATGGAACAGCGGCGGGAAACGGCATTCCCAAAAAGCGGGCATACTCCCAACCCCGTACCACGGTAACAGATACAGTATACCAGAACCCTGTGCAAAATGCAAGGATATTTTTTGCATCCTGCCTTTATTTTTTTACGTACTGGTGCCAGTACAGCTGCACCTCCGGCAGCTTCTTTTTGCGCAGCAGAACTGCGGTGGGGATCAGATACAGCAGCACCGAAAGCAGCATGGATGCATCGTAGCCGCTTACCGCATCGGCCACGGTAGTGGTGCCGTACAGCCCACCGATGAGCATGGACGAAATATCCATGGCACCATGCAGGAATACTGTCACCCACAAATTGCCGGTGCGGAAGTAGATTGCCGCAAAAAGAGTGCCCAGCGATGCTGCAAACACGCACTGCATCAGCACACCGAAGGGTGCCGAACTGAGGATATTGGTCAGGTGCGCCGCACCAAACAGCACACCGGACAAAAGGCAGGCCTTCCACACACCGGCACGGCTGGTGCCAAAGTGCTCCAGCAGGGTCTGGGCAATGACACCGCGGAAGATGAATTCCTCGGCCACACCCACCATGGCCATGCTGACAAGGAAGGTGCAGATGCGTGCCGCAGGCTGCAGCACGCCGTTCTCCGGCCGACCCAGCACCAGCGAACCAAAGGCATTGTAGCCAATGAACACCAGCGGGTACATGCCCACCAGCAGGCCATTGAAAAAGCCGCTGCCGCGGCGGCGCAGCAGCCCAGCACGGTCTGTCCGTACCAGAAACAGCACTGCCACCATGGCCCCCACCAGCTCCTGCAGAGTGCTGTAGAGGTATGTATCAATGGACGCAAAATCCGTCCGAAAAAGAACCAATGCAATGGTAAAGACAAGATCTGTTACGAACAGGCTTGCCAGAAAAATCACTTCTGCCAGAACACAGAATAAGATCGGGTGCGCTTTGCGCAGTCGTTTGAGCATGGGATACCCTCCTGAATCGTTGATGGTACTATTCTAGCACACTTTACCTTAAAACGATATAGCACGCGCAAAAAAGGCAGTTTTTCCTTCTGCTGTGCCGCAAAGCGCTCACTTTTTCAAAACAAAGATCTGTTCAAACTCCTGCGTTGCCAGCAGCGAAACATCCTCATAGCCGCCCTGTCGGGCAATGTTCCACGCAGTTTCCATGTTCTGGGCCGTGATCTGCTCCACCTGTTCTGCCGTCACGAACTGCCACAGCCCCCGGCCTCCAATGAACAGCACAAGCGTATCATTTTCGCCGGTGTTATACTGAACCAGCAGCTCACTGGAATCGTCCGGCACCACACAGACCTCCTGAAATTTGAGAAGCTCCTGCACGCCGGAAGTGAAACTGCCAAGGTCCCCGGTAATATCCACGCAGGCGGCCTGACTGTATTGTTCCAGTTCTTTGTCTATCTTATAAGTACCGCTGTACATGCGCTCCGGCTCGATCACAAATGCAAGCACGACCATTGCAAGGCACACGATCTGCAGAATGCGCTTTCTGGTGCCTGCACGCAGCGTATCCAGAATGGAGAAAAGGCCGCAGCCACAAAACAGCGCTTCCAGCGGTTGCAGATGGTACACATACCGCAGCGACTTATACGGCGAGATCACCGCGATAACCAGAAATGCAGCAAGCGCCGGGACCGTGATCAGCTTGACATCCTCGGGGATCAGCGTAGTGCCGCGCAACTTGCCCGGCAGCCAGCGCTGCCCCAGCTTCGTCAGGATCAGCACGGCCATAATGCCTGCGCCTACAGCAAAGCCGACGATGCTCCAGCCGATCAGCTCCAGCGGGCCTTTGGGGTACTGCGCCAGATCAAAAAGATTGCGCGTTGTAGCATCCAGTGAGTTCGTATTCTGCGAGTGCAGCTGTGCATACCAGCACGGAAAGGTGAGCAGCATTCCGCCAACACCCGCAAGTGCCGGAAGCGAAAATGCAGCAGCATTTTTCCATTCGCGCCGGAACATCAGGTAAAGGTCATATGCTGCGCACAGCAGGAAGGCATAGACCACAAAGAAATACTGGGTCATCATGCCAAGATAGATGGTTACACCGATCAGAAGATATTTGGGCACAGACGGCCTGCGAAGAGACTTTGCCACCAGCAGCGCAAGCAGGATCGTCAGCAAGGTCATGAGCATATACATGCGCACCATCGTCACATTTGAGATCATTTCACGGTTGAACGCATACAATGCACAGACGAACAATGCTTTTTTCCAGTCTGCAAACAGCTCCATGCCCAGCGCATACAGCGCTGCCAGCGTGCCGCCCAGCAGCACAAAATTCATCCCCAGACCCGTCCATTTTGTAAAGCTGCCCGGAAATAATGAGCACACCGTGTGCAGCAAAAAGTAGAACAGCGGCGGATGAACGTCCTGCGTCTGGTTATAGTAGACCGACGCATAGTCGAACCGTGTGCTTCCCTGCGGGGCAACATAATTCAGAAACTCGCTCTGCGTGAACACTGCTTCCGGCAGCTTGCCGTTTGCCACCTGTTCTCCACCATGGAGCCAGCTTAAAAACGGAACATAACTGCTGTTTGCAAGGCCGTAGGAGTAGATCTCATCCAGAAAGAAACCCTCTTTCCGCACAGCCCACCAGCCGCAAAGGCAGATCAGAACGATCACAAAAAGCGCGACCGCCCGTTTTTTCTTTTTTATTTCCTGCATAGTTTCTGTTTTTCCTCGTTTTTTTGTCCGTTCTGCAGCCAAATATGGCTTTGCTTTTCCAGTATATCATATTTAGAACACAAGTCAAAACTTTTCGGGTTGCAGATCCCGCTGCTCCTAGCAGCATGCACCTTGTTAGACATTCCTAGCCGGTGGAACCCGCGGGCTAAACAAAGCCATACTATGGCTTTGTTTGCGGTGCTTCGCACCGCCGCCCTGTTCAAATCCCGCGCGGAGACAAAAAAGAACCAGTACACGAATGTGTTAGCAGCATGCACCCTGTTAGACATTCCTAGCCGGTGGAACCCGCGGGCTAAACAAAGCCATACTATGGCTTTGTTTGCGGTGCTTCGCACCGCCGCCCTGTTCAAATCCCGCGCGGAGACAAAAAAGAACCAGTACACGAATGTGTTAGCAGCATGCACCCTGTTAGACATTCCTAGCCGGTGGAACCCGCGGGCTAAACAAAGCCATACTATGGCTTTGTTTGCGGTGCTTCGCACCGCCGCCCTGTTCAAATCCCGCGCGGAGACACAAAAAAGAACCAGTACACGAATGTGTACTGGTTCTTTTTGGTCGGAGCAGCGGGATTTGAACCCACGGCCTCCTCGTCCCGAACGAGGCGCGCTACCAACTGCGCTATGCCCCGAAAATACCGCAGCCAGTTGAGACTGCGGTTTTCTTGGTTGGGGATGAGAGAATCGAACTCCCACAAGTAGAGTCAGAGTCTACCGCACTACCACTATGCAAATCCCCATTATTCTGTTTGTCTGCCGCGCCGTGCGCTGCTGACAAGGGATATTATACTCAAAAGGCCCGCGCTTGTCAACCATTTTTTTATTTTTTCTGCAAAAGTTTTCCCGCTGTTCTCCTGCCCGCAGAAATGCACCGTGGAAGCGTGTAAATTTTCTGCGCTTCTCTTGACAGCAGCCCCCATCCGGAATAATCTTATACTATAAACAGGTAGGTCTCCGGGCAGACTGACTTTGAAAGGCAGAACGCGCGGCGCTGAATACCAAATGAAAGAGGGCTTTTGAATGAAAAAACGTGTTGGAATCCTGACCTCCGGCGGCGACTGTCCGGGTCTGAACGCCACCATCCGCGGCGTAGCAAAAGCACTGTATGCCCGCATGGGCGATAACGTGGAGATCATTGGCATCCTGAACGGATACAGCGGCCTGATCAACGGCGACTACAAGGAGATGTGCGAGGACGATTTCCGCGGCATCCTGACGCTGGGCGGCACCATTCTGGGCACCAAGCGCACCCCCTTTAAAATGATGCGTGTGGTGGAGGACGACAACATTGATAAGGTTGCCGCCATGAAAAAGACCTACAAGGAAGCCAAGCTGGACTGCCTGCTGTGCCTGGGCGGCAATGGCACCCACAAAACCGCAAACCTGCTCTCGCAGGAGGGTCTGAACATCATCGGCCTGCCCAAGACCATTGATAACGATATCTATGGTACCGACGTAACCTTCGGCTTCCACACCGCCGTGGACATTGCCACCGATGTGATCGACCGCATCCACACCACCGCAGGCAGCCACAGCCGCGTGATGTGCATTGAGATCATGGGCAACAAGGCCGGCTGGCTGACGCTGTACTCCGGCATTGCAGGTGGTGCAGATATTATTCTGCTGCCGGAACAGCCCTATGATATCGACCGTGTGTGCTCTGCCGTGGAACGCCGCGCAAAGAAGGGTTCCAACTTTTCCATCATCGCTGTGGCCGAGGGTGCCATCAACTGCGAGGAAGCCGGCATGAAGCGCAAGGAATGGATGGCAAAACGCGCCGAGGCAGGCTTTGGCACCACCGCCACCAACCGCATTGCACAGGCCGTGCAGAAAAAAACCGGCATGGAGACCCGTGTGTGCATCCCGGGCCACATGCAGCGCGGCGGCAGCCCCAGCGCCTACGACCGTGTGCTGGCCACCCAGTTCGGCAGCTATGCGGCAAAGCTGGTGGAGATCGAGCGCTACGGCGTGACCGTTGCCATGGTGAACCGCCATGTCACCGAGAACCGTCTGGCCGACATTGCAGGCAAGACCCGCAACGTGCCGGAGAACTGCGACCTGCTCACCGTCGCCCGCCGCATGGGCATCAGTCTGGGTTGATTACCATTTGAATGCTCTCCGCTTTGCTCTGAGCATTTTTAGCGGAATAATTATTTTTTATTGGGGATTCCTGAAAATCTGCGGATTTTCAGGAATCCCTTTTTCACCGGAAGGGTCCCAACCGGCAGATGCTTCAAACAAACTGAATGCCGTTTTCCGCTGCACCCCCTCCCGTGAAAATGCAGATCCCGGCAGACCGCAGTCTGCCGGGATCTGCTCTATTCAGAAATACTGTTTCCGTTGAAGATGGCCAGAGTGCAACGGCGGCCATTCAAAATCGTCTGCCGGACAAATCAAAGGTCCGTCACATCATGCCGGGTGGGCTGGCCTTTTTCAAAGGCAGCCGCGCTTTCCAGCACACCGCGCACCATGCTCTCCACATCCTCGTGGGTGTAGAAAGCCGTGTGGTCGGTCAGGATCACATTGGGCATGCTGCGCAGAGCCGCCAGCTCCGGGTTCGGGATCACATCGCCCATGCGATTATAATAGTACAGGCCGTTCTCATTTTCCAGCACGTCCAGGCCCGCCGCGCCAATCTTGCCGCTTTCCAGCCCGGCGATCAGTGCATCGCTGTCGATCAGCTTGCCGCGGGCGGTGTTGATGATGGTCACGCCCGGCTTCATGCGCTCAATTGCTTTGGTGTCGATGAGATGGTGATTCTCCTCCGTAGCGTTGGTGTGCAGAGTGATGACATCGCTTTCCGCCAGCAGAGTCTCCAGCGGCACATACTCGGCGATCTTCTTTACCTCGTCGTTGGGGTACAGGTCGTAGGCCAGCAGGCGGCAGCCAAAGCCGGACAGATGCTGCAGCACCGTGCGGCCAATGCGGCCTGTACCGATCACACCCACAGTGCAGGTGGAAATATCGCGGCCGATTTTTCCCTGCAGGGAGTAGTCCTGCGCTTCGCCGCGCTTGAGGATGTGCCCTGCCTTGCGCAGGCTCATCAGCAT
>OODT01001455.1_pt1 | contig 11986 bp, 17 predicted proteins | sample 1671841 | NCBI WGS metagenome assembly OODT01 (sample SAMN06348198, study PRJEB24527) | human gut metagenome | biome: human gut; feature: ankylosing spondylitis patient; material: feces | host: Homo sapiens | place: China | collected 2015-10 | reverse complement strand
GGCGCGCGACGCCGCTCTCCGTCACATTAGAAATGCCCCTCAAAGTCCCCTTCGATTTCATAGGGCCAGCTGAGGATGCCGCCGAGGTCGTAGATATTGGTATACCCCAGCGCATCCAGCTTCTGGACGGCGTCAGCGCTGCGGCGGCCGGTGCGGCAGTAGACCAGCCAGGGTGCATCCTTGTCGGGCAGCACCTCGGCAGCGCGGCTCATCACCTCACCCAGCGGCAGCAGCTTTGCGCCCGGGATATGGCCCACTGCGTACTCGTCCGGCTCCCGCACGTCCACAGCCTGTGCCTTTTTCGCGTCCAGCAGACGGATGGCGGCTGCGGGCTCGATCTTCTGTATCATAAGTGTCTCTCCTTATATCTCTTGTTGCATCATCTTATGATAACAGATATTTTTTGTTCTAGCAAGATGACTTTTCGATATTTCCGCGTCCGGAGCAAAAGGCAGGTTTTTTCACTTTCCAAAAGCGGGTAGTCGTGGTATACTGGAAGGCAAGCAAGGAGAGAACCGCTATGAAATTTTCCACCAAGAGCCGCTATGCGCTGCGGCTGATGGCCGAGCTGGCCCGCTACGCCCCGGGTTCTACCGTCTCGCTGAAGGAGATCAGCGAGCGCCAGCAGCTGAGCCTGAAATATCTGGAGCAGATCGTCACTCCGCTGGCCCGCGTGGGCCTCGTCAAGAGTGAGCGCGGCAGTCAGGGCGGCTACCGCCTGACCAAAGCCCCCGCCGACTACACCGCCGGTGAGATCCTGCGGGCCATCGAGGGCAGCGTGGCCCCCATCCCCTGCCTCGGCAGCGAGACCAACGAGTGTCCCATGTCTGACCAGTGCTTCACTCTGCCTTTCTGGGCCGGGCTGGACGATGTGATCAACCAATACATCGACAGCGTCACCCTCGAGCAGCTGGCCCAGAGCCTGCCCGCCGTCAACGAGGGCTGTGGCTGCTGCGGCACCAAGTCCTGATTTTTCTACCCCGGGATTGACTCCGCGTCCAAAAAAAGGTATACTATTTGAGTATCACCGCCGGGGTGTTGCGCAGTTGGTAGCGCGCCTGCTTTGGGAGCAGGAGGCCGCGAGTTCGAGTCTCGCCACTCCGACCAGACAAAAATAATCCGAACTTATTTCCAATAGGAGATGGGTTCGGATTATTTATTTTCTTCGGAAATCTCAATAGAGGTTCCCGGCAGAAGATGAAATCCGAAATCATAGATTGACCGATACAAACTAGACAATGATTTCAGGAGGACAGGATTATGAAGTACGATGCAAGAGCTTGCAAGTTTAACATGGACACCGGGTGCGTGGAGTTGCTACTCCGGGATGGGCGCAAAATTTCCATTGATTGCACCGGGGGCGAGGATGCGCTGGATGTCACTATGGCGCAGAGGGCAGAATTGGATTACCTCATCTACAACGACCCGCTGGCGTATGCTGAACTGATTCTGAACGGCGAACCGGAGGAATATTTGAAGAACGTGGCTGGGAGTCACGGACTAGAGGACTGAACGCAAAAACAGAGTGCGCCCTGCCGGACGCACCCTGAAAAATCCACACACGATAAGTAAGGCAGGGAGTTCCCCATCGGGAACTTCCTGTTTTTCTTTGCCGGAGAGATGAGCCTGTTCTGCCTGCCACGCAGCAAACTCCCGCTGACCTTCCTCGCTGTTCCAGCAGGCAAGAATCGCCGGGTAGAATGCCCGTGCCAGACGTTCGATGGCTTCATCGGGATAGGGGGAAGTGTTTGTGGACTTTTTCTTTTTGTTCAAACGCACGCTCCTTTGATCGTCCCACCGCAGCAAAGTCGGGCGAGAAAATCAAAGTTCCAATTTTTATCAGGCGCAAGGGCGCGGATGCTTTCCGCCCTGCACTTGCGGCTGGTGGCTCGTTGATGGCTTACAAGTGCCTGTCGTTATGCGACTTTTTCATCGTTCAGCAGTTCTTCAAACTGTGCCATATATGCCTTGTGCTGTTTGAGAATCTTCGTGGTCTCCACTTTCACATAGGCATCATCAGGCACCTTGGGGAGATACTTCATCAGGAAATCAACATCCTGCTGGATTCGCCGGACGGCAGCTTCCAGTGCAGAATAGTTGATTCCGTAGATTCGTTTCTGCGGAGCAGGGCGGTCCTCCGGGTGCAGAATCTCGTGCACGATCTGTTTGCGGTTCGGAAAATCTGCTCTGGCAAGACGGTGCATATCGGCATCACGGACTTTGAACTGCCCGGACAAGATTTTCTCCTGCATACCGGGTATCATCTGATCCATGATCTGAACGCCTCGCATAAACTTTTCAGAACGGGCAACATAGGATTCGCTGACATTGTGTTGCTCCGCAATCTGCTTACGGACGCTGTTTTCCGTAGCAGTGGGAGGAATTGTGTCATTTTGACACAATTCCTCCTGAACAGGTTCTTCGGTAGTAACCGTATACTGGTTGTTGCCGTTTCCACCGGGCTTTCGATGCTCCACACTGTACTGCTTTCCAATGAGGAACTTCTTCTGCTCCGGCGTGAGGTTGCGCCGCCCCAGCTGATTCTTGCAGATCCATGCGAGGACTTCTTCTCTGCTTTCAAACGGGAGCGGCATGGTGGAGAAAGAGATTTCGGGATGCTCCTGAACGATCTCATAACGATTGTGGCCGTCAACGAGGGTGTTGTTCCACACGATCAAAGGAGAGAGCAGCTTGCCTTCTTTGAGGATATTTTCTTCAAGCTGCTTGTACTCATCGTCCGTCAGCGGCGGAATCTGATTCTGGAACTCCGGGTCGATTTTCAGATTGATCATACGCACACTCCTTTATCTCTCCTGCTGCGTCTGTTCTTCCTCCCGGAAAAAGGACGCAACATTCTGCTTTGCGGTTTTCAGTTTGAGCAGTTCCTCTTTAGCTTCCTTGTACTGCTCGTAGAACTTTGCCTTTTCGGATGCCAGCTGCGCATACTCGGCTTCCAGTTTCTTCGGGCTGGGCAGCTTGGCGATATCATTTGCCTTGAAATAGGCTGCTGCCGCCCGGTGCGCTGTCAGCTCTGCACGGTGCTGTTCTTCAAAGGCTGCGGGTCGTTTTGCAGCTTTTAACTGCTGTGCGACGCTCTTGGTGCTGGCGTAGGCTGCGACCTGATAGCGCAGCTCTTTGTTGACCTTCATGCGGCCTTCGAGGTCTTTCACCACCGCCAGCGAATCGTGGAACTTGGTGTCAAGCTCTGCGATTCTCTGGTCGAGTGCGTCCTCGTCAGTCAAGCCCTTTTCTTCTAGGAGAATCAAGGTCTGTGCCATGGCTTTGAGGTTGTGTTTTTTCGCCCAACGCTCGTAGCCGATACCCTTGCCCTGCTTCAGCTTCGCTTGGATGTCGATCAGTTTCCTGATGGCATCCTGCTTGGATTGTCCCTTGGGTTTGCGTTCGGCGTTTGCCTGCAACGTGGCAAGCACTGCCGCCTTATCGAACTTGTCACCGAGATGTTTCGCTCGGATAAACTTCGTTCTGCCAGAGGGCAGATAGCTGAGTTGTCCACGGCTTTCCTTGACGGCAATGCCATACTGCTGCATGAGCCTGTCAGAAAATTCTTCAAAGCTGGCAGCACGGTACAATACCGAAGAAATCTGTTTCCGTAAAGTGTCTTTCACGGTTTCAAACTTCTTCTGCCGGGGCGGTTGTCCAGCTGCGGTGAGGGCTGCGTTCTCACGGTCAAGTTTCAACTGGCCACGCCTACGCGCCCAATACTCAGCTTCGCTGACACGCTCTTTCGAGCCGTTGAGCAGGTCAATCTGGTACAGTCCGGCACCCTCACACAGCTCCATGACCTCAACACGCAAGTGCCGCATGGTCTGGGCGGTGCTGGAATGCTTCATGCCCTCGCGCCAGTCGCGGGGCTTCTGCATATAGGGTTTGCGCTCCACTTCTCGTGTTCGGATGCTGCCGATCACGATGTGGACGTGGATATTTCCCGAATGGTTGTGCCCATCCGGGTGAGTGCAGACGATGGCGGGATGACCGGGAAAGTTTTCTTTGCAGAACTGCAAACCGAGGGCTTGCGCTTTCTCCATGGTCAAGCCGTTTTCAACTGCATCCCGTGGGTCAAAGCTGATGATATACTGGTGGCTCTTGATATCTTCCGGGTGGTTGTTCTTGTTGTACTTTCGGTTTGCCAGCAGACAGGCAGTTGCAAACGAGAAATCGCCGCACTCAAGGGTGTCGAGCAGGTACGAATCCCGCAGCTTCGGCTTTCCCTGTTCATCCAAAAGTGGCTTCCCGGTGAACGCATCATGCTGGTAAACGAGGTACGTTTCGATGGCGGTGTAGTCCGAGTTTTTAGAGCTTATATGCTTGAGCGTTGCCATACAGTTCACCCAGAACTTTCTCGGCGTGCAGCCGAAATGCGGTCAGGTCTGCAAGTTCGTCAAGGAGTTTCGCCCGGATCTGCTCGGTGTCTGCACCGCCGGAATTGAAGTGCCTTGCAAGCTGGTTGAGGTTGCCGCCCACCTTGTTGCACTGGGCAAGCAGGGTGGAAACAGCGGTCAGGGTTTCTTCTCCGCCGCCGGCAACGATGACCGTTTTCTCGATCTTGACGTTGTGGATGGCACGGCGGATGAAAGTGGAGAGGGAGAGATTCAGGAGTTTGCAAGTGAGTTCCAGTGACGCTTTTTCCTCCGCTGTCACACGGAACTTGATGACGTGCGTTTTGTTGTTCGGCGTGTCGTGGTGCTGGGAATTGCTAGGAATCGGTTGAACATTCGTTTTGGTCATTGTACCTCCTGTCTGTTCGATAACTCCTCGGTGAAGTTATGTAAAGCACGACACGCCGTTGCTGTTCGCACCGTCAGGTGCGAACCATGAGCAGGGTTTGGGGCAGGCACGCCCCAACAAGATCACTTCGGAAATGCAGACGCATTGCAGAAGTGAAGTCCCGGTGGAGCACAACATTTTCAAGAATTGAAAATTTGTGGCCACGGGACGGTTCTTGCCCTCTACCGCTGCGCTCAAAACGCTTCATCAACAAATGTTTCCGAATTGTTAAGACGCAAAAATAAGTAGAGAGTTCCGCTGCTCGTGTATGTTGATCGCCGTTTGCTCCGAACGAAGTTCCTGCCCCTGTTTTGCAGCGGCGTTGGCCGAAAAGCCGGTATCACGCTCGGACGGCTCATGAAATTCTCAAGGTACGGCTTCCCCAAAAAGAAAATACCGCCCACGCAGTACAGGCGAAGGATTTTGTCGGGTGAAACAGACGGCAAAATGATCGGGTGTGTTGCGGGGCGGTAAATCTTCGCAGGAAATAAAACCGCACAGAATCGTTTCTTTACAGAAATCGCTGTGGATTTGTTGGGAATGATAACATAAGTATTGATGTGTGTCAACACTTCAGGATAATGAATACATCAGATGAATGAAACACACAAAGTACAAGCAAAAGCAAAGCAATGTTTTAGGAGAATGTTTTAATTTTCGCAGTTCAGGCGGACTTGGACGGTAAACACACCGTCTTTCTTTTTCGTATAGAAGTCACCATGGTTCTCCTGAACGATACGATTTATATTTTTTAGTCCGTAACCGTGATACTTCCGATGCGGATTCCGCGAGAAGTATCACTGTATGGGTTTTCCAGCCGATAGAAGAGGCTTCGATACTGCTTGCGCAGCTGTAGATGAATGATTCTCTGTTCCGCTGGCAGGTCGCAACAGGCTTCGATGGCATTGTCAAATGTATTTCCGAGGATGATGCTCAGAGACAGCGATGAGATCGTCAAAACTTCAGGAATCGTCACATCCAGATTGACCTTGATGTTATTCCTTTCCGCAATTCGTAAGTAATAATTCAAAAGAGCATCAACAACAGGATTTCCGACCGCAGAAATATTTGTGGAACGCTCGAAAACATCCGTGGCAGCCTGCGCAATCTTGTGAAGTTCTTCGGTATCACCGTGTTCTGCAACTGCCTGCATCGCCAGGATGTATTTCTTCACATCATGCCGCAGAGAACGGACTTCTTCCTGGCGTTCTTTGAGCTGCTGGTAGTATTCCATTTGAAGATTGTACTGCTGTTCGTTGAACTTAACTTTGAATTTTTCCAGTTCATTTTCCCGGAGAGCTTCCACATAGAACACGATCAGGATGTTTATAAGGAGAAGCACAGCCATAAGGCCGACCATATAATCCGGGAAATACTCATCCGCAGCATGATACTGTGCCACATAACAGACAGCAATACTTGCGATTTGAATCGCAATGATCGGCAGCAGCCATAGGATACGCAGAGCATTTCCTTTTCGGCTGAAAAAATGTGAGATCAGGACTACGAGTGGAATTTGAATCAGGTTTGAAAAAACAACATAGACCAACCGTGCTGCCCCAGCCTGCATTAGAATGTCGGTATCCGGGATACGCAGCCCAATCAGAAGCATTGCAAGCACTTCCACCAAAGCAATCAGTGTGAAGAAAGCTCCGCTTGCAGAAACCGCCTGCCACGGTCGAACCTCATAGAACAGCAATGCAAGGAAAAATCCGCCAACTAAAAGATAGATCGTGCGCTGCGTCACCCAATCCGGGAATAAACTCAAAGCACACTGCCCAGCAATCAAGAGTGCAACATAGGCATAGAACCACCTTGAGACGGGCTCCTTTTTGGGAAACAGCCGACCGATAAAAAGCAGCAACAGGGCAATGTTGGCAAAGCTCCCTGCAAACTCAACGAAATAATAAAGCATCATCTTCCCAAATAAGCGTTGAAATTTTGATTGAACTCCTGACGCTTCCTCCTGCTGATCGGTAGCTGATGTCCGCTGGAAAGAAAAACAGCGGTTCCAGTAGCGTAAACAATGTGTTCCATATTGACAAGATAACTTTTGTGTGGCGACACGAAGCATCGTTTGGGAAGCTGCTCCAAGGCTTCAGGAATGCTCATTCTCAATGTAAGGTCTTGCTCCTTGCAGTGGATCAGAACTTTATGTCCGTGGCTTTCCAGAAAGTAAATGTCCGATGTTTCCAAGGACATGGTAACACCATCGTATTCGATCGTGAAATGTTTGGAGTTCAGTTCCTGAAGGACGGCATCCATTGCCGCAGCGAACAGCGTCTGATCCAAAGGTTTGACAAGGTAGCGGAATGCAATGCCATATCCCTGCACAGCGTACTCATGCCGCTTCGTGACAAATACCACCAAAGGATGCTTCTCCATCTGAATCAAAGACTGCGCCAGCTGAAAACCGTTGGATGGCATCTCGATATCGAGAAGAAGCAGATCAAAGGATTTCTTCTGCATTTGCAATTCGCTCAGAAGTTCGTTTCCATCCATGTAAGTTTCAATGTCAAAGCAGCCTTGCACATCGTACTGCTGGACGCTTTGAACAATGCCATCAAGGTCTGATTTCTCATCATCGCAGACTGCAACGTGGTACTTCAGCATTTCGACAACCTCCACAAAATAATGTCCTGCTACTATTATAGACTGTGCAAAGGCTCCTTACAAGTAGCCTGACCTACCACTTTTGTCACCAGAACGACCAGTTTTGCCAAACCTCTTGATTTTGTTGAAATTTATGATACAGTGAAGCAAAAATCAGAAGATAAGGTGGCGCAACTGCAATGTGGGAACGCACGCTGTCTCAAAAATCAGTCCGTCTTTTCTGCGAGCAAAAAGTGATAGATGAAGCAAAGGCGGATGCGTATGTCTATGGGTACGAGTTGCTCATATCATCTGTTGTGAGCGTTCTGCTTGTTGTTTTAATCGCTGTTGTGTGTGGTGATGTGCGGTACGCACTTTCATTTTTGATTGGGTTTATCCCACAGCGAATCTACATTGGAGGATACCATGCAACATCGCACACCAGATGCTATTTGGCATTCTCCGGACTGGCACTTATCTGCATTTTGCTAAGTAAGGCAATCGCAGCAAATCACCTTTTCCGTATCCTGACAACAGTAGCTCTTTTGGGCATCTCTATCTTTCTCTCACCTATCGAAGCAAAGAATAAGCCTTTAAGTGAAAAGAAGCGGTCAAGTTACAAGATGGTCGCATCTGTTCTTTCGTCAATAGATTTCCTGCTTGCCATTTTTAATGTGCTTCCGTATACACGTCATGTAGTTTGCTACTATCTCTCCAAATGGGTATTGATTGTATTCTCAACAATTCCTTTGGTTCAACAAAAATTTAATGCCAACTTTTGTAGATAGGGAGGTGATAACATGAAAAAAAACAAATGGGTGCTGCTTCTTATCGCTTTTGTTGCATTTTTGGTATTGGTTTATTTTATTGGTGCTTGCCTTAATGCAACGGCAGAGGCATTGACAATTATTTCGCTCTGCATCGGCATACTGGTCATTTATTTAGTCGTAAAAGCAATCAAATCAAAATAAGGAAAGGAAAATGTGATCATGAGTACAAGAAAATTCATCAAAAAACTTACGGCGAGTCTGCTTTTTATTGCGGTTGTAATGTCGTTTGGCGTTCAGTCTGCCTTCGCTGAATCGAATTCACCGAAAGCTACCGTTAAGAACAATGTTGTTACTTTTAGCAATCTCGATCAACTGAAGGCAAACGAGAAGCTCGCAATTGCGGTAGTTGACAGTAATGGTGATCCAGCAACTATTACTATCGAGTCAGTGGACAATTCAATTTCTCGTGTAGCGAAATCGTCGAATTCTTGGAAGGTTTCGTATAAGGGAGTGGTGATTCATGCATATTTTTATATGACAGTGACGAATAACAAAGTCACAAATGCATGGGACTATTCGATTACAACTTTGGGTTCCACATATAGTGATGCAAGTTTGACGTATAACTCCAGTTCGGCAAAACTCACCTTTACCAGTAACGCTTATAATGGTATTGCTTCTCATACTTGCTGGCTGAAGGGAACTCCTCGCGGAACAAACAATGAAGTCGATGTAACGTATTCTATGTAATGTGGAGGACAATATGAAACAGAATTCACAAAAACTGATTTTTTTCCTGAGTAAAATTACATGTGCTTTTGCAATGGCGATTGCAGTCTTAAGTGTGAATAGCACCTGCTGCTTTACAGCGTATCAGCCGGATGTCCCTGAATCGCTTGATCGCAACTAAACTCATATGATAGACATTATATCAAAAACGATGTGAGGTGATAGAATATGAAAGATGTATCTCGAAGAGAATTCTTGAAAACTTTATGTTTAGGCATAACAGTAGCCGCTTTACAAAATTTGCCAATGACAACGGCTTTTGCAGACAGTGCAATCAGTAAAACAAAAATTATTTCTAAAAGCGACCGTGAAAATTTGGTGGCTACTGTTGCAAGAACTGTGCAAGTGTCCTACAAAATAGATAAAAATACGATCATTGAAGTAACTCGCTTTACTGATATTGATGGACAAAATGTTACCTTGAACCGGAGCGTTAAAGAAGATGGTACAGGTGAACTTGTCTATACGAAAGCCCAAAAAACGAAAAAAAGCAAATTGACCAATCAAAGCTATGATGTCTTTTTGAAATTAGCAACTTCAAAATCTATGCCTCAAACAAGGGGAGCCACTGTTGGAAGTGATGTTACAGGATCACAGTATAAGCATATATTTGTATCAAATCTCAGCTATACAATTGACAATACGGCGATTGCGCAAATTGAGATTGGTGGAGTTGAAACTGCAGCAAGCCTTTTAATTACTGGGTTGCACTTGCCGGGAAGCACTGCTGTTACGGTTGGATCCTTTTTGGTTAGTGTGGTTCTAGCTACTTCTCCATCGAAAGTTGTTATAAATCAATCGCTGTATGAAGTCCATTTCGCATATGATAATAGCTACTATACCCATTGCTATCATGATATTTTGTATTCGTATGATTCCGGTGGACACCTTATGGATACTACAAAATCGTACCATCAAGCTGTGGGAGGCTAAGAATGAAAAAAGGCAAAAGCAACTTTTTTCTTATTGCTCCTTTTGCCCTTTGGGGCTGCATTTCAGTATGGACTAGTAATCTTGTCCGATTGACAGATAAAAGCGCAGTACCTTATGCTTGGGCTTCTTTGTTTTTCTCATATGGAATCGTAGCAGTGCATTATATCCAAGTGGCAGTATCCTCCAAAGGCTGTAACAATGCCGAAAACGAAAAAATTGCATGGGTTCAGCTTGGGCTTTCAACTTTGTTCTTGATAGTAGCTGTTGTTCTAGCTATTCAATGAAGGAAAGCAAAGTAATCACCCAAAGCAGTGTAAGGTCACAATATTTTCTATTCCAGCAGTATTCTAGTAGTTTCAGCATTTGTATGGTTCACATTTATTTGCCGAGGAGTATACACCTGAAGGGGAAAATTTAATGAAGGTGATTCCAATGGAGCTTTAGTGTATTGAGTGAAGAAAAAAAATAAATTAGGAGGCAGTATACTATGACTAACAAAATCAAACGGCTGATTTCCATTCTATTGGTCACGGTTTTATTTCTCCTGACCATTCAGCCAGCATTTGCAACTGGAAATAAGAGAAAGATCGATGATTATTCGATAGAAGAACTTCTCAATCTTTCTGTGCAAGAACAAGAGAATCTCGGATTTTATGTTTTGGCCGAGGTTCCAATGCGCATTCCTGTTTCTAATACAGACGGCTCAAGAGTTGTATCGTATATTGATGGAACATGGAGAGTTCTTTATACAAAGGCCAATGGATTGGGCTTTTATATGAGTGGAACTACCGTCGGTATTGGCCCGGATTTAATAAAAAATGTTTCAGGAACGGATTACTACACGAGCTATTCCGATAACATCGAACGAAGCTGCCCATTTTCAACGACAGCACTAGTTCCAGAACAAAGTATATATAATACAACCTATACATATGACTTCTATGATGTTGGAACTTATCTTGATTGCAGCGTTGGGTGTTATTTTGGAGTGGTTGGCTCAAGCAAACCAATCTATTGGAGTGCAACTACACAAGTTACCATCCCGAAATTATGATTTTGACCAGCTATGGATGAAATTGTTTTTGAACCCAGTGATGTCAATATGTTAGCAGCTTTAGGCATCGTCGAAAGTGTAAAGTTGTTTCCGTTTATGTTATCAATGGGAGAACTTCAATATGCTTGCGATTCAGAATATCGTTGCAAACAATTCGTGAATTGCCTTTCAGAATATTATCCTGACAGCCAAATTGAAGCTAGACAACTGTGGTCGAAATATCATGGTACAGCGAATGCGGTTCAATGTGATATGATAAATCATAAGCCACTGCGTGTTTGGGTCAGGAGTTCTGCCGATTGTTGGTGCGGCATTTATTATATTTGCTACTATGCAGCAAAGTATGGTACAAATAGAATTTTGCTTGCATCCAGAGAAGGTCTGAAAGAATTTATGGAAGGGAAAACCGATAAGATCTCACAAAAGTATTTGACGGAAGAAACTATTACTGAGTATGCCAAAAGATGGGGAAAGCTATTAAACGAAAACACCTCCATGCGTATTTGGCATGCGAACGATGTTAAAAGCGTTAACATAGATTATTTCGACCAGAGAATTATTAGTTTAGTATCGAGAATTCCTATTTCGGTTGGTGAACTTACCGCAGACGTATTAAAAGCGATTTCTGCTCCGGTAAGTGACTGGTATGTCATGAAACGCATAGAAGCACTTTTGAAAAAGGGTGTTCTTCAAGTCGTTATTCCAAACAAAATCTTTTATAATACCATCGTCCAGCTAAACGAAGAATAAAGGAATCCGAGCAAGTCGGCCCAACAGTCACCTCATTTCAACGAGAGGGGTGGCTGTTGGGTCAATTGTTCAAAAAGAAAAACTGAAGATAATAAAAAGTCTTGATTTCTCCATCAAAACATGGTATATACATTATACGAAACAGTGCTTTGAAAGAACGCTCCACCGTTCAATGATGTAGAATGAGAGGTGTCCGTCATGACCGCTGTAATCTACGCCCGCTATTCATCCGACAGCCAGCGTGAAGCGTCCATTGAGGGACAGCTGCGCGACTGCAAGGACTACGCCGAGAAGAACGGCATCACCGTGGTCG
>OODT01001450.1_pt1 | contig 12044 bp, 3 predicted proteins | sample 1671841 | NCBI WGS metagenome assembly OODT01 (sample SAMN06348198, study PRJEB24527) | human gut metagenome | biome: human gut; feature: ankylosing spondylitis patient; material: feces | host: Homo sapiens | place: China | collected 2015-10 | reverse complement strand
CTTCTTTTTCTTCATATTGCATGGTATTTTCTCTTTCCAGCTCATGCATCTGCTCCTCAATGTTCCCAATGATCTCTGCAGATGTTTTTCGGATGGTATCCATAGATGCTTTCAACGCCTTCATATCCCTGCTCTCGCACCAGCTGGCGATATAGGTAAACGAATATTCTGAAGTATCCAGACCAAAATGGTTGCAGACAATATAAGCAATACTTTCTGCTTCCACTTCCTTTGTTGTCTGGTCTTTTAAGACTCCTTCCGCATCCATTACTTCCCGGTCATGCAGCAATGCGTGGCTCACCTCATGGACTCCGGTTTTCATCGTCTGTACATTACTCATATCTTCCTTTATCGCAATATATTTTTCTGTCTGGTGATAATAGCCTTTTGCATCCCCTTCCACATTCATCATACGGATCGGCACAGGAGAAATATTCTGCAATGCCTGCATGAACGTATCATAAAACTGTACACTTCCGGTAAGCTCCGGCACCTCCAGTTCTGCGATCGGTTCCCCCTCTGTCTGGCTGACATCAAACACTGTCGTTACACGGAATCTCGGTATCACCATCTCCACGATCTCTGTTTCCGGCTGTCCATCATCCCCGATCACAGGCTCTTTTGTTACCGGGTCGATCTTTTCAATCTCCTGTTTCTCCCGTATCGATGCTGGTGCGATGATCTGGATTCCTTTCTCTCCACGTTTTACATGACGGTTAAATTTCTTCTGCCATGCATGATACCCGGCCACCAGTGTTGCTTCCGGTTTCTGCATGGTGATCAGCAGCGTGTTATTAAAGCTGTAATTATGGAACTTTGACATGGTATTCAGATATTCGGTATATCGCTCCGATGTAAAGATTTCCTTTACTCCCTGCTCCAGCCGTTCCGATATTTCTTTTAACTGTTTTTCTATATTATTTGCCATAAACAAACCCTCCATTTTATGTCCCGCCAGAGAAAACTCTGACGGGACATCTTTTATAACTCCTGTTCGTGTTTTTTCTTTGCAGCTTTCTGTGTAACGGTCGGTTCCGCTGTATTCTGCTGTGCCTTCTCCTGCTTTAAGCGTTCCAGAATAGATGGCTTATGGATTCTGTCTGCTGTTTCCGGAAGTTCTTTTTCTTCTACGGCATCCCTGCTGTCTGTGCTGCTTCCTTCTCTGCCAATATCCTCATCTGCCATAATCGTCTCATTGCCCTTTTCATCCATGTTCAGCAGGGCATTTAACTCGGATAATCGTTCCATCTTTTCATTCAGCTCTGCTTCTTTCGGAAATGGTTTCTTTACCTCTTCCTGTGCAGTAGCAAGCTGCTGTTGTACGGTTTCCAATTTCTGCTCACTTTCCGTCAGCTTCCTGTCGATAGAAGAAAGGGTGTTATGGATGCGCTGCATATTTCCTACCGGGTCTTTTCCAATCTCCAGCTTATAAGAGCATTTTCCTTTGATCGTCAGTTCAAACGCATTGGAAAACATATTGTAGGAAGCAGATAACGTAAACCCATGATATTCCCCAACTTTTCCGCCGGTGCTGACGGTTTTTAACCCTGCACAGGCGGCAATCAACGCTTCGCCTGCTTCTTTCTTATCTTCATAAAGAACATTCCCTACCGTCATGGCAAACGTGTCATTATCCTGTAAATCCACGCTTTTTACTACCTGCAAATCCACCTGCATCCCGGCAATCCGCTCTTTCAATGCACTGATCTGTACCGGGAAATTCTTTGCAATATCGGATTCCAGACGGTAAATCTGACTGGTATGGTTTGCCTTTAGAAGTTTCAGCTTACTCACCTGCACATCCAGATCCATTTTTTCCTTAATGTACGGATTACCTGTAGCAAGAGCCTTAATCTCGGCATAAGACAATGCCGTATCATCCACATCTTCACAAGCCCTGACTGGTGATTTACTGGTCATGATCTGGCTGATGAACTTCTGCTTATTCTCCAAAATCTGCCACATATACGCATCAAAAGTGTTCTCCGTCACATACCGGAATATCTTTACTTTGTCATTCTGGTTTCCCTGTCTTAAAATACGTCCTTCCTGCTGTTCCAGATCAGACGGCTTCCACGGACAGTCAAGGTGATGGAGGGCAATGAGCCTGTCCTGTACGTTGGTACCAGCACCGAGTTTTGGAGTGGAACCCATAAGGATTCTCACCTGCCCGGCCCGTACCTTTGCAAACAAATCTGCTTTCTTTGTCTCCGTGTTGTATTCATGGATAAACGCAATCTCTTCTTTCAGGATTCCCCTGGCAACCAGTTTGTTTCGGACATCATCATATACATTGAAAGTCCCATCCCCTTTTGGAGTAGACAAGTCACAGAAGATCAGCTGTGTTGTCCGATCTGCTTTTCCCTCGTCCCATACCTGAAAAGCATTTTCCACACAGGTATTGACCTTGCTTTTTTCTGCATCCGGAAGGAGTTCATTTAATAGCCTCTGATCCAATGCACATTTTCTTCCGTCATTGGTAATCTTGAGCATGTTGTCCACCGTTGGATTCACAAGACCGGCTCTTACTTCTTCCGCACGTTCCGAAAAGGCACTGACCATTTCCTGCTGTTCTTCACTTGGTTTTAAGACTTCATTGATAAACTCTGCTTCCGGTACAGGAAGATTCAGCATATCCGATGTCTGAATATCCGCAGCTTCCTTAAAAATGGAGATCAGCTCTGGAAGATTAAAAAAACGGGCAAACCGTGTTTTCGCACGATAGCCCGTTCCTTCCGGTGATAATTCGATTGCGGTTACTGTCTCCCCAAACGTTGCCGCCCAGGAATCAAAGTGTCCCATACCCATACGCATGAGTGTGTCATACTGGAGATAACGCATGATAGTGTAAAGCTCGGTCATACTATTTGATACAGGAGTACCTGTAGCAAAGGTGATTCCTCTGCCGCCTGTCAGTTCATCCATATACCGGCATTTCATAAACATATCCGAACTTTTCTGTGCATCCGTCTGTGAGATACCCGCCACATTCCGCATTTTTGTATACAAAAAAAGGTTCTTAAAACTATGGCTCTCATCCACAAACAGCCGGTCTACACCCAACTGCTCAAAAGTTACTACATCATCCTTTCTGGTCTGGTCATTGAGTTTCTTCATCCTCGCCTGCAGACTCTTCTTTGTTTTTTCCAACTGCTTGATGGTATAATTCTGCCCTGCCTGATGTGCCGCTTCTTCAATGGAAAACGTAATATCTGCGATCTGATCTTCCAGCATGGCAATCTGCCGTTCTCTTGAAAGAGGGATTTTCTCAAACTGCGTATGGCCGATGATCACGGCATCATAATCCCCTGTCGCAATACGGGAACAGAACCGTTTTCGGTTTGCCGGCTCAAAGTCTTTCTTCGTTGCCACCAGGATATTTGCTCCCGGATAGAGACGTAGGAAATCACTGCCCCACTGCTCGGTCAGATGGTTTGGCACAACATAAAGATTCTTTTGTGAGAGTCCCAGCCGTTTTGATTCCATACCGGCTGCGATCATCTGGAACGTCTTTCCTGCTCCTACGCAATGAGCCAGTAACGTATTATTTCCATACAGCACATGAGCCACTGCGTTTTTCTGATGCGGCATCAAGGTGATCTCCGGGTTCATGCCGACAAACTGAATATGGCTTCCATCATATTCCCGTGGACGGATGCTGTTAAATCGTTCATTATAAATTTTACAGAGATCTTCCCGTCGGTGCAGGTCTTTAAATATCCACTCCTTAAATTCCTCTTTGATCAGCTCCTGCTTCTGCTGTGCCAGCATCGTTTCCTTCCGGTTTAATTCCCGGTGTTCCCCATCGGCATCCTGTACCGTGTCATAAATCTTGGTATCTCTAAGGTTTAAGGCATCTTCCAAAAGGCGGTAGGCATTGGCTCTCTGTGTTCCATATGTGGAAGTAACAAGGGCATTTCCGTAGCTGTCCACATTTTTTCCCATAACATTCCACTGTCCGGTCACTTCGGCATACTGGACTTTGACCTTGCTCCCTACATAATATCTTGGTGTATGGAATGTTTCTGCCATGAACCGTGTAATGTAATCCTCGGAGATCCAGGTTGCCCCAAGTCTTGCTTCAATCTCTGATGCATCCAGATCTTTTGGCTGTACCTGCTCCAAATACTGCACATTCACCTGATATTCCGGGTGATCTTCTGCAAACTGTTTTGCGATCTGCAGTTTCTCCCTCACATTTCCAGAAAGATATTCGTCCGACGGCTCCCATTTTTCACCGATCGGATTCTTAAAGATCACCCCTGCCAGTTCTTCTGTAAGCTCCTCTTCTGTTTTCCCTGAAAGCTGTGCCATATAGGAAAGGTCAACGCCTGCCCTCTCACCAATGCAAACCGCAAGTGCTTCACTGGCAGTATCCACGGAAGTTACCGTTTCTGCCCTGCGGATCGTCCTTTTGGTAAAAATATCCGCTTTCCGTTTCAGTTCTCCCTTATCATCCAGAAATTCCAGAGAAGTCAAAAGACAATAGCTGCTGTCCTGACTGAATGCCCTCTTATTGGCATTGCTGCTGATAAGACCATATTTTGCTGTAAAGATATCATATTCTTCATTGAGTTTTTCCTGCAGCTTTGTGATCTGCTCATCGCTTCCCTCTTCCATCTGACACCGGATCAGTTCATTCGTAACATCACGGATCTTCACCATCCCTTTGACACGTTCCGCTGTCATTGCCGGAAGCTCCATGCGATTCATCACAGAATTTTCCCGGTAATAGACTTCCTCATTCACTACGGTAAAACTGAAATTCTTTACATCCGGGTCTGCCGGGATAGAGACAACATCCTCTTCTAACTCTGTATCCGAAAGTTCCAGTTCCGTGATCGTGCCATGGATATTCTGGACGGCTTCCTTTAATTGTTCTTCTAAGGTAATGCCTTCTTTTGGTTTTACAGTCACTTCCTGCTTTCCGTACTGGGTACTTTCTGTAGTAAAATCACCAAGCACCATTTCCGGATGCTCTGCAAAATAAGCATTGACCGAATAGCCTTCCGGTGTTTCCTTTAGATTTAACCATTCCGGTTCCTCAATGGATGCCCTGTCCCTTTTCTGGAAAAACAAAATATCAGAAACAACGCTGGTATTGGCATTTCTCTGGAACGCATTATTCGGTAATCGGATGGCTCCAAGCAGTTCTGCCCGGTTTGCGATATACTGTCTCACTGCTGGGTTCTGCTTATCCATCGTTCCACTGGAAGTTACCACTGCAACTACGCCGCCCGGACGGACCAGATCAAGGGATTTTGCAATAAAATAATCATGGATCATAAAATGATGGCGGTCATACCTGCGGTCACTGACCTGATACGCTCCAAACGGAACATTGCCTATCACACAGTCGAAAAAGCTGTCCGGATAACTGGTTTCCTCAAATCCCTGTACGGCAATCTTATTTTTCTGATAAAGCTGTTTTGCAATCCTGCCCGAAACCGGGTCAAGCTCCACACCGTACATATTGGCTTTGCCCATACTCTCCGGGAGCAGTCCCATAAAGTTACCGACACCACAGGACGGTTCCAAAATATTTCCCTGTTTCAGTCCCATATTTTCCAGTGCTTCATACATACTTCGGATCACGGTTGGGGACGTATAAAAAGCATTTAAGGTCGATGCCCTTGCTGCACTGTATTCTTCTGATGATAAGGTATTCTTTAATTCCAGATACTCATTTGCCCAGCTGCTGTTATTCTCCTCAAATGCCTGTGGGATACCACCCCAGCCAACATAACGGGATAAGATTTCCTGTTCTTCGGGTGTTGCCAGACGTTCTTCTTTCTCCAACGTCTGTAACAAATGGATGGCTTCCATATTTGCCTTATACTTTGCCTTCGGACCGCCTGCACCAAGGTCATTATCCTGGATACGGAAGTTGTGTGGTTCTAACACAGCTTTTTCCTGTTCCTGACTTTCCGGAATAGATTCTTCGGCAGTAACCTCTTCCTCTTCTATTTCCTCCACATCTGACATATCTACTACGGTCGGTTCTATCACTGCCTTCGTATCCAAGAAATCAAGCATAGTCATCTGGTGCCCGGATGGTTCCGCAAAAGACGGTTCTGCTTCCGGTGTCGGGAAAATCGTATAGGTTCCTTCTGCATACTGATGAAGTTCCGAAAGAAGTTCTGTTTTCTGCTGATAGTTTGTCCCATACGCTTCAAAATCCAATGGAAGAGCTGCAAATGCTGCATCCATCTTCTGTAACAGTTCTTCTGTCTGCTCTGGATTCTCTAATACTGCCACCATTTCTTTTCCTGGTTTTTCCCAGAAGAAATCATCCGTAAATGGTCTGTCTATCTCTTCCGGAAGACGGTCATAAAAGCGGAGTACCTTATTCGCCATCTGCTCCCGTTCATATTCCGGCATACGAGCATAATCTTCTGCCTGCAAGAACTGGTCATTCTTTATCAGATAAGCTACTCTATTTGCAACTTTATTCCAGGATAATAAAATTGACGTATATGGATTCCCATAAGCACCTCTTGCAAGAAACAATCCTTTTCCATCATAGTTTGCGTGTGAATCATCGGCACCAGACAGTGCATGACTGCTTCCACCGATCCCATACTGTTCCTTGATAAAACCTGTCCTCGATCTTTCATCTTCATGCAGCAGATAAAAGGAATACGTCCTAAGCCTGCCCTGCGAATACGCTCCACCTCCTGCAAGATAAGCATCAATCTCATCCTGTGTAATGAACATCGGATGTTCTTTCCAGGCAAAGCCATCCCTAGCCTGATAAGGAATCACCTCATCCGCAAACTTCTGAAACTGCTTTGAGATATTTATAGGATTATAATGATGGAAACGCATAATAAAACGATTTTCTTCATAGGCTTCTGCCAATGCATCCAGTCTTTCATTCAGTTCCGAAAGCCACTGGGGATCCTCCAGCTTTTCTTCCAGATAATCCGTGATCTCCGGATAGATACTGCGAAGATGTGGTAAATCCTCCTCATCGAAAACAATCTCCGCTACTCCTTCTGCCATATCCCCTTTCATATAGGCAAGAGCCTGGGCGTGTTCTTTTACTGCATTGTTTCTTGCTGCATCCAATACAGACTGCGGTGCATATTCACCCTGGTCTAAAAGCTGATGGATACGTCCGCTGACATCTTCCCATGATAAAAATGCCTTATCTAAAATCTGGTCTGTGACCGTATGCCCCACTGCGATCTGCATCCCGGTTTCATCAAACCAGACTGAATATTCATTTCCATCAATCTGAAAACCTTTTCCACCTTTACGGTATTCACGCTTCACAAACTCCGTATATTCCTCCGGTGTCTGCTCACTCATGAAATTATAGATAATCCGGAGCTGGCTTGCTTTCCGGTTTCCTCCTGTCCGTAAGATCTCATCGACAACTTCCTCTGGAATCGGGATTTCTCCGGCATAAAGGGCAGCTGTCCTTTCCTCGATATTCCGCCTTTGTTCATCTGCAGTTGGATATTCGGGCAAAGATAAAGCAGAGGCGATCTCTTCCTCTGCTTTACTCAATCCATCTTCTCTTGTATCTTCGACTAACTGTATACCAATTCCGTCAAGATGCTCTCTTCCGCTGTTGCCATCAGTGCGTCCATGTGTGCTGTCCATGCCATCGGATCTGCTTCCTTGTCCGGTGCCGGATTCTTCTCCAGTAATTTCTCCATCTGGCTGTCCATTCTCTCCTGTGCTGCTTTCTCGATCTGTTCCAGATGGCTGTTCAGCTTTCCGGTCAGGAACAGGCTCTGATAAAGGCTGTTCTTGTGTTCTTTCAGAAATGTCCTCCGCAGCATCCCGTATTTCCCGATCGTCACTTCTTCCTCTTCGACGGTCAGATTCGGAAACAGGTAATCTCCCTTGCGATGATATGTCAGTTCCATAATCGGTTCCTCCTTCATTTTCAATATTTTCTTCTTTTTTCGTTTCTGCATCCTGGTTTTTAGTTTTACACATTAACGTGGTAAAGTTATTATAATTCCTTTCATTGGAATTTTCAACCTCTTTTCTCGCTTCTTCCAGAGAAATTTTATGTACGGTCTTTCCAATATCAATCAGAATACTCTCACTGAGCTGGCTTGCCGCATTTCCAAGGAAGGTGAGAACTGACAGATGGTTATAATCTGTAATATGCATGAAGTCCTCTTCTTCCAGAAGTTCCATCGGGTCAAGCCCGCATCGCCTGGAAAGCAGATAGTAAACACTGTCTGTTGCCAGCTGACGGAAATCACTGCGAATCGTCACCTCATCCAGATCTTCCAGATAAGTACCTTCTACAGCATATTCCAATCCGTCCAGGTATTCCTCCAGATTATCACTGACCATTTCCCTTGCGACTGCCATCAATGCATCCTGCAAAGTTGCTGTATCCTTTTCTTCCAGAGCATAGACCTCTGCCAGATGGGTGAGGATCTCTTCTCTCTGGTGTTCCTGCATCTGCCACAGATACGGGCTTCTGCCCCCGGCTACCATATGGGTATCCGAAATATCAAACACATAACGAAGTTTGGTATTCTGCCAGGTTTCATCAAACAGGGCAATTCCTCTTGCACCACGATTTACCCAGCGTAACATCTTTTCATTCCATAGTTCCAGTGATGCACAGGCTGTTGCGTCTGGACGCTGTGCATGGATCAGAAGCTGGTCTGAAAAAGAATAACGATATAACCTTGATGCTGTGTCCATATAATCCATCCAATCCCCTGGCGAACTGCTCACTGATACGGCATGTTCCTGCACCAAGTTTCGGATGTCCTGTAGTTTAGACATTAAACTTCCCTCCTGTCAATAAAAAAACAGCCCACTCTTTTTTAGAATTGGCTGCATAAAATGTACTTTACTTTTCGGAGAGAAAATGCTATATTCTAATTGAAAAGAGTAACCGCCCACAAGGTGGATGCTCCTGGATTAGGTTTTAATTTATTTTGCTCTCAAAGAGAGCTGCCTATCCTGTTGGCAGACAGGGTAGGCTATTTTTTTCGCTTGTTGTCCCTATTATCCAAATAGGCAAGCAAAGCAATCAGAAACGTACCGCCTAAGAACAATAAGCTCAAGACTTCGTATGTATCCATTCGCTCCACCTCCCTTCTTCTGTATTCCTTAACGGAATCTGAAAATCCAGGAGGTTTTTACCAACCCTGTACACGGTTGCTCCAGTAATATTCTAACAGGTAACTCTCCGCAAAGCAATTCCTTTTTACTTCATACGGTTTTATATTCTGTTTTTCTCTTATTCTCTGGCCAATGCAGTTTCCATTCCAGATATTCCTCTTCTGTGATTCTTCCATCGCCCAATTTCTGCTTTTTCCCCATCCATTCCTGCAGATAAGACATTGTTTTTTTATCCCTTATTGTGATTCCAGCCATTTCACTTTCTGAATCATTTAGCAGGAACAGATGAAAAAGCCCTCTATTTTCTTCATCCATCCAGAATAAAGTTTCCATTAATTCGTCCATTGTCGCAATTCCAGGACTTAAAAAATTCCGGACATCAACTTCCAATATTTCTGCTATCCGGATAAGCGTTTCCTGTTTTGGCGTGCGCTGTCCGCTTTCATATTGGGCAATTCTCACATCTGCACTATTTTCTCCATACCCTAACCTGCGCCCCAGTTCTTTTTGCGTTAGCTTGCGAAACATACGGATTTTTCTTATTCTTGCTCCTAATTTCAATTTCTTCTCCTTTTCAAAATGGGGCTGTGCAGTAACCACAGCCCCAGAACACTATTTATATTATCATTTGCGTTTTCTCTTAACTGCCACTACAGTTCCCAGACATCCTGCTGATACCGCAAGAGTCAGAACAAAAATAGCAATATTTGTATTATCTCCTGTTTTTGGTGAATTGGATACAGAAGTCGCATCAGAACCATGGGAACCAGGAGTGCTGCCTTCCTGATTTTCTGATGTTTCTGGAGTATCTTTTTCCGGAGCTTTCTTATTTGTCAGATCCAGAGTATATTCAATCACAGGAGTACGGTCATTGACATATTCAAACTGAATCTTATGCTCTGTTTCATCAAGCTGATAGCCATCCAGTGTTTTTGTTTCTTTCAGGATATATGTAATTGCTTTTTTATACTGCCCATTCTTAAAAGTCGCAACCGGATAATTCTTTGATTCTGCATGGCCGGCACTGTCTGTTACCAGAGTTTCCAGAACTTTACCTTTACTGTCACAAAGGGCAAATTCTACACCTTTCATTGGCTTCTTGGTGTCTTTATCTGTTTTGTTTAAGATTACCTTTCCCATTGCCTGTTCATCTTCCATTTTGGCTCCCTGAACATCTCCGGTGTCCTTAATCTCAAATGTCACTTTATTTGCCACAATGTAACCCTTCGGTGCTGTTTCCTCCAATAATGTATAAGTACCGATTGGAAGTTTCTCCACATAATGGGGCTGATCACCAGACGTCCAGCTTTCCATAACTTCCTGGTTTTCATTAAGAATATACAGTTTAGCACCTTTTACCTCGCTGCTTCCATCTGTCATATCAACTTTACTGATCAGAATTTTTGTTGTATCATCCTGCATTTCTACTTTCTGTATATCTGCAGTATTTTCTACTACAAACGTAATGGATTCTGCAGTTGCATAACCATCAGCAGGAATTGTCTCTGTTAATGTATATTTCTTTCCAACTTCCAGTTCCTTAATGATGTGTGGTGTGCTTCCGGATGTCCACTCATCCACAACGTTTCCCTCTGAATCGAATACTTTCAGTTTTGCACCTGGTAATTCTTCCCCGGTTGTAAGATCTGATTTTGTGATTTCAAAAGTAGTTGGCTCATCTTCATAGGTGAACTCAAAGGATACTTCTGCAACCTCTTCTCCCGCATAAGCAAAATCAAATTCCTTGATTTCTTCTGTTGTCACAAATCCAGCAGGAGCCTGCACTTCTTTTACATAGTAGCTGCCATTGATTGGAAGATCTGCCGTAAATACAATCCTTCCATCCTGATCCGTAGCTTTCTGCTCGATCATGGTATCTGCTTTCAGGATTACTTCGCCTTCTGCATTTAAAATATCATTCTTTGTATAAAGTGCAAATACTCCGCCTTCCAGAACACGGTCTGTATTTTTTTCTTTCTTAACTACAGTTACTTTTGCTTTCTGGCGGTTATTCTGCCAGTCCTCATCATAAGTCACAACCGGAGTATTCTGATCACGATAAGTCAGATCAACCTCTCTGATTTCTCCATCCAGAACATATCCATCCGCCGTCTCTTTTTCCTTTACATAATATTTGCCTAAAGGAAGATCTTCTGATCTTGCATATCCAAGAGCATCTGTCGTAATTGTTGCTACCAGTTCGTCCTTTTTATAATAATCACTGCTTTCCCCATCTGCAGCCTTGATGTCTTCCGCTGCATAAATTTCAAAAGTAACATCTTTCAAAGAACCTGTAACATAGCCAAATGCTGCGTCCATGCCGCCTGCCAGCATATCTTTCCAGGTAACTTCTTTGACAAATTCACCTTTTTTATTGATGATGATTCGTCCAACCGGAACAGCATCCTTCATTTCTACTTTTTGAACATCTGCAGTATCAGAAACTGTAAATTTCACTTCCTCCGCCTGCAGATAACCATATGGTGCAAACTCTTCCCGAAGTGTGTAGGTTTTTCCCACATGGAGTCTTTTTATTACATGAGCTTTTCCTTTTACAGAAGTCCATTTTTCTACTTCTTTTCCGTCTGAATCCAAAACCGTCAGTGTTGCTCCGTCAAGTTCCACACCTGTTGTAATATCTGATTTCGTAAATTCAGTTGTTGTCGGCTCATTCTTAAAAACGGTTTCCAGTTTTACTGTTTTTACTTCCTGTCCCTGATATTTCGCAGTCACCTCAATCTGCTCATCTGAAGATACAAAACCATCTGGTGCTGCCAGTTCTTTTATATAATAAGTTCCAAATGGCAGATCCTGCTCAAAAACAGTTTTTCCATCTTCACCTGTTACCGCTTTTGTAAGCAGTTCGTCTGCTTTTACCAGTACCTTATCCCCTGCTTTTATATCCTCTTTTGCGTAAAGACCAAACTCTGCTCCAG
>OODT01001428.1_pt1 | contig 12353 bp, 12 predicted proteins | sample 1671841 | NCBI WGS metagenome assembly OODT01 (sample SAMN06348198, study PRJEB24527) | human gut metagenome | biome: human gut; feature: ankylosing spondylitis patient; material: feces | host: Homo sapiens | place: China | collected 2015-10 | reverse complement strand
GAAGGTTTCCCGGCCCTTCGGGGTGATGAGCGTCTGGGTCCCGGCCCAGTCGTTGTGCCGGCCCTTGCCCTCTTTCACCTCGAACAGGCCGTTGTTCTTTGCCGCATACGGCATCAGCTTGTTCTTCTGGTCGCGGTAGACATACTTATGGTCGAGCAGCCAGCCGATGAAATCCTTCTCCTTGATGCCCAGCTCCTTGGCAGTTTCGCGGAAGTTGGTCAGCAGGTTCCGGGCCACCAGCTCGTCAAAATACTCGGCCTTCGGCTGCATGATCTGGTTCTGCGCCGTCAGCTCCTTGATGCGGGCATCGCGGTCAGTCAGGGTCTTCTGCGCGACCAGCAGGGCCTTTGCCATAAGCTCCTGCGGGGAAAGCTCTTCCTGCCCGGCAATGTAGCCGCCGTTCTTGCGGATGCTGGGCAGCACCACGGCCGTGACCCACTTGCGGAAGGGTTTGGCCTCCGGCTTATCGCTGCGCAGGATGACGTTGTACAGGCCGGACTCGCTGATGATGGTGGCATTCTGCACGCCGCCAAGGGTGTCAATCTGACTTACCCCCTTCTCATCCTCGTCCAGACGGTCTGCAACCATGCGGCTGTTGCCCAGCCCTAAGACTTCGCACACATCCCGCAGAACGAACCACGGTTCGCCGTTCTGGTTCAGGGTGCGCACCAGCTTGTTTTCCTCGTACTTAAAAATCGTGACCTTGTTCATAATCTATCTCCGTTCCGTTTTGAGATGGGTTTTCAGACAAACAAAAAGAGCGGTGGTTTCCCATCGCTCTCCAATGTTGATACCCGCGTTCCTATGTGGTACAATCCAGCATAGAAAGGGGGTGTTTTTATGAACAGACCGCTGTCTGATACTTCTCACGATGAATTCATCATCGAAATGCTGGCTTTACAGTACATTCAGGGCAAAACCACCAACTCGGCTGCTGACTATGTTGCGATGTACCGAAAAGCCAAAGATGAAATCAAATCTGCATACTCTGAGCCGTTCAACCTCGAAGGGATGATTTGATTTCATAGCATCTTAAAAGCAGGAGCTGTGTTTTACAGTTCCTGCTTTTGCTTTTCAGCTGCTGCTTTCCAGTTGACCGTTGTGTAGTCCGCCAAGAAGTTTCCGCACCAGTGCAACATTTCCTGCGCCTCAGATACGCTCATACCATCCAGCAATTTCAGAACACTCTTTGCTTTGTCAGAGTACTTTTTGCTAAAGAACACTTCTTCCATAGTGAATTACCCCACCTTCTGCCCATTCTTCCACGCCTCGCGGGCTTGGTTCAGGCTCATGTGGTTCGCACAGTCTTCCTCATCCGGGTCATCCAACTGGACGAGATCATCTTCCCAGTTGCACACTGGGCAGATGTCAAACTCGCCTGCGCTTTCAAACGTATATTTGCCACAGACCGGGCAGATATAGCTTTCACCAGATTTGACCGTAGACATCTTACACACCGTCCTTTTCCTTGAACTTGTTGTAGTAGGCCATCGCCGTATCAGGCTTGGCTACGCCACCGCTACCGCATTTGGGCTTCATGTAGGTGCAGATGTTCTGACTCGGGAATCCAGAGGCATATTCCGTTGTCTTTACGTTGAAACGGACGATTTTGCCCTTGGGAGTGCTATAGCCGATCACATCGCCTCCGCACGGCTGCTGCAAGAATTTATCCGCAGCCGCTTCATATTCGTCTTCTGTCGAGAATCCGAACTCAGCGCCATGCTTGGTGAAATGAACGGTTTTCTTTTCGGGGTCTGCAAACCCTTTGCGCGAAGCATTTTCACCTTCGGGAGATACCGTAGGCCCGCTTTCGGTGGAGCCAGAGCCGCTGCCCTCACTCTCTGCGAACTGCCCGTTTTCATCCCGTGGGTGGTCGGCTTCGTTGAAGTCCATCCTATCTTTCATCTTAGCATTTTGTGCATCCGATGTCAAACCGGGATTTGACGATAAAACGTCGAGCAGCGCGGTGATGCTCTGGGCAAACGGCGGGAACAGACGTTCCGGATTCTGAGTGGACAGCTCGGCCACCTTTTCGGCGGTGATGAACCCCGGAGAGGTCATCTCGCCATCAGCGCACCGGATGCTGCCGTCAAAATCCGTGCAGAGAAACACATGGGACGGGCAGTACGGCGGTTTCAGGTCACTCAGGAAGGCTACCGGCATGAGGTCTTTCGGCGTGATGCCAAACTCCTCCCGCGTTTCGCGGATGGCTGAATCTTCCGGGGACTCCCCCGCCTCGATATGCCCACCCGGTCCACCAACAGAGCCGTCCTTCAGGCGAGTGCCGCAGAGAAACCGGCCATCCTGCACAACAAGAACGCCGACACCACAACTTGTATCTGCATCTTCTTGTGCTGAGACCCCAATCACCTCGAAACCATCGTCGTCATCAAGCCATCTCTGGACCAAATTGTTATTCCGACTCAACGTAGACATACATAGTTCCATCCTTTTCTTCAGCTTTTACTGGCTTGAATTTTGCGGTTCCGCTGTACAATACTTCATTTTGAATCATGAACCCCGTGCTAGAATAAGGATACGGCATAGCATTTCGTTCCTTGTTTCCTTCCTCAATGAATACGACATGTTTCGCAGAAGCACTGCCTTTGAGAGAGTTATCGCAAAAATCTTTGGCAATATATTCTTGCGTTGTCCAACTGCTACACCCACGCATATCTATTGTTCCGCCGGATTCAAGCGCTTTCTGAATCTGTTTGACCTGAGAAGCGTTTGACTTTACTCCACGATAAAGTGTTCCGCCGCTATAATGAATGTCCGGGTTATCATCAATAAACTTGCTTAAGCCATACTTCTCGTCCAGCTCTTTTCGAGCGCCTTTAGCTTTTCCGTATCCGGTTTTGGCCGCTCCATTATGGTAAATGTTCAAACCATCAACAACACTGCCTTTTTCTGCATACTCGTTATAATAATCTGTATAAGATTTTTTGAAGTCGTCATAATCGACATAGGAATGAACTTGATTCTCATAGTCCATTTTTTCCCATTCTTCAAACGAAACTTTTTTATAAAGATTTTTTTCTTCGCCCTCAGCATTTTCATATAGAAATTTCACTGAACCGAAGCGTTTGTCATATACAGCTCGACAATTTTCATCAAATACATCCTCGGAGCCAAACGCTTCCGGGTGTGATTCGTAAAGTTGCTTGTTGAATTTTCTAGCTGCGTCCAAACTTCCGGTATAGCTTTCATCAAGTCCCTTCGTCGCAGGAGAGAATGCCGTGCTTTTCGTTTCTGACGAGTATCCTTTTTGCGACTCGGCATCTTTGAAGCTCATACCTTTGAGCTTTCCTCCACCCTGCGCAACACCATTCTCGTCAATAAGAACATGCGTTCCGTTGATGGTCACCCAGTTTTCGTCTTCGGCGGCATCGGCATTGGTGGTCGGCGGAGTGGCCGTAGGTGCTACGGTAGCGCTCTGTTCCTCGCCGCCCGGAGCCTGCCCCTGCTCGATGTTCTTCTGGGCGGCCTCCACGTCGCTCATGGCGCTCGGCTCAGTACCCAGCAACGACTGCAACAGATCATCCTCGTCATCCTCGGAGATGATGTCTTCGACATCAAACTCCTCATCGGACGCAAGGCGGCGGCGCACCTCGGTGGGGTCGAGCGCCTGCATATCGACGTATGCCTGCGCAGTCTGGGCCTTGACCAGAGCGGTCTGAGCCTTGGTCTGATCAACTGCGGCCTGCTCTGTGTCGCTCAGGCTCCACATGGGCTTGAACTCCAGCTTGTAGTCGGGTTCCTCGGCCACATCGCCTGAAGCGATGCCCGCCCGGAACACAACGTCCAGCAGTGTGCGGAGGTTACGCTTCAGCATCAAGCGTTGAATCTTCTCCACAAAGTTGTAATAGCTCTCGAAGTCACTGTCGCCGGTGGCGTTCATGCCGGCCGGTGAACGGCCAAACAGAATCGTCTGGGGGATGTTCGTCAGCGCGGACAGCATATTACAGGTCGCGTCGATGACATCCTTGACACCGGAAAACTGGAACGTCTTGAAGTCGTACTGCTCTCCCTCGGAGTCAATGGCGATGCTGTTCAGCAGACCACGGGAAGTGTCTACAAGCTGTAGGCGCTTCAGCACTTGGTTCTCGCCGTCATCCGTGGTCAGCAGAGAGGCAAGGCCCTTCATGCTGTAGATAGCCTGCACGCTCCGCTCCAGCAGCTTCACGCTGTCGGTGTGGGCTGTTACGGTTTCCCGCAGCGCCCGGCGAATGCGGACGTATTCAGGCATACCCCAGAACAGGTAGGTTGCATTGGAGGTCTGCTCCGGCAGAACGCCGTTGCGGAACACCAGACATCGGCTCTCATGGACCTTGAAGGAGCCGTAGATGCTGGAAACATAGTAATATTCCGGCTGTCCGAACTTGGACACCCGGTTCCCCACGCCCTTCCCGCCGTAGTCCTGCTGATACAGGCTGGCGTAGTCGGGCTGTACAATGGAGCGCTCATAGACGCGCAGCTCATCAATGCTGCGGATATGTTCCCAGTCAACAGGCTCCTCCAGCCCGCGCCCATCATCGATCAGCATGACGATAAGAGCGCCACCGTAGAGCCGCGCCCACTTGATAGCGGTAGTGGCCTTCTCATCCCATTCGAGATCGTCCAGCACCTCATCGACAAAAGCATTCATCTCGTTGCTTTTCAGATTCAGGTCAAAGCCGTGCTTCAGCGCTTCCTCAGCAGGCGTATCAATGATTTTGGAGAACAGGCCATTGCCTTCATACAGCCCTGTGAGCTGCATATCAGGGATGACCGGCTCCCGTTCAAACTTGTATGCCTCGGAGTTGTCCTGCTTGGTTCCATACTTGTTCAGGAGGTTCACATAGCCATCCTCACGATGCGGACGCACAGCGCCGTTCTTCCGCCGGAGGATTTCACGGCCACGCTCATTCAAACGCCGACGCTCGGCCTCATCTTCAGGTATGTGCATTGTATTCACCTCTTTTCTTACGTTATCAGCGAACGAATATCAAACGTATTGTCGTTGTAATAGGCGTTTGCCTGCGAATAGCAGTCAACTTGGTCATCGTGCGCACCGCTTGGGAACGCGGCCATTTCTTCCACAAAGTCCATCACCCACGGGCAGGCAGATGCCGCTGGGATGTAGACGTTTCCGGCTTCAGCCACAGCGGTGGTCGCATGAGCGCGGACCACCTTACCGCCAAATGGCTCCACTGGGATGATTCCGGGGATTTCTTTCTTCAGCACGTCGATGACCGCCGTGCCGTTGGCCTTGTCTTCGACCAGCTTTCTTGTGGTCTGGGGCCACTTGGAGGAAAGCCCGCGCATGGCATCCAGCGTTTCCGTGAAGCTCATGCGACCACGCACCTGATCGAGCAGATAGCGGTCTGCGCCTTTCCTTGCCCAGACCTGTCCAACAACGAAGTCCGAGCCGTCCTTGTCCTTGAAGGTGCAGTCCCACGACTGGATGAAGTCATGCAGGCCGGACGGCAGCGCCGCCCAGCGTTTCCACCACTCTCTCTTGAACATACCGCCGGAGCTTGGTGTGGGGGTCTGCATATACAGAGAAGACCATGCGTATGTACCGACGGTCTCTTTCTGTTGTGCAGCCCATGCTTCGTCGTAGCCGCCCGCAGGCCACAGCGCCTCGCCTAGCTCACGGCCCAGAGGGTCGGTAGCAGGGTCTTCGCAAACGGCCGGGAGCGAGATAATGTCCCAGTCCTCAACCTTGCCGTACTCCGGGTTCAGGAGCCGGGCGGCAAGGTCATCTTCGTGCCAGCGGGTAAGGATGATGATAACAGCGCCGCCTGCGTGCAGTCGGGTACTCACCGTGGACTGGTACTCGTCCCACAGCTTGTCGCGGTAGGTAGCAGATTCAGCCTCAGCGCGGTTCTTGATGGGGTCATCGACGATAAGCAGGTCTGCGCCATAGCCGGTGATGGAGCCGCCGATACCAACGGAGATCATGCCGCCCATGCCGTTGTCGAGGTTCCAGTTCGTTTTGGTGGCCTGCACTTGGGAGATGGTATGCCCAAACAGCGCAGGACCGAACTCCTCGACCTTATCGCGGTTCCGCTTGCCAAATTGTTGAGCAAGGTCGCCGCTGTAGCTGATCTCGATGACCCGCTTTTCAGGGTTCTTGCCCAGATAGAACGAGGGGAAGGTTTCGGTCACGGTCATGGACTTGCCGTGGCGCGGCGGCATGAATATCATCAGCCGCTTGGTCTTTCCCTCCATGATGCTTTCCAGCTTCTCACACACGAGGTCAAGGTGTCTGGCTCTTTTCCACCTGCCCATGTGGACGTACTGGACATAATCGGCGTAGTGCCGTTTCGCCAGCGCAATCCGGGCATTGGAGCCGAGGTACTTGCGCTTGGCAGGCGAAACATTATTCTGCGTCGCCATCAAGGCCCTCGTCCATTTGAGCCAGACGGCGGAGTTCATCATCCGTCAGGTTATCGAACGGGGATGTCTGAACAGCTCCGTCAAGCGTAACCTTCTGGGTCTGGGAGAACTCATCCCGGCATCGGTTGTTGAGCCAGTACATCTGCGCCATCGTATCGGGGACGGCTTTCTTGGTGAGCGTTCGGACCCGCACCGGCTTCTGTTCGCCCGTCCGGGGGTCTACGTCGATGACGCTTTCCTTTTCCTGATACTCGAAGCCTACGGCGCGTTCATACAGCGACCGCTTCACCTTTGCATCGGCGACTTCCTTCCCGTGCTGGCAGGCTTCATTGAACGACGGGTACGTCTGCCGCCAGCGGATGATAGTCCTACGCGAAACATGGAAGGCATCAGCAATGTCCTGATCAGTTGCGCCCTTGATAGCAAGCGACCATGCCCAGTCATCGTGGTACGCCGGATTGTACTTTAGAGGCGTAGGCATTTGCTATCACCTACTTCCCTGCCAGATAATCCGCAGCCCAGTATTCGAGCGCCTGCCACTTGTTCTTGGGGCCGATCTCGCCCTCCTTGACCATCTTGTCAAGAGCCTGTGCGATGGTGTCGGCGGCTTCCTTCGGGATAGCCGGGGAACCAAACAGGTTCGGGAGCTGCACCCACTCCTGACTCTCGTCGAAGTGCAGGTCCTCGAACAGGGATTCCGTGGCCTTAATCATCGCATGGATGGCAGCGCCGGTGTTCTTGACATTGGCGAACTGCTGATACTTCGTGATGGTTTCGATGAACTCCTCGTGCTGGTCAATATCGGCAACGCCCAGCATATCGGGGCTGAGAGAACCCAGAACCTTCACAAGCTGGTCCAAATCGCGGAGCTGGTGCGGCAGGAAGGTGAACGTGACGTTCTTCCAGTCAAACTCCACCTTCGGGGACAGCAGCTTCTCAAGCTCGGCCATAGGCTCGCCGATGATGTCCTTGCCGATGTAGCTTTCCAGCATATCATCAACATCGTCGATCATCTTGGCAATTTCCTTCAGGGTGGACTGGTCATCAAAGCCGCTGATGGCGTTGTGCGCCAACTGCTTTGCAGCCACCTGAGAGCGCCGCAGGCCGGTGGTGTCCAGAATGACAAAAAGCTCCGTCAGCACACCGCTGTCCTTTGCAGAACGGATGCGGTGGTGGCCGGAGATAATCTCGATCTTGCCGTCGATGAGTGCGCAGAACGGGAGACTTTCGAGCTGTCCCCGCTTTTTGATATTGTCGGTGAGCTGCTTCTGCATCTCGGTCTTCATAATGCGGGCGTTGATGTCCTGCTCCCTGAAATCCGTCAGCTTTACCTTGGCGATGACCAGCCCCGAACCCATGTCGGCGACCGTTTCATACTTTACGGCTGCGCTGCCGACTTGGTTTTCTCGCGCTGTTTCTGCCATCGTTCTTCCCTCCCTAACCATTCATTCAATGCCTGTTTGGCGTTTCTATCGTACAAAGGCGACTCGTATGTGAGACGGTAGCCCATCTTCTTGTCCGGGACTTTCTTGGTCAGCTCCATCAGCCCCCGCATTTCCTTGGCCTCCGGATACTTGGTCATCTGCACTGTCTTGAGGGACTTGGCCTTTTCCTTCTCCAAATCCGTGCAGATATTCATAATCAGCGGCCTGTTCTGTGCAAGCATGGTCAGAAGCCGCCCCAGCCGGTAGGTCTTATGGGGAACGGTCATGCCGTACATGAGGAACACGGCATCAGAAACCTGCGTGCCGAAGGCTCCCATCGTGAGCGCTGACTTATCCAGCCCGAACACGCCAGCCAGTTTGCCGTCGATGAGGACGGCCATGTTGATAGGCGCAGACGAACCGACAAAGTTGTGCGTCCAGAGCTTTCTGTAATACTGGGCGGCGGTGCGCTCGATCTGGGTAATCTGAATCTTGCTCTTGCGGGTGATTTCATAATCACGCGGCAGGATGCTGCAATCCAGCGGCTCCAGCTTGCCCTCGTTCGGGCGGGTAATCATTTTACCCTCGGCAAGCATGGTCGCCTCATCCGGGCGGTTGGTAGTCAGGTACACATTGATGCCATCACGCACGCCATACCGGGCAAAGACGGGATGCCCGGCAGTGAGGCCCGGGGCGTTCTCCTCGTAGCACATCAGCAGGCATTTGGCATCCTTCATCTTGTCAAACAGCTCGGTCAGCCCAGTCTTGGGGTCAAAGATGCCGTACTCCGGCTCCTTCCATGTCATGCGCCCGCCGGTGTCATACCACTTTTCAAAGCCAGCGGCATAGGTGGGCGGATTGGCAACCACAAGGCAGTGGGGGTCATCATAGCACGTTTCAAGGTGCTTCCACATATCCAGCGGGCGGTAGCTCATCCCATGCAAGGACTGCTTGGCCCTGTCGAGCTGTGCACGGATTTCCGCCAGATGCTCCTCCTTGCGGTATTCCAGATCGCGCATGATGCCGTAGAAGTATTCCTTCCCGGCGTTCTTCACAGTCCGCAGGTACAACTGCGCATAGAGCGCAACCGCAGGGTCAAGCAGCTCCTCATTCGTGAAGCCGTCCGCCCTGATTTCCAGCTCCTCAAGGGACCGGCCCGTGATGGCATATCCCATGATGGAGGTGAACATCGAAACGTCGCTGGCCTCAATCTCGCTGGGTTTGTACCCACACTGCGCCGCGATGTGCGACATGGCGAAAGCGCCGGCGCACGGCTCAACGAACCGGGTGTACCCCTGCTTGCGGGCGTTTTCAATCAGCGGCTTCAGAAACTTCTGCTCCTGAGCAACCAGAGTTCCGAGGAAGAACGCTCCGGGGTTCTGGAACTTTGCCATTCATATCACCGACCTTTCTTTCAAAATTGCCCCTCTGGTTTCGACTGGAGCAGTTGCTTTCCAGAGGGTGGGTTGTTTCCAAAGACGTGAACGTCTGGAAAGCCCTTGTTCGTAGGCATAAAAAATGGGAGCCATGCTGTTTCCAACATGGCTCCCTATGGTTGGTCCGCCGAGCAGGGATTGAACCGTGCGACCCCCTGATTAAGAGTCAGGTGCTCTACTTTCTGAGCTATCGGCGGGTATTACCACATTTTCATCTGGACTGCATCAGACTCAACCGCTTTCTGCGGTTCAGGCTGTTTCGCCCACTTGTTTGGTGACGGGTCAGGCAACTCCTCGATCATTTCTCCTGTTCTCTGGAGCCACCATTCTGCGAACACCAGTCTATGACACCACTCTCCGGGTTTTCGGACATCTTCGTAGCAACAAAGCACCACGGGCTTGCCCATGTCCTCATAATGCTGGAGAATCTGAGCAATCCGCGCCGTCCCAACTCTGTCCATGTGCTGGAAGTAGGGCGGCGTGAACCGCTCCCGGTTGTATTCGTTGAACAGATAACCCGGCGGCGCAATCTCCATGATGTTGCCTGCAAGCGTATACCGAAGGGGGAACTTAGGCGCCCCCCGTGTTATCCCAACGACTGTGTAGTTCCCGGTCTTGAGTTCCGGGTTACTGTACCGGCTGGTGTAAATCATGTGCCTCGCTCCTTCCGTACAAGCCCACAAGAATCTTCACGCCCTCAGCTATCTTCTCATCGAGATCATAGCCGAGCTGCTTGTAGAATCTTCCGTGGACCATGCACTCATACGCTCTTGTCATCGTGGAGGACTGTTCCTTCGTGATGCCGAGCCTGAAGTCCTTTGCAATCCGCAAAGCCCCTTTGAAGTCGCCGTCTGCAACCAGACGTCTAACTTTATCGGATTTTCGTTCCATCTGTCGTACCTCCTGACCTTTTCGGTAAGATTTTGGGCCTATCTTCATTCTAACCCTTTACCCACCGGAGTCAATCGGTTTTGCATTCGGAGCGAAAAATTTTGGCTTTACAGCTTGACACGAGGCCGGATGTGCCACTCGCGGTTTTTCCGGGGTGACACATCGGTTCACGCTTCGTATCTTACCACAGTGGTAATTGCACTGCAATAGCAACTTTTTTGCAACTTTGCCCAAATTTTAGTCCAACCATCCAAAAATCAGGGCACTCAACTTGGAAATACCAGCCTTCTGGTCGCGGAACACGGTTGACAAATCGACGTGTTCTTCATCGGCGATCTGCTGCTGAGTCTTGGGTTCAGGGGCAATGTAGAGGTCGTAAATCGTCCGATACCGACGCATTTCCTCCGCGCGCTTGGAATGCTCACAGCGGAACTTGTAGTATTCCAGCATACGGTCGATGTGCTGCACGATGATGCGGGTGTGGGCAGCACTCTCCTGAATGCTCCTCACCACCGGGACCCTCACCCTGCCGTCGCTCTGACTCATCAGCTCCTCCATCAACTCCTCGAAGTCATCATCCTCGGAGAGCTGGCTGGCTTCATACACGGCACTCTTACTATGCTCTACAAAGCAGTGGTAGTTCTGAAGCAGCAGCTTGGTGTTATGCAGGCGCTTATCCTTGACGGCCTTTCGGTTCCGCTCCGCTTCGTGCTGGAACTTTTCAATGGCTGTTTCCGATGCCACCCGTACGATCTCCTGCATCATTTCCGTGGGAATGGTGACGTTCTTGTCTTCCTGTGCCATGTCTAAACCTCCCATCATGGGCTTCGCCCCCTTCCCCGCCCACGGGGAAAGAGGCTTGCCCTGTTTCTTACAGCGTGTTATACGTTCTGCGCAGGAGTCCCGCTTTGTGGGTGCTCTCCCATGTGAAATTTCCGCCCACCACGTTTCCGAAGTGGCCGTAGGCGGATGTCTGTTCATAGATGGGCAGGCGCAGGTTCAGGGCATCAACTATTCCCAGCGGGGTCAGTTCAAAGCAGCGATCTACTGCATTGCAGAGCTTTTCCTCATCCACATTGGCCCCGAACGTGTCGATGCGCAGGGATACCGGGAGCGCCATGCCGATTGCATAGGCCAACTGAACCTGACACTTGTCGCACAGACCCGATGCCACGACGTTCTTTGCAATATGCCGGGCCATGTATGCTGCACTGCGGTCAACCTTTGTGGGGTCTTTGCCAGAGAATGCCCCGCCGCCGTGGGGAGCATAACCGCCATAGGTGTCCACGATAATCTTCCGCCCGGTCAAGCCGGTGTCTGCCGCAGGGCCACCCTGCACAAAACGCCCGGTAGGATTGATGTACAGGTCGTAGGTGTCGATGTCGAGCCACGGGAGGTGCTGACGGGCTTCCTGCAAAACAGGCGTGATGACATTTCCCACCAGCGGGTGCATCAGCAGAGGGAGACTCCCGTCCGTGTGCTGAGTGGAGATGACGATGGTGTCGATACGCTGGGGCTTCCCATCCCCCTCATATTCCACCGTTACCTGCGTTTTGCCATCCGGCAGGATAAAGGGGATGGTTCCATCCTTGCGGGTCTGGGAGAGCTTGTAGGCCATCTTGTGCGCAAGCATGATGGGCAGGGGCATCAGCTCCGGGGTTTCGTTGCAGGCATAGCCGAACATCATGCCCTGATCGCCTGCGCCGCCCACCGTGTCGCTGGTTCCCATTGCAATATCGGGGGACTGCTTGTGGATGAACGTCATGACCTTGCAGGTATCGGCATCAAAGCCAGATGCCCCACCGGTGTAGCCGATGTCACGCAGGACCCGCCGGGCAATGCCCTCAATATCCACATCGACCTTGCTCGTGATCTCGCCTGCAATAAACACCGTGTCGGTGGTGCAGCAGGTCTCACAGGCCACCCGGCCGTTCGGGTCAACAGCCAGCACTGCATCCAGCACCGCATCAGAGATACGGTCGCACACCTTGTCGGGATGACCCTCGGTCACAGACTCAGACGTAAACAGCTTTCTCATGCCTTTTCCTCCTCAGCATTCTTCTTGTCTTCCTGCTCGTGGTGACATACAGCAGCAGCCGCCTGCAAGAGTCTCATCAACTCATCCAGACGGACGCTCACCATAACGGGCTTTTCCCCGTGGACAGAGAACGAGACCGTTCCCCGCGTATAGCTGGCAAGCATATTGCATTCTGCCGTA
>OODT01001416.1_pt1 | contig 12473 bp, 15 predicted proteins | sample 1671841 | NCBI WGS metagenome assembly OODT01 (sample SAMN06348198, study PRJEB24527) | human gut metagenome | biome: human gut; feature: ankylosing spondylitis patient; material: feces | host: Homo sapiens | place: China | collected 2015-10 | reverse complement strand
AAACATTACAGAGAATAATTCCTAAACAAAAAGCGTTAGTCTTTGTAGAGTTTGAATAAAAAAATGGAGCTCGGAAATCCAGTGTTTATGCGGGTTTCCGGGCTCTTGCTATGTGGTTTGAGTACAGATTGAGTACAAAACATACTACCGAGGAATTTCTGTAGGTAAATAAGATGATAGAGCGTTTATTATTTCATCTCGACATGATGAATGCAGTAATGCAATTACGGTGGTACAATAATCTTTGTCTTGCAATCCAATATAATGTCCAATTGACTTTGCAATGTTCTTTTCATTGAATACTTTTATTACTTTTGAATAATCTTGAGAATCTAGTACCGCTTGAAAGTGTGCTTCTTGCTCCTGTTTTATTGTATCGTAGTCAATATTGGCAAGTGCAGTATTCAGTGTTGCTTTTGCTTCAGAATTATTTTTCTTTGAGATTTCAATACAATTTAGCAAGTATTTTATATGAGCAACAACACTTTGACATATTTGTTTTTGCATTTGATTACTGAAACGAGTATCTATCACATACTTTTGGATTTCGGTGAATACATCGTCTGCTGATTTTGCCATTCTCTCTGCCATAAAACGAATTAACTCTTCAACAATAAAAAGGTTTTCAACTTCTGCGACTTCTAAAGCATAGATGCCATCCTGTTTATAGGATTCAATTTCATATTCCGAACGATAATCTCTGTCAATAATGCCATATACTTGACAATTATGAAGAGACATATTATTGCGAAAAGCCTTTGTACGTGATATTACTTGAGTGCAACTACCGCAAGCAATAACGTGATAATTATTAAATATTTCGGAATATAGCTGGGTGTCGTAACTGTTGTTTTCACCCTCGACAAACAATATGTTTTTTCGAGATCCAAGAATATCGAGTAGTAATTCTTCTGGTAACTCATTATTATTGATTTTTTCTAACTTCCAATTATTACCATCATATTCCTTAATCCAGATTTTTTCTGCATTTGAGTGAAGGGATGCAAATTGTGTGTCATGAGTTATAAAAATAAATAAACAGTCAGTTCTATACTTTTCAAGCGAAAGCCATAGACGATTCATAATTGAACGGTGTAGATGTACTTCTGGTTCGTCTATTATTAATGTTTTGTTTTGTGGAACACATAATACCTGAGCTGTTAGATATAATACCGCACGCTCACCATCACTCATCTGATTTGCGGAATATTGCTTTTTAACACCATTTTGTTCAAAGGCAGCATAAAATTTAGAGTCCTCAAGAATGAGCTCTCGTTCTGGTAGTACTTCTTGCCATATGTCTTTCAGTTTATCAATGGATGTTTGAGGTGGCGTTGGAGGGGTGGAGTTGTTTTTTGCGGCAATTTTGCATTCGGAAACAAAATGATCGTTCTCATTATTTTTTAGTCCAATTAATGCAGCAAGTACATTTTCGAAGTCATCAATCAGTTTCGTTGTATAATCCTTACCCCAATTCCATCGTTGATCTTTATGTGCATGCCAATTTTTGTTATCTGAACCATAAAAGACAAAATCTTCAGCTTGAGAGTAACTTTTTAGTGTGATGTTTTCGTTGAAATTTAAATTACGTTGAGCGCCGATTCGATGAACTTGACTATAGTTTTGTTGTTCAATCCAAGCTCCTAATTTGCTTTTTCCTGATCCGTTAGCACCTATTATTATTATTGAACTGACATCTGTTGTAAAATCTACTTTTTTTCCTGTTTCATCAGGTAACCAATATGTAAATGACATAGATTATGACCTTTCTCAAATTGTAAAATTATATAAAAACACTATAATATTAATAGCATTTGACTTCTTTGCAATTCCAATTCCACTTTTTCTTTTGTCTCGGCTATCTCATCTATAGCTGCTTTTGTAGCTTCATTTGGATTATCCCCAGCGGATTTCAATGCACCCTGATAGATGTAATTCATTTTCTCCCATTTTAACAGGTCATTGAATACTTTATAACTTCTGATATTGAGTAAAGCATCCTGTAAAGCAAGCGTTTGTGCTTTCCCTCTGCTGTTATATCCGATTTCGAGATAAGAGGAAAGCACCGGATTCAGATGGATAGATACAGTATCGTCCTTTAATAAATTATCTTCTCCACGCTCTCCATTGATCTGGATGATGCCGGAATTGCAAAGAACCATAAGTACACCCATCAGATCACCGACTGTTTCCAGACGAAGTCCGGCAGTGTCATTGCCATTCAAAGCATTATAACTGACACCGAGTGCAGCTGCAATTTTCTCTAACTGAGGAGGTTGTGGCTGCATTTTATTTGTTTCGTATTTTCGGATAGAAACTGGATGGATGCCGGTCAGCTCAGCCAGTTTATCTTGCGTGATTCCGATTTGCTTTCTGCAGTATTTGATTTTTTCTCCTATGGTCATGCTTATTGCCCTCCATGTATCGAGATGGCTACATTATACCATGTTTGAAAAAATTTTTCTACTGGCATTTCAAAATACTTGACAATAGCGAAGTCGCTACATATAATGGGGATATAAAATGTAGCGATAACGCTATGAAGAGAAAAGGAGGATGCATATATGGCAGAAAACAACAAGATTTATATTACTGCAAATGAACTCGCAGAAATGCTGGGTGTTTCTGTAGGTCATGCTTACAAGTTGATTCGTAAGCTGAATCAGGAACTGGAAAAAGAGGGATTTCTGGTGATTGCGGGCAAAGTTCCAAGACGCTATTTTGAAAAACGCTGGTATGGTTTCAGTGTGTAGGAGGTGGTCGAATGAAAGCGGAAAAAGACAAGAAAACAGGAAAATGGTTGATTCAGTATCGTTATACGGATTGGCAGGGGAAACGCCGGAAATCCACTAAAAGAGGTTTTGCGACTAAAAGAGAGGCGGAGGAATGGCTTAGAAATTTCCTTATTACGCAAAAAGCGGACTTTGATATGAAGTTTGAGGATTTTTGGAAGATGTATTGTGCAGATATGGAGACTCGCCTGAGGGAGCATACCATGAGAACGAAAAAGTATATCGTGGAGCTGAAAATTCTCCCATATTTCGGGAATAAGCGGGTAAATGACATTACTGCAGCTGACATCCGTCAATGGCATAATGAATTGATTAAAATGGGGTATTCACCCACTTATCTGAAAACAATCAATAACCAGTTGAGCGCAATCTTTAATTATGCGATTCGATATTACGATTTGAAAAGTAATCCCTGTGCAAAAGACGGAAGTATGGGTAAGAGCAAGGCAGAAGAAATGGATTTTTGGACAGGAGAGGAGTTTAGGAAGTTTATCGACAGTGTTATGAATAAAAGGATTTCTTATATGGCATTTATGGCTTTGTACTGGACGGGAATGCGTTTGGGAGAACTTCTTGCTTTGGAAAGAGGCGATTTCAACATCCCGGACAGGAAATTGACCATTAATAAATATTACCAGCATTTGCAGGGCGAGGATTATATTACCAGTCCTAAAACGGAAAAGAGCAATCGTGTAATTGAATTACTGGAGTTTCCCTGTCGGGAGATGGAAGATTATTTCGGAATGCTTTACAAATGCGATGAGCATACAAGATTATGGTGCATTGGTTACTATTTATTATTGTAATTGCCGGAGTTGCGGGTGTTGTAGGGGTACTGATAGTGATTGTGGAAAAGAAAATTACGAAGGTATATCGGGAGAATTGTTGTGATGTGATTAGCATTGGAGTGACGGTAACGAGTTTAGCTGTGGCTGTGTATTTTGGAGATTGGATAAAGGTTTTTGCAAAGTTCAATCTCGTTGCTTTATTGTTATTAGTTCAGGCAGTATATGTTGGAATCAGAGCGTATGTGAAGGGGTGTAAAAGAGCTAGAGGCTATTATTGATGTTGAGATGCAGGAAATTCCGAAGAAAGGTGGATGAAAGTTATGGGAAAATTGGAAAAAGTTATTGTGGAGAATGGAATTACTTATGTGTTAGGTGAAGATGATATTTATTATCCGGATTTACAATTGCCTAGGGGAACAAATTATAATATCGGAAAGTATGGTCATATGAGATGTGAGTATCTGAAAGAGTTCAAACATGGGTATTATATGGAACTGTTGCTTGATGGAAAATTGAATGAATATCTGCATGAGATTGATGAGGAATGCTATGAGAAGCTGGACAGGATTGTGGAAAAGATGAAGGAGAAATAAGGCGTGACAGAGCAGTTAAAAGCTGAGAGTCAGATGCTGTGGGTAGGGAAGATTAGTAATATTATTGTTTGTACGGAGGAGATTGTGGTAAGGGAGTTGGTGTATGTGTGATTTGGGGCAGCCTGGAGGCTGCCATTTTTGCTATATTATATATCGTTAAGCTTACAATTAAATATTTTTCATGGAAAAAAGTTGCATAAAAAATATTTGATGATATAATAATGATAAGTAAAGAAGAGTGACTTGGAGGAATGAGCCATGATTATAGAAGTAAGAGCAAAAAACTGTTATGCATTTGAGGATGACATTACATTTTCGATGAAAGCAGATATGCGAAATAAAAAATTTGGAGCTAATGTTCACAAAGAGAATAATTTTAATGTCCTTAAAACGGTAGGAATATATGGACCAAACAATGCTGGTAAAACATGTCTAATCAAGTGCATTAGGGCAATAAGAAATGTACTTTTGAATAAGAAGAATGGACTGATGCCGAATATATTTACTGATAGTGATGTATGCGAGTTAGGGGTCACATTTATGGCATCCGGAAGAAAGTTTTCTTATGATTTTAAGTATGACGCAGAAAAAGAAGAATATATATATGAGTCATTTTCGGAGATATTTAAAGATCAGTATAACAACGAAAAGGAAGTTCGCTGGTTGAAAAAGGATACCGTTAGTGAAATATATGAGTGTATTGATGAATCTGTGCAGACTATGATTTCAGTTGTATCGAAAAACAATTTGTTATGCTATGTAGTGGATACAAGTAAATTTGAACATATCAATGAGATGAAACAGATTCTTGTCGGGTTTGCAGAAAAAATTGATATCATCAACATGAATAACATACCTATGCAGCATACGATTGAACTCATGAAGAATAAGAACCAGTTACAGCAAAAAGTTGTTGAGTTTATAAAAAATGCAGACTTGTATATGGATAACTTTGAATATGTGGATATGGATAAGATACAACTGAAAACTGGTGAAGGTGATGAAAAGCCGGATGAGAAAGTGCTTGATATTCCGGAGAATATTATGGATCAAATCCGATTGGTATCCACATATAAGGGAATCCATGTACCAAGTATGATGTTTGACTCCACAGGAACAAAGAAGATTGCAGCTATTGCCAGTTATGTAATTGAAGCACTTGAACAGGGCAGAATTTTAGTCGTGGATGAGCTGGATAGTAGTATTCATTTCAAACTTACCAGGGCGATTGTTGCGATGTTTAATAATGAATTGAATACAAGTGCACAGATGATATTTACAGTTCATGACATTAATCTTATGGATTGCAAGAGAATGTTCCGAAAGGAGCAGATTTGGTTTGTCCATAAAGATGAAGAAGGCGTATATGTGTATTCACTTGCCGATTTTACTGCACAGCAGGGTGTGAGAGATACGACAGATGTTATGGAAAAATATAGGAAAGGTGCGCTTGGGGCTTTACCAGATCCCGAATTGATTAACTCCTTGCTTAGTATTAAAGGTGATGTAAAGGGGGATGATGCCGATGCCAAATAAGCTCCCTAAGTTTTTGGATAATCACAAAATTTGCATTATCTGCGAAGGCAATGAGGAATATGAATATCTAAATCGGTTAAAGAATTTAAAAGTGTGGAACGAGCAATATGATATCTCATTGGTTAATGCCGGTGGAAATGGAAATATTCCGGCGAGATATCAGGACCGCTATCAAAATGGAGCAGACGAACTTGTACTTGTATTCTGTGATACAGAAAAGAAACCTCATGAGCAGTATGAAGACATTAAACGTAAGATTAATGAGTTTCATGGTGTGGATAATGCTGCAGATGTAGTGATTATATTTGGAAATCCTTGTACGATGCAGATTATATCTAAGCACTGGACCGATAAAAATTTGAAATCGCCAGCAAAACCAGTGAACGCTCCCTTGATAAAGGAATATACCGGGGTGGAGAATTATAAAGGGAGAGCGGATCAGATTCATGAGGTTATGGAACATGTTACTGCGGAGAATTATGTGGATATGAGTCAGCGAGTGAGAAAGTTGGATTCGGATGATTCTGTTATTGGTAGCAGTAATTTTGGAAAGTTTATTAAGCTGTTTGAGAGTGATGACAGTAGATGGATCGAGGAAATAAATGATTGTATAGAATAATAGGAGGAAAAGGATATGCAGAAGTTTGAAGGTATTCATTTCTATGTGAATGTTGCAAATTTTAATGAAGTGGTTATTGATGAAGAAACTAAGAATGGAAAAGTAAATCATTCTATCCATGCACTTGATACTTTCTTTTCGGGCATTGAATCATTTGGAAAGAAAAATTTCTCGGAAAAATTTGTGATTGAAAAAATCACTGGAGCGAGATTGCATATGTATGTTGTGGATGATGTTAATGAGGCATATGAAATTGTAGAAGAAGTTGTTAAATTTGCAGGAGATCTTTCTAGATATTTGAACAACGATATTGCGAAATATAAGACATTACTAGAATTTAAAATTCAGGCGGGAGCATGCTTCGGAAGTTTTTACAGTTTTGAATTTAAAAGACAAAATGCGAATGAAGAAACTACAATAGGTTATGCTGCAAACTATGCAGCAAAACTTCAAGGTCTGTGTAATATGGGGGATATTGCTGTTTCATCAAATATATTTGATACATTTAACACAGAAAAAAAGAATAAATATGTAAAGCATACGAGCTCTAAAGTACAAAAGTATGGTGAAGATTGTTATTATGAGATGCCTATATCTAAACTTACGGGAAGCATTGACTATTCAGAAAGTTTAATAGCAAGTAAAGATTATGCAAATAAAGTGAATTTGACAGATATGATGTTTAGAAAACCAACAAAGTCAGTTGTTTTTGATGAGCTGTCTAAGAAGGAATGCAAGGAAATAGAAGGAATTCCTTTATTTGCAGATGTTAGAGGATTTACTTCACAATTTGATAATGATGATACAAACTTAGAAGAGATGGCTGTTAAGACACAGAATATTTTAACAACGATGTATGATCAAGTGACAGAAAACCATGGTATACATGTTCAGTTTCAGGGGGATAGAGAGTTCGCATTATTTCATAATTATACAGGATATGAGTGCCTTTTAGATGCAGTGAAAGCTGGATTAAAAATGATTGACACAGTGCAAACTTATGGTGTGAGCATAGGAGTAGGAGAATCATTTGGCAAAATGTTTGCAACAAGAATTGGTGCGCGTGGTGAAAAGGATTATCTTTTAATTGGAACTACCGTTATTGAAGCTGATAGGAATGAAGATGAGAATGCACAGGCTAATCAATTGGTTATTTCAAATGATGTTTATGTGATGCTTAAGAAAGATAGGCCTAAGTGGGCAGATATATTTAGAAAGCAAGATGGGTATTATTATACAACAACAGGATATGGCATGTTGATGAGTTTGATTTCACAAGAAAAATTAAAAGTCAATAATAGGAATAATAACTATAATGGTGCATGGAGAGAATAAGTTGACGGAATTTGATTATAATAGATATTATCAAAGTGCTCAAGAAGATATTATGGGGCTAATACAAGAATACCCGTTTACGAAAAGGGTAATAACTCCATCTGTTATTCCGGAACCAATTATATTAAATGTTGTGGCTGTAAACATTGGATTAATTGGTGAATGCAATGCTCAAGAAAATGATTTTAAAGGCGAGTATTCTAAAGAGTTAAAAATAGTTATGCCATATGATTATACGAGAAATGGGTGTAAAATATATGGTGCATCGTGGATTGATTTAGAGAAGATACCACCCAAAGACCATCATTTTAATGGTAAGGAGAACGGCAAATATTTATTTTGTGTAGGTGTACCGCAATCGTTTATACATTTAAAAAATGTGCTACTCGAAAATGTCAGAACAGCAGAAAGCATGATGATTGCATATGAAAGTTATCAGCGTGGAATTACAAAAAAAGTAAATTTAATTGCGTACTCTCATGGAGAGAAAGGGAAAAATGAATACAATAGAAACAGAAAACAATATAGAACTATGTAATAAAATAGTGTCACATTTTGAAGAACAACTTGAGAGAACTAATTATTGGCTGTCTTTTGCGGAGGCAAAGAATGGAGCGATTATAGCAATTAATGTGGCGTTGATAGCTGGCCTGATTACAGTTTTTGATAAGGCTCCGATATTTTGTGTGATTGCAATAAGTGTTTTTTTGGTATCCTGTATAGTGAGTTTGATTTCGTTTATCCCAAATACAAAAAGTAGATCTGATAAGAATGAAATAGAAAATACTGGAGAAAAAAATCTATTATTTTATGGTGATATTGCATCTATAGGAACAATTGAAGAATATATCAAATTAAGTATAAATAGATATTTTTCAGACGAGGAGATGGATAGTGTAAATGAATTGGTATATGATCTTGCAAGTGAGGTACTTATAAATAGCCGTATTACTGTTAAAAAATACAAAAATTTCAAAAATGCAGTGAAAATAGATTTTATTGCACTGGTAATGACAATTATATTTTTTTGTGTGGCATAGTGGTGGTTATGAAGGCGGATTTGTGGTTTTTTAGACGGAGTGTCCAGGCAACATTATTTGTGGAGAGAGCATAGAGAGTGCAGTAGTAAACGCATTAGACGCGAAAAAATCATGGATCGAAGCATATTTTCAAAATAATGATTGCGAAGTGATCTCAACGCAGTTATAATGAAGTGGCAACAAATTGGCAACAGAAAATCAGCGAGCCAAAATAATATATGTAACAGAGATAAAATAACGGCAGAAAAGAGATGAAAACTAAACAAATATGTTTAAAACCATCTCCGGACTTGTCGAGTTTGAATAACGGATTAAAATGCCGAAAGCCTGTATTTTGGTGTGCTACCCGTCAAGTAGACAAATTAAATAACGAAAATTTTTTCTTCCCCGGTACAGTTTATGTACCGGGTTGTTTATGCAACGCTTTCTAGTTTTTGTTCATGGAATTCCAGTGGTGTAAGCACCCCAAGATTTCGTTGAACTCTTTTGTTTGTGTAATAATCTATGTATTTCTCTATGGCAAGCATTAATTCTTCTTTTGTTTTATACTTTTTGCCATAATACATTTCTCGTTTCATTAGTCCCCAGAATCCTTCCATAGGACCATTATCGATACATCTTGCCACGCGAGACATACTTTGTGTCATTTCAGCAGCTAAAATTCGCCGCCTAAATGCTTTCGAAGTATACTGATAGCCTCGATCACTATGAAGTAGTGGTGTAGCTCCTGGATTCGCTGCCACAGCTTTGTCAAATGTATCAAAAACAAGAGGGTTATCATTTCTGGTGCTATATACAAAAGCGACAGGCCTCCTATCGCATAAATCAAGTATTACGCTTAAATATAGTTTACCTTTTTTATCGTCTTCTCCAACACCATATTTGAATTCTGATACATCTGTTACCCATTTCTGATTTATCGTGTCCGATTTAAATTCTCTATTAAGGATATTTTCGGCAACATAAGCTGGATCAGATGCAGGTTTAGTACAACAATTATACCGATGCTTTATATATGACTGTATTTTCTTCTTGCGGCAAATCCTTAAAACACGTTTGTCATTAACAGCTATTTTATAATCATGTGCTAGAGTATCCCTTATACGTCTATAACCCATATCTGGATGTTCATCATGAATCTTTGTAATGATATCGGCTATGCGTTCATTAAGATTATCATTATCACTATTTACATGACCTAGCCATTTATAATAGGCTGATCTAGCTATTCCAGCAAACTCGCATAACGCCAATATGGAGTATGTCTTATTTTCATCAGATAATTCTTTGATTGCAAGGTATTTTGTTGTATTGCGTGTCTTGGTCAGGTTCACCTCCTCTCTATTTCGTCGAGTTTTTTTAAGAAATCAATCTCCATTTGTTGCTGCTGTGTTTGAGCTTTTAGTAATCGGTTTTCAGCTTTCAACTTCTCAATATCTGATAATTGAGAAATCACTTTGTTCTTACCTCGTCGATCATATAATCCTTCGATTCCTTTATCTTTATATTTTCTAACCCATGCATAAACTTGTCCGTAGGAGCAACCATATTTATTCGCTGTAGAAGCATAATTACATCCCGTGTTTATGCATTCTTCGACAATGTTTATTCTTTCTTCAAGGGTTGTATTTTTTCTAGCACCGTTTTTAGCCATGAGATATACACCTTCTTTTCTGGAATTTGTTAAATCTTCATGGTTATTATACTGCTTAATCCATGTACGAACAGTACTTGGTGCATGAATTTTGTATTTTGCAGCTAAATCCTGACTCGTTATATTGCCTCCAAGATATTCAAGAACAATCTTCTTCTTAAATTCTGCAGAGTAATTACATAAATCAGCATTTTGCTTTTCTAGACCGTCTTCTCCAAATGTTTCGTATTTATGACCCCACCTGCGGATGATACTAGCCTCAATTCCATACTCTTTACCTAATTTCCAATAAGAGATTTCATCCTCAAGGTGTTTCTTTACGAGCTCAAGTTTCAACTCCTTACTATACTGTTTCCTAGACATAAAAATATGCTCCTCATATGATAGATTTTTGGATATTTCCATTGTCTACCATATGGGGAGCATATCATTTATGCGGGTTTCCGGCATTTGTTTTATCAAATGGCTCTAGTTTGGCTCTATTTGTGGGGAGAGTAATGTATAATTAGTGTAGAGCAGATGCAGACAGCCATAGCAGAGAACAGCTGGACGGCACTTGAACAGAATGGATATAGAAGATATGTTGACATTATCGAAATGTACAATACCATCAAAGCAGATTATGACAAGATTTCAGAACAGATTGAAAGCAAAAAGGCTCAGAGAGAATTATTCAAGGGATTCATTCGGCATTGGAAAAACAAGGCACTTTGATAGAGAAATTCGATGAGGGACTTTGGAGCAGTCTGGTGCAGGAAGTGGTGGTAAAGGCTAAGAGTGATATACGATTTATCTTCAAGAACGGATTTAAGATAAAGACGAGATAAATTAAATCCTGATTTGACACATATTGTAATAGAAGAAAAAATCCAGAAATTTGATTATAAAAGGTCAGATTCGTCAGTAACCATCGGGCTTGACGGGTTTGACCTTTTATATTGCAGAAATATGACATAAAATGGACATGCGAATCTGCCGATATAAGGTATAATAGGTGTGTTGAGTTTAACAAATCGAAATTTATGGAGGATAAAGCTGATGAACAACAAAAGGATAATTATAGGAGTCACTATCGGAATAATCGCAGCAATACTTTGGAGCGTTGTTTTTATAAATGTCTTAAATAGCATGGCTGGAATTGGAATCGGAATATGTCTGGGTATATCTTTTGGTATATCTGGCAGTCTTATTTTTTCAAAAAAAGATAAAGATAAATGATGATACAACTTCAAGTTTGGAGAATTGAGAAAATCGGAAATTGTGGAGGAGAGTAATTTGCTGGTATTAAATAAATTAGAGCGGTTGCTAACGGTATGTAAAGTCAAAAACATTGATGATATAGATTTAAGCAAGGAATTCTACTTCATTGGTAAAACAGATGAAGAAATTTCTCTTGTGTGTGAAACAAATGACGTTCCTGAAAACACAATAGAACGTGAAGATGGGTGGCGTGGTTTCCGTATTCAAGGAATTTTAGATTTTTCACTCATTGGCATTCTTTCAAAGTTGTCTGGAATACTTGCAGATAATAAAATTGGAATTTTTGCGGTATCTACATTCAACACAGATTATATTTTAGTGAAAGATGCGGATTTTGAAAAATCATTAGCTGTATTATTAAATGCCGGATATACAGTGATATAGATTTCAGATGCTTTAAACCCAAAGAAAATTATACGAGGAGTGAATTATTAGCATGAAAGTTCAGCATATTGCAATCGAAGGAAAATGTTTCTTTATCAACACTGATATGATTATCAGACGCAGTTCATACCCTTCTGATCTGCAGGAGTATAATATTCTAAACTTCCAGGACTTACTTCTCTGGCGAAGACAATGAAAGTATAAATATAGAAGAACGATATTGTGTGGAGTAAGAAATCTATGCAGTATCGTTTTTTTCGTTTCTTGTGAAAAAATTTGTAGTTATTTGTAAGAATTTGTCGAGAAGTGTGCTATATTTTAATCTGCTGACAAGCGGAAAGTTATATGAACACCTTTGCCGAAATTGATACTTCGGCTCGTGATATGGCGGAATATCTGATAAAGGAAATGACAAAGAAGCAAGGTGTAACGGAAGAACTGAAAGCAACGGATATGATGAGATGGATAGGAT
>OODT01001394.1_pt1 | contig 12774 bp, 10 predicted proteins | sample 1671841 | NCBI WGS metagenome assembly OODT01 (sample SAMN06348198, study PRJEB24527) | human gut metagenome | biome: human gut; feature: ankylosing spondylitis patient; material: feces | host: Homo sapiens | place: China | collected 2015-10 | reverse complement strand
GAGCAGCGCGCCAACGGTGAGATGACCCACTATGACGGATGCTGCCGCGACCTGCCCAAGGAGGAAGTGGAAAAGCGCCTTGCTGCCGGGGAACCCTATGTTATCCGCCAGAAGATCCCCCGCGAGGGCGTGACCGGCTTCGACGATGTGGTGTACGGCCACATCGAGGTGAACAACAGCGAGATGGACGACCAGATCCTCATCAAGACCGACGGCATGCCCACCTACAACTTTGCAAATGTGGTGGACGATCACCTCATGGGCATCACCCACGTGATCCGCGGCAGCGAGTATCTGTCCTCTACCCCCAAGTACAACCTGCTGTATCAGGCGTTCGGCTGGGAGATCCCCACCTACATCCACTGCCCGCCGGTCATGAAGGATGCGCAGAATAAGCTTTCCAAGCGCAACGGCGATGCCAGTTATCAGGATCTGGTGGCAAAGGGCTACCTGACCGAGGCCGTGCTGAACTACATCTGCCTGCTGGGCTGGAGCCCCAAGGGCGAGTATGCCGAGCAGGAGATCTTCTCCCTGCCGGAGCTGGTCAAGATCTGGTCTCCGGACGGCATCTCCAAGTCTCCGGCCATCTTCGATCCCCTCAAGCTGCGGGCCATCAACGCGGAATATATCCGCCGCCTGTCCCCGGAAGAGTTCCAGAAGAAGGCGGAGCCGTGGATCGACAAGGCCGTGCACACCTCCATCGACAAGAAGCTGCTGTGCGCAAACCTGCAGCCCCGCTGCGAAGTGCTGGGCGAGATCCCGGAGCAGCTGGATTTCTTTGATGCCATGCCCGACTACGATGTGAGCATGTACGCCAACAAGAAGCAGAAGACCACCCCGGAGACCGCCAAGGAGGCACTGGAAGCCCTGCTGCCTGTGCTCAGCGACGAAGCACTGGATTTTGGCAATCGCGATGCCGTCTTCGATGCCTGCAAGGCCAAGGCTGAGGAGCTGGGCAAGAAGAACGGCTGGCTGCTCTACCCGCTGGGTATTGCCCTTTCTGGCAAGCAGCGCACCCCCGGCGGCGGCACCGACCTTGCCTGCATGATGGGCCGCGAAACCACCCTTGCCCGCGTAAAAGCGGCAATTGAAAAGCTGAACGGCTGATTTTTGCCATAAAACCACAAAGCTCTGCAGCATTTTTGAACGCTGCAGGGCTTTTTTGCGTCTTTGGGCCGGTTTGCGGCAGAACACTGCACCGCGCCAAAAATCGCCGCGCGCCCGCGCTACAGTATATGCAGAAAGCGCGGGGAACAGAACCACAACGCCCCGCCGGAAAGCGGGGAGTTTTTATGACAGAGCGGATGGGTCTGGCAGCGGTCGGGCGGCAGAACAGACAGCGGGCAGCACTGGCACGGCGGGCAGAGCTGCGCCCGGCAGCGCGCAGGCTGGCGGCTGTGGCAGTGGGATTTGCAGGCGGCTGGGCCGTTGTGTACGGTGCACTGATGCCTTTTGGTCTGGGCTTTGTGCTGGGCTTTGCAGAGGACTGCTTTGCCCCCTGTGCGGCGGGTGCGGCGCTGGGTGTGCTGCTGCACGGGTTTGGCGCGCTCTCGCTGCGCAGTGTCTGTATGCTGTGCGCACTGGGTGCTGCAGTGGCAGCGCGGTGGATGGGTGCCAGAACACTGACCCCGGCGGCACTGGCGGGCTGCGGCACGCTGGTGGGCGTGGCGCTGTGCTTTGCCTTTGGCGGCGGCGGGGCAGAGCTGGTGTTTTACAGTGCAGCAGATGCCCTGCTGGCCGCAGCTATGGGCTTTTGTCTGCGGCAGTTTGCGCCCGAAAAGCCGGGTGCCGGGATGCTTCTGGTGGGTGCGGCCACAGCGGCGGCGCTGGGCAGTGTGCAGCTGTGGCAGCTGCTGCCGGGCGTGATCGTCTGCGCGGCGCTGGAACTGTATTTATGCAGCAAAGGGCAGGCCAAAGCCGCGCTTGCGGCCTGCGCGGTGCTGGGCGCTGCGCTGTGCGCGGCAGACCCGGCCCTCAGCTTTGCGGCATCCGGCCTTGCCTGTGCCACGGTGGCAGCGGCGGTGCTGGCACCTGGACGGCGCATGGAAACGGTAGCCGCCTACGCGGGCGGCTGCGTGACCGGTGCACTCTGTGTGCAGCCGCCCGGGAGCGCGTTCCAATATCTGCTGAACGTCTGCATCGGCATCACGGCCGTAGCGGCCATGCCCGCAGCATGGCTTGTGCCGGAGCCGGAAGAAAAGCCGCAGGCAGGGCAGGCCCAGCCGCAGCAGTACAGTGCAGCGGCCACCCGGCTGGAACAGGTGTCCCAGAGCCTTGCATCGCTGGCAGAGACCGTGAACGATGTCTACGAAACGCTGCCGCACCGGTGTGAGGATTTCCATTGGGTAATTGACAACACACATGATACCCTTTGTTTTAACTGCGGGCGGCGGGATACCTGCTGGAAGCAGGAGTATGCCGCCACGCTGGAGGGCATGGAAGCACTGCGCCCTCTGCTGGAAAGCAGCGGCGGGCTGGAAACGGCTCAATTGCCCGGACAATTATCCCGGTGCATCCACCCGGCAGCACTGTGCGCAGCGGCAAACCGCTCCTTTGCGCTGTACCGCAGCCGCAAGGAGGCCCGCCTTCATGCCGAAGCCATGCGCACTGCCCTGACCGAGCAGTACAGCGCCGTGGCCGAAGCGCTGGGCGTGTTGGGAGAACAGCTGGGCCGTCCGGGCGACCCGGAACCCTATAAATCCGGCCGGGTGGCGGACTTTTTTGCGCAGCTTGGCACTCCGCCGCAGGAGTGTGCCGTCACGCTGGATGATCTGGGCCGCACCCATGCGGCGGTCACACTGCCACGCACCCGCTTCTCGGCGCAGGAGCTGGCCGCGCTGGCCGGGGAGGTGGGCCGCATCTGCCGCCGCACGCTGGAAGTGCCGCAGGTGCTTTCCTGCAAGGGAATGACCACCCTGCTGTTCAGCGAAAAGCCTGTGCTGCGGGCCGTGTTCGGCATGGCGGGCGCGGCGGCGCGGGGCAGTATTTCCGGCGATGCGGTGCAGCAGTTCTGCAGCCCGGCGGCAGCGCAGATGATCCTGTGCGACGGCATGGGCACCGGCAGGCCTGCAGCCGTGGATGGCAACCTTGCCGCCGAGCTGACGGCCCGGCTGCTCAAGGCGGGCTTTACCGCAGAGCTGGCGGCAAGGCTGGTCAACGTGGCCCTTGCCCTGAAAAGTGAGGATGAAAGCGGTGCCACGCTGGACCTCATCAGCGTGGATCTTTACACCGGCACGGCAAGGCTGTTCAAGGCCGGTGCGGCACCGGGCTTCCTTGTGCACGGCGGGCGGGTGCGTGCTGTGGGCGACACCAGCCTGCCGGTGGGCATTCTGGGCGGAGTGAACGGCCAGAGCCGGGTGGTGCATTTGACGGTGGGCGATTATGCGGTGCTGGTCTCGGACGGGCTGCTGGTGGACGGTCCGGGCTGGGTGGCAAAGCAGCTGGAGCTTTCCGCTGCGGCAGGAGAAGCGCCGGAAAAAGTTGCAAAAACGCTGGTGGAAACGGCCCGCGTGCGCGCCCAGAAGACCGGCAGGCCGGACGACATTACGGCGGCGGTGCTGCGGCTGGAAAAATGCGTTTGATGTTCATACAAACTTCGTTGATTTTCGACGGAGGAGAAGGTATACTATGAAAGCATAGAAACAAAACGGGAGGACAGAAACATGCTTACCATAACCGTAGCGCAGGATGGCAGCGGCGATTTTGCTTCGGTGTCCGAAGCGGTGCTGGCCGTACCTTATGCCTGCGCAGCAGAGATCCGCATTGGCCCGGGAGTTTACCGCGAAAAGCTGGTGTGCGAAAAACAGGATATCACCCTGATCGGCGCAGGCATGGAAAGCACCCGCATCGTGTGGGGCGACGGCGGCAGTCTGCCGCACCCGGACGGCAGGCCCACCCACACCTTCCGCAGCTATACCGCGTTTTTCCGGGGGACAGAACTGCGGGTGCAGGACCTGACCATTGAAAACGATGCCGGCCCCGGGGCAAAGGTGGGGCAGGCCGTGGCGGCTTATGTGGACTGCTCTCACACCCTCTTTGAGAATGTGCGGCTGCTAGGCAATCAGGATACGCTGTTCTGCGCCCCTCTGCCGGAGAAGGAGCGGGAGAAGGATGGCTTCCTTGGCCCGGGCCGCTTTGCGCCCCGCCGACCGACGGCCCAGTATTACCGGCACTGCGAGATCGCGGGAGATATCGATTTTATTTTTGGCGGCGCGGACGCTCTGTTTGAGCAGTGCACCATCCGCACCGTGAACAACCACCTGCCTGCAAGCTATGTCACGGCTCCCTCGGGCCGTGCCGATGGCCTCGGGTTTGTGTTCTGGGACTGCGATTTTGTCTCGGACAACTGCCCGGCGGGCACGGTGTTTCTGGGCAGGCCGTGGCGGCCCACCGGTAAAACGGCCGTGCTGGACTGCCGCCTTGGCGCACACATCGCGCCGGAGGGCTTTTCGCCCTGGCAGAGCCGCACCGACTCGGACCTTGCCAGCTTTGCCGAAGCGGGCAGCACCGGCGAGGGCGCAGCAGCGCGCGGTGCATGGGTGAAGCAGCTGGACAGCCAGCAGGCCGAAGAGCTGCTCAGATGTGCACGGAAGCTTTGCAGACCGGAATAAAAGCGGAAAATATAAAATAAAGTATAAAACGGATTTGAAGGATCTTCTATGAAAAAACTGCCGAATTTTGTCAAATGGATCATCATTCTGGCGGCACTGGCTGCAATGGGCTGGATGATGTGGGCTGTGAATGATCGTGCCTCCCGGGTGGAAATGCCCGCACCGGATAATACATTCGGAATTTATCGCACAGCAGATTCCAGCCAGTAAATCATTTGGAATGGCCGCAGCATTGCAGGCAGAAACGATGCTCTATAGAAAAAGCAAAAGCCGGGACGACCACACGGTCATCCCGGCTTTAAAATTATTCCTGATTATTCCTGCCCGGCCATCTCGGCTGCATTGGCGGGCAGGTCGTTCATGATGAACCAGAACGTAGTGCCCATGCCGATGGCACTCTGCACACCAAAGCGGAAGCCGTGCTGCTGGAAGATGGCCTTGGTGATGGAAAGGCCCAGACCGGTGCCCTGCTTGCCGGCATCCGAACGGGAGCGGTAGTACCGATCAAAGATATAGGGCAGGTCGTCGGCAGAGATGCCGGGGCCGTGGTCCTCCACCTCTACCCGCACGCCCTCGGTGCAGCGCTGGGCCCGCAGGATGAAGATGCCGTCTTTGCCGATGTGGTGCATGGCGTTGCCCAGCAGGTTATGCAGTGCGCGCTGCATCATGTTGGGATCTGCGTAAACGGGCAGCTCCTCGTCCGGCAGCTCCAGCTGGAGCTGCCAGCCGTTCTGGGCGCAGATGGCATCGTACCGTTCGCTCACCTCGTCGCACAGCTGGCCCATATCAAAGTGCACGCGCTCGCATTTGTCGGCACCGCTGGTCACCTTGCTCAGCTCCATCACGCTGGAGACCAGTGCGGTCAGGCGGTCGGTCTCGTCCACGATAATGTTCATCTGCTCATCGCGGTGGGCCTTGTCGTCGCCGGTAATGTCGCGCACCGTCTCGGCATAGCCCTTGATAAGGGTCAGCGGGGTGCGCAGGTCGTGGGAGACGTTGGCCAGCAGGTCGCGCTGCATCTGCGAAGAATGCTGCACTTCGCTTGCCATGTGGTTGAAGTCCCGGGCCAGATCGCCCAGCTCATCGCTGCGGCGGGTATCCACCTGCACGGCATAGTTGCCCATGGCCATCTGGCGGGCAGCGCTGGAAAGCTGGCGCAGCGGCTTTGTGAACCACTCACTGAACAGCCATGCCGCCGTCATGGCAAAGGCAAAGATCAGCGCCGCTGCCATGGGCAGTACGGTGCTCAGCACCTTGCCGGCTTCAGCCACATGCACAAGGCTGGTAGTGACCAGAACGGTGTACTCGCCGCCGGAGGTGTTGCGCCCTACCAGCAGCTGTGCCGAGCCGGAGAGCCGCGGCGGATTCAGGGTCTGCACAAAGCCGCCGGTGGTGCGGCATTTCTTGCGCATGGCCACAGCGGTGGAAACGATCATATCGTTGTTGGCGGAATCCGAGAGCAGCGTTTCGTGCAGGTTGCAGTAGGACTGGTTCTCGATCTTATAGATCGTGCGCATGGTGGTATCGGAAATATCCACACAGAAGCTGTTCAGCGAACCGCTGGCGTACAGCTGGGTGGCAAGCCGGTCAAAAAACGTGGTGTTGACCGTAAGATGGCCAAAAGACCATGCCGAAAGGGATTCGCCGTTTGCAATAGCCTTGTCCAGCTCGGCGGTGATGCTTTCTGCCTGAGTGGTCAGCTGTTTTTCAATGTGCTTGGTGTACAGCGGTTCCAGCAGCTGGGTGGACAGAAACCACACCAGTGCCAGCAGGAACAGACAGATACAACACAAAAACCACATCAGCTGGCCGCGGATGCCGGGGGAGTGATGGTGCCGCATGAATCCTCCGCTCCTTTATCAGCGCGTTGCGTCGGGGTCGAATTTGTAGCCGATGCCCCACACGGTAGCAATGTAGCTGCGGCACTTGCCCAGATGGCCCCGCAGCATTTTGACATGGGTATCCACGGTGCGGTCCTCGCCAAAGTAGTCGTAGTTCCACACCTTCTGCAGGATCTTTTCACGGCTGAGGGCGATGCCCTTGTTGGAAGCAAGGAACACCAGCAGGTCGAACTCCTTGGGGGTCAGGGCCACCTCCTCGCCGGAAACGCGCACCGTGTGGCTGGCCGTGTCGATGGTCAGCTCACCAAAGGTCATGGTGTCGGAGGCAGCGGCGGGCTTGGGCATGGTGCGGTTCAGCACGGCCTTGACGCGGGCTACCAGCTCACGGGGAGAGAAGGGCTTGACAACGTAGTCGTCGGCACCGCTCTCCAGGCCGGCCAGCTTGTCGTATTCCTCGCCGCGGGCGGTCAGGATGATGACCGGCGTGTTGATGTGGCGGGCGCGCATCTCCCGCAGGCAGGTCATACCGTCCATGAACGGCATCATCAGGTCCAGAATGACCAGATCGAAGGCTCCGCCGGAAAGCTGGGTCAGCGCAGCTGTGCCGTCAGCGGCTTCTTCACAGATATAACCGGAATATTGTAAATGTTCGCGGATCAGCTCGCGGATACGCGGCTCATCGTCAACGATCAGGATCTTAGCCATAATACAGACACCTTCCTCAATAATAGACTTCTTGACCAGAATATCATACAGCAAGAATAAAAAAAAGCTGTGAAGTTTGCGTGAATGCTTTTCAAAAAAAGTGCCCGCAGCGGCGGGCTGCTTCCAGTACCAGTATACCACAGAAAAACGGCCCTGCACAGCCGAAGTTTGCAGGGCAGACCGCAGGCCCAGCCGGCTGGTGGTGCTTTCCGACCTGCACAATTCCGAGTTTGGCGCATATAATAGTGAGCTTGTGGATAAGGTGCGGCTGTTTGGCCGTGGGATGTGCTGTGCGGCTTTGCAAAGCCGCTGCTTTCCACAGCGCCCTGCAGGGCGGTTTTTACGCTGTCCGTCACCCCAGCGGCATGATGTTCTGCGGTGCAGTGCCCAGAAACGCCGGTGCCTCCGGCGACGCAGCGGTCAGGTTCGTCTTGCTCACCTTCCACCACAGGCGGGTGGTGCCGTCCGGCGCGGTAAAGATCAGGTTCCAGTCAAAGGGATTCTCGCTGGTGGAGTTCAGCTGCACCGGAAGAGCGTTCGGCGCAGCTGGTGCGCAGGGGGCAAAGTCGTGGGCGCGGATGCCCACGGCGGTGCAGGTTTCCGGCACCTCGGCGGCAAGGTGAAGGGGCGCATCCCAGCCGGTCAGGCGCACGGTGTGGGCATCCACGCGGGTGCAGGACAGAATGTTCTTGCAGCCGGTCAGCCGTGCGGCGGTGGTGCTCTGCGGGTCTGCAAACACCTCTTTGGTGCCGCCGGTGCGCAGCACCTGCCCGCCATCCATCACGATCATATCCCGGCACAGGCGGTAGGCTTCGTCACGGTTGTGGGTGACCAGCAGCGCCGTGCCGCCAAACCCGGCCAGCAGGCTGCCCACTTCGCCCTCCACTTCTTCGCGCAGGTAGCTGTCCAGCGCACTGAACGGCTCGTCCAGCATCAGAATTTTGGGCCTGCCCACAAGGATGCGTGCCAGCGCGGTGCGCTGCTGCTGTCCGCCGGAAAGCTGGGCCGGGTAGCGCTTGGCAAGGGATTCCAGCCGCATGGCCTGCAGCATTTCGGCGCAGCGGGCCTTGCGGGCGGCCTTGTCTTTTTCAGCTTTCAGGCCGCAGAGCACGTTCTGCTCCACGGTCATGTTGGGGAACAGTGCGTAGTTCTGGAACAGCAGGCCCACGCCGCGCTGCTGCGGCGGCAGGTCGATGTGCTGGGCGCTGTCAAACAGCACCCGGCCGTCCAGTACGATGCGGCCCGCATCCGGCTTTACGATACCGGCAATGCAGCGCAGGGTCATGCTTTTGCCGCAGCCGGACGCGCCCAGAATGGCCGTGGCGGTGCTGCGCGCGGCAAAGTTGGCGTGAAGGGTAAAGCCATCCAGCTTTTTGGTAATGTTCACTTCAAGACTCATGCGTGGCCACCTGCTTTCTGTTTTTTCTCCAGCAGATTCACGGCCAGCAGCACCACTGCCGAGATCACGATATCCACCAGCACCCAGCGCATGGCACCGGCTTCGTCGTTGGTGCGCCACAGCTGGTACACGGTGGTGGCAATGGTGGCGGTCTTGCCGGGGGTGTAGCCTGCGATCATGCTGGTGGCACCGTACTCGCCCAGCGCGCGGGCAAAGGCCAGCACCGTGCCGGCCAGAATGCCCTGACGGCAGCAGGGCATCCGCACCCGCCAGAAGATCCACACGTCCGACTGGCCCAGCGTTTGCGCCGACCATGCCAGCGTTTCGTCAAAGCTTTCAAACGCGCCGCGCGCCGTGCGGTACATCAGCGGAAAGGCCACCACGATGGATGCAAAGATGGCACTGTACCAGTTCATGACCAGCTTCACGCCGAAATGCTCCATGAAAAAGGCACCCAGCGGCCGCTTTGCGCCGAACAAAAGCAGTAGAAAATAGCCCACCACCGTGGGCGGCAGCACCATGGGCAGGGTGAGCACCACGTCCAGCGCGCCCTTGACAGTGCGCGGCAGCTTGGCAATATAGTAGGCGGCAAAAATGCCAAGGAAGAACACCGCCGCACAGCTGACGAGGGCGATGCGCAGGCTGTTCCAAAGGGGATACCAGTCCATAAATAATACCTCCGAATAAAAAGGCTTCCCCCAGAGGGGAAGCTCTGAAAAACAACGGATTTACAGTGCGGTGAAGCCCACGCTCTCGAACACGGTTGCGGCGCGGTCGGTCTGCAGATAGGCCAGAAACTCCCTGGCAGCCTCGGCGTTGGGGGCGGCCTTCAGCACGGCGGCAGGATAGATGACCTGACCGCACATCTCCTTGGTGGCCTCATCCACGGGGGTCAGGCCTGCGCTGTAGGCATCGGTGCAGTACACGACACCGGCATCCACGCTGGCCTCGGTGATCTGGGTGGTGACCTCCTTGACGTTGGAGCCGTAGGTGATGACACCGGCTGCGGCCAGTGCTTCCTCGTCCAGATCGTAGTAGGCAAGGATCTTCTGGGTGTACTGGCCCACGGGCACATCGCTGTTGCCCATGCAGAACAGAATGTCCCCGGTCTTGAGGTGCTCGGCCAGAGAATCGAAGCTGTCGATGCCCTTATCGCCATTCTCGGGCACGCACAGAACGACCTTGTTCTCAAGCAGGTCCACGCGGGAATCGCTGTCCACGAAGTCCAGTCTTTCGGTGTTCACATCGGCGGAAGCGGTGCTGTCCAGCTGGTTCATCTGCTTCTGACCGGCGGAGATGAACAGGTCGCAGTCCGCGCCTTCCTGGATCTGGGTCTTGAGGGTGCCGGAGGAGTCGAAGTTGAAGCTGAAGGTCACGCCGGGGTTCTCGGCAGAGTAGATCTCGCCGATGGCGGTGAGGGTCTCGGTGAGGGATGCGGCGGCAAACACGATCAGCTCCACGTTCTGCACTGCCTCCGAGGAAGCAGCGGCAGAGCCTGCCGCGGAAGATGCAGTGCTGGAAGCGGAGGAGCCGCAGGCGGTCAGGGCCGCAGCGGCACCGGCGATACCGGCAGCAGCCAGAAAGCTGCGGCGGGAAATTTTAGTGTTGTTCATGATAAGCGCTCCTGTTTTTAAAATGAATCTTTGCATTTGATACGGTACAGGATGCGGTGCCGCCCACCGGGATACTTTTTTACTTCCGGGCGCATTCGCCGTCCAGCCCGGCGGCAAGGCGGATGCCGTGCGCAAGGCTGGGCAGGATGTACTCGAGGTTTTCTTTTACGGCCTTAGGGCTGCCCGGCAGGTTCACGATCAGGGTCTTGCCGCGCAGCACGCTGACACCGCGGCTGAGCATCCCGCGCGGTGTGATGGTAAGGCTATGGTACCGCATGGCCTCGGCAATGCCGGGCGCGTTGCGTTCGGCTACGCTCAAAGTCACCTCCGGGGTGATATCCCGGGGTGCAAAGCCGGTGCCGCCGGTGGTGAGGATCAGGTTCACCTGACGGGCATCCGCAAGGCGCAGCAGCTGGGTTTTGAGCTGGGCGGCATCGTCCGGCAGAAGCAGCGTTTCTTCCACCTTGTAGCCTGTGGCGGTGAGCATTTCCACAATGAGCGGGCCGCTTTTGTCCTCCCGTTCGCCGCGGCTGCCCTTATCGGAAAGGGTGATCACCGCCGCGCGCAGGGGCAGATCTGCCGGGGTGGGCAGCAGCTTCATCTCGTCGCCGGTGCGGATGGTGCCGCCTTTTACCACCCGTGCGAACACGCCCTCCCGCGGCATGATGCAGTCGCCGGTCTGCTGGCGGATGGCGCAGTCGCTGTGGCACTCCTTGCCGATCTGGGTCATTTCCAGCACGGCATCCCCAATGGCAAAAAAGCTGGGCACCGGCAGGGTGGCAAGATCGAACCCTTCCACCACCAGATTTTCGCCAAAGGCACCGTAGTCCACCCAGAGCTTTTGACGGAAAGCTTCAATTTTTTCCGCGCTCAGCAGGCTGACCTGCCGGTGCCAGCTGCCGCCGTGGGCATCGCCCACAATACCCCACTCCGGGGTGAGAACAGCGGACGGCACCGGCGTTTTCAAGGTGCCGCGCCGGGGGCTTGTGCAGATAGCCAGAATTTTACCCATAAATTTGTGTTATCCTCCGATCCGGTACATCCCTCGTGTGGCGGGCATGGAGCCTTGGCCGAAGTGATGTTCCCGGGGTTTTGCCAGAATCGTGCTTTGAATGGCCTGCAAAAGGGCCGCGTCGTCCGCGCCGCTGCGCAGCAGAGCACGCAGGTCGGTGCCGGATTCGCTGGCAAGGCACGGACGCAGAAAGCCCTGACTTGTCAGCCGCACCCGGTTGCAGGAAGCGCAGAATTTGCCGTGCACGGCAGCGATCAACCCGATGCTGCCGCGCCAGCCGGGCGCAGAATAATACACCGCCGGCCCATCGCCAAAGGCCGCACGGGTCACCGGCTGCAGCTGCGGCCAGCGGCGGTAAAAGCGCTCCAGCAGTTCCGGGCCGGAAAGGCCGGGCAGCCCGGCACCAAAGCCAATGGGCATCATCTCAATAAAGCGCACCTGCAGCGGATGCTCCTGTGCGAAGGCAGCAAGGCTTTCCAGCTCGCCCTCGTTCACGCCGGGCTGCGGCACACAGTTCAGCTTGACCGGAATGCCGCTGGCAAGGGCTGCCCGGATGCCGTTTTGCACGGCGGCAAGCTCGTCTTTGCCGGTGATGCGCCGGAAGGTCTCCGGGTGCAAGGTGTCAAGGCTGATGTTCACGCTGTCAAGGCCCGCCGCCAGCAGGGCGGGCAGCTTCTGGGCCAGCAGCACGCCGTTGGTGGTAAGGGCAACGCGGCGGATGCCGGGAATGGCTTTCAGGCCCGTCGTCAGTTGTTCCACGCCCCGGCGCACCAGCGGTTCACCGCCGGTGATGCGCACCGTGTCGATGCCGCACTGGGCGAACAGCGCAGCCAGCCGCAGAAATTCCTCATAGGTCAGAATATCTTCGTGAGCCAGCTTTGGCACGCCGTCCGGCATACAGTAGCGGCAGCGCAGGTTGCACAGGTCGGTGACCGAAAGGCGTAGATAGTGGATATTGCGGCCGTATGCATCAAACATAGCCGCCCTCGGCCCGCACATAGTGCCCGCTCTTGCCGCCGGTCTTCTCGACCAAGTGGATCTCGCCCAGCTCCATGCCCTTATCCACGGCCTTGCACATATCGTAGATGGTGAGCAGCGCGGCAGAAACGCCGGTCAGAGCTTCCATTTCCACGCCGGTCACGCCGATGGTCCTGGCGGTGCACACGGCCTCTACGGCCTGCTGTTCGGGCAGAAGGTGAAAATCCACAGTCAGCTTGCTCAACGGCAGCGGATGGCACAGGGGGATCAGCTCGCTGGTGCGCTTGGCCGCCATGATGCCTGCAATGCGGGCCACGCCAAGCACGTCGCCCTTCTGGGCAGTGCCGTCCCGAACAGCGGCAAAGGCTGCCGCATTCATAGTGATGATGCCGCGGGCCACAGCCTGCCGTGCAGTGACGGGCTTTTCGCTCACATCCACCATCACGGCGCTGCCGGACGCATCAAAATGAGAAAGTTTTGTTTCGCTCATAATTTTTACCTTGATAAAGCTCTCCCCTTTGGGAGAGCTGGCAAAGCCGTAAGGCTTTGACTGAGAGGGTTTCAGCAATGCCCGAAGCCGCAGTTGGGCCAGTGGCATTCGGCGCAGCCTAAGCAC
>OODT01001392.1_pt1 | contig 12787 bp, 16 predicted proteins | sample 1671841 | NCBI WGS metagenome assembly OODT01 (sample SAMN06348198, study PRJEB24527) | human gut metagenome | biome: human gut; feature: ankylosing spondylitis patient; material: feces | host: Homo sapiens | place: China | collected 2015-10 | reverse complement strand
TATACCACTATAGACAATTTGCGACAACTCCTTTCCCACTTTAACGTGGTAAAGTGATAACGTGGTACAGTGGTAACGCATTAGTGCTTTACTGTATTAACGTTGCAGTGCGTTGGTGCGGTGTGGTGCTAACGTGGTGCAGTAGTGTAGATGGGCTATAACCATTATAGTTCGATGATACAATATTGACAATAGATAAACGATATGTTATAGTTTGTATACAAATAAAGAAAGGAAGTGTTAAATATGGATTTTATCACTATTGTACAAAACGTAGGATTTCCGATTGGCTGTGTTGCATTTTTGGCTGTGTATGTTAAAGACTTAACAAAGCTGCACAAAGAAGAAGTAAACCAACTCACGGAAAAATTAGGTGAACAAACGTTGACCATTCAAAAGCTGGTTGACAAGATTGACGAATTATTGAGAGGTGAAAAGAATGAGAACTAGTGAAAAGGGAATCAATTTAATTATTGGTTTTGAGGGATTTTGTGGTAAAGCAACCAAGGCAGTATCTACCGAAAAGTATTATACAATCGGCTATGGTCATTACAGCAAAGACGTTAATGAAAACGACACAATCACAAAGTCAGACGCTATTGAGTTATTGAAAAAGGATATTAAAAAGTTTGAAACAAAGGTAATGAAATACAACACAGTGTACCGCTTTACACAAAATGAGTTTGACGCTCTTGTGTCCTTTGCATACAATGTGGGAAATATTGACCAGCTGACAGCAAGGGGAACACGAACTAGAAAAGAAATCGCTGACGCAATGTTACGATACATTAAGTCTGGTGGAACAGTCTTAAATGGTTTGAGAAAACGGAGAGTAAGAGAAAGAGAGCTGTTCTTGAACAACTCAATTCCAAAATGTTCGACATCGAACTTTTACCCAAAGTATACAGGTGCGTCTAAAGATTTGAATACAGTATTTTCAGCAATCGGAGTTCCTTCACATCTGAATGGCTCTTGGGAAAAAAGAAAAGCAATCGCCACAAAAAATGGTATTTATGATTATGTTGGAAGTCTTACTGATAATATTAGATTATTAGCTTTAGCAAAATCCGGAAAACTTAAAAAATAGGGGCATATGCCCCTATTTTAATTTACAAAAAATCCACTGCTTAAAATTTTAATCAATTCTTCTTTTTCACTATCGGTTGCCCTAATACCGCTAAGGTCAATATGTTCATCACATATCGTATATCCTTTTAGTGTATTGATAGTTTTTGTTAAATAACATTTTTTACCTCTTGTGTGATTGAAAGATTTTAATGTCTGATAAGTAGGACGGTCTAATATAACGTAACACGTTCTATTAGTGCTTGCTACACACATTGGGTTCGGAGACGATGTACTAGCGTAATGGTATTGTGATTCTGCACTATTTATAAGTGATGTAACTGCCCCAACTATATTTCCACTTGCAACACTAGACGCAATACCAATACCACTAGAGATATAACCGGCTTCAACTTGCGCTCTATTACTAGCTGTGATAGGAATATCAATTCCTATGTTTCCGTTGAATTCGTATAATTTAACGTTATTAGATGTTATTTGACATAAGCAACCCCCGGTAATAATATCTACAGTATAAGAAATTGATAGCGTTTTCCCCATTACTAAATTTGTATCTAATTCTTTAAAACCCACATAAGGTAAATATATTATAACATTAGTGTATGGGGCATAATCTAAAAAATTATGATATTTTTCTGTAATTGCTATACTACCAATATTTTGTTTTGCAAAATTATTACTAACTTTATCCCCATTCACTCCGGTATCTACATTTCCTAGAATTATTTTTTGCGTACTACCGTCTAACGATAACGGTATGCTTTTACAAGAAATGATATTTTCTATAGGATTGTTACATATTAAAGAAAAGTTATCGAAAATGTTTGAACCCCATAAAAATCTGCCCAATTGCTGCAATCTATCTTTTGTCATTTTGAAAGTTGTTGTAAGTACACCAATACCGGATGATACATCGCTTGTATCATTGTCTTTTTCATCATCGTCTTTGTCGTCTGAATATCCATCATCATCATCGGATGTTACAATTTTACTACCGTCCTCTCCCTCTTTTACAGTAAATGTTGAACCGTCACCGCTTGTCACTTTGTCATAAAGTCCATTTTCATCTTTTTCTAAAAATCCAATATCCCCATACATATGACCATTTTTTTGATTTTTGAACAATTCGCAAAACATTATTGATGAAGAATCACTAGGTAAAACCGTTGGGGTCTCATAATATTCTAGTTGCACAGCTATATATACAGTAGATAATGTTGCCACAGGAGACACTATATTTGCAATTTCTCCCCATACTGCGTTGTTGATTCGAGCATAGTTTGTATTAAAATGGCTAGGACTATAATCTACTAATTGCCATTTATGTATAGATACTTTACCGCTTATATCATCATGACCACCATAACCAATTCTAATACGGGCGGAAATATTATTAAAAATGTCTTTATTACTCCATAATAACTTATATAATGGAGATTTTGTACCATCAATAGCAAGAGTCCAATCAGTGGCTAACATTTTAGCATTTATTTTTCCACTATCATCTCCGTTTTTTCGATAGTTATTTATACCTTCGGTGTCATCTTCATTGAAAATAGGAATTGTGCTATAAAAATAATCTTCTCCTACTCCTATAGTTAGAGAACCGATTCCACTTCTGGTAGTTTGTTGATAAATTCCACCTTCATAATTTTCTTTGTTATATAAAGTTTCTTTGTAATCCCATGCTACACCACCATCTTTATTTGTAGCCGTATAAAACCCAACAACTTTATATCCACCTTGTTTTAATTTTACTATATAAATAGCTGTTCCATTATAACCAGTTATTATACCGTCTATTGTAATAGATTTATATACTAAATTTACTTTATTATCCCCCGCTCTTACACTACCAGCAAAAGTCCAATGTTTTAAATCGCTCATTTATAACCCCCCATTATTTACAGTCAAATAGTAATTAGTTACATTTTCTCCAATTACACCGATGTTTTTCTTTTCTCTTATCCGTTTCACTCTTGTCATGACTTCTTCATCAACAAAATAAGGGTTGTTTAAATTTTCTTGCCGTATAATTAAACAACTTAATCCCTTTATATCATTTGCGAAACTGCTCAATACATCTACGTGTAAAGATACGCTTATCAAGTCTCCATTCATTTCAGTAATATCATTTACAAAATAATAACGCTGATACTCTTTTATAAAAGCGTAATTAAATTCTCTTATATGTAAGTCTGAAAGTTTTTTCATTATCAAAATTGGATTAACAATACTGCTACCTGATTTCAGTCGTACTTCTCTTGTTGTTATTTCATTGCTTGTTTTAACTAAATAACGTTTATCAGTTCTAGTTGTTAAAACGCTTAAATGTAAAATGTCACTCATATTATCACCATCCTTTAATGTTCGACATCGAACTTTAATATATACAAATTGCTATCAGTTTTATAATATCATGCGCAACTATTCCAACAAAATTAAAAAGTGCCACTTCTCTTTCAGATTCCAACATTTGTTGACTTGTGGTAACACCAATATTTCCGTGAGTACGGTTTTCATGTTTGTAAGTTGTTTCTTCTTTTCCTTTTACTGTATCGGTGTGTGCCTGTTGCTGTTGTTGGGACGTTGATGTTTGTGTGTTTGTCTTTTCTCCAATATTTTCTACAACGGTTGTAGTTTTATTATCTGTTTTTGCAGGAACATTAACCGTGCTATTTGTTTCATCTATTCTATCCAGCAGTTCATTTGTATGTGAATAGTTGTCAAAAGAATCGGTTGTTTTTTCTTGATTATAGTAAGTTTCTGAGTCATATGGTGCTACGTTACGTTCAGAAACTTTTTTCCCGCTGTCTGTGCTTCTTTCTTTACCGGACTTTGTTAATTTATCTTTTATAACTGTTGTAGTTTCTCCGTACTCCATTTTTTCTGTAGTAGTGTTATCGTTTTTTTGTGCACCATCTACATTATCCGATGTTATACTAGACGTTGTATTTTGTAATCCATAATCGGTACTTCCTGTTGTATCTTTTATAGTGCTGTCCGTTATTGTTTCAAGTCTGTCATAATTTTCTATAGGCTCGTATTTTAATAAAGTAGAATTGTACAAACGTTCATATGTATATTTCTTTACTTTGTATAAATTTACAACCATTTTCTGAATTGTAGTAACGTCTTTTTCCATTGCGTTTTCTACAGTTGGACGTATTTGTAATTCTCCATGATTAAATTTTATCCATTCCGTGAGCATAGTTTGGAAATCTCCACCGCTTAAAGGTTCATATCCATTTTGTGCAAAATCAGAATTGGAGAACGGAAGTACATTATTTTCCATAATATATTGACTAATTGTTAGCATTATCGTCACCCACTTTCTTTTCTATAATTTTGAATTCCGGTGATAATTCAACGGAAATATTTTTGTTAAAAATCTTATTTATCTCGTTACACGCTTTTTTCCGCTGTTTAAGCATATCATTGATATTTAACAGTAACATCTGTTCGTCATTTTCAACTTCTGACTCAATCATTCTTTCTTTTTTATCACGGTTGTATCGTACACCAATCTCATTAAAAAACATACGCAATAACTCGTTCCTTGCGTCAATACAATCCATTACCCCTAGAGAACCACTAGATGTTAAAGCAAGATTGTCAATCCCCCCGTTGCCCTTTTTCAATAATCCATCATCCAATATCGCGTCAATATCACCGTTATAAAATTTATCAAACATGGCGCGATAACTATCAGCGGTTGTCTGTGAATCTGTAGAAATAATATTTTTAACACGCAAGTTTACAAGAGACATTTTTAATGATACATCGGTATGCGCTAATAAATTTGCATAACGTTTAATCATAGGATATAATGGATTCCTTAAAGCGGTATTGTTTATGATAACACAATCTTCCCCAATAATCCTAGTACCACCATTAGCAGTTGCCGCGGCATAGGTAAAGTTTTTAAATTCATCCCAATACTGCGTCGGCACACACATGCTACCGATTGAAACCATTTCCCCTACGGCTGTGTCGTTTACATACCCGCAATAACCATATAATAGTAAACGCATTTCAATTTCTTTTTGCGGAAATGGCAGATCACCCTTCCATTCAAAAATTCTGATTGCTTTTTCAAAAAGCATATCAGACCAATAGGAAATTGATAACGGTAGTTTCATTTCTTCTTTTTCTTCTTTTTTTATGTCTTTTAAACTATCTCCATAATAAGATAAAAACATATAAGCACCTCACTTTTAAAAGTTCGACGTCGAACTTTATAGCCCGACGTCGATTGAAAAATCACGCTTCTGCGTCTGCGTCTGCAACATAGAAAACAATTCCGTTCTCGCTCATGTCGTTAAAGTAGCCGTATGTTGCTTTGTTGTAATAGTTTGTATACTCGTCATGGTTGTTACGCTCTGTAGTTCCGTTACGCTTTGTGATTGTAACTCCCATTGCGTCACGGTCATACATGACAGCAATCACACCCGACTGTTCAACCGTTGTATCTTTATTCAGTTTTACGTGGATTTTTGAGGTATCCGAGAAACTGTAAGTTTCCCCTGTTCCCTGCCAATACGGTAAAGTGCTGTAGGTGTTGGCAAGTTTCACCATCTCGTTGTGATAGGTGTCGGACTCAAGATAAGAAACCAACGCACTATCAAAGTCCTGTAAAACGTTTACGACAAGATCGGTAGTAGGTGTATGTCTCTTGTAATTTTCATCGTTAAAAAGCACACTCATTTTTTTCATTCGACTCGCCCACAAGTTGATCTGCTGGCTTGCCCATTTAAGGAACCCGATGTCTCTCATGCAAGTTGCAACCGTAAGTGTTGCACCTGTTAATGCGTTATACTCTGCTAATAAGTTATGCTTTCCACAAGGGTTTCCTTTGTTTAACTTATTTGCAATAAATGTTGCTCTTGTGAGATTCTTGTTATTCTCCAGCGCGATTTCCATGTAATTATCCATGGTGGTAAAAATCGCGTCAATCAGAGTTGCAACACCCTGTGCGGAAGTGAAAGCCGTGCGGAACATAAAATCGGGAATTGTTACATCAATTTCCCAAGTGACCGTTTTTTCGAATAACTTCTGCTTGATTGATGGCTTAATAACAGGCGCGTAAGTTGGTGTATATGACGATTCTCCAATCTCCCACGCTTTGTTTTCTTTTGCTTCTGGAAGATCTACATAGATTTTCTGTACGATACAGCCGTACTCAAATGGCTCTTTTACAAGACCATCATCACCGCTTGCTGTATATCTACGAATAGAAAAAATAGTTCTTCCGATTCTGTCAACAAGTGTCTTAGCGAATTTATCAGTGTCTACGTCAGATGATAAGACTTTATCACCCAGCGCGACAAGGGTGGAAGTGTCAGTAACTGTTACTGCACTCTCTCCAAATGTCTGTTTTGCTACCTCGTTAATTAAGGCATAAATCTGGTTTACTGTACTCATAGTTAGTCCTCACTTTCTGGTTCGTCTGAACCGCTGTCCGGCTCGGGTGAGCCTGTTAATTTTTTATTATCATCATCGCTTTGCGATGTGGTAAACTGTTTATCAAACGCTGACTTGAAAGTTTCCAGCGTTTTAGTTGTGTTCGAGGTCGAACTTTCAACCACTTCTTTCATGGTGGTCGCCATTGCTTCGATTGCTTTGATTGTAGCGGAATTATCCTCGGATAATTTAGTGCTATTATCTTCTGCGGTTGGTGGGATTAAAGCGTCAATACTTCTCATTTTAATACGTTCCTTTCTCTTTTTTAATTTGCGTGAACTCTGTACCACATAAGTTATCACTGAACGCTATCCGTTTGTTTTTTATCATGTCTATTACTACAGTATCATAACGGAGTAGATCTGTCAAGTTGCAAGTTGCTAGTGGGTAAGTTGTAAAATCATCTGTCACTATTCTTTTGCACTTTTTAGATATGTTTTTGGTTGCTGGATAAACGTAAAGTAAAGTTTCTTTTGTTTCTTTGTGTCTTACAAGGTTTATCATAAATTTAAAACTTGTATACTTGTAATAAATCTGATATAAAATATCATAGTGTTCTAATTTTTCCGGTAGGTGTGGAAAAGAATCTGTCTCCCACACTCCTGTTGTTATCATTTCTGACTTTTTTCCGAAAAACATTTTCGATTGATTTCCGGTGTTTTCGCAATACTCGACTGCGATTGTAACCACAATAGGTTCACCTGTATTTTCGTCGTATTGGTTTGTAAACTGACGGTACAATTCAATAGTTCCCTGTTTCTGATTTTTAATATGCGTCAACTGCCATTCCTCAAAATAAGGACATAATCGAGATATTGTATTACCTATCAAAAACACTCTAACGTAGTCACGTCTTGCTATAGTTGATATAATATCCATAAGACTTCGAACCTCATTAGCAATGTAACCACTGTCGGTTATAAATTCTTCGAAAATGATATTTCCGATTTTAGGGAAAGCTAATGACTTATAATGTGTTGCGGAAGTCAGTGAAAACGCTGACCCTATCTTTTTCCTGTCGAGTATTTTTTCTTCCTCTTCATGGATTAAATATATATCACCTCTGTACACTCTTACACTCTCAAACATACCACCTGTTATTTCTGTAATAGGCATATTAGAAAAGTATAATTCTACGTCACGCGATTTAATTTCGTCGCGCCATCTACGTAAGTATGCAAATTGACAACGTTCTTTGGGCTGTTTTGTTCGTATGTCTTTTTCGTAGTACGATTCCCACAAAGCAACATACTTTGTAGCATAACTTTTACCGTTGGAACGCTCTCCCAAAAGTATATTATACATGGCATTTTTCGATAACAAATTATCAATGTTATAGTATTTCTGTTTCGTTTTCAAAAATGGAAGTCACCTCTCTTTTATTCTGCACCATTGCTAAAATTGTTTCATAATCATCAGTCAGTCCTAAACTGTATGTTGTAGGCTGTGCACATATGCCGTGCTTGTATTCACTGTAAAATTCATCTTCCTGTCCTTTGTTCCATACAATCGGGGGCATGTCGTCCACATAACTCATAATAAGTTTTTGAGCATGTTCGACGTCGAACACAGTTCCGTCCTTAAAATCTGATAAATCATGTAATTGTGATACTGCACTTTTTCTGACTCCTGACACAGTCATTTGTAGCTGATCGTCATGATCCAAATAACAATATTTCTTTGCCCCTAAAGTTTTAAACTTCTTATATTGACCATCATCATCGAATATCCCAAGTCGGTGTGGTATTCCCTTTTTATCTTTGGGACTGAATGTTTCATGTGGTATCCCTAACATATCAGCTCTCCTATTTTCACGTTCTTCTATCTCTTTGTTATAACCGTCAAAGAAACTCGAATCACATTCCAAATGCTTTATACTGTCCGTGTCACAATATACAACGTTGTAGTCAAGCGCAAGAATACCTCTCCACAAGTTACGTCTTGCGTATGCTGTGACCCATACACCAAACTGAAAAGCACCGAACGTCTTTGATAACTTTTTCTTTTCACTTGCAATCTTTGTATAGAAATTACTTTCATCAAGTAACTCTTTTCTCCACCTATCTTCCTCAAACTCAATTGTATCTGTGATATTTTTGGTAACCATCATGCCATACAGTGAGTTTATATACTGCTTAGATTTCATATATAACGGCTCTTTTTCTTTTATACCTTTTAATGTGGTTTTATTTCCGTATAATTCTAAGATATACTTTACAAAAGTAGGTGAAAGATAGTCGTTACTTGACACGCGAAAATCTATGATATTAGGTTCGCCGTCAAAGTCGTAACATTGCAGAAACATTTCATAGTCAACATTTGTAAGTGATAACTGAACGTAGTCAGCTTTTAACACTCTACCATTGTCCAGCGAATAACCTTTTATCTTTAAGCACTTGGAGAATGACAACCAAGTGTTCCAACGTTTTGAGCGTAAATGTTCGACGTCGAACGTTATTATATAACTGTAGTTATCATTGTAAAAATAATCGTCACATGGCACTGTTTCCTCAAAATACGTCATTGGATACTTTTCAAGGCACATTACTGTTGGATAACTAGATGCTATGTCTTTACTAGCCACGTTATCAAGTACCATGTTAGTGTGTACTGAATTACTATGTGTGTAGCCACCCATAAAGCAGTCACACAGTAAAGAATAGTCTTCCATGGTATTTGGTATTAGTTTTATACAACGTTTCCTATATTTGTATTCACTGCTCACGTTCATACGCTCAATTACTTCTTTTCGTACCTCACCTGTTTGGGTAAACGGTATGTCGATCATATGACTGTATTTTTCTTTATACTGCAATAATCCGTAATACATAACCAATACGTCATTAAAACAATACTCGAGTTCTTTTTGTGTGAGTGGTGTTTTCGGTGTCCTTAAAACTGTATAGTCCAAATTTCCGATTAACTTCTTTACGGGCAATTTTCTTTGTTCAGCCCATACTCCCAAACTCATATTTGTCAGAAAATAACTACAGCGGAACTGATAGGTACTCCATTCAGCGAACAACGGTTTTCTTGCCTGTCTTGCAAAAACATAATCAAATTGCAAGACGTTTATCAGAAATTGAAACTCATAAGAAAAGTTATGGATATAAACTATTTTCTTGTGGGGCTCATAGTATTCAAGATCTTGCAGAAAATCTTTAAAATCTTCCAGCGTACGCCCCCAAAAAACATTATCATTTATGGAGAACTGCCACACATAACAGATAGCAAACTTTTTACATTGCTCATAATATTTTTTACTCTTTCCTGTATACGGTTCAATGATGTTGCTGCCCTTGTGTAAAAAACCGCTGGAAGTCTCAATATCAAAGCACATAATGTCATCATTGACAATATCGGCTCTGTTTTTCTTTTTAAAATAATGAGTGTGGAACTCAATTTCTGATAGCGGTGAATCTCTAATATTGTAATTACCCATGCTTTACAATCCTGTCATAATGTTTAATACAAAATCCTTAAAGTTTGTATTATTTCTTTTATCCTCGTCAAGTTTAGTCCATTTCTGAAGAACTGTATCGACACTCTTTCTAAAATTCGGCTTATCCTCTTTGGCAATACTAGACCAAACTGAAAAAATGTCCTCAAGCGAATATGGATTTTCGATGAACTGTTCCACACGTTCCGCTGTCGCCACTGCCCTGTCGGAATCCTCGTAAAACAACTCTTTTATTCTTCCCCAAGACGGAGAAGAAAAAACCGTGTCCCAAAAAATAACCTGTGATTGGCTCATGTTCTGACTGAATTCTTTAAAACCTCTATTCTGTAAACTTTTTTTAATTCCTATTTTTGTGCTGTAGCTTGAGTTTTTATACGTTTCAGCAACTTGTAACAACTGCTCTTTTTTCGCGTCAGACAATCCTGTTGTTTTAAAAGTTGGAACACCGATAGACTCATAACCATATATCATATCAAGCTGGTGCTTTACCAACTGAATTGAGTCGTGTTCTTCCCCTAAATAAGCGGTCATACGTTTCAACCGCTTATTCATGTTAGCAAAAAGCCGACGGGGATTTTCAGAAATTATGTTCTTTTCATCTGACATTATAAGTCAACCCACTCGGCGCTATAGCAAGTTTTCTTGTATTTCTTGCTGACGTACTTCTGTGCTCTCAAGCCGACATATCCCTTTTTGATAAGTGAAATAGATTCACTGTCTGTCAGAATTTCTTCCACTACTTCCGTCATGTGTTGTGGCAAGTCGATCAGCAGTCCATCATCAACGTTGATTGCTACCGGATGATCGCCATAATCGCTTTTTGTGTTGATGTAAAGACCGTCAACCTTGATCACGTTTTCTCCAAAATTCTTAAACACATCTTCCATGCTCATAAAGCGGAAGTCTGTAATATCAATGTCAAAAATTCTTTCTTTCCCTTTGTTATACTTCTTTGCAAAAGTCATATTTTACCTCTTTCTCCCCGATATGCCGTTAGGTCAGCAATAATAATTTTTTATTTATAAATGTTCGATGTCGAACACTATAAAACACATACATGATTCTTAGGTTTTCTAACTTTCTTCCTACACTGAATACTTGCTTCGATGATAAATTGACAGTTAGAATAACCTATCATGTCGCTTTTTGATATAGCATACCTTATACAACGTTCAACATTTGCAGTTGTCGTTGTATGCTCTTTTGCAATCGGTTTATACAACTTATACATATGGTACGGTAAAGTACCATCTTCAACCGACATTTTTATTGCTTCGGTGAGGTATTTGAACCCCACCGACTTAATAGGAACTTTATGTTTTTTTAAGTAGTTGACTACTTCCACGCTTCAATCACCTCTTTCAATTCCTCGGAATCACCGATTTTCTGCTTATTCATGTAATTTAATACTCTTACAATTTCCTCTTTTGTGAGAGTATCAAAATAGCAATGTAAAAGGGATTCTTTTGTGCAATCTTCTTTCATCGGAATATTTTTTTCATTTTCTTCCTTTTCTTCTCCGTTTTTCTGTTCTACTCCTTTTCCATTCTCTTCCGATGGTTCTACTTCTGCCACTACCTTCGATTCTACCGTATCATCTTTGTAGGCTTTTACTGCTTCTCTAATTTCTTTCACAGTATCATCCTTATCAATCATATAGTCTTTAAGTACCTTTGGTGCTTCTTCCTTAGGTAGACACATAATTTCATAAATTTTGTTCAATGTCCAACCCTCGAACATTTTGTTGCTATTTCTAAATTCAACTGCTTTTTTCATTTTATTGCAGTTACTTCTGGAAATTCCGATAAAATCAGCAAATTTCTCTTCTGTCTCGAAATCTTCTTTAAAGGTTTCTTTAACCAGAATATCATGTACTGCCTGTGCTACTTCCCACTGTGACACATTTACAGATAAGACAGCCCCCCTAATAACGAGTAAAGACTCCTTTAATGCCGTATTTTTAAGTCCTGTAATTTTCTTTGTGTTCATAATCTCGTTCATAGTTTTTTTTCTCCATTCTCCCCGTATTGCCGTTAGGTCAGCAATTTTTTATTTTAAATGTTTCACGTGAAACATTTTTAATTACATAATTTCTATCTCAAGTCCATTTTCCCAACCTTTTAACGATTTTACTTGATAATTCATATAATCTCTATCGCAATCTTTCAATGAACCAATGTGATAAACTTCTGAACCATATATTACCGTTTTCTTTCCAATCAATGCAGTAATATTTCTATATATAATAACATCATTTTTATCATCTAAAACCCTATAAATATCTTCTAATGTCATTTTATCACCACTTTCTTATTGTTCGACATCGAACTACATTGTGAAATAATTTTTATGAATTGCTTTTGCCATTGCTTCTCCGTATTGATTTATATATGTGGAAATTTGTTCTCTTTCATCATCTGAAAAATTTTCATCTTCCAATTTATAGTATGCGACAGCAATAGACTCGATAAGTTTTTCCTTTGCAAATTCTCTCATTTCTGTTTTAGTCATAACTCTTACCTCTCTTTATAATTAACATTCCTTACTACTCTTATAGTATAGCATACTATCCTTTAAATTGCAACAAAAAACTTTAAAAAACTACAATATATTTTTATGATATTCAATCTACACTACCACACCCCATCACCACCACACCGCACCAACGCACTGCAACGTTAATACAGTAAAGCACTAATGCGTTACCACTGTACCACGTTATCACTTTACCACGTTAAAGTGGGAAAGGAGTTGTCGCAAATTGTCTATAGTGGTATA
>OODT01001391.1_pt1 | contig 12788 bp, 10 predicted proteins | sample 1671841 | NCBI WGS metagenome assembly OODT01 (sample SAMN06348198, study PRJEB24527) | human gut metagenome | biome: human gut; feature: ankylosing spondylitis patient; material: feces | host: Homo sapiens | place: China | collected 2015-10 | reverse complement strand
TCTCCTTCGTTGATGCAATCAACAACGATACCCAGACTGCTGTCGGCGCTATCGATGGCCTGCGTCCGGTTCTCATGGCTAAGGCTGCTACCGAGTCCTGTCAGGCTGGCGGCGTGTTCGTCAAGGTCGGCGAGTAACTCTTCTTAGCATTTCTTTCTTCTCTTTCCATATTTCAAATTAGAAAAGCAGCTCCAAATGCTTTTCATTCCCTCAAATACAACAGCAAGACAGTTTTTAAAGTGACCTCTAAAAGTCAGACAAAAATTGTTCAAGCGACCGAAAGGGCTTGCTGCCTGTGAACTACAGGCGGCAGGCCCTTTCGCTTTTCCTTTACTCTCCACCTTCATCCTATATACAATTCGTTATATCTCATCTATATATAACAAAAGAGTGCTGTTCCCTCAACAGCACTCTTTCCCTTAATACTGATACTTTTTCCGGCCCTTGACGAGAAAAAACACCGAAACCATCACGCCGAGCGCCTCTGCTACCGGAACAGCCAGCCAGATGCCGGTTTCCTGCAAAATCAGCGGCAGGAGCAGCAGCATCGCCACGAGAAACACAAGCGTGCGCGAAAACGAGATGATCGCAGACACGAGACCATCCGAGAGCGCGGTAAACAGCGAGGACGCGAAAATACTCGTGCCCATGAGCAGGAAGCTGACCGCATAAATCGGAAAGCCGTGCATGGCAATCTCGTACACACTGCTGCCGCGCGGCGTAAACAGGGTCAGCGCCGGCTCGAGCGTCAGCCACGAGAGCACATATGTGCCGAGCGAGCACGCCAGCACGAACGTCATGCAGATGCGGAAGATATGCCTCAACTGCGGGATATTTTTCTCGCCGAATTTGTAGCTGATAACCGGTGCAACGCCCATTGAGAAGCCGAAATACACCGCCGTAAACACGAACTGGAAGTACATTGCAATCGTGATGGCGGCTACACCGTCCTCGCCGCGGTAGCGCATGAACAGCGTATTGAACACGAACGTGGTGATGGCGTTCGCAATGTTGCTGACCATCTCAGATGAGCCGTTGCCGCACGCGGCGGCCAGTGTTGCGCCGTCAAATTTGAAGGGCACAAAGTACAAACTTCCGGTGCGGTTTTTGGTGAAATACACCAGACCAACGATGGACGGCACGCAGTAGCCGAGGCAGGTGGCAATCGCCGCACCGGCAACGCCCATGTTCATCGGGCCCATGAACAGCCAGTCAAGCACCACGTTTGTAATGCCGCCGCCCACCGAGGTCAGCAGACCCAAGCCCGGCTTGCCTGCGGTGACGAACAATGTCTGGAAGGCAGTCTGCAGAAACAGTATGGGTGCAAACACCAGCTGAATGCGTGTGTAAATACGGCAGTCTGCCCACTGCAGCTCACTCGTGCCAAGCGGACGCAGGATGGGGTTCAGAAACAGATTGCCAAACACGGCGAAAATCAGGCCGATGCCCAGCGCAACCGCAATCAGCATGGTGAAGTTGCGGCGCGCCTCGTCTGTGCGTCCCTCTCCCTGCCGGCGGGCGATAATAGCGCTGCCGCCCGTGCCGAGCATAATGCCGGTAGCCATCTGCAGGCAGTTGAGCGGATACGACATATTGATTGCGGAAAGCGCGGTTGTGCCGGCAAACCGCGAAATAAACATGCCGTCCACGATGGTGTACATCGAGAGCAGCATCATCATTGCAATGTTCGGCAGTGCGAATCGGAGCAGCGATGCAGCGTTGAATTCGCGCGCAAGTGCGTTATTCTGCTCCATTGCGAATCTCCTTTTCAAAAGAATCGGTAAATTTTCGGGTCATTTCCACCATAGCGGCGAACTGCTCCGCGCCCATGGCAGCGGCGGCGCGTTCCTCTGCGCGATACAGACCGCATAGCTTATCCGCTGTGTAGCGCTTGCCGGATTCGGTCAGACGCAGCGGCTTTTCCTTGCGGCCGAAGACGCTCACCTTTTCCAGATAACCAGCCTGCTCCAGCTCCTGCACCACCGTGTGAATTGTCTGCTTGGGCAGCAGATATATTTTCGATATCCAACCCTGTGTGCAGGTTTCAAACTGGTCGAGCAGATACAGCACGGCTACCGTGCTCGGTTTCATCCTATTCTGTTTTGCCCAGATGTCATACAGCTCATTCTGCCGGTAGATCTGCGCAAAAAAGTCGTTCATTTGTCTGCGAAAATCCATAATGCACCTCAATAGTCCTAAATCGTATCACGCCATTATAGTATGATTTAGGACTATTGTCAAGTAAAAGAAAAGCAGACCCGTAAAAGAGTCCGCTTCAAATTTACCCCATCAACATGGTCCAGAGTGCGCTGAACGGCATAACGAGTATCAGCGCGGGCATGAGATCGACCAGCGGCACGGATTTAATCTTGGAGACACGAAAACCGGCCGACATAGTCAGCACGCCGCCGCACGCGGACAAATCCGCGAACATTTCCGGCGTGAGCGCACCGGACAGTAGCCGTCCTGCGGTAAACACGCACAGGAGAATCACGCACTGCGGCAGCGGGATAGCGCAGATGGCCTTGCCGAGCGTAGACGCGAAGATCATCGCAGTGAAGAAGTCCAGCACAGACTTTGCAAACAGCAGATTCGGATCGCCTGCGATGCCCTCAGTCAGCGTGCTGTACCAGCCGAAGCCCGAGCAGCAGAACAGCGCGACCGCCGTGATGTAAAACTCCATATCAATATTATCCCCGCCGAGGTGCATGGTTTTGACCAGCCGATGAAAAAACCGACTTGCCCAATCCTCAAGGTGCAGCAGGTGCCCGATGGTAAACCCCACCAGAATCGCCAGCACGACCGCTGTCATGCTGACCGCTTTGATAATGGAATTGATACCGATAGCGATCGAACACATGCCGAACAGCGTCGGCAGATGCTCTTTCAGGCTGTTCGGCAGGACGTGCCCCAGTGCGGAACCGATCACGCCGCCGGCCAGCACCGAGATACAGTTGACAATTACTCCGATTGGCATAGGATTTCCTTCTTTCTCTTTCCCCTTCTCCTCTGTTTTCCATTTTACCGTAGAAAAGCGTCTTTGGCAAGCAAAAGAAAACCGCACAGCCGAAGCTGTGCGGTTTAGAAAGGTTTTGCTTACTTTACGTTCTCGCAGAAGCGCATGAGCATTGCCGCTACCTCAGCGCGGGTAGCATTGCCCTTCGGGTCCAGCTTGCTGCCGGACTTGCCGGTAACAACGCCAGCCGCATTCGCCCACTGGAGCGCCGGAACAGCATAGCTGCTTACGCTCTGCGCGTCCGTGTAGCCGTCGAGGCTCTTCGCGCCGGAAACGTCGTACTTCTTGTACTGCGCGTAGCGGTACAGGATAGCCGCAAGCTGCTCGCGGGTAACCTTGTCATTCGGGCCGAACTTGCCGCTGCCGTAGCCGGAAACGATGCCGTTAGCATTCGCCCAGGCAACCGCATTTGCGTAGTACGCGCCGGAAGCCACATCCGTGAAGGAAGCCGCCGAGGTGCTCGGCTGGTTCTCCAGGCGGTACAGCACGGTAACGACCATGCCGCGGGTGGTGTTCGCCTTCGGGGAGAAGGTGTTGTCGGCGGTGCCGTTCATCATGCCCTTGCCGGTTACATAATCAACCGCGGAAGCGAACCAGTCGTTCGCGGAAACGTCGTTAAACTTGGTCTTGGACGGGGTTTCGGTGGCCTTAACATAGCTTACGCCAACCTTCACTGCGGAAGCAGGCATGGTGAAGGTGTAAACCGTGTCGCTCTTCTTAACGGTGGAGACCGTCTTGCCGGAGCCGTCGGTAACGGTCAGCTTGTCCAGCTTGTAGCCCTTGTCCGGGGACAGGGTAATGGTGATGGTCGCGCCCTTTTCCGCGTTGGACGGAGAAGCGTTTACGCCGCCGTTGTTGACCGCCGAGGTGGTTACCTTGTAGGTCGTCTTGCCGGAGGAGCTGCCGCCGGAGGAACCGCCGGAGGACGGCTTGGTGTAGGTGAACGTTTCGGTTTCGCCATCGCCAAACTTCTTATCCGTGCCGTTGAACTTAACAGTAACATCAGCACCGGTTTCATTCTTGACCTTAACAGACTTGGTAGCGGTGAAAGTCAGGTCGTGAGAAGCACCATTCTTTACAACGATAGTATCACCGCTGTTAGCTGCATTTGCAGCCTCCTGCAAGGACGGGTAAGCGGTGGTGCCAACGTAAGCAGCAACCGCAGAAATCGTGAATGGGCTGAAACCGTTGGTTTCAAACGTTACCATCTTGGTGGCGCTGTTCGTAGCAGTTACCGTACCGGTATAATACTCAACACCGGAGGACTTCTGGTGCTTAATGCTCAGCTTGTTGTCAGACGGTACAACAAAGTCGTTCGGCAAATGCAAAGTAACTTCATACTTGCCAGTCAGAGTCAGCGGCTTTTCGCCTACGATCTGAACTGCATTGACAGCCTTGGACGTGTCCTTGTCAACATCAACGTTGTAGTTGGTCTCGGTGCTCGGTGCTGCGATAACGCGATACATCGGGGTCAGTTCAACAGTCAGCTCCGTAAAGTTGCTGTTTTCTTTCGTCGCATCCTTTACTTCAACATCAATGTAGGTCTGATAAACAATCTTGACATTGTCATCAGCAACAGTACTACCGATTGCATCACTCAGCTTTTTAGCAACAGTCTTGTCGCCATCTACCTTGGTAGTAGCTTCAATCGTGTTCTTGTTTGCTTCGTTCTTGGTAGCAGCCTTGATTGCTTCATTCTGAGCCATCGTTGCGCCGCCGATGTCCTTAGCGGCATCCTTAGCGGCCTCAGAAGCATTCTTGTCAACCGTTGCGGCAACCGTTGCATCTGCAACTTCTGCGGGCTTGGTGTCCGCAATCTTCTCGCCAACAGTCCACGGGTAAGTGCTGTCACCGCTGGAAACGCCGGTCTTGCCGGTTACGCAGTAAGCGGACGGGTCAACGGTGAAGTAACCGCCGGAAATCGACACGCTAGTACCATTACCTACTTTAAGTGCACCATTGATTTTACCACCCACAATAGTAGTAGAAGCCCAGTTTTTCAGGCTATCTGCACTTTTGTTAAGGTATTCGACATCATAGTTAGACAGGCGAATTGCTGCCTTTGTACCAGAAATTACACCATCAGAGATTTTTTCAACTGTGCCATTAGACTTATATTCATCAGAACTAAAATTCCAAATACCCAGACTACCTGCTGTGATAGTGCCACCGCAAATTTCGCCAATAGTACCCCAGTTCTGGATGCAAGATTCATCTGTGGAAGAGAATACACCACCGCTAATCTTGTTTACAGTACCCTCGTTCTTAAAAGCAATAAAATGGTCCTGAGTAAACGTACCACCCGAAATTTCATCAATCGTACCACAGTTGCTGAACAGGGACGAAAAATGACCCAGAGCCAAGAATTCGCCATTAGAAATCTTAGAAATGGTCGCACCCTCAGCATTGTAGACTACATACCAGCTATTACCATTAGCGCTTTCGCTGTCTGTGCTATTATCTACGCTTCGCGTAAACTTACCACCTTTGATTTCGGTAATAGTACCATTATTATAGAGTGCTGCGCGCTGGTGGCTTACATTATCTACGACACCACCGCCAACACTATCCATAATTGTCAGTGTACCATTATTGGTAATGGTATGCTTACGAGCATCATTCGCAACCTTGCTATCCTGTGCAGTTGTGCTGTTTACAATCTTCTTGCCATTCAGGTCGAGAGTAATGGTCTTGTCAGCCGGAATAACAACATCTTCAACTGTGTTTTTCAGCAGAGTTACAGTATTATTGTCAGCCGCCGAAACAGCCTCAGCCAGCGTCTTATAATAGGTACCGCCAACCTCAGCTACCGCATTGGTTTCACCCAGTTGCTCAACAGTGCCGTTATTCTGAACGTAACCCTCTGCAACATATGCAGAAACATCAGAGGAGAATGTACCGCCGGTAACTTTAACTCGATTGCCTGCGTCTGATGTCTGCTTTATAACAGTAACCGCAGCAACATCAGACTTAAATTTGCCGTCTTCAACTACAATCTGAGAATCGTCGTTCATCCCTGGATAGCCAGCAGTGCTGTCAAATACCAACGCAGAGCACGGAACTGTTCCCTTGTAATCACCAACCATGCCAGTAATATTTCCAGTAGTGTTAAACTCGCCACCCTTAACAGTTACCATACCGCCACGAGCAACAATACCTGCACCATTTTCAATATTAAAGGTGCCGTTATTAACGGTAATATCGTCTTTCCACGGTGCATAAATACCGCAAGCAATATAGCCCGGACTCTGAATCTTACCATTAAAGATACCACCGTTAATGGTGATTTTGTTAGCATCACCATCTCGCTTGGAACCATTGAAAATTACAACAGCATTATCAACGCCTGTAAATACGCCATCGTTAATCGTAAGCTTTGCACCAACGGTACTCTTATCGCCACCAATGGCACCTTCTCGTCCCGTAACCTTCGCGTATTCAATGGTGGTATCAGAGCCAGCACTAATGCCAATACCGCCATTTCCATTGGAAATAATTTCACCGGTCTTTTGCGAGTCAGTCACAGTCAATGTGCCCTGGTTAATAACAGCGTCATATCTGCCACTCGGTGCTGTAACAGTATTACCGTTCAAATCCAGTGTAACTGTTTTGCCCTCTGGAATGACAATCTGACCGTTTACATCTTTCAGCAGTGTCAAAGTCTTATTATTTGCTGCTTCAATAGCATCCGCTAGCGTTTCATAATTAGTACCATCAACTTGAGCAACATATTCAGTTGTGGTTTCCGTATCCGCCGCAAATGCCACCGGTGCCATGGTCAGCACCATCATCACAGCGAGAAAAGCCGATAACAATCTTCTTTTCATGTTTATCCTCCTCAAAATTATTTTTTCCGGCAAAAGCGGTGCCGTTTCGCCTTTCCTTCGCAAAATTTGTACTTAGGAAGGTTTTGTGTCTGAGGGCGAGCACCTCAGACACAAGGGTACCCTTGTGCCGCTTTATTGCCTACATCATACCACCGTTTTACATTTTTTGCAATGCCGTTTATCATAAAACTTTGTCGATTTTGTGTCGTTTTGGCATAATTATAACTTTTTCATTGCTTTTGCACAATTAGAATTGCCCGCATTTATACATTTTTACCACCGCCGCTTGTATTTTGCGCCCGGTTATGCTATGGTAAACGCAGTAATTTGGAACATTTGTGTTCAACCGCTTCTGAGTCCGTTTTATCGGACACCCGATATGCGATACTCAAAGCATGAAAAGGAGGCATGGCATATGAAAAAAGACGATTACGGCTTCTACGGCAAGGGACTTGACGGCTATGTGCACTACCGGCAGGGCATGCAGGAAGCGGCGCGCAATGCACCGAATGCGTCCGGCGGCCGCCGGCCTGTCTCCGCAGAGAAGAAAACAACCGAGCCTGCACCGAAATCCGACGAATCCGGTCAGATCAGCAAGTGGATCCTGCAGCATCCGCTGCATACGGCGTGCATGATCAGCTGGTTTATTGCGCTGACCTGCGTGATTATTGAAAGCCTGGGTGAACCGTCCATCCAGTTTATGACGGCAGCGGCGGTCATCTGCGTGGTTGCCCTGATTTTCCTCGGCATAGAGGTTATCAACTTTATCATCTGGTTTTTCAAAAACTGCTGAGCACCAAAAAACGAGCCGACAGCATGGCTTTCGGCTCGTTTTCTCTTTGTTGCTATACCTGCGGGAAACGCGTATCAGTATCCCTCCGACCGGTTTACGACATTTTTCAGCGGGTTTCCGGTCAAATACCGGTCCAGATTGTCCATGCAGATATGCCAGATCGTGTTCTGCACGTCCGCACTGCCGCCGAAGCTCGGGCCTGCGATATGCGGCGTGAGCAGCACGTTCTCCATGTCCCACAGCGGACAGTCCGCCGGAAGCGGTTCGGTCTCGAACACATCGAGTGCGGCGCCGCCAAGGTGGCCGTCCTGCAAAGCCGACACCAGATCGTCCGTCCCTGCCAGACTGCCGCGTCCGACATTGACCAGCACCGCGCCTGCTTTCATCGCGTGCAGACGCTCCGCAGTCAGCAGACCCGCAGTCTCGCGCGTGTTCGGCAGACAGCCGATGACGATGTCCGCCCGCGGGAGCAGAGCGTCTAACGCATCGAGTGTATGCGCCTCCTCGAAGTCTGCCGGTACAGCCGAAACCGCTGTGCGCTTCACGCCGAGCACAGCTGCGCCAAAGACTTTCAATCGGCGGGCCACATTCGCGCCGATGTCGCCCATGCCGAGTACAAGCGCGGTCTTGCCGGAAATCGTCTCCGCATGGTCGTATTTTTGCCAGATATGCGCCTGTTTATTGCTCCAGTATCGTCCAAACGAGCGGTACAGCGCCACCAGACTGCCAATCGCGTACTCCGCGATGATCGTGCCGAACGCACCGGATGCATTCGCCAGCACCACGCTCTGCGGCAGGTTTTCCATGCGCGTGTACTTGTCCGCGCCCGCCCAGGTCAGCTGCAGCAGACGCAGGTTTTCGGTCTGCGCCAGCTGGGCTTCACTCGGCTCGCCGAAAATAACCGCAGCCGCGCGAAGCTGCTCTGCGGTCGGGTGTTCGCCGTTCTCCGCGAACGTGAACGCGCACCGCGTACCGAATCGGGTATTTAACGTCTCACGTATGGTCCAATCGCACTGTGCGAGCACCAAAACGGATGTTTTTTCGTTCTGCATTGTGTTTTCTCCGTTATCTGTCAGAATATTTACAATTATATAGTACGGATTTCCGGTTTTCAACAATGAGATAATAAAAAGCATCTGCATGAGCAGACACTTTTCAAATTATTTTTATAATTTCATTTCGCGGTTCTTTCTGCGCAGATGGGTCGCCAGCGCATACAGAACGCCGATATCCTCCTCGTCCAGACCTGTTAAATCCAGCGTCTGCGTTTTTGCAACACACAGCAGATAGTCCGTCGATACCTTGAAAATCTCGGATAATTCGATAATATACTGCGTACTCGGTACATTCAGGCCCAATTCCCACGCATTTACGCTTGACCGTGTGATGCCCAGCCGCTTTGCCAGCGCGGCCTGTGAGAGGTTGTGACTCTCCCGCAGCATTTTAATTCGTTCCCCTATAATCAGCATGCAATCACCTTATTATAGGATATGCCAATCACGATGATATTACGATATCATTATGATATTCATAATTGACATACATATTTCTTCCAGCTATACTAAAGAAGATAACAGGAGGACTGTACATGGTAATCTTACGAATGCTCTTGGTATGTCTGATCATAACTCTTATACTCTGGGGAATCTATGCTGCCCTTCGTTCCATACTATCCAACAAGTGGCTTCATGACGAGGCACGACAGGATGTTGTGCATCTGTTTAATCAAGACTTACCGAAATGGTTGGAAGCAGCTTATACCGCCTTAAACCAGTATTTGCAGACACAGTGCAGCAAATGTGACTGGAGCATAGAAATTACATGCTCCTCCCATGCTGTTATTGATCGATGCCGTATCAATTTTTCCGGTTCGCAAGGTATTATTCTGGACAGTGCCAATCAGCAATTATTCTATTATAAAACAAAGGATTTGCCGGAATTACATGCCCTTCAATGCACAAATGCCCATCCGTTAGAAGCATTTGAGTGTTTTTCTCTTCCCTACTCCGATATTCTCCAGGCACAGCTTATTACTTCAAAGCACGCCTATACGCAAATGAAAACGAAAGGCGGCATTTCTCAAGACGCCGCCGAACAGCATGCCGCCGGGCAAACGGTCTATGACAAATTAGCAATCGTTATTCAAAGCAAGAATCCCTATCACCCATATATAGAATTAGACTTTTCTAATCATACCGCGGTATCTGAAATGTGGAAAAGCCTTCAGACCTCCAGTATATTAGGAAATATCTTTGAAACCGAGACTAAATTCAGCATTTCATATGCAGGCTGCAATACCGATATCAAAATTCAGAAGCGTTTCTCCGCTATTCCATCGCTTCCATTCGCTCTGACGTCGATCGGACCGGCGCAGCTGAATATGTTAAATCAAACCCTGCTCCATCTGGAAGCGATTGCACAAGCTGATTCGTCCAATTCCGCACCTGTTTCATGATTTTCATAATAAAAAAGCGTCTGCTCACGCAGACGCTTTTTCCATATTCACTTACGCATCATTCGACAGATGGAACTTATCGAACGCATAGAACACAAGGCTCATGATCATGCCGACGATAGCGGCGAGGGTCATGCCGGACAGCGACACATCGCCCAGCGCCAGCGTCACGCCGGACAGGCCGGTAACAAAGATAACCGAGGTCAGGATCATGTTGCGGTTCTTGCTGTAATCCACATGGTTATCAACCAGAATACGCAGACCGGAGGTGCCGATCATGCCGTACAGCAGGAACGAGATACCGCCGATGACCGGACCCGGAATGGTCTGGATAAGCGCCGCCAGCGGGCCGACAAACGAACAGATGATACTCAGCACAGCCGCGCCGCCGATCACGCGCACGGAGTACACCTTGGTGATCGCCATAACGCCGATGTTTTCGCCATAGGTGGTGGTCGGCACCGAGCCGATAAAGCCGGAGATCATGGTCGAGAAGTTATCCGCGAACAGCGAACGGTGCAGACCGGGATCCTTAAGCAGATCGCGGCCGATGACCTTGCCGGTGACGAGCTGATGGCCGATATGCTCGTTTGCGATAACCAGAATGACCGGAAGAATGATAAGGATGGCGTTGATGTCAAACTTTGGGGTCTGGAAGTTCGGGATGGAGATAAAGCTGGTGTGCAGCGCATCTACAATGGTCTGGGTCTCGATAACACCGGTGAGCACACCCGCGATGTAGCCGCAGATAATGGCGATCAGAATCGGGATAGTCGAGAAGAAGCCGCGGAACAGCACGCTGCCGAATACCGCAACAGCCAGCGTTACAAGGAAAGTGACAACCGTTCCGGTGGTGACGCTGTCACCGACAATGCAGCCGGTAGAAGCCGCAGAGCCTGCCAGCTCCAAGCCGATCAGGGCAACAACCGGCCCCATGGCAGCAGGCGGCAGAACGACGTTGATCCAGTCCGTGCCGCACTTATAGATAATAAATGCGAGCACACAGCCGCACGCACCTACGACAACAAAGCCGCCGAGCGCGTACTGATAGCCCCAGTTCTGGATTACGATGGTCGCCGGAGCGATAAACGCGAACGACGAGCCGAGGTATGCGGGCGCCTTGCCCTTGGTGATGAGGATGAACAGCAGCGTGCCGATACCGTTCATAAACAGCACGATCGCCGGGTTCATATGAAAGATGAACGGCACGAGCACGGACGCGCCGAACATCGCAAACATATGCTGGATGGACAGCGGCACGAGCAGGCGCGGCGGCACCTTTTCCTCTACCTGAATGATTCTGTTGCTTTGCATCGTTTTTTCATTCCCCCTAAAATATTTCTCTTTTACCAAAACCCGTCAGCGGAACAGATTTTTGATCTGCTCCATCCGGGCACACGTCATATTATACCCCATTTCATATCCCCATTCCAGCTTTTTCACGTCTTTTTCAAAGCTGTTCAGCGATTTTTCCGGCTGAAGGAGTACGGTGTCCTGCGGTTTGTTCTCCGCAAGACGGTGACAGAAGCAAACTGTCTCGTTGTAGTGCTTGGCACGCTCAAGCAGCACCTTGGGCATTGCCGGATATTTGCGTTTCAGCCACTTTGCGGTGAACTGCACGCCGCGTCCAAGCGTTTTGCGGTAGCTTTCCGGCTGCGTGAGCACGATCAGATTGCGCTCGTTGCCGTCATGCAGGCTGCGCAGAATCGGGATTGGGTCGGCCAGACCGCCGTCGTAATAGGTCTCGCCGTCCATCTGCACCGGCGGAAAATAGATCGGGATGGCGCAGGTCGCTCGCAGCATCGTGCATGGACGGTCCATGCGCATGCCGTCGAGGTATTCGGCTTTGCCTGTCTTTGCATTGGTGACACCGACCAGATATTTTCCCTGATAGCTGTGAAATGTGTCCCAGTCGAACGGCACAAGCTGGTTCGGGATGGTATCGAACACGAAATCCGTGCCGAAAATGGAGTGGTCGTGCAGCAGGTTGCGCGCGCCGAAATAGCGCTTGTCGCCACGATACTGCCGCAGTATGTTAATGTTGCGCTCACGCTGCCGTGAGAGATACGACGCCGCATAGGTGATGCCGGCGGACACGCCGATGACGTAATCGAACATGATGCCGTTGTCGAGCAGCGCGTCCATCACGCCGCAGGAAAATACCGGGCGGAAGGTTCCGCCTTCTAAGACTAAACCGGGCATAATTAACCTGCCTTTCCTGCTATTTTTCTGAAATCGAGAGAGTTTTCGTGTTTTTTGGCACACGCTGTCTGGTGTACACGATCCGCAGAGCGGTGCGTTGTTGCTGGGCGGGGATTTCGCCGTCTGCAGACGGCGGGAGCGGTTCGCGCCGACCCGGCGCGAGGGCAAGAGGGTAGACACCAAGGTTTCTACCCTCTTAACTCCCACTTCCCTCTATTTCTTAGTCTGACGCAGATTGCCGACATGTGACCGCTTCGAAATGGGGAACGGCAGTCGGGTTACCGTTGCGTGCCTTCCCCCGCCTTTTCGCAGTTCACAGATAAGCTACTGCTACACATATAAGTTACCTTCCGCAGGGTGCGGCATGACAGTGCCGCACGATTCGTTAGCACGTTATTACAGATAGGGCCTACGAAGATAAATTGTACCGAACGCAAAATTCGCAGGTGCCGTGCGTTACAACGTGCCAAAGAGTTGCGCGGCACGGTTATGCCG
>OODT01001366.1_pt1 | contig 13026 bp, 9 predicted proteins | sample 1671841 | NCBI WGS metagenome assembly OODT01 (sample SAMN06348198, study PRJEB24527) | human gut metagenome | biome: human gut; feature: ankylosing spondylitis patient; material: feces | host: Homo sapiens | place: China | collected 2015-10 | reverse complement strand
TGGGCACAGTGATGCTATGCTGGTGAGCGCAGGTTCCGGTGTGATGACAAGTGGTGTGCCGGACAGTGCCGGTGTTCCAAAAGGCTGTACAGAGGATACTATGCTGGCAGCTTACAACGATCTTGGCAGTGTGGAGACTCTTTTTCAGCAGGCAGATGGCCAGGTGGCAGCAGTGATCGTGGAAGCAGTTGGAGCCAACATGGGTGTAGTTCCGCCAAGGGAAGGATTTCTGCAGGGACTTCGCGCTCTTTGCGACCAATACCATGCCCTTCTTATTTTTGATGAGGTGATCACCGGATTCCGACTTGCATTTGGCGGCGCAGCACAGTATTTTGGTGTAACACCGGATCTGGTTACTTATGGAAAAATCATTGGTGCCGGAATGCCGGTAGGTGCATATGGCGGAAGAAGAGATGTGATGGAATTGGTTGCTCCGGCAGGAAAAGTATATCAGGCAGGTACTTTAAGCGGAAATCCGGTAGCTATGGCTGCCGGGCTTACCCAGCTGAAATATTTGTATGACCATCAGGAAATTTACACGGAACTGGAGAAAAAGGGAGAGCTTCTCTACGGTGGAATGGGAAAAATCGTGAAAGAAAAAGGTCTGAATTACCAGATGAATTATGTGGGCTCTCTTGGAAGCCTGTTCTTTACGGGACAGCCTGTTGTAGATTATGTTTCTGCAAAATCTTCTGACACAGTGGCATTTGCAGAATATTTCAAAAAAATGCTGAATATGGGAATTCATATGGCTCCGTCCCAGTTTGAAGCCATGTTCCTGTCAGCGGCTCATACAGATGAAATTATTATGGAAACTCTGGATGCAGTAAAGCTTGTTCTTTGAAAATGTGTGTGGTATAATTTAGACACAATTACATAAAAGAAACCAGAATACGAGTTGCTGTAATAAAATGCGGCTGTAATAAATGAACCGTGGCAGAGGATTTACTGATATAGAGAATGCAGTAATATTCAGAGCTGCACAGTGACCCGCTACGCTGTAAAAAAGATCGGAAGAACAGCGTGAACGGACGGTTTCCAGAAAGAGACTGTAGGAGGCTAGACAAATGGGTAAGAAATATGTGGCTTATGTAGGAACCTATACTCACGGAACCAGCAAGGGAATTCAGGTTTATGACGTGAACCTGGAAGAAGGTACTCTCACAGAGAGAAGTGAAGTGGAAGTAAGTAATGCGTCTTATACTGCGGTATCCAAGAATGGAAAATACCTTTATTCTATCGAGGATGAGGGCGTTGCGGTATTCAAGCGTGATCATAATGGCGATTTGGCACGTATCAACAGCGTGGATATTGATGGCATGAGAGGTTGTTTCCTTGCTACAGACGTAGATGGCAAATATCTTTACGTAGCAGGTTATCACGATGGAAAGGTAACCGTTGTACACACTCATAAGGATGGACGTCTTGGAAGTGTTATGGACGGTGTTTTCCACACTGGTCTTGGAAGTGTTGCAGAGCGTAACTTCCGTCCTCACGTAAACTGTGTACGTCCTACTCCGGATAATAAATATCTCTGCGCAGTAGATAATGGAATTGACCAGATCAAGGTTTACCGGATCAATAAGCGCACAGATAAGCTGGAGCTTGTTGATATTGTCCGCTGCCCGAGAGAGAGCGGACCGCGTATTATCCGTTTCAGCGCAGATGGACGTTATGCATATGTTCTGTTTGAGCTGAGCAATGAGATTAAAGTGTACAGCTACAATGGAGAGGGTGATACTCCGGAGTTTGAGCTGCTTCAAAGTGTTTCCACCCTTGCGAAGAAGGAAGACGGAAGCGTATCTCATAATGCCGCATCAGGTCTTGCTCTTGCACCGGATGGCAAGCATTTATTCTGCACTACAGCAGGTGAGAATACAGTAGGTATGTTTGAGGTAGATGGTGAGACTGGTCTTCTGGATCGTAAATTTGTTCTTCCTGTAAGTGGTGATTATCCGAAAGACCTTGTTATTTTCCCGGATAATCAGCACATTGCCGTTGCCAACCACTCCAGCAACAGCATTACAACCTTCAAGGTTGACTACGAGAAGAACATCATTATGATGAAGGGCAAACCACGTAAGATCGAGACCCCGAACTGTATCAATATCTGGCCGGTACCGGATGGAGAGGATATTGAGGATATAGAGGCCTGATACATTCTGATTGACAAGCAGGAAATGCTGTATTATACTTTTCGATGTTGTGTTGAGAATTGAATAAAACGACCATTTTGGTGCCTGGTGGAAATTAAAATAAATTCTAGCAGGTCAAACGGGAAACAGGTGAAAATCCTGTGCTATGCCGTAGCTGTAACAGTTGAGTAAGCTTTCGAAACCACTGAATTTTTATCGGGAAGGGAAAGCATTATGATGACACTGGAGCCAGAATACCGGCCAGAATGAAGAACTTTTGCTGCGGGGCACGGTATAGGGGTTGGTTTTATATAACAGGATTATTATGTCATTAAGCCGCTGCGTTAGCAGCGGCTTTTTCACGCTTTTATTACATGAATTCCCTGATTTGGCAGAAGTTTATGCTATTGGAAAGGATAAACACAAATGGCAGAATTGTTAAAGAATATTCAGTCATATTGGGATATGAGAGCTGGAGGATTTTCAGATGCCAGTATGGAAGAAAGAAAAACAGAACCTGGAGAGAGATGGGAAAATATTTTCAAAAATTCTCTTAAAACGGGATGCTATGTATTAGATGATGGGTGTGGCGCTGGCTTTTTTACAACTTTGCTTGCTTCGATGGGATTTCAGGTGACTGCGGTAGATTATAGCACAAAAATGCTGGAAGAAGTCAGAAGAAATCTAGAGACAGAAGGACTTAAAGCAGAACTTCATCAGATGGATGTGCAAAGCTTAGAATTTGCTGATAATTCCTTCGACGCAGTGGTATCAAGAAACGTATTCTGGAACCTGGAGCATGCAGATAAAGCTTATGAGGAAGCGTACAGGGTTCTAAAAAAAGATGGAATTCTAATTCTGGAAGATGGAAATTATTATCGCCGTTTTTTTAGTGATAAGTATCAGAAAGCCTATGATGAGTTTCAGCGGGGACATGAAAAAGAAGAACAAGGGTGCCATGCGCGACATAATAAAGAAAATGTAGATTTTTCCATTATGGATGAAATTGCAAAGAAATTGCCAATGAGTCAGGTAGATCGACCTGACTGGGATTTTAATAAACTTGTAGAAACAGGATTTCATAAAATACAGGTGGAAATATCTGGCAGCCCTTTACCGATGAGTTTTTGTATTGTAGCACAGAAAGGCTGAAAAAGTGAAAAGAGAGATTATAAAACGACTGATTTCACTTGTGATTATTTTGTTTGGGCTGTCTCTGATGACCTTTGGACTTACATATATTTTGCCGTCAAATCCAGCTGAACAGCTGGCAGAATCTATGGGTGCAGGTCATGACCGGGAGGTAATTGCAAAGATTGAAGAAAAATACGGATTAGACAAATCTTTTGGAGAGCAGTATGTGAACTGGCTGAAGGGTGCGTTACATGGCGATTTCGGAATGTCGGTAAAATATGCACAGCCCGTTTCCCAGGTATTAGGAAGAAAACTCCCCAATACGGTTAAACTGGCAGTTGCATCGTTTATTCTGATGATATTAATTTCTTTTCCGTTAGGAATTTTATCAGCAGTATATAAGGATAAAAAGGCTGATTATATTATTCGGTTTATGTCTTTTATTGGAATTTCACTGCCTAGCTTCTGGGTTGGTATGATGATGATCTATTTTTTTGCAGTTAAGATGCACTGGCTGCCTGTGGGGGGATCAGATTCTTTTAAAAGTCTGATCATGCCGTCTGTAACACTTTCGTTAAGCATGAGTGCGTACTACATAAGACGGATCAGGGCGGTAATGGTCGAGCAGATGAATGAGGAATATATAAATGGCTGTCAAGCAAGGGGAATTGGAAGGTTTCGTACAATTTTCTTTCATGTGCTGCCAAATTCCCTGCTTACTGTAGTGACAATGCTCGGCATGTCATTTGGAGGATTACTTGGTGGAACAATGATCGTTGAAACGGTCTTTAGCTGGAATGGAATCGGCAGCGCAGCAGTGGCTGCGATTTCCGGCAGAGATTACCAGCTGATCCAGGGATATGTTATGTGGATGGGATGTATTTATGTACTGGTGAATCTTTTGGTAGATATATCTTACCAGTGGCTTGATCCAAGAATTAGAAGAGGAGCCCTGCAACATGAAGAGTAAGAAAAAATTATGGATTCGTTTTGTGATTATAATGGCATTTGCAGTGCTTTTCTTATTATTTGCATTGTTCGCGGGAAAATTTGCACCTTATGATCCGTTGGAAACACACTATACAGACCTTCTGAAAGCGCCATGCAAACAGTATCTCATGGGAACTGATCAGATGGGAAGGGATATATTTTCGAGAATTCTTTACGGAGGAAAAACATCACTTTTGATCGCATTTGTTGTGACAGCGATCATTTCCGTTGTAGGAATTCTTATCGGGACAATAGCAGGCTTCTGGGGAGGCGCTTTTGATGCTGTTTTAATGCGTTTATCTGACATGCTGATGGCCTTTCCTGGTTCCATTTTTACAATTGCACTTGTAAGCTTTCTTGGTACAGGACTTCCAAATCTGATTTTGGCAATGACCATAACAGGATGGACTTATTATGCAAGAATTAGCCGGTCATTAGTGCTTTCCATAAAAAATAATACATATATAGAGCAGGCAAGACTGGGAGGCGCTAATAATTTCCGGATTATGACAGGTTATATTATTCCAAATGTCATGCCTTCGCTGTTAGTAAATATTACGCAGGATATTGGAAGTAAACTTTTGACCATTGCAGGTCTTTCCCTGCTGGGGCTTGGTTCCCAGCCACCTACACCGGAGTGGGGATATATGCTGTCTGAGGGAAAAGACTATATGTATTCGGCACCCTGGATGCTTATGGCACCTGGTATTGTTATTTTAATAAATGTAATCATATTTAATTTACTTGGAGACAGTATTCAGGATCTGATGAATCCGAAAAGAAAAAATTAAGAATGTTTACTCTTTAAAATAAAGAGTTGAACATAGATTATAGTTTAACAACAGGAGGAGAAATAAAAAATGAGAAAACGGTTAGTATCTTTATTGTTTGCAGGAATTATGGCATGCAGCGTAATAGGAAGCGGTGTTACTACATTTGCAGCCGAAAATGACAGTCACATTAATCTGGCACTTTTCACCTACATCGAAGGCATGGATCCTGCAACAGACTGGTGCGGATGGAATCTTACACGCTGTGGTGTAGGAGAAACTCTTGTGACTGTAAATGAAAATATGGAAATTGTAGGACAGTTAGCTGATGAGTGGGAGCAGGTTGATGATACAACTTATCGTTTTCATATCCGCCAGGGAGTAAAATTCAGCAATGGTACCGAGCTGACACCAGAGATCGTAAAGGATTCTATCCAGAGATCTATTGATAATAACTCTCGTGGAGGAGATCTTAAAATTGCAAACATCGAAGTAGATGGAGAGAATGTAGTATTTACTACAGATGGTGCATACAGTGCTTTTGTTTCACAGCTTACAGAGCCGATGACAGTTATTGTAGACACCACAGCTGATACAAGCAATTATGATACTATGCCAATCTGTACAGGACCTTATGCAGTGTCTGAGTATGTATCTGAAGAGAAGATTGAGCTTGTGGCAAATGAGAACTACTGGGATGGAGCACCGGAAATCAAGAGCATTACTGTAAAGAATATCGGAAGTGATACAAAGGTAGATGCAATGCTTTCCGGAGATATTGACCTTGCACAGGGACCGGATGCAACAGCTCTTAATCGTGTGGAAAATAATGACGATATCAACATTGTAAAAGTAACCGGAACAAGAGAGAATGATTTCGAATTAAACTGCCGCGAGGGAAATCCCCTTTCTGATAAGAACCTTCGTCTTGCACTGTCCTATGCAGTAGATCGTGATGTTGTAGCACAGGTAGCAGGAAATGGTTATTCTTCTCCAATCAGCACAGCATTCCCGCCATCTGTAGGATCCGATTCTGAAGATGTAAACGGACAGGTTTATGATCTGGATAAGGCAAAAGAATGCCTTGAGGCAGCAGGCTACAGCGATTCTGACGGAGATGGAATTGTGGATAAGGATGGAGAGAATCTGTCCCTTACAATTTCTATTGCCAATGGTTCTTCAACAGCAGTAAGTGAGACTTTACAGGATATGTGGAAGCAGATCGGAGTTGATGTACAGATTGAAATGCTGGAGAATGTAAGTGACAAACGTGCTTCTGGTGATTTCGATATGCTGGTATCTCCAAACTGGCAGACTGTAAATGCTGGTGATGGTCAGAAATATCTTATGAACCGCTGGTCTGATGGAGGAAGTGACAATTACAGCGGATATCACAGTGATGAATTCCAGTCTGTTCTGGATAAACTGGATGCTGCATTTACTCAGGAGGACCGTGTAAGCGCATTTGTAGAAGCCCAGCAGATCCTGGCAGATGATGCCCCGGCAATCTGGATGTATGCAAATGATAACGTGACTCTTGTAAACAGTAAACTTGAGAATGTAACAGTATTCCCAATTGACTATTATCTTGTAACAAACAAGTGGACATTAGCTGAATAATTATGGATATTCTGAATATTGAGAACTGTACGATTCGCTATCAGGAGCAGGAAGCGGCAGTAGAGCATGTTTCTCTTTCTGTAGGAGAGCAGGAAATCGTCAGTATCGTAGGTGAAAGTGGAAGTGGAAAAACAACTTTAATTCGTGCTATTCTCGGAATTTTACCTCCTGGCGGGACAGTGACAGAGGGGAAAATCTTATTTCAGGGAAAAAATATTTTGGAATTAGATGAGACGTCTTTACAAAAGCTCCGGGGAACGGAAATTGCAATGATCTTTCAGGATGTTGGAGCATCATTGGATCCCATACGGATTGTAGAGTCTCAATATCGGGAATCTATTCTGGCGCACAGGAAAATGGCAAAGGCTGACTGTCGGTCACTGGAAAAAGAAATGCTGGCAAAAATGCATCTGACAGATCCGGAACGTGTAATGGTATCTTATCCTTTTGAGCTTTCCGGCGGGATGAAACAGCGTGTTGGAATTGCAATGTCAATGACTGCAAGACCAAGACTTCTTCTTGCAGATGAGCCTACTTCTGCATTGGATGTGACAATTCAGGCAGAAGTGGTACGAGAAATGAAGAAGCTTCGGGAGCAGTATGAAACTGCAATTATTCTTGTGACACATAACATGGGAGTTGCTTCTTACATTTCAGATAAGATCGGTGTGATGTGCAAGGGTGAGCTGGTGGAATTTGGAAAAAGAGATGATGTGATCTTTCATCCGAAGCACGAATACACCAAAAAACTTCTGGCGGCAGTGCCAAGGCTGGAGGGAAAACGATTTGCAAAATGATACGATTCTCCTGGAAGTGAAAAATCTGAATAAGACATTTCCAGTGAAAAAAGAAAAATTATATGCAGTAAGTGATGTTAGTTTTTCCCTCAAAAAAGGTGAATGCCTGGGGATTGTGGGTGAAAGTGGATGCGGGAAAAGTACAGTGGCGAGAATGATTGCTGGTATCATACCTGTTTCGGGTGGAGAAGTACTGCTGGAAGGGGAAGCTTACATGAACCTAAAGGGCAGTGAAAAAAGACGTTTCCGCCGAAACATTCAGATGGTTTTCCAGGATCCTTTAAGTTCATTCAGTCCAAGAATGAAAGTTGGCACTTATCTTATGGAATCCAGGAGAAACTTTGATGGGATCAGTAAAGAAAATGGTCTTAAGGAAGCGCGCAAACTGCTTCTGGAAGTAGGTCTTCCGGAAGATTTTGTGAATCGTTATCCACATGAGCTTTCGGGTGGTCAGCTGCAGCGTGTGGCTATTGCCAGGGCCATTTCTATTCAGCCTAAACTACTGATCTGTGATGAAGCGACAGGTGCACTGGATGTTTCCATACAGAACCAGATTGCGAAGCTGCTGGTAAAGCTGGTGGAAGAAAAGCAGATCAGCTGTCTGTTTATTGGGCATGACCTGGCACTGGTAAGGAGTGTAAGTCAGAGAATCGCAGTTATGTATCTGGGAAGAATTGTGGAAATTCTGGAGAGTGAGACGCTTGCTGCAAAAGCAGTACATCCATATACGAAAATGCTGCTTGCTTCTGTTTTTGATGTATATTGCGATCAGAATGAGGAAATTGCAGCTGCAAAGGGAGAGCCTCCAAGTCCTCTTGAAGTGCAAAAGGGCTGTGCTTTTGCCGGGCGCTGCAACTGGTGCAGGGAGAAATGTAAAGAAGAACTGCCTCTTTTGCAGGAGATTGAGCCAGGACATAAGGTTGCCTGTTTTCAATTTATGAAATAAAATACTGCTCTGAGCAGCAAAAGCTGTCTGGTAGATGCCAGGCAGCTTTTTTGAGGTGGAATAAAGTTAATTCCATGCTCGAAGCAGTTTTGTACCATTTAAGATTTGTTCCAGAAGATATAGAGCACCTGTACATCCAATGTAAGTTTTGGGAATGACATGGATATATCCGGAACCTGGATTGGCAATTTCAATGCCAAAAATGTTGTCGCTGTAAGTGTTCAATTCTACGATTGTGTTTGCACCAGCAAGAAGGATGACATTATTTACAGAGGCAATATCCTGTTCCAGTGCGTCTTCACAATGAAGCTCATGAAGCTTTTCCTGAATCAGATTTTCCGTGTGGCATTGTAAATAAAGTGGATGGATGACTTTGGGCTTAATGCCTAAATAACCGGAAAGATAATCCACATATCCTCTTAGAACGGATGGTTCGCCTTCCGCGGCATAGCGAAGATCCTTTGGGAAGCCTTTATTTCCCATATTATGTGCAATGAAATAGAAAGCGCGCGAACGGCTTTCTTCAATATAATCTAATGCAGGTTCACAATTTGTTCCGAGCAAAGAGGAAATCCCCCGGACAAATTCTTCGGTGAGGTCAAAACCGATTGGCATTCCTCCGGTCTCGTAAACTGGTATGGGAAAATGGCTGCGGAGATATTCGGCTGTTTTTTTACAACGCTCCGGGCAGAGTATAATATTGGCGTCTGCCTGAGCAATTGTACGAAAATCAGTTATGGGACAATTCATACCAGCTGCTACATGAACAGAGATTCCGCAAAGCTTCAGTAATTTGGTGATTTCCTTTAAACCGCCTTCCGGGAATTTCTCATGTGCATCAAAACCAAAAAGGTTAATAGATGGAATTTTGGAGGCTTTTTTATTGGTGCAAGGTTTATCACATAACAATTCCATCAGGCGAACGGTTGCTTCGTCGTATCCGATCATAGAATTTTCTGATAAGCCAGGGGATTCGATAAAAAGGTGTGGAATTCCAAATTCTTTGCTGATGGCATCCAGTTCCGGCTCCAGTGCTTCGCCGAGGAGAGAAGTACCGGGAGTCTGGATTACTGTGAATAAGTCATAACTTCTTTCTGAAAACAGATCGTTTAATGCGCGATGAAGTTGTTCGGCGGTCCCGAAAATATAATCAGAATAGCGGAGATTGGTAGCTGGTATGCGAGGACTGCCGATGCAAAACTGGCTGCGAAGCAACCGGTCATCCATAGCATCTTCCAGTCGAAGCTCATCACCAAGAGTCCATAGATTGGATCTTCGAATCAAAGAATCAACACCACTAAAGGTATAGTAGGTTTTACAGCCAATAGGACCATTTAGGAGAACCAGGTTGTTTTGGATCCCTTCGCATGCAGAGATAACTCCCGCAATGTGATCAGGGACAGCGTTTCTCAAATAATGATTTGTCATTTTTCCATCGTCCTTCCAAAGTGTTTTCAAATAAACGGATCCATTTTGCAGCACAATCTGTTCCAGTAAAGAAACCTGTGCTGATATCCCGTGCAAGATTTACGGTGCAGATTTCATCAGGTATGAAAGCCTGTCCCATAAAATCATTCAGGATAATAAGATCTGGCTTTTGTTTTGCAATAGAAGTAAATAATGTATTTTGTGCATTTTCCCAGTCCGCTGAGAATTGATGCTTCCAATCTGCAACGCTGTCTTCTTTACTTCCGATAAGGATAGAATCCAATACATCCAAATCCAGATCATGAGCCAATTCAAGAATCCAATCAATGCTATTGTTCTTTAAGAATAAAATTACTTTTTTCCCTTTATGCAAAAGTTTGAGGTTGTTAATAGTTTGGGTGTATTGAATGCGGTTTTCTAAAATTACCTGTTCTGTTTCTTTTTCTTTTCCATAAAGTTTTCCTATTTTGCGAAGCCAGGAGGCTGTTTGGGAAAATCCCCTGGGAAGCTCGTTGCAAAGAAAACGGCAACCATATTTTTCTTCAAATATTTTTTGCAGTTCATGTCCTAGTTTATCATAGCGTGCCATGATCGAATAAGGCGCTTTTAAAAAATTATGGATGTTCTCCATTGATTCTGCGCAGATAAAGCGACAGTTGATTCGGATTCCTATTCTTTTAAATATTTCCTGCAGATTCATAAAAGTACGATCTGTCTGAGAAGAAATTGTATGTTCATAGACAAGATTGATGCAGTCAGGTTCTGGCTTTACGTTCGGATCAACAGCTTGAAGAGCAAGCGTTTTGTAGCAAAGTGCCATTCCTTCGTTATAGTCACCGGCTTCGATTCCGTCAGTATGAATAATATACATATCGACACCAAGACTTTTTAATTCTTTTTGAAGTGGAACCAGGTCATCGCCACTCATGCCTGGAATACAGGAAGTGACAGTGATAATATTGCGGATTCCGCGTTTCACCATTTGAAAAGCTTTACGCCGTGTCTGTTCTACACCACCGTATACGGCTTCGTTTATGGTGATATCAGTATTCTCAAACTGTCTTGGAACAAAGGCCGGGTAAAGGATTCCGCGTTCATATAATCCTCTTCGTCCGTAGCTGGTAAAACCGTTAATGGCATACCAGGTGCAGCTTTTGGGAGCATGTCCGAGAATTGCGGCATCTTTGATATGAACCGCCAGATCGATAGCACCACGATAAGCACAGCCATATAGCGGAACTCTGCTAAAAGGATCAGATAAAGCTCTCTTTTTCGTGGCAGAAGGCTGTGCGGGAACAGCAGGAATCACGGGAGCAGATGTATGTTTGGAAATTGTAGTGGTAGTGTGGGATAGTCTTTCCCCACGCATAAAAAGCTCCATCTGCTCTTCAGATAAAGGGGCAGCGGCATAAAGAACAGGTTGCGTTTGTAATTTTTGTGCAAGCTCCAGAAAAATATTAGCTTCGGCACTTTTGGGGGATTTTTCAACCAGAGTCATTGCTTCTTTTTCTGCCTGGGTAAAAAGATTACTTCTGGGAATTTCTGCAAGAATTGGAAGATTGACAGCATTGGTAAAGTCTTCTACATATTTGCGATCATCACCGACTCCGCGGCTGTTATAGATGATCCCGGCAATCTGTCTGCCCTGGGGATTAAGATTCTTTATTCCACACAGAATGTTATTTGCAGCATAAATAGACATAGATTCCCCACTTGTTACAAGAACTACTGCATCGGCATATTGTTTGCGGACAGGAACCGCAAAACCGCCACAGACAACATCTCCTAATACATCATATATGACCTGGTCATATTTTTCTATGGCGTGGTATTTGTTTAAAAAATCAAATGCAGTCAGAATTCCCCGGCCTGCACAGCCCATTCCTGGTCTGGGACCGCCTGCTTCTATGCAACCAGTGTCAAGAAAACCTGGTATTAATACATCTGCCAGGTTTTGTTCATCTTCAGGAGTGTTTAGAAGATAATCGAGGATAGTTGTGATTTTTTGCCCATGGTGTAGAAGACGGGTTGAGTCGTGCTTGGGATCACATCCTATTTGAAGTACTTTACTGTTGCAGACTGCTAAGGCTGCGGTCAGATTCGCACTTATTGTGGATTTCCCAATCCCTCCCTTTCCATAAACTGCAATTTGCATATTGGTCCTCCTCATTATGAAATTCCAAATTACCTTTGATAATGGCATTGGAGACTGTTATTACTTGCTGGAAAAATTTTTAACGACGTTTTTTTCGTAATCTACAGATAAAAATCCTTCACATAATCCATCCGTGCGCTCATATTAGAAAACATAGCATCTACCAGTGTGATGGCGGCCATGGATTCTACTACTACAACAGCGCGGGGGACTATTACCGGATCATGGCGCCCTTTGATCTCAATAGAGATATCTTCTCCGGTTGTAGTAACTGTCTGCTGTGGCTGTGCGATAGATGGAGTTGGCTTAACGTGGGCGCGGAGAAGGATTTCACTGCCGTCGCTGATCCCGCCTAAAATTCCACCGGAATGATTGGTGTTTTTTACGATTCTGCCGTTTTCCATATGGAAGCCATCGTTATTCTCGGAACCCCTCATAGTGGAAACCTTGGCACCGTCACCAATCTCTACTGCCTTTACGGCTCCAATAGACATCAGTGCCTGAGCAAAGGCTGCATCAAGCTTACCGAAAACAGGATCTCCGATTCCGGCAGGAACACCGTTTATACGACACTCAATGACACCACCTGCACTGTCATTCTTTCGCATACAGCTCTCTAGATATTTGATCGCATTTTTGGCAGCAACCATATCCGGCATATAGAAGGAGTTTTCTTTGATTACCTCTGGGTGGTAGGTCTGACAGGAAACAGGTCCGATGGAGCTGGTATAAGCCTGCAGAGTGATGCCAAGCTCCTTCAAGATTTTTGCTGCAATAGCACCTGCAGCAACTCTGCCGATGGTTTCACGTCCGGAGGAACGTCCGCCGCCTCTGTAGTCCCGGATACCATATTTGCTGTCAAAGCCAAAATCAGCATGTCCCGGCCGGTATGTATTTGCAATATTTCCATAATCATGGGAACGCTGATCTTTATTGCGTACGATCATGGAGATCGGGGTTCCGGTGGTCTGTCCTTCAAACACTCCGGAGAGGATTTCTACTTCGTCACCTTCATTACGGGCAGTAGTATAGCGGCTTTGTCCGGGTTTTC
>OODT01001347.1_pt1 | contig 13246 bp, 10 predicted proteins | sample 1671841 | NCBI WGS metagenome assembly OODT01 (sample SAMN06348198, study PRJEB24527) | human gut metagenome | biome: human gut; feature: ankylosing spondylitis patient; material: feces | host: Homo sapiens | place: China | collected 2015-10 | reverse complement strand
AACAGTAAATTTGACATGGAATCCCTTTTTTCCATTAATGCGGATGCTCTGCAGGAGGCCTTTCAGATAGATCTCAGTGGATTTAATATGGATCTGTCCAGTCTTTCGGGGCTGTCTTCCGGATTGAATGTGGAAATGCCGGATATGCCTGACATGTCAGCTCTGGCTGGAAATATAAATCTGGATGAGAGCAGTATGCCGGATCTTTCCAAGCTTATCAAGCTGGATGACCTTGATCTGGATCTTTCCCATATGATTGATCCGGAAGAAATTCTGAAAAGTCTTCCGGAAGACCAGGTTCCGGATATGAGTCAGGCACTGAAGTCAGTGAAGTTTGATTTTACAGAAGAAAAAGTAACTGCCCTGTTAAAAGATGTTCTTACAGGCTATCAGGAAAGTATTAAAGACAAACCGGAAGCCGATATGAATAAAATGCAGGCAGCATTGAAGCAGTATCTGACATCAAAAGAGATGAACGAACGTCTGTGCAAGGATCTGCAGGAACTGGTGAAAAATAACGTGAACGTGGATATGTCTTCGGAAAAACTGATCGCAGTGGCTGTGGGGCTGATGAATCAGTATCAGGAGTATGCCAAGGCAAATGGTATCACCCAGACAGATGTGGCCAGCATTCTTGCTTTTTTAAGTCAGGCAGAAATCCAGCAGCAGATCAAAGAGGAAGCAGAGAATCTGGTTAAAAACAGTGTGACAGTGAATATTACCACAAAACAGATACAGGATCTTCTTTTGCAGGACGTTGTAGCTGCTTATCCGGAGTATGCCAGGAATAATTCCCTTCCGGATCCGGCTAATCTGGGTACCTATTTTCTGGAATATATGCAGACAGAGGATGGGCAGAATCGTCTCATGAATGGACTTATGACTCTTGTGGATACCAGCGAGGTGCAGACGCAGTTTTCCCAGGCAATGGAAACTTACATGAAAGCCATGATGACTTCTTTCACAGATGCGATCACAAAGGGGATTGAGTCAAAATTCACAGAGATAATGGAACAGGTGGAAAAACAGCTTACGAAGGGAATCCAGACTGCTATGGAGCAGATGATGGGAAATATCAGCTCCGGTATGCAGGAGGCGATGCAGTCTGTGATGGCCAGTGTATCATCGAGTCTTACTTCTGCCATGAGCCAGGCTATGAGCGGACTTGGCGGATTGGGAAGCAGCATGGGAAATATGGAAGATGCGCTTTCCATTGATCCGGAGGCTTTTGCAAAAGCAATTCAGATGAACATGAATGAGGACGACCTCTCAGAGCTCATGATGTCCCTGCTGTCATCTGAAAATTCTTCTTATGACGGAAATCTAAAAAAGCTTGGATATGCAGATCTAAATGTTCCTGGCGGAATTAATATCTATCCAAAGGATTTTGAAAGTAAATCAGAAATTGTAGGTATTCTGGATCAGTATAACGCGGATATGGAAGCGGTAGGAGAGGATGAGAAGGTGATCACTTATACGGATCTTGTGGGAACGCTGATGTCGTCAGTTACGGATATTGTAAATATTATCAGTTATGTTCTGGTGGCTTTTGTAGCGATTTCCCTTGTGGTTTCTTCCATTATGATCGGTGTTATCACGTATATCAGTGTTCTGGAGAGGAAAAAAGAAATTGGTATTCTAAGAGCGATTGGTGCTTCCAGGCACAACGTGTCACAGGTGTTCAATGCGGAGACGTTTATTATCGGATTTTGCGCAGGTGCTATGGGGATTGGAATTACATTGCTTCTTCTCATTCCTGCGAACAGCATTATCCGGTCACTGGCTGACGGAGTGAATGTGAAGGCGGCTCTTCCTCCTGTGGCAGCAGTAGTTCTGATCGGACTGAGCGTGGTTCTGACTCTTCTTGGCGGACTGATCCCATCAAGAAAAGCTGCTAAAAGTGATCCGGTGACAGCTCTTCGAACTGATTAAAATAACAGAATTTGATGACTGATTTTGGTCATCATTATAAAATACAGAAAAATGCAGGGTTCAGGCTGGGACACAGCCTGATATCTGCATTTTTTTGTGATTTATGGATATTACTATTCGTACAGCCAATAGTAAGTAACCGCCATATTGACTTGTCTGATCTGTCACATACTGCGCAAATATAGCAGATACTTAATTTTCACTGTACTGGAGCGTGCTTGAAAAAGGCTTTCTGAAAGAAGTGCGCCTCTTTTTGCAGGAGATTTTGCAGAACGCTTTTTCAAATATGATCTGGTACATTATTTTATATAAAAGTCAAAAACAGTCAAAATAATTCATATTTGTGCAATTGTAATAAATCATAAGTGAAAATCTTGTGAAAAAGATTGATTGACTTTGACTGTGCGTGAAAGTATAATAAGCACAACAAATCAAAAACAAGCAAAAATAAGCAGGAGGCAGAAATGATTTACACTGTGACTTTTAATCCGTCACTGGATTACATCGTGTCGGTAGAGAACTTCCAGCTTGGTCTTACCAATCGAACCAGTTCGGAGATGCTTTTGCCGGGAGGCAAGGGAATTAATGTTTCTACAGTTCTTATGAATCTGGGAATTGAGAGTACAGCCCTTGGATTTACAGCCGGATTTACCGGAGATGAGATTATCCGGCGTCTTGAGGAGATGGGTGTGAGGAATGGTTTCATCCAGGTAGGGGAAGGCTTTTCCAGAATCAATCTGAAGCTGAAGAGTATAGACGGTACAGAAATCAATGGACAGGGACCGAAGATTGGAACTGATAAGGTGGATCTGCTGATGAAGCAGTTAGGAGAGCTTGGACAAGGCGATGTACTTTTCCTTTCCGGAAGCATTCCATCATCCATGCCGGATGATGCCTACCAGAAGATCATGGCTATGCTGGACGGCAGAGGTGTAAGAATCGCAGTGGACGCGACGAGAGATCTTTTGATGAAGGTTCTCCCCTATCATCCATTTCTCATTAAGCCAAATAACCATGAACTTGGTGAGATCTTCGGTGTGGAACTGAAAGACCGCCAGTCCGTGATCCCATATGGTAAGAAACTCCAGAAGATGGGAGCTGTGAATGTACTGATCTCCATGGCAGGAGAAGGCGCGGTCCTTATTGCTGAGAATGGAGACGTTTATGAGGAGCCTGCACCGAAAGGCAAGCTGATCAATGGTGTTGGAGCCGGAGACTCCATGGTTGCCGGATTTATGGCAGGATATATGGAGAAGCAGGATTATGAATATGCGTTCCACATGGGAATCGCAGCTGGAAGTGCCAGTGCGTTTTCTGAGAATCTTGCTACCAGAGAAGAGATTGAAGCTGTATATCAGCAGATCACAGGAAAGGATCAGGAGGAAAGGAAGAAATGAGGATCACAGATTTACTGGACGTAAGAAGTATTTCGTTAAATGCTGCTCCAGCAGATAAGTCTCAGACTCTGGATGCAGCGGTTTCCCTTATGACCAGAAGTGGCAAGATTAATGATGAGGAAGCGTACCGTAAGCAGGTCTATGCCAGAGAGGAAGAAAGTACTACAGGAATCGGGGAGGGAATCGCCATTCCTCATGGTAAATGTGATGCAGTAGAGAAACCAGGACTTGCCGCTATGGTGATCCCGGGAGGGGTTGACTTTGACTCTCTTGACGGAGAGCCGGTTACCTTGCTGTTTCTTATTGCTGCGCCAAATACAGAGGATAATGTTCATCTGGATGTGCTCAGCAAGCTTTCCATGATGCTGATGGATGAGGACTTTACCAAGAGCCTTCGTGCAGCGAAGACACCAGAGGAATTTCTTGCGATCATTGATCAGGCAGATGAGGAGAAGAAGAGCGTAGATGAGCGTCTGGCCGATATGGGAGAGGCTGAAGCGGATCAGTTTAAGATTCTGGCTGTTACTTCCTGTCCTACAGGAATTGCCCACACCTACATGGCAGCAGAAGGAATTGAGAAGGCTGCCAAGGCGAAGAACTGTTTTGTGAAAATTGAGACAAGAGGCTCTGGCGGAGCCAAGAATGTGCTTACAGAGCAGGAGATTCAGGATGCAGACTGCATTATCGTTGCGGCCGATGCCCAGGTTCCCATGGATCGTTTCGATGGCAAGAAAGTGATTCAGCGTCAGGTTTCTGATGGAATCAATAAGGCTGATGAGCTTGTAGAGCTTGCCATGTCTGGAAACGTACCGGTTTATCACAGCGGAAATGCATCAGCCTCATCACAGAGTCAGAATAAGGCCGGCGGCAGTGTGGGACACAAGATTTACACCCAGCTGATGAATGGTGTTTCCCATATGCTTCCGTTTGTAGTTGGCGGTGGTATTCTGATCGCCATTGCCTTTTTGATCGATGGTCTTATGGTTGATATGAATGCTCTGGATGTGGCAGAGCGAGCTAATTTTGGTACCATCACCCCGGCAGCAGCCATGTTCAAGCAGATTGGTGATGTGGCATTTGGCTTTATGCTTCCGGTTCTGGCAGGATTTATTGCCATGGCAATCGGTGACAGACCGGCACTTGCACTTGGCTTTGTGGGTGGAATGATGGCACACAGCGGAACTTCAGGTTTCCTTGGTGCTCTGGTAGCTGGTTTTGCAGCAGGATATATTATTCTGGGACTTCGTAAGGTATGTGAGAAGCTTCCGGAAGCTCTTGAGAAGATCGCGCCGGTTCTGATTTATCCGGTTGTTGGTATTCTGATCATGGGACTTCTGATGCTGTTTGTTGTAGAGCCCATCATGGGGGGTATCAATACAGCACTGAATAACGGACTTACCTCCATGGGAAGCTCCAGCAAGATCATTCTTGGACTGATCCTTGGCGGAATGATGGCAATCGACATGGGTGGTCCGTTTAACAAGGCAGCATATGTATTTGGTACTGCAGCGATTGCAGCTGGTAACTATGATATTATGGCAGCTGTTATGGTTGGTGGTATGGTTCCGCCATGCGCCATCGCACTTGCTACACTTCTTTTTAAAGACAGATTTACGAAAGAAGAAAGGGAGTCTGGTCCTACCAACTTTATTATGGGACTTGCCTTTATCACAGAGGGAGCCATTCCTTTTGCAGCAGCCGACCCGCTTCATGTGCTTCCGGCATGTATTGTGGGATCTGGTCTTGCAGGTGCAATGTCCATGGCATTTGGCTGTACCCTGATGGCACCTCACGGTGGAATCTTCGTGGTTCCGGTTATGGGAAATGCAGTGCAGTATGTGAGTGCACTGGTAGTGGGAACTGTTGTTTCCGCAGTGCTCCTGGGAGTTCTGAAAAAGAAAAATGCCTGACAATGGATGTTCAAACAGGCTCTAATATTGGCTGCGGAATGAATGGTAATCCATGTCTGGAAAAGATATGCAGGTATAATCGTGTTATTGTGAAGGTCATGAACAGTAACATAATCGTGAATAGTGATTGACACAGAATGTGAAATCCGATATAAAGAAATTAAATAATAAGAAAATCAATAGAGACCAAAGATAAAAAAATGGAGGAATGAATCATGAGAGAATTTAAGTATGTTGTAACAGACCCGGAAGGAATCCACGCACGTCCAGCAGGAGAGCTTGTAAAAGCAGTAAAGGCTTTTTCTTCTGATATCAAGATCGCAAAGGGCGGCAAGGCTATGAACTGTAAGGCAATCTTCGGAATTATGGGACTTGCAGTGAAGAAAGGTGACGAGGTTACTCTTACATTTGAAGGCGCAGATGAAGACGCTGCATATGAGGCAGTGAGCAAATTCATGCAGGAAACTCTGTAAGACAGGAAGGGGACATACCTGCGGGTATGTCCCTGTTTGTTTGTAAACAGTCTGTCAAAGTGATATTTGCGTGAGTCTTTGGTAAGTATCACGAGAACGGGAAATGCTGGAAGGAGCGTTTGTTCTCCTGTCAGCAGATCAAATAAGTGGGAGAGAAAAAATGCAGATATATAATGGAAAAAGTGTTTTCGGTGGTATTGCCATCGGTAAGATCAGCGTATATCAGAAAAAAGAGCAGCAGGTTAAGCGTGTGAAGATTGATGATCCGGAACAGGAGATGGCGCGCTATGAGAAAGCTAAGGCAGAAGGGATTAAACAGCTCCAGGGACTTTACGATAAGGCCTTGAGAGAAGTCGGGGAAGCCAATGCAGCAATCTTCGAAGTTCATCAGATGATGATGGAGGACGATGGATATAATGAATCTGTAGAGAATATCATTCGCAGCCAGGGCGTAAATGCAGAGTATGCAGTGGCAACTACAGGTGACAATTACGCGCAGATGTTTTCTGCAATGGACGACGATTATATGAGAGAGCGTGCGGCAGATGTTCGTGATATTTCTGAGCGGCTTCTCACCATTTTAAATGGAGAAGAGACAGGGGCTGTAGATGCAGACGAGCCGAAGATCATCGTGGCAGAGGATCTGGCGCCATCAGAGACTGTACAGCTGGATAAGGATAAAGTTCTTTCTTTTGTTACAGTGAAAGGTTCCTTGAATTCCCATACAGCGATTCTTGCAAGGACCATGGCGATTCCTGCACTTGTAAATACTTCCGTGTCTCTTGAGAGTGAGATGGATGGCAGACTTGGAATTGTAGACGGTGCAAACGGTACATTTTATGTAGATCCGGATGAGGCGACTCTGGCAGAGATGAAGAAGCGCCAGGAAGAAGATCTTTCCAGAAAGCAGCTTCTTTTGACCCTTAAAGGAAAAGAGAACGTTACTCTTGACGGACAGAAAGTAATGCTGTACGCTAATATTGGCAACATCAAGGATCTGGCAACAGTCATTCAGAATGATGCCGGTGGAATCGGTCTTTTCAGAAGTGAGTTTATTTATCTGGAGAAAGAAGATTTCCCAACAGAGGAAGAACAGTTCCAGATTTACAGACAGGTTGCACAGACTATGGCAGGCAAGAGAGTGATCATTCGTACACTGGACATTGGTGCAGACAAGCAATGCGATTATTTCCACATGGAGCATGAAGAGAATCCGGCACTGGGATGCAGGGCAATCCGTATCTGTCTGACAAGACCGGAGATTTTCAAGACACAGCTTCGTGCTTTATTCCGTGCCAGTGCATTTGGCAAGATCGCAATTATGTATCCTATGATCACCAGCGTACAGGAAGTGCGTAAGATCAAGGAAATCGTAGAGGAAGTGAAAGCGGAGCTTACCGCTCAGGGCGTAGAGTTTGGCAATCCGGAACAGGGAATTATGATTGAGACTCCGGCAGCAGCAATCATCAGTGATGATCTTGCGAAAGAGGTCGATTTCTTCAGCATCGGAACCAACGATCTCAGCCAGTATACTATGGCAATCGATCGTCAGAATCCTCAGCTCGACCTGTTTTTTGATCCTCATCACCCGGCAGTGCTGCGCATGATCTCCCTGGTTGTGGAGAATGCTCATAAGGCTGGTATCTGGGCTGGAATCTGTGGAGAACTTGGTGCTGACCAGTCACTTACAAAAGAGTTTCTGGCAATGGGAGTGGACGAACTTTCTGTTTCACCGGGAAGTATTCTGCCACTGCGCAAGATCATTCTGGAAACCAATGTTACAGATTATAAGGCGGGAAAAGAATGTTAACACAGCAGCGACATGAGATCATTTTGGAGCTTCTGAGAGAGAAAGGAAGTATTACTGTCACAGAAGTGAAGGATCTTTTAGATACATCAGAGTCAACAGTGCGAAGAGATATTACCGCACTGGATAAGGAAGGCAAGCTGGAGAAAGTTTTCGGTGGTGCCGTGGAACTGAAGGAGCGGGTAACTGCATATGAATATTCAGTTGCCGAGAAAATGGGACTGAAGCTGGAGGAGAAGGACCGGATCGCAAAATATGCAGCAGGTCTTATCCAGGATGAGGATTTTGTCTATATTGATGCAGGTACTACTACTGGGGATATCCTGAAGTTTCTTAAGGTTACAAGGGCAGTATTTGTTACCAATGCAGTGGTACATGCCCAGACACTGGCAGGAAGAGGCTTTAAGGTTCTTCTTGTAGGTGGAGAGCTGAAGAGCACTACAGAAGCAGTAATTGGTAATCAGGCTATGAATACGATTCGTGGTTATCATTTTACCAAAGGCTTTTTTGGAACCAATGGACTTACCAGAAAGAGTGGCTGTACTACCCCGGATGCCAATGAAGCGGCAGTTAAAGCAGCTGCCATGGAGCAGTGCAGGGAGTGCTATGTGCTCTGTGATAGTTCCAAGTTTGACAATATCAGTTCTGTGACCTTTGCAGATTTTTACAGATCTACGATAATTACAGACAGGATTCCGTCTGGCTATGAAGATTGTGCCAATATTATAGAAGTACAGAAGGAGCAGAAATAGAACATTTGAGAAGAGAAGTTTAGTTCCGTTTTTTGATAACTTTCCGGAAGGTCTGTGTGGTCTGTTGAAGGCGTGAGAACAAACCATATTATGCAGTTTGCAGGAATGATTTTTTAACATACTCTGGATAAAGTGTTCCTTTCATAGTATAATAGTCCACAGGATTTCTGACAGATAAAGGTTGGGAGTTCTGTGGACTTTTTTATGGAATAGAAAATATGTTGAAATCCTCTGTGAGGCAGTAGGTGGATTTTTATTAGAATACGTGAGGTAAAGCTATGATAAAACTGATTGCATCAGATCTGGATGGTACACTTCTGAAAGAAGGCACCATGGATATTAACCCGGAGATTTATGACATTATCCGAAAGCTGAAGGCTAAGGGAATTGTATTTGCAGCTGTCAGTGGCAGAGAATATGACAGTATAGAAAGAGTGTTTGCACCTGTGAAAGATGCTATTTATTTTATTGCAGGAAACGGTGGAATCATTTCCTATCAGGGAGAGATTATTGAAAAAATGGCAATTCCTGCCGATATACTCAAAGAGGTTGTGGAGTATGTGAGAGCCCAGGAGGGAGCTTCTTTTATGACAGCAGGTAGTGCCCAGGCATATGTGGAGCGGGCAGACCAGGCTTTCGTGAAGAAACTTCGGGAAGGGTATAAGCTTCATGTAAATGAAGTGGACGATGTATTGAATGTCCCGGAGACTATGACAAAAGTTGCCATGTACAACGAAGAAGTGGATGCAGCTCTGGGAGCAGAGGAAGCGAAGCGGCGTTTTGGAGATAAGATTCAGATCATGGCTTCCGGTGATTACTGGGTGGATTTCGTGGATGTGCATTCCGGAAAAGGAAATGCTCTTCAGAAACTTTGTAACCGTCTTGGAATTACGAAGAGAGAAGAGGTTGTTGCTTTCGGAGATAACTGCAATGATGTGAGCATGCTGCTGGAAGCTGGAAAGAGCTATGCAGTTACTACTGCCCGCGAGGAAGCCAAGCAGGCCGCCAGATACGTACTGGAGAAACCAGGTCCGGACAGCGTACTGAATGTGTTAAAGATGATTTTGGAGTTATAAGAGAAAAGAAGAATAAAGAAGAATAAAGAAATGGGAGTACATTCAATTTTGTAATTCCATTGGAGAAATCTTTGATATTGTAGTGGAAGATATGATTCATCAATCAAAGAGATTACAGGGATAAAAAATCCGGGCTGTGTGGAGCAGTCCGGATTTTTGTGGGGCAAAATCAGGCAAGAATCCATCTGTGGAGATGGTGTACACCTGCCATGGAAGAAATTTTCCGCTGGTTTTCATGGCATTTATGGCTGCATTCTGGATTCCGCCGCAGCATGGAACTTCCATACGCACGATGGTAACACTCTTGATATTGTTCTGACGGATGATTTCGGTGAGCTTTTCGCTGTAATCTACAGAGTCCAGTTTCGGACAGCCGATAAGAGTAATCTTACCTTTGATAAAATCCTGATGGAAGTTAGCGTAAGCATAGGCTGTGCAGTCTGCAGCAATAAGAAGGTCAGCATCGTCAAAATATGGAGCATTGATGGGAACTAACTTAATCTGTACCGGCCACTGTTGAAGCTGGGAGTGTGCTTCCAGCTTTTTCTTATTTTCCAGAACTGCGGCTTCGTCGTAAGCAGCTGCCTCCTTTTCTACAAAAGAAATGGCATTTGTTGGACAGGCAGGGAGGCAGTCGCCCAGACCGTCGCAGTAATCTTCACGAAGCAGTTTTGCTTTACCATCTATAATTCCAATTGCACTTTCGTGGCAAGCGCGGGCACAGAGCCCGCAGCCGTTACATTTTTCTTCATCTATATGAATGATTTTTCTGATCATGAGAGTATCCTCCTTATCCCAACAACGTTTTCAAGTCTTCCTCTGGCGTAGTAATCGCAGCGATCCCAAAGTTTTCTACCAGATAATTGAGCACATTCTGTGATAAAAATGCCGGAAGGGTCGGGCCAAGACGGATGTTTTTGATTCCAAGGTGAAGCAAGGTAAGCAGAATGGAAACTGCTTTCTGCTCATACCAGGAGAGCACCATGGAAAGAGGAAGCTCATTTACCCCACATCCAAATGCTTCTGCAAGAGCGCCTGCAACCTTGATCGCGCCGTAAGCATCGTTGCACTGTCCCATATCCATCAGTCTTGGAAGCCCACCGATGGTTCCAAGGTCCAGATCGTTAAATCTGTATTTTCCGCATGCAAGTGTAAGAATTATGGAATCAGAAGGAGACTGCTTTACAAAATCGGTATAGTAATTGCGTCCGCTTCTTGCGCCGTCGCAGCCTGCTACCAGGAAAAAGTGACGGATAGCACCTGCTTTTACAGCATCAATTACCTGATCTGCAACGCCAAGAATGGTTCCATGGGAAAAGCCGGTTGTAACAGAAGTTCCGCCGTTGATTCCGGTAAAATGCTGATCTTCCTGATATCCGCCAAGCTCCAGGGCACGCTGGATAACTGGTGTGAAATCTTTTTCTTCATTAATGTGAACAGTTCCAGGGAAAGTGACAGTTCCTGTAGTAAATACCCGGTCCATGTAGCTTGGTTTCGGCGGCATCAGGCAGTTTGTGGTAAAAAGAACAGGAGCTGGGAGCTCTGCAAATTCTTTTTGCTGGTTCTGCCATGCAGTACCGAAGTTTCCTTTCAGGTGACTGTACTTTTTCAGTTCCGGATAAGCATGACAGGGAAGCATTTCACCGTGGGTGTAAATATTAATGCCTTTTCCTTCTGTTTGTTCCAGAAGAAGTTTCAGGTCATGGAGGTCGTGACCGGTAATGACGATGAATGGGCCTTTTTCCACAGTAAGAGGTACTGTAACAGGAGCTGGTGTGCCGTAAGTGGCAGTGTTAGCGCGGTCAAGAAGCTCCATGCAGGAAAGATTGTATTTACCTGTTTCCATTACAATAGGAAGAAGCAGGTCCATATCCCAGTCCTCGCCCAGTGCAAAAAGTGCTTTTGCGAAAAATTCGTTTACTTCTGTGTCAGTATATCCAAGTGTCATTGCATGGTAGGCATAAGCCGCCATTCCGCGGATTCCAAAGAGAATCAGAGATTTCAGGGAGCGGATGTCTTCCTGGGCGTTCCAGAGAAGCTTCATATCGTAGTCGTCGTTATGTCCGCAAGGGGAAGCGCAGCCGCCACAGTCTGGGCGAAGCCGGGCTTTTTCCTGGTGGATGCGGTCTGTAATTTCTGCGATGGCTTTGTCATCGAAGCTTACGTTTGTAAGGGTAGCAAATAGACCTTCCACCATCAGTTTCCATGTGGTTTCTGCAAGTGGTGTATTCTCATCTGCTGCATGGGCGAGTCCGATGAGAGCTCCGGTAAGTTCATCTTGAAGTCTGGCTGTATCCGCGGTCTTTCCACAGACTCCTTTGGCACCTGTACAGCCGGTACATCCGGCAGTTTGTTCACACTGAAAGCAAAACATGTTCTGTTCCATAAATAGTTTCCTCCTGAATTTGATCATATTGTTCTATAAGGTATAAGTATTTCGTAAAAATAAGTTGACTGGGTTCTGAATGTTTTGTAATTGCAAAAGGAAAAGTAACAGGAAATTCTTTTCGTTTCGCATGAGAAAGTCAGAGATGGATAATTAATTTCTGTCTCCGCCCTTGACTTTGTACGCATACTATAATATAATCCAACAAACAAGTATGTTGTTATAACAACAAAAGGAGAAAAATGAATTATGAATTTCTTTCCAGGACTTTTCTCTTTCAGGGAACAAGTCCAGAAGAAACAAAGCATATGCTTTCCTGTCTGAAAGCCACTCCGCAAAGCTATGCCAAGGGCAGCACGATCTGGCAGGTGGGAGACCAGGTGAAGGCGATGGGACTTGTGCTTAACGGCAGTGTTCATATTGAGAACATTGACATGACGGGAAACAAGAGTATTCTGAACCGGATCGCGCCAGGCCAGGTTTTCGGAGAGACATATGCCTGCATTCCAGGGGAAAAGCTGCTCATAGGGGTGACGGCTGCAGAGGATTGCCAGATCCTTTTTCTGGAGGTGGGAAAGATTTTTCACACCTGTCCGGATACCTGTCCCTGCCATGAGAAACTGATCCGTAACATGCTGATGGTCATGGCGAAGAAGAACCTGGAACTTTCCAGAAGAAGCCTTCATACGGCACCGAAATCCATCCGGGGAAGACTGCTTTCCTATTTTTCCCAGGAGATGGTGCAGCAGGGCAGCAGCCGGTTTATGATCCCCTTTAACCGGCAGGAACTGGCTGATTATCTTGGAGTAGACAGAAGTGCGCTTTCCAATGAGCTTGGCAAAATGCGAAAAGAAGGGATTATTGAAGTAAACAGAAACCAGATCCATTATCTGGAGCGTGTTTGAAAAAGGCTTCATAGCAGGAGGGAAAATTTAAAATGAATCTGACACCATATTTTAAAAGTATTATCGATCAGGATGTTGCATCCGTTGTCATCTGCAACCTGAAGCATGAAATTATCTACATGAATCCGAAAGCTGTGGAGAGTTATCATAAATGGGGTGGTGAGGCATTGCTTGGAAAAAGTCTTATGAATTGTCATAATCCGAAGTCAAAGGAAATAATTGAAAAAGTGGTTGCCTGGTTTGAAGAAGATAAGGAGCACAACCGGATCCATACTTTTTATAATGAGAAACAGGCGAAGGACGTATATATGGTAGCCCTGCGTGATGAGGATGGAGCTTTGATTGGCTATTATGAGAAGCATGAGTATCGGGCACGGGATGAGGAACCGTATTACAATTTCTGAAGCTAAAAACATGTTGCTGTTTATGACCTGACCGGCAGCACGCTTCGTGATGCACAGAAATCATGCATTCGCATGATTTCGCGCCGCAATTTTCGGGTTTTCTGTGAACAGGAACAAAAACATTAATTAAAAAATGAGTGGGAAAAGAAACTAGAGCGTGTTTGAAAAAGGCTTTCTGCAAGATGTGCGTCACAATTTGTGGGA
>OODT01001343.1_pt1 | contig 13285 bp, 15 predicted proteins | sample 1671841 | NCBI WGS metagenome assembly OODT01 (sample SAMN06348198, study PRJEB24527) | human gut metagenome | biome: human gut; feature: ankylosing spondylitis patient; material: feces | host: Homo sapiens | place: China | collected 2015-10 | reverse complement strand
TTTTAATTGACTTTAAAGCATTTTTAAATACATTAGGAATATTATCTGACTCTAAATGTTCTAAAGCCCAATCAGAATCTTTTCGATGTTCAAAATGCACATTTCTAGTAAAATCATTCTCGTACAAATTATTCATACAAAAATAATGCATAATCAGTGTTAGCGTCGTCAACCTCTGTTGACCATCTATAACTTCAAAATCCCCATTTTCTTTTTTATTAACCACCAAACTACCAATGTAATAATTTTTATTTTCATTATTTAGATAGGCATTCCAAAGGTCTTGAATAAGGTAACTAACTTCCTCATCCCCCCAAGAATAGTTTCGCTGATAAATAGGAATAAAATATTTATCATTAGTTAATAACTCACCTATTTTTAATGTCTTTACATTATTATTTAATTTCATATTTACAAATCTCTTTTATTTTATCATCTACATTATGGAAGTTAATTTCATTTTTTTTTGCAATAAATCTAATCACTTGCTCTGGAGTAACTGATTTTTCAATATGATAGAGCAAACCATACTTATCATGAGCAGCCTTCTCTATTGTTTTAAAACTAATACGGTCCTTTTCAATACGAATACGATAAACCCAAAAAAAAGCCTTTGCTACAAATTCAGAAAGATTGTTATTACCAAACTTATCAAAATATAATAATATCGCACATTCAAATAAGTTTCTAAGATATTGATCACCAACACGATTACTATTTTTATAATTATCTAAGAAATTTATTAAACCAGTTTCTAAATTGGTACCATCAATTTGTTCAAACTGTTCTAACAGCCCAGTTTCTTTTCTAAATAGCTGCTCATAGATGCCCATATAGAATTTAATATAGTCAAAAAAACACTTTCCATTAAACAATGTTTGATTAACCTGAAACCCTGTTAATAAACCATTTAAATAAGGATAATCAGCACCTTTACTAACACCTTTAAATATATCTAACTCATCAGATGTAAATACTTCGGCATATTCTTGATAATGCCAGCGTCGCAATCTAAACAAAATATAGTTAATAATTTTATCTAAATTATTTATATCATCCGACATCGCAGATTTTTCCCAACACTCAACACATTGATGAATAATTTCATCTAGTTCGTTCCGCATCTCTCTTAAGTGATAGGCTTTTAAAAGATCATATGATTCAAGAGGTTTTCCTCTTGCATTTTGTGAGTCAAAAAATTGGAAGGCTTCATCTAAATCATTTAATTCAACATAAACTATCTCACAAATTTCTAAAAGATACTCTTTAAATGCTTTCTTATCGGAAATAGAATAATTATTAATTACATTATTCTTACTAATACTATGTGTTAAAGGTTGGTTCAATAGGTTCTTTTCACTACCCAAACTATGAAGCAATAATGAAAGCGTAATTAAACGTTGTTGGCCATCAACAATATCTAACTTTACTTCATCTTTTTCATTATATTTATGTATTACCACTGTTCCAATTCGATAAACTTGTTCCTGATTCCGGAAATGTGTCAGTAAATCATCAAGTAATTGTTGAACGTGTTTTATTGTCCATTTGTATGGTCTTTGATAGTCTGGAATTCTCAAATTTAATTCTAATACATCATCAATCTTAAGTATTTTTGCTTTTTCTTCACTCATAATAATTTTGGTTCCTTAGAATATTTTTATAATATAAATCAAAATGCACAGATTATAACTGATAAATCATCATAAGCTATTTGTTTCGTAATTAATTTACGACACACCGTCAATCGAGATTTATCATTATCATATTGTTTCCAAATCTTTTCTCTTACTTCAGCAGAAAGTCCATCTGTTAATCCATCAGAACATAGTAATAAACTTTCCCCTTGCTGAATTTCAATTTCTTGATAAAAAATTTTATCTTGAAATTCGGAATAATCGGCAACTAAACAAGAAGAAACACCGCCATAAATCGTAGCAAAATCTTCTTCTTTTTTATCGGGAAAATCAGTTAATAATTCAGACAGAATAGAATGATCTTGTGTGATTTGTTGCCATTTACCTTGTGCATCAATCAAATAAGCACGACTATCTCCTACGCTGAGAATTTTGGCTTTACGGGTTATTTGATCAATTTCAGCTGCCACAAAAGTGGTTGCTGAGCCAAAATAATCCTCCGCTAATTCTGCTGATAAACTGGATTGTAAATCGTAGATCGTTTGGCGACTTAGGCTTTCCATTTTGCTTAATAATTGCATTGCCAATTTGCTCGCTTTTTCCGAAAGATTGCTATTGGAAATACCGTCTGCCACGCCCACAATAAAGTGCGGTCGGTTTTCAAGGCGTTTTTCAGCCGTTTTGAGTTTATATTGAAACACCGCCTCACCATTAAAAAGGGCATCTTGGTTGTGTCGCTTGTTGCTGCCAATTTGTTGGCAGAAGGTAATTTCGCAAAAATTTTCCATTATTCAACCGCTTGTTGAGAAGGATTTAGAAGGCGATCAATCGCTTTTAGGGCATCTAACGCCTTCATTTCTAGACTTAAAAAGTGCATTTTCGGCACGCCTGCATCTTGTGGGTTAATACGGATAAATCCCCCCTTTTTTGCTTTCGCCGTACGCTCAGAAAATCGACGCACAGTTGGAATGGCTTTCCCTGCCCCCAGTTCGATGACAACGAGATTTTGCACTTCTTTTAACCATAAATCGAGCTTATTTCGTTTTAAATTTTGATAATTACTGCTGTAAAAATAATCGTCAAACATGAGTACATTTTGTCTTGCCAAACGCTGACAATAATGGCAACGAGGCGGCTCACTCAATAAGCGCAAGTTTTCGTTATCCACCACAGGTTGAAATTCTTTTGCAGACCAGCTCAGATCCCGGCAATTATGCGCACACTGTAAACGCTCTAGTGTGCCATGCACTTCATAAATGCGTCCTTCTTCAAAACCCGCTTTCTGAAAATGCCCATCCACATTACTTGTAAAAACAAAATAACCATGCGGTTTGCTTTCTGCCCAACGTTTTAAAATTTGGTAGCCCTCATGTGGGCTTGTTGCACGATATTGCGACAAGCGATGCCCGTAAAACCAATAAGCTAACTCTTGATGGGTTTCATAAGCCAATGGCGTCGCAATATCTTCAAAATTGATATTGCGCCCTTTAAACATTGGATAGGCATTCCAAAAGCCGCCAACACTTCTAAAATCAGGCAAACCTGAATCCACGCTCATTCCAGCCCCAGCAGTAATTAAAATGCCATCAGCCTTATGGATAAGTTCCACTGCATAATTTAAGTCATTTTTCATAATACTTTTCTCTGTCCATTTTTCATTGGTGAAATAACGCCAGCTTCCTCTAGCTGCGCTACAATTCTCGCAGCTCGATTAAAGCCTAAACTAAATTTGCGTTGAATCATCGAACAAGAGGCAAACTTTTGTTGTTGCACAAATTTTTTTACATCCTCAAAAAGTGGATCACGTTTAAAAGTCACTTTCATTGCCATAATTTTTCTCCTGTGTTGTTTATATAGAAAGGGCTTAAGCGTCTTGTAAAAAGTAAAAAATCTCTCTTTTATGGAAAAATTATAGGAAGGGAAGCGACATTTCTTGTCGTTAGCGAATGTTACAAGCGGTTATTTTTAGGAGATCTTTTACAAATAAGATTATCCGTATTGCAATATGCATATTTATCTGTTTATATATACATATAGCTTATTAAGGAAAAAATATGAATAACCAAAATCCGATTGAAATTTACCAAGCTCAAGATGGCACAACGCAAGTGGAAGTAAGATTTAAAAATGACACCGTTTGGCTAAGTTTACAGCAGATGGCTGATTTATTTGGGCGAGATAAGTCCGTTATTTCACGTCATTTACGCAATATCTATACTGATGGCGAGTTAAATAGAGAAGCAACTGTTGCAAAAAATGCAACAGTTCAAATTGAAGGCAAAAGACAAATTCATCGAACAATCGAATACTATAATCTTGATGTAATTATATCTGTGGGCTATAGAGTTAATTCTATTTTAGGTACTAAATTTAGAATTTGGGCAACTACACGTTTAAAAGAATATCTGACTCAAGGCTATGCCATTAACCAAAAACGTTTACAGCAAAATGCTCACGAATTAGAACAAGCACTTGCACTTATTCAAAAAACGGCAAATTCAGCGGAATTAACGCTAGAAAGTGGTCGTGGATTAGTGGATATTGTCAGCCGTTATACACATACGTTTTTATGGCTACAACAATATGATGAAGGTCTACTTGCCGAACCACAAACACAGCAAGGCGGTACATTACCGACTTATGCTGAGGCTTGTTCTGCACTAGCAGAGTTAAAATTGCAGCTGATGGCAAAAGGTGAAGCAAGTGATCTGTTTGGACGTGAACGAGATAATGGCTTATCTGCGATTTTAGGCAATTTAGATCAAAGTGTATTTGGTGAACCCGCTTATCCAAGCATTGAAGCAAAAGCGGCACATTTACTTTATTTTGTCGTCAAGAACCATCCTTTTTCAGATGGTAATAAACGTAGCGGTGCATTTTTATTTGTGGATTTCTTACATAGAAATGGGCGTTTGTTTGATCATAATGGGCATCCAGTTATCAATGATACGGGGCTTGCAGCACTCACTTTATTAGTTGCAGAATCTGATCCGAAACAAAAAGAAACTCTCATTAGGCTTATTATGCATATGCTTAAACATAAGTAAGAGAAGTAATGATAAATAGCGACCGAAGTCGCTATTTGTTTAAAAAGTGCGGTCGTTTTTCTATGTGTTTTTAACATTCTCCAATAACTCGGCGACCACTTTCGGAACACCCTCACCCGCTTTTTCTTTTATTGCGATAACTTGCTTACGAACAAATCCTGTATTGGGATTTGGATCGATCAAGTAAATTGGCGCTTTGCTTGGGGCTTCATTGACTAAGCCATTGGCTGGATACACTTGTAAAGAAGTGCCAATCACTAACACAACATCTGCTTGTTCCACAATATCAACCGCTCGTTCTAGCATCGGCACCATTTCACCAAAAAAGACGATGTAAGGGCGCATTGGGTGTCCATTTGGATCTTTATCTTCTAATTTCTGATCACCAAAACAATCCACAATATAACTTTCATCAAAGCTACTGCGAGCTTTATTTAATTCACCGTGTAAATGCAACACCTTCGAGCTGCCGGCACGTTCATGTAAATCATCCACATTTTGCGTGATGATTCTCACATCATAGGCTTTTTCTAGTTCAACTAAGGCGAGATGCGCTGCATTTGGCTTAGCTGCTGCCGCATTTTTACGGCGTTGATTATAGAAATCGAGTACTTTCGCGCGATTCTTTTGCAAGGCTTCAGGCGTGCAAACTTCTTCTACTTTATGCCCCGCCCACAAGCCATCTTCCGCTCTAAAAGTAGGAATACCACTTTCAGCACTAATTCCAGCTCCCGTTAATACCACGCAAATTGGTTTCTTTTCCAAAGTCATTTTTCAGGCTCCTTTTTGTTCTAAAATTTCATCAATCTGTCTATCTCTAGCCATCATGCCAAAAATATTCCCCGCTTTATACAGGGGTTGATAAGTATAGCTTTCAATATGTAAGAATGGCTTATCTGAAAGGCATTGGAAATATTGTTTTAGCTGTGATTTTGAGCGTAACAACACGTCATATTCGGCTTGAATATGGGCACTCATTGCTTCAATACGCATTTTAAATTCATCACTGAGATAAGGACTGATAATTAAATAGAGCGTTTTGTGTTCGGTTGCTGTTTCATCCACATAAACACAGGCCAAATTAAACACTTGCCATTTATAACGATCTGCAAAAGCACCAATGATTCGGCTTTGATCTTCATTTTCAACTTGCACAAGTGCGGCTGATTTTTTTAAACAATCTTGCAAAATGTCACTTGGTGTAAAAGGTCCACAATCTAAGTAAGAGAGAACACAGTTCCAATTAGCAAATTGTTCCGTACCAAAATGTAAGTGTTTGCCTTCGAATTTATCCGCCCCATTTTTAGTGCGATCATCAATTAAATAATCGCCTTGGTTCAGGTTTTTATGGTGAGATAAAATTAACCGTTTGTATAATGCCGAGTCTTTTTCTTCGCCAAAATAATGCTGAATCCATTTTACTTTATCACTCCAAGCAGATGGATTATGCCAAGGAGCGGTAGAAAGTGCGTAAATATGATATTTCTTCATCAATTTATGAACGGCAGAAATGGCGTTAGGCATCGGCTCCATTAAGCTAAAAATGCCCTCGACTTCATCATATCGACCTTCATACTCTTGCTTGGTTTTCTCATCTAGTTTTGCAATACCAGACGGGAAATCAACCATCACATTATCCATATCAATATAAACAATTTTCTTCATTTTAATGCCCTCTCTGTTGATGGCTTAATGATAAAAGATGAAGCGACAATTTATGTCGTTAGGCATTTTCGTCTAAATAAGTGCGGTCAATTTCTTGGTAATCTTCACCAAAATGGGCAATCCACCATTCCAGCATGGCGCTCTCAATCACGGTTGCAGAAATTTCATATTCACTGCCACAATCTTTTACCGTTTGATCAGTTGATAATGGTGTTTCTGTTAAAAAGCCACCTGTTTTTTTATCAATGCGGAAAATTAAACGAATCTTTCTACCAGAGCTAAAGCCAAATTTTTGGCTTTCAACATAAGCTTTTAGATTAAATTTCGGACGTTCAAATTGCATTGTGCTGATATTTACTTCAAGTAAACGATGTAAGGCTAAATGTAAAATATCGCCATGTTCATATTCTGCCACCAAATAACTGCTAGGACCTTGCTGAACAAGAGCGAGTGGCTTAACTTTAGCCTTATGTTCTTTGCCGTGAATGCTACGATAATGCACTTGCAAAAATCGGTTTTGATAAAGTGCGGTACTAATTTGCTTAAAAATGTCAGGATCAATTTTTGCAGGCAATAATGGCTGGCTAGTTGGTGCAATAGCCACTTTATTGAGCCATTCTGAAGCGCCTTTTTTATGCGGTTCATAAGCAAGATTGTAATCCGCTTGTTTAAAGAATCCTTCCATCGATTGCATAATATTGGCAGGTAAAATGCCAGCTAAATATTGCTTTGCCAACATCAATACTAACGATTGTTGTTCATTTAAAATCGGCATATCCAAGCCTTTCGCATCAGGCTTCCAGCGATAGCTATAGGGCTTATCATTGGTATTGCAATCAATTTCAAACTGCTCACATAACGTATTCAGTGCACGCTGAATACTACGTAAATCACGCTCAATACCTAATGCGAGCAATTTTTCTCGCAGTTCTAATGAGCTGATGGAATAGTTTTTCGGAATTAAACGTAATAGTTCAAGGTGAAATTTTAGGGAAGATGATTCAGACATAATTGCCTCATAAATAAAAATATTTTCTTTAATCATATAAAAAATCGGGCAATTTTTAAACTGCCCGATTTGTTTCTATTTTTGACCGCTCTTTATGCTTTTGCGGTATCAATACGTTCGAATGACAACACTTTATTTTCTAACTGACGGAGTAATAAAGTGGCGATACCAGTAATGATGAGGTAAATACCGCCTGCAATACCGTAGATAGTGAGCGCATCATATTCTGTGCCGTAAAGTTGGCGTGCGTATCCCATGATATCCATGATCGTAATGGTAGAAGCTAATGCTGTACCTTTAAATACCAAGATAATTTCATTGGTATAAGACGGGAGCGCACGTTTTAACGCATAAGGAATGAGAATTTTTAAAGTCTGCATACGACTTAAACCTAATGCTGCACAGCTTTCCCATTGACCTTTAGAGATCGCTTTTACTGCCCCATGGAATAATTGTGTTGAATAAGCCGCACTATTCAAAGCCAAAGCTAACGCTGCACAGAACCATGCGTTGGAGAATAATCCCCATAATGGGCTGTCCACCAACCATTGGAATTGACCAGGGCCTGCATAAATTAAGAAAAATTGCACTAAAAGTGGGGTGCCTGTAAATAAAACAAGGAACAAATTGACCGCACTTTTCACCAATTTATTGCCAATAGAAAGTAAGAAAGTTAGACCTAACGCTAAGAAAAAGGCAATAAATAAAGACACAACTGTAAGCAACAGGCTAGTCGGAATGCCTTGAGCAATCACTGCTAAATACTCTTGAAACATTATTCGACTCCCCGTTCAAATCGAGTGAAACGTAATTCTAATTTGCGAATACCCGCTTGGCTGATCAAGGTAATCACTAAATAAATCAAGGCTGCAATGCCATACCAAGTGAAAGGCTCATGGGTATTTGTATTGATGTATCCAGCTTGACGCATTAAATCATCTACCCCGATTAATGACACTAGCGCGGTATCTTTTAATAACACGAGCCATTGGTTGCTTAAGCCTGGTAAAGCATGTCGCCATACTTGTGGCATGATCAAATTGATGAAGGTATAAGGACGGCTTAATCCTAAAGCAGCACCTGATTCCCACTGTCCTTTTGGAATGGCTTGAATCGCACCACGTAAAGTTTGTGAAGCATAAGAGGCAAAAATCAAAGACAATGCAAATACACCACAACCAAAGGCGCTGAATTCAATATACTCACCCGTCAGCATTTCTACTATTTGGGTTGAACCAAAATAAATCAGTAGAACCACCAAAATTTCCGGTAAACCACGCAGTAAAGCAATCACAATAGAAGCTGGCTTTGCAATAAATACATATTTATTCGCTTCTAAGGCTGTAAAAATAATACTGAGCAATAAACCGACAATTAACGAGCAAATAGCAAGCCCTAAGGTCATTAGGGCTGCATGTCCAATTAATGTAAGATAATCATAAAACATAGATTATTTTGTCATCCATTTGTCATAGATTTTTTGGTATTCACCATTTGCTTTCACGGTTTCTAAACCTTTATTTAAGCTTTCTAACAATTCTTTGCTTGATTTATTCACGGCGATACCTAAACCATTACCGAAATATTTTTTGTTAGTCACTTTCTCGCCAACAAATTGAATTTCAGGCTCTTTAGAAATCATATCAGCCAATACCGCTGTATCACCAAAGATGATGTCAATACGGCCATTTTTTAAGTCTAAGATCGCATCTTGTAAGCTTGCATAAGATTTTGCATTATATTGCTTGGTTTCTGCTGCAGTATATTGTTGGAACGTTGTTCCATTTTGAACACCAATTGTTTTTGCTGAAGCTAAATCTGCTTTACCTTTTAAAGCCACATAACTTGCTGTGCTGTCATAATACGCATTAGAAAATGAAACTTGTTTTGCACGCGCTTCAGTGATATCCATTGCAGAAATCGCCGCATCAAAACGTTTTGCTTTCAAGCTTGGAATTAACGCATCAAATGCTTGGCTTTTAAAGTGACAAGTTGCTTGAATTTCCTTACAAATTGCATTCGCTACATCCACATCAAAACCGATAATTTCGCCTTTTTCATTCGTTGTTTCAAATGGCGGGTAGCTAGGCTCCATCGCAAAAGTGATTTCTTGTGCATTCGCAGCAAAAGCTGAGCCCATTAACATTGCGGTTAAAAGTAATTTTTTCATGTTGTGTTTCCTTATTCTGAGTGTGAAAGATATTGTTTAAATTGTTCGGTTTTTGGATTATCAAAGCAATCTGCACTGCCCATTTCAATAATCTTACCTTGTTCCATATAAACGACCTTTGTCGCCACTTTTTGTGCCACGTTCACTTCGTGGGTCACAATCACCTGAGTAATGCCTGTTTGTTGAAGTTCTTTAATGATATCAACAACTTGAGCTGTAATCTCTGGATCCAGTGCAGCCGTTGGCTCATCAAACAACAACACTTGCGGTTTCATCATTAATGCTCGAGCAATGGCAACACGTTGTTGCTGACCGCCGGATAAGTGAAGCGGGAAACGATCAGCATGCTCTTCCAAACGTAAACGTTTTAAAAGTTCTAATGCATCTTTTTTCGCTTCTTCCTCGCTAATGCCTAAGACTTTTTTCGGCGCTTCAATTAGGTTTTCAATCACCGTTAAATGTGGCCAAAGATTGTATTGCTGAAATACCATCCCCACATCTTGACGAAGTTGACGAATGGCTTTCGGATTATTATTCGCCTGAGATAAATCAAAATGATTATTCGCAATATGCAATTCGCCAGAGGTTGGTACTTCTAACAAATTTAGTGTACGGATTAACGTACTTTTCCCTGCCCCACTTGGTCCGAGTAACACCACGGTATCGCCTTCTTGTGCATCAAGATTGATATCAAACAATGCCTGTGATGAACCATAAAAGAAATTCAAATTTTTAACACTAATCGCCATTTTAAGTTTACTGCTATCCTTGGTTGATTCGTAAGAATGAATAAATATTACTTTTTAGTGATTATTTATGCAAGTGTTTTTTATAAAAATCCCAAAAAACTTTTTGGGATCTTTAAATCATTGAATTTTTAACCGCACTTGTCGCGTATTAAGCCTCTTTCGCCATTTCAAATTCAACTAACATCATTAAAATATGGATCACTTTGATGTGGATTTCTTGAATACGATCTGCATAACCAAAGTGTGGCACTCGAATTTCAACATCCGCTAGGCCTGCCATTTTACCGCCATCTTTGCCAGTCATCGCAATCACTTTCATGCCTTTTGCTTTCGCTGCTTCAATCGCATTTAAGATATTTTTAGAATTGCCTGAGGTTGATAATCCGAATAAAACATCGCCTTCTTTACCGACGGCCTCAACAAAGCGAGAGAAAACATATTCATAACCAAAGTCATTACTTACACAGCTTAAATGACTTACATCAGAAATCGCAATCGCAGGATAACCAGGACGATTTTCACGATAACGACCGGTTAGTTCTTCTGCGAAGTGCATGGCGTCACAGTGAGAACCACCATTACCGCAAGATAATACTTTACCGCCATTTTTAAAGCTTTCCGCTAATAATTTAGCCGCTTTCTCAATGAGTTTGATGTTGTTATCATCTGAAACAAACTTATTTAATACGTCTTGTGCTTCCACAAGCTCAGCTTTAATTTGATCAAAATACATTTTATTCTCCTTAAAAATTAAAATTCGAAATCGAGTTGGCATTGTATAGCGTTCATTTCAAATAATCTAGCCTCTTTCTTATCTCTCTATTTTTCAGCTTACTTCTCATTATTTTGCGATACGAATCACAAATTCAATTAAAAACGCTGTAAAAAATGACCGCACTTTTTAAACTCAATAAATTTAAAAAGGAAACATCATGAGAGCGATTTACTTACTACTTTGCCTTCTATTCAGCCAAATAACCTGGGCGAATAAACAAGATTTAATGCTATTAGGCACTTATGAAAACCAAGATGTTCAAGGTTGGGTAATGTCTGAAAAATTAGATGGGGTACGAGGTTATTGGGATGGCAAAACATTATTAAGTCGTCAAGGATTGCCCTTACCTGCTCCTGCATACTTTACGGCTCAATTTCCGCCCTTTGCCATTGATGGTGAGCTATTTAGTGAACGTAATCAATTTGAAGAAATTGCTTCTATTACGAAATCCTTTAAAGGTGATAATTGGGCAAAATTAATACTTTATGTTTTCGATGTACCTAATGCCTCAGGAAATCTCTTTGAACGCCTCAAAACCTTAGAAGATTATTTGAAAGCTCACCCTACGCCTTATATCAAAATTATTCCGCAAATCCCAATCCGAGATAAAACGCATTTATTCGAGTATTTACATGAAATTGAAAGGAAAAAAGGTGAAGGCGTCGTATTACGAAATCCGAATGCACCTTACGAAAGAAAACGCAGCACACAAATTTTAAAGTTAAAAAGCACTTATGATGAAGAATGCACTGTGATAGCACATCACAAAGGAAAAGGACAATTTGAGAATATACTCGGATCGCTCACCTGTGAAAACCATCGTGGAAAATTCAAAATTGGTTCAGGATTTAATCTGAGTGAGCGCGAAAATCCACCGCCTATTGGTACCACAATCACCTATAAATATCGTGGATTAACCAACTCCGGAAAACCTCGTTTTGCTACTTATTGGCGAGAGAAAAAATAAGAGCGATCAAAAACATCGTTATTTTTAACCGCTCTTTATATTTAATAACTCAATTATAGGTGTTGATTAATAAACGCCGCTAATTGATTTTTTGGTAACGCACCGACTTGTGTTGCAACAAGTTGGCCATTTTTGAAAAGTAATAAAGTTGGGATACTACGCACACCAAATTGACCTGCAACTAATTGGTTGTCATCTACGTTAATTTTAACGATTTTTGCTTTACCTGCGAATTCAGGTGCGATTTCATCTAAAATTGGCGCAATCATTTTGCAAGGGCCACACCAAGGTGCCCAGAAATCCACTAATACAGGGATATCTGATTGCACAACGGCCGTTTCAAAATCTGCATCATTAATATGTAATACTTCGCTCATTTTTGTTTCCTTATTTAATAAGGTGCTGACGAATCAACACCTAACGTTAATTGATGATGTGCATAATAGCACAAGGCATATTGAATTGCACAGATTAGTCCGATTGATAAAAACTAATTATTTAAGTTGTGCAAAGGCCTGTAATAAATCGGCTTTGATGTCTTCTACATCTTCTAAGCCAACAGAAAAACGCAATAATGTGTTTGTAATACCACGAGCGACACGTTCTGCTTCTGGAATATCCATATGGGTTTGGGTTGCGGGATAGGTAATAAAGCTTTCTGTTCCGCCTAAACTTTCTGCAAAGGTAATCAACTTGATTGATTTTAAGAACGTATTCACCCAATTTTCATCTTTCAAACGGAAAGATAGCATACCGCCTTTATTTGGATATAACACACTATCAATTTGTGGCTGTTGACGTAAAAATTCCGCAATCGCCTTCGCATTATCTTGATGGCGTTTCATACGTAATGAAAGAGTTTTCATTCCGCGTACGGTTAACCAAGAATCGAACGGCGAAAGTACGGCACCTGCACCATTTTGAATATAGGCAATACGATCACAAAGCTCTTGCCCTTTTGCAATAATCAAGCCTACTAAACTATCATTATGACCGGCAATATATTTCGTACCACTATGGATTACAATATCTGCGCCTAAATCTAATGGACGAGATAGCACTGGGGTTAAGAAAGTATTATCTACAATCATTAACAAGTTATGTTTTTTCGCTAATTTTGCAATTTCTACTACATCACATTCTTCCATTAGTGGATTTGATGGAGTTTCAATAAAAATTGCTTTTGTATTCGATGTAATAGCCGCTTCAATTTCAGCTAAAGAAGCAGTATTCACATAAACAGGTTTTACACTGTTATTATTTTTA
>OODT01001327.1_pt1 | contig 13553 bp, 10 predicted proteins | sample 1671841 | NCBI WGS metagenome assembly OODT01 (sample SAMN06348198, study PRJEB24527) | human gut metagenome | biome: human gut; feature: ankylosing spondylitis patient; material: feces | host: Homo sapiens | place: China | collected 2015-10 | reverse complement strand
ATCCAGGACAGCCCATCCTCCATTAAGATACAGCTGTACCGTTTCCAGAACTTTCGCTACTGCACTCTGACTGATCTGCACGATTCCGATTCCTTTTTCCCTCATATTTTCATCATAAATTCTAAAAAAAATATTTAATTCATCTTTATCAGACAAACAGGCGTACTGGTCACTGGTACTTTTAAATTCCTGCTGCATGTTTTCGTATTTTCGCTTCTGTTCTCTCCCGGCAGCCAGTGTGGTGGCATAATAGTGCTCATAAATGCATTCATTCCCATTATTAAACAGATAAATTCCAGTAACAAAAGGAAGCTGGCGTTCCACCATATTCCGCTCTGAAAAAAGCTCCATGCTGTAAGAAAGCTGTGGTTCTATTTCCTCCAGGTCGTATTCTTCTTTCTGAAAAAAGTCATCCAGTACCGTATTATGACGTATGGCGATCACACTATCCTCAATAAACTGCATATGAGCCTCATACTGCTGACTGGTATATCGAAGTACATATTCAATATCTTCCTGTGTTTTCTGAAAGAAAAAAGAGAAAAAGACATAGAAAACAGCTGCACATACAGACAGTAAAGTACATACAGAGGTCAGTATCATCAGAAATGTAAGTTCCCTTTTCAGAGTGTAGTTTTTTTTCATTTTATTTATCCCCAGGGTAAATTTCTATATTATAAATTCATTATAGGAAAAGCTTTCGAAACTTGCAATCAGTTTTCACCAAAAAAAGCAAAAAAAAGCAGAAATATTTATAGCATTTCACCTAAATATAGGGTATACTGTTATTGTCTGAAAGAACAAGGGCAGGGGTTTTATGTGACAGCATTCTGATAATGCCGTTATTTTTTTGCACCTTGTTAAAGTGATTATTTTCACTTATTGACAAAGAAGGAGAGGTAAAATGAAAGTAATTAAAGTTAAGAATTATGAAGAGCTGAGCCGTACTGCTGCTACCATTATCGCAGGAGTTATCTTATCCAAACCAGATTGTATCCTGGGACTTGCTACAGGTTCTTCCCCAGTTGGAACTTATGACCAGCTGACTGCTATGTATAAAGAAGGAATCCTTGATTTTTCTCACGTTAAGTCCGTTAACCTGGACGAATATGTGGGACTGGACGGATCTAATGACCAGAGCTATCGTTATTTCATGAACAAGAACCTGTTCAGCAGAGTCAATATCAACATTGAGAATACCCATGTTCCGGATGGTACCAATCTTGATGCGAAGGCATGCTGTGAAGCATACAATACTCTGCTTCAGAATATCGGAACTGTAGATCTGCAGCTTCTTGGAATCGGACCGAATGGTCACATCGGTTTCAATGAGCCAGATGACCACTTTGAGAATGGCACACACTGCGTAGACCTTACAGAGGCTACCATCCAAGCAAATAAAAGATTCTTTGCAAGTGAAGAGGATGTTCCACGTAAGGCTTATTCCATGGGAACAGGCAACATCATGAGTGCGAAAACCGTTCTTCTTGTAGCCAATGGAAAAAGCAAAGCCAAAGCTCTTGCAGCCGCAATCAAGGGACCGGTTACTCCACAGTGCCCGGCTTCCATCCTTCAGTTCCATCCCAATGCAATTATCGTAGCAGATGAGGATGCACTGAGTGAGCTGTAATTTGTCAAGAGGACTTACTTGATTCGGTTAAATTTATGTTTATACAAAAATGGAGCTGCTTAGAAACGCAGCTCCATTTTTGTACCTTTTCCAAGATCACTGTCCACGTGAATCTGGGCATGATGCAAGGTCGCCCCATGTTTTACAATGGACAGTCCAAGACCGGTGCCTCCGGTCTGACGTGAATGACTTTTGTCAACACGGTAAAATCTTTCGAATATTCTTTTTTGTTCAGATTTCGGTATTCCGATTCCGTCATCCTCCACACGGTAATAAGCTTTTCCCTCTCTGTTTTTTCCTACGTAAATATAAATATGTCCACCTGGATTCGTATAACGAACCGCATTGTCCGCTATATTGTACAGCATTTCATAAAGCACATGACGCACTCCCTGAATTGTAACCGGATGACCGTAATATCTCAGGGAAATATTCTTCTTCTGGGCCTGATCCTGGAGATTGTTTACTACATCTTCTGCAAGCTCATTCAGTTCCACACTTTCCATGGAAACCACTTCATCCTGCTGTTCATCCAGCCGGGACAGCTGGATAATATCTGCCACCAGATTACCAAGACGATTGGCTTCTTTGTAAATTCTCCCTGAAAAATCCGCAATATTTTCCGGACGCACCATTCCATTCATCATCAGCTCTGCATAACCGGAAATCGACATCAGCGGGGTTTTCAGCTCATGGGAAACATTTGCAGAAAACTCTCTTCGCACAGCCTCCGTTTTTTTCAGTTCTTCAAGCTGACATGCAATCTGCAGGTTCTGCTGGTCTACACGGGTAAGAAGGGGCTTAAGTTCCTCATAACACACATTATCAAGAGGATGCTCCAGATCCAGGCTGTTTATGGGTTTGATCAGCTTTTTTGTCTGCCTCTGTACCAAAATGATTTCTATCAGGATGATTACGATCATCAAAAGTCCAAGCCAGATAAGACTGCCCATTAATGTATGAAAAACACTGTCTGTGGTTTTTGCCAGACGAAGAATTTTCCCATCATCCAGCTTCACTGCATAATAAAAGGTCTGCTGTGCAAGGGTTTCCGAATAGCGTACTACTTCCCCATGGCCTTCTTCCATGGCCTGGACAAATTCAGGACGATTGCTGTGATTGGGAAGTTTGGAAGCATCTGCCTCACTGTCATAGAGAACCTTTCCATTCTCATCCGTCAAAGTAATTCGCGTTCCTGTATTATCTCCCACACGCTTGCTTAAATAGTCTTCTCCTGCTTTCTCCATTCCTGCTTTTACGTATTCCGTTTCATCTCTGACAGTCCTCTTCATAACATCATCAAACTTTTCGTACATTAAAAAGCTGGCTGCTATGAAGGTAAGAATTGCTGTAAGAACAATCATAAAACCGGTGTGGCTGAGGATTTTCTTTTTCATCCCTGAGTGCCTCCTTTGTCTGCCATTCTGTAACCTACACCGCGGACAGTTTCGATCAGTCTTCCAGTATCCCCAAGCTTCTGCCGCAGGGTCCGCACATGTACATCCACAGTTCTGGTTTCCCCATCAAAATCATAGCCCCATATATGGCACAAAATCTGGTCACGGGTCATAACGATTCCTCTGTTTTCCATAAGATACAGAAGAAGTTCAAATTCCTTGCGGGTAAGCTCCACAGGCTGATCATCACAGTATACCTGATGACGCCCCGGGAAAATACGAAGTTCCTCACAGCTAAGCTCTCTGTCATCTCCGTGACGGCTGCTGCGCCTGAGCACAGCCTTCACCCTGGCTATAAATTCCATCATTCCAAAGGGCTTGGTAATATAATCGTCTGCACCGGCTTCCAGGGCACGGACCTTATCAAATTCTGCTTCCTTGGCAGTTACCATAATGATCGGAATATCTCTTGTTCCAGAGGATTTCTTCAATTTTTCCAGAATGGAATATCCGTCCTCTCCAGGAAGCATAATATCAAGAAGAATCAGCTCTGGTTCCTCTTCTGCGAGGGCTTTCCACAATTCCTGGGAGTTTTCTAACCCCCTTGCATGAAATCCGGTCGTCTCTAATGTATATACTAAAAGATCACGGATGTTGTTATCATCTTCAACACAAAAAATCATTTTTAGTATTCTCCTCCCATGTCTTACCTATTTTTTACATTACCCATAAATTATCATTATTTCTTAGTATACGTACTTTTTTCCCCTTATACAAGTGCACAACTGTAAAGTCACGGTAAAAAGCAGGAAAACAGGTTACCGTTCACGACCTGACCAGTAACACGCTTCGCGATGCACAGAAATCATGCATTCGCATGTTTTCGCGCCGCAAAAATTATATTACCAGTCGCTGCCTCCGGAAATTATTCTCACAGGAATTTTTCCAGAGCAGCAACTGGCAACATCTGCTCTCCCGGTTACGGAAGCATATAGTTCACACGGGCAACCTCCAGTTCATGATGGAAATGTTCTCCCGGTGCATTTTTTACAGTGTCAAGATGACTGTGGGTATCATAGAGATCCTCATGCACCTGAGTCACACAGACGCCGATATTGGAACAATGATCTGCAATTCTCTCCAGGCTGGTTGTAATGTCAGAAAGCACAAAGCCCATCTCGATTGTACATTCTCCGGCGCGAAGACGATTTACATGGCGTCTTTTCAGCTCACGGCTGAGCTCATCAATCACTTCTTCCAGAGGCTCAATTTCTTCGGCTGCTCTCATGTCCTGGTTTGCAAAAACGCTATACGCTTTTTCCACAATATCAGACACGGCTTTTTCCATAATGTGAAGTTCCTGCACTGCCTTGTCTGAAAAGCGGACATTTTTCTCTGAAATTTCCTTTGCAGATTTCATAATGCTAAGTGCGTGGTCGGAAATACGCTCAAAATCTCCGATACAGTGAAGCATAATGGACAAGCTGTGGCTGTCTTCCAGAGAAAGATCTTTCTGATTCAACTTGATCAGATAGGTTCCCAGTTCGTCCTCATAGCGGTCAACCTTTGCTTCAATCTTTTCCACACGGAAAGCTGTCTCCTCCTGGAAATCATCCAGCAAGCCAAAAGAAAGGTTCAAAGCGGTTTTGGACTGCTCTGCCATTTTCCTGGCAGCTGTTTTGCTCTGCTCAATAGCAATACCAGGATTACTGAGAAAACGGGATTCCAGGATCATAAACTCCTGATCTTCTGCGGAAATAACTTTCTCCTCTTTTGTATCACGGACAGTTGCACATGCCATTTTTACAAGCATATCTCCAAATGGAAGAAGTACAAGTGTTGCAATGATGTTAAAGGCACTGTGGATCACTGCGATGCCGGCAGGACCTGCCACTTCTTCAATGAAAGAGAAATGTAAAAATCCATTCAGCACATAGAATACAACCATAAATGTAACAGTTCCTACAATATTGAAGTACAGATGAACGATTGCTGCACGTTTTGCATTCTTAGTAGCACCGATTGAAGAAAGCATTGCTGTAATACAGGTTCCAATATTCTGTCCCATGATAATCGGAAGCGCTGCTCCGTAACGGACTGCACCAGTTACACAAAGCGCCTGGAGAATACCAACAGAAGCTGATGAAGACTGAATAACAGCAGTCAGAAGTGCACCGGCCAGCACACCTAAAACAGGGTTGGAGAACTTCAGAAGGATGTTTGTAAATTCCGGTACCTCTGCCAGAGGTTTTACGGCACCGCTCATGGTATTCATACCGAACATCAGCACTGCGAAACCAACCAGAATGTTTCCAATATCTTTCTTCTTTTCATCATGAAGGAAGACAATAAAAACAACTCCGATCAATGCCAGAATCGGTGAAAATGAGTTTGGGTTCAAAAGTCTTACAAAGAAATTGGAGCTTTCAATTCCAGCCAGGCTAAGGATCCATGCAGTAACAGTAGTACCGATATTTGCTCCCATAATAAAGCCAACAGCCTGGGACAGATGCATGATTCCCGAGTTTACGAAGCCGACTACCATAACTGTGGTTGCCGATGAAGACTGAATAATTGCGGTAACTGCTGCACCAACCAAAACTGCCTTCACGCGGTTAGATGAAAGATTTTCCAGAATCTTTTCCAATTTACCGCCGGAAAGCTTTTCCAGACCGTCTCCCATTACCTGCATTCCATAAAGGAACATTGCCAGTCCGCCGACCAATGTCAGAATGCTAAAAAAATCCATTACGTTTCCTCTCCTTTTTATCCTTTTAAAAGTTTATTGGGTTCTTAATTTCTTTTGTTTACAAAACCAATATAAGTGGGCTATGTAAAGTTTCGGGTGAGAAGAATGTTAAATATATGTAAAATACTTTACAAGCTTGGATTTTCTTATACCGAAAAAATGTAAAGCCAGGCTGTTGAAAATGTAAAATATTTGTTTGATAGTTGATTTTACTGTATTTTCCAAATTTTACATTCAAAAAAATCCCCCAGGAAACATGAAGAATAATTTTACAATTATCGCTGCATATCTCATGAGGGATTTTTATATAATACGTGTAATGATTCAGTACCTTCACTGTTACATGCTTCGCGGAACAACAGGCTAAAGCAATCTATTACATCGAATATTAAGTAACTGCCATATTGACTTGTCTGAAAAAGGCTCTGATACCTTTAAAATCCTCGGATTTCCTCTTCCTCTGAATGGGTTTTATCGATGGAGCGGATTTCCAGAAAGTAACTGTAACTATCATTTACCTTTACTTCCACTCTGTCGCCAATCTTATGACCTTTCAGTGCCATGCCAATCGGAGAGTCAATACTGATTCTGTTCTCCATGGAATTTCCCCGGATGGAAGTAACAAGCTTATATTTCTCAACCTCGTCATCTTCCTCAAAATAAACTTCTACAATGTCATCCATTCCAACCTCGTCACTGCAGGATTTATCAGAAACGATGGTTGCTGTTTTTAACATATTCTCCAGATAGCGGATGCGACTCTCGTTCTGGTTCTTATGACGCTTGGCAGCGTAGTATTCAAAATTCTCACTTAAATCGCCCTGGGCACGTGCTTCCTTTACTGCCTCAATTGCCTCTTTGCGGACAACCAGCTTACGGTGCTCAATCTCCTGTTCAATTTTCTCTACGTCTTTTTTGGTGAGCTTCTCTCTCATTTTTATACATCTCCTTTATAGCTGCAACACCACTTTGCACACCACCTTAACAGATGGCAAAGAGTTTGTCAAATTGCCAATGGAAAACATTAATTCCAATAATGCTATTGTTCACTCCATGAACAGAAACCCTATAATTTCTTTTTCCCCAGTCGGACTTCTTCCATCAGCTTCGCAGTCTCAGCATCTGCATGATCAAAAAGATAGGTATGACTGGACTGGCGGTGCTGATGCCATTCCTGGCGGAGCTGCTTTCTGGTCTCTTCGATTTCTTCTTTCAGACCTCTTGCGGAAATACGGTTGGCGCCCTGCCCCATAATGATAATCTGTTCCAGTCCGTCTGAAGTAGCAACCGTTACCTGATGCTGTCTGCCGATTTTGTGGACTGTTTTTTCAATATATTGATCGGCAGTCTCCGCTTCTTTTGTGTAAACCACATGAATATTGTGATAAGTAAGCACTTCCTCCTGGTGTCCCTCCACCTTGTAAGCATCAAATACAAGAATCAAAGTACATTTCTTATATCCCTGATAATTACTTAAAATATCCATCAGCTTCGTCTGTGCTGCACGGACATCCGCATCTGCCAGTTCTTTCAGCTCCGGCCAGGCAAAAATAATGTTATAACCATCCACAAGAAGGTATTCTTCCTGGTCTTTTTTTGCAGAAGAACTGCTGCCAGAATAAGATAGGGCACTTACCACTTTTTTATAAGAAGACACGCGGTCTCTTTTCACCGGACCAAAGGTACGCTCAAAAATGGCCTGAAGTTCTTTGTCATCCTCATAGCTTCCACGGTAGGCAGATTCCGGCGGCTGGTAACCACTTCCCGCACGGCTTCCACTTCCAGATGTATTTCTGGCAGTTCCTGTACTGCCAGCTCCACTGCATGCTGAATTTCTGGCACTTTGAGCAGTATCGTCTCCACTTGCAGGATTTCCAGAACCTGACGCAGCATCCTCCCAGTCTTCCTCGCTGAGATCATCCTCAAACTCTGCCATAATCCCAGTATCCAGGTGCATATACGCTTCCACTTCATACCATGGCACCACAAATCCGGCTCCATGGGCACAAAATACAGACCCGGTAGGATTATCTAGATCCCGCTCAGAATCGTAGCCGATCTGTTCCACGATCTCATCTTGATTTTTACAAGGCTCATATCCTTTTAAACTGCAGAACAGTCTTCCCATTCCCCTTGTATAAGAAACTACTTCTTTCTGGTAATCGCGCATAGTCGAAACAGGCGCTTTTCCCTTCAAAATAGCGGTATTTTCCTCTGTCTCCATAGGAAGAAGAGTTCCCTGCATTTTCTGGATATCATTCATTGCACGGCCAACAACCTCCACCGGCACTTCCAGCCGAAATTCATAGTAAGGCTCCAGCAGAACATTCTGTGCTTTCTTAAGCCCCTGACGGATAGCCCGATAAGTAGCCTGACGGAAATCTCCGCCTTCTGTGTGTTTCTGGTGGGCCCGTCCGGTAAGCAGGGTAATCTGCATATCTGTGATCGGTGCACCAGTCAGCACTCCTCTGTGTTCCTTTTCTTCCAGATGGGTGAGGATCAGTCTCTGCCAGTTCCGGTCCAGCACATCCTCACTGCAGGCGGTAAAAAACTGCATTCCGCTTCCTTGCTCCCCTGGTTCCAGAAGAAGGTGAACTTCCGCATAATGGCGCAAAGGCTCAAAATGTCCCACACCTTCCACAGGTGCTGCAATGGTCTCTTTATATACAATATTTCCCGTTCCAAAATCCACAGCCACATGGAACCGCTCCCAGATCAGCCTTTTCAAGATCTCGATCTGCACGTCTCCCATGAGCATGGCGTGGATTTCTCCCAGCTGCTCGTCCCACACAATATGAAGCTGAGGATCTTCCTCTTCCAGTTCTCTCAGCTTCTTCAGCATCTGGTGCACATCGCAGCCTTCCGGCAAAATGATCTGATAGTTCAGTACCGGCTCCAGTACTGGCATATTGGAATTCTCTGTCACGCCAAGTCCCTGTCCTGGAAAAGTATGGGAAAGACCTGTCACTGCGCACACGGTTCCCGCGGGCACTTCTTTCACCAATTCAAATCTGGCGCCAGAATAAATCCGAATCTGGTCTGCCTTTTCCTCCCATACTTCCTCTCCCGCAGCCACATTTCCCTTGCTGGTAATAAGAAGTTCTTTTACTTTCAGTGTCCCGCCTGTAACCTTCATATAGGAAAGACGGTTTCCCTGATCGTCTCTGGCGATCTTATAAACCTTCGCACCAAAAGCCTCAGGATATACCGGACATCTAGTGTACCTGTCCAGTCCGTGGATCAGCTTCTCCACCCCTTCCATTCTCAGTGCAGAGCCAAAATAGCATGGAAAAACCTTTCGATCTGCGATCAGACCGGTAATCTCTCCCCTGGATACTTCTCCTGTTTCCAGATATTTTTCCAGCAGTTTCTCGTCACACATGGCAAGGCTCTCCAGAAATTCTTCTGAAAATTTATTTTCCATCAAATTCTGCTGTTCTTTTTCACCAGCCGGTAATTCCGGTTCCAAATCTCCATCAGCATTTTCATTTTCTGAAAAATCCATGCAGTTCTCATTCAGCCTTTTTTTCAATTCAGTCAAAAGAGCATCGTGGTCCGTTCCATCCTGATCCATTTTGTTCACAAAAATAAATGTGGGGATCTGGTACCGCTCAAGCAATTTCCATAAAGTCACCGTATGTCCCTGCACACCATCTGCACCGTTAATCAAAAGCACTGCATAGTCCAGGACCTGCAAGGTACGTTCCATCTCTGCAGAAAAATCCACATGCCCAGGCGTATCCAGAATGGTAACTCTTGTTTCCGGGAATTCCAGCACTGCCTGCTTGGAAAAAATCGTGATTCCCCGCTCGCGCTCAAGGGGAGAGGTATCCAGATATGCATCCTTGTGATCCACTCTTCCAAGCTTTCGTATCTTGCCGCTTAAATATAAAAGTGCTTCTGACAATGTAGTTTTTCCTGCATCTACATGAGCCAGCAGCCCCATACAAATATTTTTCTTTATTTTCTCTGACTGTTCACCCACGAAAACGCCTCCTGTTGTAAAAATCTCTTGTTTTAGTATATCACAATAGAAGGCGCCAGTCGAGACACAGGTGTTTATTTCATTATTTTCAATAAATCACCAGAGCGTGTTATACTATGAACGCCAAAATTTGTTTTATAATAAAATTGTTTTATCTTTACAATATTTGATAACATGATATAATTCATACGTGATAAAAAAAGTACAATAAAGTAACCATTTAACAGAAAGTGAGAACTTCCATATGAATCCCTTAAAAAAACTATACTGTCGGATTTTTCAGAATGTATTCAAATTTGCCCTTCCATTCCTTCCATACCGAAATCCTGAGATCATCAGCAGTCTGAAAGCCGTTCCCGATGTGCTGAAAAAGAAAAAATGTAAAAATGTGCTGATTATTACAGATGCAGGAATCCATAAGCTTGGTCTTACAGACCGCCTGGAAAAAGTGTTGACAGACAGCAGCATTCCCTATATCCTTTATGACAAAACAGTAGCAAATCCTACCACTGTGAATGTGGCTGAGGCACTTGAACTTTATCATGAAAATAACTGTCAGGCCATTATAGGCTTCGGCGGAGGCTCCAGTATGGACTGCGCCAAGGCAGTAGGTGCCAGAGTCGCCAAACCTCATCAGTCTCTTGCAAAGATGAAAGGAATCCTGAAAGTGCACAAAAAGCTTCCACTTCTTATCGCCGTTCCAACCACAGCAGGAACCGGAAGCGAAACTACACTGGCAGCGGTAATTGTGGACGCCGAAACCCGGCATAAATATGCCATCAATGACTTCCCGCTGATCCCCCGCTATGCAGTGCTTGACCCCAAGGTCACCTTGAGCCTTCCGCCATTTATCACCGCTACCACAGGTATGGATGCACTCACCCACGCAGTGGAAGCTTATATTGGTAATTCCACTACACCAGGCACCCGTAAAAATGCCTGGGATGCAGTGCAGCTGATTTTCGAAAATCTGGACACTGCTTACACCGACGGAAGCAATAAAGAAGCGCGCCGGAATATGCTCCGCGCCTCTTATTTCGCTGGCTGCGCTTTTACAAAATCCTATGTAGGCTATGTACATGCAGTTGCCCATTCTCTGGGAGGACAATACAATGTTCCACATGGACTTGCCAACGCTGTACTTCTCCCTTATGTTCTGGAAGCTTACGGAAAAACAATTTATAAGAAGCTGGCAGCCCTTGCTGTTGCTGCAGGGATTGCCTCCAAAGAAACACCGGAAGAAGAAGCCGCATTAAACTTTATCCAGGCGGTCAAAGACATGAAGGCCCGCTTCGGAATCGGCGATACCATCCCGGAAATCCAGGAAGAAGACATTCCGAAGCTATCCCATTATGCGGACAAAGAGGCGAATCCGCTGTATCCGGTACCGGTACTGATGGATGCACAAGAGCTGGAGAAATTTTATTATATGCTGATGCCGGCTAAAGAAAACACAGTGCAATAAAAAACTGGTAAAATGCCATATTGTCACCTTTATAACAAATTTAAATAAGATAGTTTTGCATTCCCCCCTTTATAGCCTTTTACATTATGTAACCTATATTTCAAAGCATCAAATAATCAGAAAGGACTTTCCCATGACCCAGGAAGCAATCCAGGAAATCATCCGCAAGCAGCGGAACTATTTTTATACAGGCGCTACCTTAAATATTGACTTTCGCATCACTGCCTTAAAACGGCTGCAAACTTCCATCCAGTCCCACCAGGAGCAGATCAATGCTGCCCTGAAGTCAGACCTTGGAAAAAGCAGCTTCGAGAGCTATATGTGCGAATCCGGTCTCGTTCTCAGCGAGATTACCTATATGCTGAAGCACATCCGCTCTCTTTCCAAAGAAAAAACAGTGCACACACCACTTGCCCAGTTCCATTCCAGAAGTTACATGAAGCCGTCCCCATACGGTGTCACCCTGATCATGAGTCCATGGAACTATCCCTTCCTTCTCACCTTTGATCCACTGGTAGACGCCATCGCCGCCGGAAACACTGCAGTATTAAAACCAAGTGCCTACTCTCCTGCCACCAGCAACATCATCTGCGAAATCGTCCGCGAATGTTTTCCGGAAGAATATGTAGCCGTTGTTATGGGTGGACGCCAGGAAAACTCCTGCCTTCTCCAAGAGCACTTTGACTACATCTTCTTCACCGGCAGCCAGGCTGTGGGAAAAGAGGTTATGCGCCATGCCAGCGAGCACCTCACTCCTGTTACCCTGGAGCTTGGGGGAAAAAGCCCCTGCATTGTAGATAAATCTGCAAATATCAAGCTTGCCGCCAAACGTATTGTATTTGGAAAATATCTGAACTGTGGACAAACCTGCGTAGCCCCTGACTACATTTACTGTCACATGGAAGTGAAAGATGAGCTTCTGAAGCAGATTCAGAAACAGATTCGTAAGCAATTTGGTAAGTCACCTCTGGATAACAAAAATTACGGAAAGATCATCAACGAAAAGCATTTCAACCGCATTCAGAACCTGATCGATCCTGCCAAGGTTGTCTGTGGCGGCAATGCCCGTCCGGAGACTTTACAGATCGAGCCTACAGTCATGGACCAGGTAACCTTCGAAGATGCCGTAATGCAGGAAGAAATTTTCGGTCCGGTAATGCCTGTCCTTACCTTTAATTCCATAGATGAAGTAATCCGAAATGTAAATTCCATGGCACATCCTCTGGCTCTTTACATTTTTGCCCAGGACAAAGCCATCTGTGAAAAAGTCACCTCTGAATGTGGCTTCGGCGGTGGCTGTATCAATGATGTGATCATTCACCTCGCCACCAGCGAAATGCCATTCGGCGGTTTCGGGGAAAGCGGTATGGGAGGCTATCACGGTCAGAAAGGCTTCGAAACCTTTTCCCATTACAAGAGCATTGTAGACAAAAAGACAGGGATCGCCCTGCCGATGAGGTATCAGCCTTACAGACGAATTTATAATAAGCTGATCCATATTTTCTTGAAATAAAGTGCTACTATTACTTTTGCTCGTTGCTTACGTAAATAAAAAATAAGGAGGTCGAAACTATGTATTTTAATTTCAATAGCTGCACCGAATTATTTAATGCGATTTGCAAAATGTTTAACATTGGTTGTTAATTAATATGACAAAAGAGCCGCATTTTTACTATGAAAGTTCCAAATCCAAAGTTGACATGTCCCTTTCGTAAAAATGCGGCTCAATAACAATTATTCTACTCCCTTAATCCTTTCCACAATACTTCTATTCCAACCTGTGAGATCACTGTCCATAAAATTGGATACAATGGTTCTTGCAGCTTGGCTGTCCAGCATGGTCACAACACAAAGGTACACAGACAAACTGGCAGCCAGAGACAACAGTACCATAAAAGTCCTCTTCTTATCTTTTGTGAACTGTTCCCTGGAAAGTCTTGTGAGCAAATTTCCCTCTCCTGCTTTTCTTGTTTTTGATGCGTTATGAGAAGGACGATAGCCAAGTACCTCGATAGGCGAAACAGCAGCTACCATTTTTGCAGGTTTCCGGCTGGCAAGAAAGATGGTAATTCCAACACCAGGCTTGTCATGCACCTCCGGTTCACAGTAAAATCTTGTAAAAATCTGTGCCTGCCGCTCTGGTGCAATCCCTTTTCCATAAAAGCCGCCCCCAAAACTCCATATCCTGACTTTTTCAAAGAAAAACAGATTGCCTGGTTTAAATCATAGTCGTCTTGCATATAAGGAAACCCGCCGTCCCTGCTGATCTGTCACACGGGTTCGATAATACTGCGTTCCCTTCATACTCACCGTACCATAATCGGGAA
>OODT01001310.1_pt1 | contig 13779 bp, 15 predicted proteins | sample 1671841 | NCBI WGS metagenome assembly OODT01 (sample SAMN06348198, study PRJEB24527) | human gut metagenome | biome: human gut; feature: ankylosing spondylitis patient; material: feces | host: Homo sapiens | place: China | collected 2015-10 | reverse complement strand
CCAGAACACGCATCGCAAGCTTACGATAAGACAACATACAAAAACCTCCTTTGAATGGTGAAAAGAAATGGTGAAACCGTAGAATATCAGGTTACTTTGAATATACCGCATCTGCGGAAAAAAATCAATAAAACCTGCGCGAATCGCCCGGTTTCCTGCGTGAATGATAAAAAAACCATGAAAAACGCCGGGTTTTGCTTTTCTGCACAAGGCATGGTATACTGGAAAAGAAAAATCCGCTAACCCGGCGGGAAAAGGAGAATGGTATCATGAAAACGAAATTTGGCATCGTGGGCTGCGGCTTCCTCGGCAATATCGTGGCCGATGCGTGGAGGAAGGGCCTGCTGGAAGACTACGAGCTGGTGGGCGTCACCAGCCGCACCTTCGCTTCGGCAGAGAAGACGGCGGCAAGCGTGGGGTGTGCGGCCTGCGCGGACGTGGACGCTCTGCTGGCGCTGGAGCCGGAGTACATCGTGGAGGCGGCTTCGGTGGAAGCGGTGCGGGCCATGGCGGTGCCGGTGCTGCGCCGGGGCGTGAACCTCGTGGTGCTGTCCATCGGTGCATTCGCCGACCTCGCGTTCTACGAAGAGGTCAAGCAGGCGGCCCGGGAGGGCGGCGCAAAGGTGCATCTGGCCAGCGGCGCCATCGGCGGCTTCGACGTATTGCAGACCGTCACCCTCATGGCCGAGGCCCTGAAGCTGGACGAGAAGGCCGGCATCGAGACCCACACCGGTGCGAAGGGCTTCCGCAACACCCCCGTCTGGGCCGACCATCTGCTGACCGACACCGAGAAGACCACCGTTTTCACCGGCAGCGCCAAGGAAGCCATCGCAACCTTCCCGCGCCGGGTCAACGTCGCTGTGGCCACCTCGCTGGCCACCACCGGCCCCGACATCACCGGCGTGACCATGCACTCCGTACCCGGCTGGGTGGGCGACGACCACTGCATCACTGCCGAGATCGAGGGCGTGAAGGCCGTGGTGGACATCTGCTCGTCCACCAGCGCCATCGCCGGTTGGAGCGCCGTGGCGCTTCTGCGCAACCTCGCCTCGCCGGTCTGCTTCTATTAAAAAGGAGGGAGCCTCATGTTCAAGAAACTGGTGGCCATCGAGCCGGTCAGCCTCATCCCCACAGCAGAGGAAGCGCTGCATCAGTATGCCGAGCAGGTCGAGCTTTACCGCGATATTCCCGCCGACGACGAAGAGATCGTCCGCCGCATCGGAGACGCCGACGCGGCGCTGTTGAGCTATACCTCCCGCATGGGAAAAAACGTCATCGAGCGCTGCCCGAACCTGCGCTACATCGGGATGTGCTGCAGCCTCTACTCGGAGGAAAGCGCCAATGTGGACATCGCCTTTGCCCGGGAAAAGGGCATCAAGGTGCTGGGCATCCGGGACTACGGCGACCGCGGCGTGGTGGAGTACGTCCTCCACGAGCTGACCGGTCTGCTCCACGGCTTCGGGATGCCGATGCTCCACGACGAGCCCGTGGAAATTTACGGCCTCAAGGTGGGCATCGTGGGTCTGGGCGTCTCGGGCCGGATGATCGCCGATGCACTGGCCTTCCTCGGCGCGGACATCTCCTACTACAGCCGCAGCCATAAGCCAGACGCCGAGGCCGCAGGCATGAAGTATAAGCCGTTGGACGCTCTGCTCCGGGAGAGCGAAGTGGTCTTCACCTGTCTGAACAAGAATGTCCTGCTCCTGGGTGAGCCGGAATTCGAGGCGCTGGGGGAGGGAAAAGTCCTTTTCAATACCTCCATCGGCCCCGGCTTTGACTCCGCCGCGCTGGAAAAGTGGCTGGATAAGCCCGGCACCCACTTCTTCTGCGATACCTACGCCGCCGCAGGCCCCGTCAGCGAGGGCTTCTTCCGGCGGCCCAATGTCCACAGCCCGGGAGTCTCGGCAGGCCGCACCAGGCAGGCTTTCGTTCTGCTGAGCCAAAAGGTGCTGGCGAACATCGAGACGGCGCTGGGAGAATAAGCTGTAGTTTCTCTGATGTGTTACACGCCGGGAGCGACCACCGCAACCATTGCCCCAACTGCCTGTCCAGCCTTCATGTGGACGAAGAACCCGGCGACCGTGCCTCCGACTGCGGCGGCATCATGGAGCCGGTGGCGGTCTGGGTACGCAAGGGCGGCGAGTGGGCGATCATCCACCGCTGCAAACGCTGCGGAAAGCTCAGCTCCAACCGGGTGGCGGCAGACGACAACCCCATGAAGCTCATGAGCATTGCCATGAAGCCCCTGTGCGCTCCGCCGTTCCCACTGGACTATATTGAGGAAATGACCGCCTTGATGGGCGGCGATGGACGGATGCGGTAAGCCGCAGCCAAAAACGAAAAGGCCGCTGTGCCGGAGAAGGTATGAAAAAGTACAAAGATAGGGGAGAGTGCTTCGATGGACTATATCAGAGTTACCAAAGAAAACATCGACAGGGAACACATCTGTTGTGCCATGTCCGGCAAACAGAGCCTTGCCAAGAAAGAATGGCTCAAGCAGCGCTTTGAGGAGGGACTTGTTTTTTACCGCAGTGCAGAGCGCGGCAAATGCTTTATCGAGTACATCCCGGCAGAAAACGCATGGGTGCCCATTGATGCGGCAGGCTGGCTTTATATCAACTGTCTGTGGGTCTCCGGTTCCTTGAAAGGTCACGGCTATTCCAGCGAGCTGCTGGAAGAATGCCTTCGGGATGCCAAGGCGCAGGGCAAAAACGGCGTTTGCATTCTGTGTGCAGAGGGACGCAAACGGGAGTTTCTCGCTGACCCCAAGTTTTTGACCCATAAGGGATTCAAGGTCTCAGACATCTCCGATTGCGGCATCAACCTCATGTGTCTGCCCCTTGCAGAGAATGCCCGGCCGCCAAAATTCAAGGACTGTGCCAAGCATCCCAAGGTGGAGGAAAACGGCTTTGTCCTCTACTATACCGACCAGTGCCCCTACACCTATTATTGGGTGCCAAAGGTGCAGGAGGCTGCAAAGGAACATGGGATCCCGTTCAAAGCCATCCACATCACCGAAAAAGAGACGGCCCAGAATGTGCCTGCACCTGTCACAACATACGCATTGTTCCGGGATGGGAAGTTTGTGACCCAGAGCATCCAGTCGGACAAGAAATTTTTGAAATTGGCGGCAGAATAATTGAATCAAGCAAGCCGCCAGACGCGCAGACGCAGTGCAGCCCATAGAATGGGGGTGCGCTGCGTTTTTTGGAGGATTTTATATGGAAGAAATTGTTGTATATGTTCACGGAAAGGGCGGTTCGGCACAAGAGGCCGAGCATTATAAAGCCCTATTCCCTAATTGTGAAGTAATTGGTTTCGACTACCACGCACAATCTCCATGGGAAGCCACGGAGGAATTTTCCGGATTTTTTACGGCAGTGCGGAAACGCTGCGGGAAGCTCACACTGGTGGCAAATAGCATTGGTGCGTTTTTATCTTTGTCCTCGTTGAATGAGAAATTGGTGGATACCGCTTATTTTATTTCTCCAGTAGTCGATATGGAGCAACTGATTTGCAACATGATGCAATGGGCTGACGTCTCCGAAGCAGAACTTGCAGAGAAGCAGGAAATCTCCACAACATTTGGCGAAACGCTGTTGTGGAAATATCTCTGCTATGTCCGAGAGCATCCGGTTTCATGGGAAATCCCTACCCACATTTTGTATGGGGAAAAGGATGATCTGACCTCCATGGAAACCATAAAAGCCTTTGCGAAAAAGAACAACGCAGAGCTGACCGTTATGCCGGGCGGAGAGCATTGGTTTCATACGAAAGAGCAGATGCAATTTTTAGATAACTGGATAAAGAATAGGAGACCCTGCAATGAAACAGAAAATAAGGACGGCCTTGCTTCTCCTGCTGATGGTTCTGGGAACCGGGCTGGTAGCTTGCCCTGCCTGCGGCAGGGCCGTGCTGTTCGAATCCCTCTGGGTCCCAAAGCCAGCGTGTGACTTATATGTACGCAAAAGAAAAGCAGCAGCGTTAAAATTACGCTGCTGCTAAAAGTGGACCTAGAGGGATTCGAACCCTTGACCTCTCGGATGCGAACCGAACGCTCTCCCAACAGTCTCGCTTTTGTGCACACCTTATGCACTGCGAGAAAAGAAAAATCAACGTATATTCGTCCATATAAAATGCCCTGCCAGCCCAATGGACTTTCCTGACTGTAAGTACGACCACCAAGCCGCTGATTTTCAAGATGATGCAGTTTGGGGCGTAATATGGCTGGCGGACAAGTGAGCTACAGGCCCTTGAGATGTAACTCACTTGGGGTTCAGATGTATCGCATCCCGATTCAAAAGAAAACACGATGTACCGTAAAAGCGCAACTTTCACTCGAAAAGAATGGAAGCTGCGCTTTTTGCCCATAAAATATTCATGGAAACATTGATGATCGACAAAATCAAAGATAAAGAGTGGTACCGTTTTATTTAGAGTGATATAATTTATTACTAAATTGCGAAATTGTGAGATCACCTTTTTGAAGACGATCAAAGTCTTGGGAGTAATTAGATTCTTTGCAGTGAGTGATAATTTCGCCGGAGAAATTCGCAATATTACGATATGGTAAAAGTGCAGTATTTATTTTGCGCAGTAGATAATCAAGGATTTCTCTTTTGAACTCCTTGAACTTTGCTGTACGCCATAAAAGGTAAAAATCATCCATAAACTGATTATGATTATTCCGACCGTACCAATAAATTTCTTTTGTATTCTTAAGTAACTGGTATTCTTCGCTTTGAGTATACTTCGTTAAATCAAACTTTAAGTTTTTATCCAAAATAAAATTAGTGATTTCTGTAATATCACGCTTGTTGATTTTCTTTAAGGCTTTAGTGAAAATTTTACGAGAACAACCTATTTCATGTAAATCGAATGTGATGAGTCTGTCGTTTCTTATATTATATAGCTTGACATCATTTTGCTTTCTATGCGAAATAAAATAAGTGTTTTTTCTCCCCACAATCGAAACAATTGGATGAATTGGGACGAATGAAATTCCCATTATAATGTTATTGCAATCTGTCAATAAAACTATTTCTGCGAAAAATCTCCCATATTGAATGAGATTAGCTGTCATATGGGAAAGAAGATCGTCCATAATGTTTTCAAATTTCCAAGGCTGCTGAGAAGATAATATGCTTTTCAACGTATCACCTACTGGACTAATATCATAAAAGCATTGCCTATTTTTGTCTACTGAAAACTCAATAGAATAGCTTCTACAAAAATCATCCAAAAGCATTTGCGTATATAATCCAGATAAAACTTTTGAATTCTTATGAACTTCGAAATTCGGACTAATTTGAGAAGATTTAAAATTCTCTATCTCATGATTCATAGTTTTCGCTCCAACCCCAGCAACTTTTATATTTTTTCTCATCTGGAAGATAGTTGTTAACGGAGACGATCATAAAAACATCCTCTGGATTAGTTAAGTCTACATGGTGATTCATTATGGTTATTCCCCTATAACTTTGTAAAATTTTACTTGCTGTCTTTAATCTTTCGCTAAAATGATCATAAGTAACCTCGAAACTTGGACTGCTGGACATCACATGAGCTATTCGCTGTTTCCAATTTGTTTGAAGAGTATCACGATTTCCAATACCGACAATGTCATGTTGACGAAATTGAAGTTGTTGTGCGATGACCGACAAAATCGATAGATTCTTCGAGTCCTTTTTGATAAACTCCTTTAAAGTTGTATCGATTGAGTCTTTCCAACAAGATGCCCCGTTAAATTCACCCCAAATAATAGCAAGCCCACTAATTAGAGCATACTCAAAAAATGGCGCACTAGCAACATGAAATACAATTTCCGCCAGATAAGCTTCTTTATGTTTTATTACATCCGTTCGAATGTATTCTTGGTAGAGAAGCACCAAGTCAAAATATCCTCTATATATTTTTTTGAATCTTTCAAAGTCATTAGATTCAATTGACCGAATAAGTGCTTCCGAAACATGATTATAGCAAAGCCCCAAAAAGTCTGGATAGTCTTCTCGATTTTTCCAGTGGTCTAGCGCATCTGATACACTACATTTTATAAGAACAGCCGGAAGATTAGTTTCTATTTTTTGAATAGTCTGAACTAATGAGTCTGTTGAAACTTTTTGCCAAAGAATTGATTTTTCAATATGCTTGTTTTCTAACTGTAGCAAAATCTTTTCAATTAAAAGAATGGCGCGTTTGCTTTTGTTGAGTATTTCAAACACGTGTGACAGAGCAGTTGCAGCAGCTTGACAATGGTTTTCTGTATTTAGCTGTATACCAATTTCATACACTTCTTTAATTGAAAACTCAATGGTACCGATTACAATACCAATATATTGATATATTTCTTTAGCGACAATTTGCTGAATATACCAATTAGCTGTCAATTTTTTGTTTTCAATGGATAACTCTGCGGAAATCTGGGTAAATAATCTTTTGCACATTTCTCCATTCAGATATGGAACACACTGAATATCACACTGGTCAAAACTGGAATAGGTTGTGCATTGACGCAAAACACTTTCGACATTCAGATTCGAAAGATATCTAGTTATTCCAAGAATCAATTCAACATAATTTGAACACATAATATCAACTATAGACAGTGCATTTTCTTTATCAAGGTCATCGCTCGACAAGTGTTTACAAATAACAGTCCATGATGATATTTTGATTTTTTTCAGAACAGAACTCCAATAGTCACATTGTCTTTTTTCTCCAGCTATCAGGGTCAAACTTTGAAGACATACAAAATATTGTTGCAATACTAGAATGTCATCATCTTTAAGGATTTTATTGAGACATTCTTGATTTACTTTTAATAATGCGTTTTCAAACCAATAATTATCTGTTACCATTTTCGGTTGTATAGATGTTCCGGTTTGAAGAGCTACTCTTATTTCGGTATCATCCGTTGCATGCCATTGCGGATATTGAGCTTTTTTCTCAAACCAAAGTGAATCATATTGAATGTTTTGTTTTTTGTCCCAATAAAATTCCAGGAGCGCAACGGATTTATTCATAAATAGACCCATTGATTCGTTTTGATTTTTGGGAATATTTGCATTATATTGACCTATTTCAAAGAGAATATGAACGTCATGACTTGCAATTTTCTTATAATGATTCTGAAAGCTTTGATCTGTTGTAAATATGTTGCGCTTAGAGACTTTTTTAATGATATTATAGAGATTCTGAAATTTTGCATCTCCAACAGAAAAAGTATCTGAAAGCATATACGAACGATTTCCTGTAACACTGAATGTTATAACCATTTGGACAGTTAGAAAAAGTAGAACAATAATGGATGCTATTCCTAAAGGTTGTTCAAAGACACATTCAAACAAAAAAATGGAGCAAACAACGATATATCTAATAATTTGATTAATGCAGCTATTGGTTATAACATCTCTTTGATATAGCGTTGCTAAGTCTGAAGGAACATTCGAATATTTTGCAGAAAAAATAGAAGAAATGTTCGCACAATAAAGTCCTAAAATCACCCCCGCGATGCCCATTCCACCAATTGTGATATCTTTAAACATATCCAAAGATACAGAATCCAGCTTTAGGTAAGAAAGCAGTAATGCATCACATTTCTTTAATAAAAGAACAAAGACGATTGCGAGAAATATCTGCCATAAAACGACCTTTAAGATATCAAACTGAATGTGCAGTAGGTTGCATTGTTTGGAAAACTTTTCCTTCAAAACATATATTAATCGTTTCGTGTCAAAAACGATTTTTTGAAAAAAATTTTTGATAGTCCAATACAGTCTTGTATTCATGCTGGATTTCCTTCCACCGACCAAACAAAGGTCTTACGCAAAAAATACTATATATCAAAAAATCGATTGAACAAAATTCAACCGATTTTTACGAATCATATATTTTCGGATAATTGCTTTTCCTTTATAATGGCATTTTTATTGCGCTGTTTCCACTTTATAACAGAGCTTTCTTGAATCTTATGTGTTCCAGTTTTATATACGATTCGTTTAAAAACGATGTACTCAGAAATCGACCAATGAATCTCTCGAATGGTACTTTCAATTTGCTCAATGGCATGAGGAATATCAGAGCCTTTGAGTTCAATATAATAGGCATTTCCTTTAGTATCATCTAATAAAAGCCAATCACACCGTTCAGGATCATGTCCTTTGGGAAAGACTTCTCCATCTACTTTGAATTGTCGAATAGCCTTCTTGTCAGGATTTTTTGCTTCATGTTTACATCCATTCTCTGAAGATACAAATGATGAGCAAGTTCCTGCACGATAAGGTACACAGTTATTGATGTTCGGCATTATCTGAATCCTCAAAATTTTTATCAATAATGAAATCACTCATATTGTTGATGTCAACAGACGCTTGGTCTATCAATTCGTTTTTTATTAGAGTCAACTCATCATCTTGGTCTAGTGCATCTTCTATAGAACCGCCCCTAATATAACTGGCACTCACTTGTTTTGGGCCAAGCCAATATCGTTTGCGCAACTTCTGTTTAATCTTTTCGGCAGCATTACCTTTGCTTTGCCCGGCTTGAAGCATATAGTTAAAAGTTCCGAGCAAATAAGGACTATGGGTCGTAATAAGCTCTGCATTTTTTTCGTCATTGAGGAAAAGTCCCAAAAGCTCACCAACACTACGTTGCGAACTTGGATAGAGATGAGACTCTGGTTCTTCAAGGATTAAAAAAACTCTTTTATCTTCAATCAGATAATAAAAAAGCAAATTGAATACCCAAATGATTTCTTGCTGGCCAGAAGAGGTGAAATTGATTTTAATATATTTCCGCTCATCTAAATACAAACGCTCTTCACCATCTACATAACGATAGCTACCACCCAAAATTTCTGTCGCTTTCTCGCAAAGAAGCTTGATGGCTGGACGATTCGATTTGAATTTTTTTGCAGCTTCAGAATCTTCGGAAGCCATCACATCATCTATATATCCAGATAGCCCACGCCCAAATAAAGGCTTTAATTTTAAAATGGTTTCAATATAACGTTTGGTTACATAGTCAATCTGGCGAAGCTGTGATCCCTCCAATGAAGTGAAGATATAGTTCATCTGCTCACTCAGTATTGTAATCAGGTTACGGCCTGCTGGAATAAACACGGTCTCGTATGGATCATGGAGGGTTTTGGTGAGCACTTCTTCCCAATGGCCTTTCTTAAAAGCGTATGGATCGAGAAATACGTTGTCATCCAATTCTTGAAATAACTCTAAGAAGCCTTCCGAAAATTGAATATTAACATAATTGTGTCCCGGACGCTCGTAATCTTCATTCAAAGAAACACAAAGAGACATTTTTTCATCGCCGTAGACGTAATCCAGCATCATATCAGAGGGCATAATCCACGAAGTTCCAAAAATTTGCAGAAATTTATCTTTCATTCTAGCCTGCATAGCACATTTCCAGTCAGTCTTGGCTGAAAAGACTTTAGAAGGACCACCCTGCATCATGATATTTAAAATGTCTTGCTTAATCGAACGACAATAGTATATAGCTTTTGCAACAGTACTTTTTCCGTTTGACTGTGGGCCAGTAAATACATTGAATTGCTTTATTTCTAATGTGCATTCATTGATTGGTCCTAACTTCTTTATATGAATTGTATGGTTCATAAGTTCACCTTTAGTGTTTTGTGTCACATTTTCAATGGCTTCGTAAGCTCTTTTTAAGCATTATACCACAGTTTCATTTTCAATGGAATAGCTGTAATTACCTTCTTGGACTGCTGCTCTTTGAAGTCGATAACTCATCCGTACTCGAAGAAATCACAAAATTAGATGATTCACAATCAAAAAGGAGGATGCCTATGGATAAAGACTTTATGCTGAACTATTTTAACAAAGCCGTACAGCCTGAATGGGAGGAGCTGCTGAAAACACCGCGCTACCAACCGGCAGCAAGTAAGCGTGACGCAATCGAACGGGAGTTCTTTCGGATGCTGAACGATGAGCAGAAACGCAAGTACCTTGATTTGGAATCCGCCGTCATATTGGCAGAATGTGACATCGCAGAAGCCATGTATATGAAAGGTGCCGCAGACCGTGAGATGATGATCCGTTAATGCCATGAGTTACGACTACTTCTACGGTCAGTCGGGCGAATTGTTCTCCTATTTTCGCATCCCCAAGGCACTGTTCCATGATTGCCGCTTCCGGCAGCTCTCCACCGATGCCCGGACATTGTACGGCATCCTGCTTGACCGCATGAGCCTGTCGGTCAAGAACGGCTGGCTGGATGAGCAGGGGCGGGTGTATATCATTTACACCGTCCGGGAAGTGCAGGAATCCCTCTGTTGCGCCGAGCACAAGGCGGTCAAGCTGTTCCGGGAACTGGAGGACATGGACCTCATCGAGCGTAAACGCCGTGGTCTGGGCAGACCCAGCCTGATCTACGTCAAGGACTTTTCCTCTGGCTTGCCAAAAGCGCAAGTACAGAATTGCCCAAACAGCAATTCTGGTGCTGCCGAAAGCGCAATTCTGGAGCAGCCAAAACCGCAAGCAAATAAGACTGATAAGAATAAAACAGAGTGGAACGATCCTGACCCTATCTATTCCGGGGGCATCCGGGAGCAGCTTGAGGATTATTTTTATCAGGCATTGGAGGTAGACCTTCTGCTCCGGCTCTGCCCGGACGATGAGGACACCATCTATCAGATCGTAGACTTGCTTGTGGACACCTGTTCCACCAAACGGAAGATGTTGCGGATCGCCGGAGATGACAAGCCTACCGAGGTGGTACGCAGTCGGCTGAAAAAGCTGAACGCTGACCACATCCGTTTCGTGCTGGGCTGTTTGGCAGAAAACACCGCTCCGGTGCGGAACATGAAGCAGTATCTGCTGGCGATGCTCTACAATGCGCCCACTACCATGAACCTCTACTATCAGAACAAGACGAACCATGACTTTGCGCGCGGTTCACCGAAGGCGGGGTGATGTTATCGCAAAGAAAGCTACGATTATCGCAGTCACCAATCAAAAAGGCGGTGTGGGAAAAAGCACCACCTGTGAAAATCTAGGCATCGGGCTGGCAATGGAGGGCAAGAAAGTCCTGTTGGTGGATACCGACCCACAGGGTTCACTGACCATCAGCATGGGCTGGCAGCAGCCCGATGACCTGCCCACCACCCTTTCCAACTTGATGCAGAAAGCCATGAACGACCAGCCCATTCCGCCCGGCGAAGGTATCCTGCACCATGCGGAGGGCGTTGACCTGATTCCTGCGAACATCGAACTGGCAGGGCTGGAAGTGGCTCTGGTAAACAGTATGAACCGGGAAAAGATGCTCAAACAGGTGTTGGAGGGGGCATATCGGGAGTACGATTATATCCTGCTGGACTGTATGCCCTCGCTGGGGATGCTCACCATCAACGCACTGGCGGCGGCAGACGCTGCCCTGATTCCCGTGCAGGCACAGTATCTTTCCGCAAAAGGCTTGGAACAGCTTTTGCAGACCGTGCAGAAAGTCCGGCGGCAGATCAACCCGAAATTGAAAATTGAGGGTATCTTGCTCACCATGACCGACAGCCGCACCAATTATGGAAAGCAGATCAGCAATCTGATTCGGCAGGCATACGGAAAACACCTGAAGGTGTTTGAGCAGACCATCCCCCGCTCCGTCCGTGCGGCTGAAACCAGTGCGGCAGGCAAGAGCATTTTCCAGCATGACCCCAAAGGCAAGGTGGCAGAAGCCTATCAATCTCTTGCAAAGGAGGTGCTGGCGGATGCCGATCGACAGCGGAAACTTAGCTCTGAAAGGGCTAGATGACCTGTTTTCCACTGAGGAAAACCGACAAGAGGAGCAACGGGAACAGGTGCAGCAGATTCCCATCGACGAGCTGCATCCCTTCACCAACCACCCCTTCAAGGTGCTGGACGATGAAGCCATGACCCGGACGGTGGAGAGCATCGCTCAGTACGGTGTGCTGGCTCCGCTGATTGCCCGTCCCCGCCCGGATGGTGACGGCTACGAGATCATCTCCGGGCACCGCCGTCAGTATGCGGCGAAACTTGCCGGGCTGGACACCCTGCCGGTCATTGTGCGGCAGATGTCGGACGATGCTGCGGTGATATTGATGGTGGATTCCAACCTTCAGCGTGAACACATCCTGCCCAGTGAAAGGGCTTTGGCGTACAAGATGAAGCTGGATGCGATAAAAAATCAAGGTGCTAGGTCGGATTTAACTTCCCGACAAGTTGTCGGGAAGTTGGAAGCCGCTGATGAAGTCGGAAAAGCCACTGATGAAAGCGGCAGACAAGTCCAGCGTTTCATTCGGCTCACCAATCTTGTCCCTGAACTACTGGACATGGTGGACGAAAAGAAAATCTCTTTTAACCCTGCGGTGGAATTGTCTTATCTTGATGCAAAACAGCAGCAAGATTTTTTAGAAGCAATGGATGCTTCCCAGAATGCGCCCTCTCTTTCGCAAGCCATACGGATAAAGAAGCTGGCGCAGCAAAGCGAGTTCAGTTATGATGCTGTCTACGACATTATGAACGAGGAAAAGAAAAGCGAACTGGACACTGTGACCATCAAAAACGAAACCCTGCGGAAATACTTTCCGCGCAGTTACACGCCCCGGCAGATGGAAAGCATCATCATCAAGCTGCTCGACCAGTGGCAGCTGAAAAAACAGCAGGCAAAACAGAAGAAGCAGGAAGAAGCGCGTTGAGCGCAGACTGAACTAAGAGACCCGATTCGGGTCTTTTTTGTTTGCAAAAATTTGGAGGTAACGCCTATGAACAACACGATTCCTTTTCACTCCGCAACTCACGCCCCGCAGATCACGGTGGATGTGAACATCCTGACCATGCTGAAGCAGGCGGCATCCTGTTTGACCGAGGCAGCAGGCAAGGATGTGTACCTTGCCGCCATCGGTCCCGACATGGAGCTAACCATTATCATGGAGGAGGATGCCCCTTCCGTTCTGCCTTGTTTTGACGAGGACGATGCCCTGATTTCCGTGAAGGGTGCGCCGCTGTTTATCAGCTACAATCCGGCGCAGGTCCTCAAGCTGGCAGGCAAGCGGTACCTGACCGGCCCGGTCATCTTCTACCGCACCGTTGGGCATAGCACCATCGTATCCCTGACGGTGGAGGATATTTACCGCTTTCAGACCTATCTGGAAAGCCACAGCACCACCCTGATGGCAGATGGGCAGAAGCTGACCTGCATCTGCATCGACTGAGGTGTACTATGCTGAACTTTTTTGTCGGTTTCGCATTTTTTGAAGCAGGTGCCATTTTCGGCTTCTTCGTGGCGGCTCTGATGCAGGCGGCACGGAGCGGCGAAATCAGTCTGAACGGAAAGGAGGATTCGCATGGTTGAAAACACCTTGTCGGTGCTGAAAATTGCACCGGGACAGTTTCCGCAGCAGGTCGAGATCGATAGCGACCTGAAAGCCTTGCAGGAAGCGGTGGGCGGCTTCATCGGTGCAAGTTACCCCTTTGCCGATGACCCGGTTGTCATCGTCTACAATGACGACGGCAAGCTCATGGGTCTGCCGTTGAACCGTGCCCTGCGGGACGAGGACGGGCAGATGTACGATGCCGTTGCCGGGACTTTTCTGGTGGTGGGACTGGGCGAGGAGGACTTTGCATCCCTGACTCCGGAACTGGCGCAGAAGTACGAGCAGCTTTTCCATCAGCCGGAAGCCTTTCTGAAATTGGGCAACCGTCTGCTGGTGCTGCCGGTGCCCGATGAACCGCCCACAGAAAAGCCCCGCACCAAGCCCCCGGCAGAGCATGACCGCTAAAATCACCCTGC
>OODT01001302.1_pt1 | contig 13903 bp, 8 predicted proteins | sample 1671841 | NCBI WGS metagenome assembly OODT01 (sample SAMN06348198, study PRJEB24527) | human gut metagenome | biome: human gut; feature: ankylosing spondylitis patient; material: feces | host: Homo sapiens | place: China | collected 2015-10 | reverse complement strand
CAATAACTTTAGATAATTTATCATAAAATTCAACATCACCATCAAATGTCTTTGCCACAACTTTCCTGCCAATGCTTTGAAGATAAATAATATTGTCCTGTTTTATAATATGGTCCTGCTTAAGCCATCTGTAATGCAGATATTTATTTTTACCCGAAAATATACTGAAATATGTATCTAACATCTTAAAAAGCTTTTTTTTATCTACCGGTTTTACAACAAAATCAAATGGTCTTGTCTTAAACAGCTCCATAGCATAACTGGTATCTCCTGATATATAAACTATCTGAATTTTATTATTTTTTAATTCATCGCGTATCTGTTTGCCTATCTCAAAACCTTTCACATCTCCGAGGTCTATATCCAGAAAAAGTATATCATATTCATTCTGTGCTATTTGTAAAGCCGCATTTTCACCACCCTGAAAGATTTCCACATCAATCTCTTTATCATTTTCCTCTGCATATCTATACAATAGTTTTTCAAACAATAATGAAAATTCTATATCATCATCATAAATGCACATTCTCGTCATTTTACCCTCTCCAATCCTAAATAATGTTTATTTCATTACATTGTAATGTTTATCCAATCTGTTATCTTTATCAAAAAGATAATTATACTGAATCATTTCATATTCCTTCAACATCTCTGCATACTTTCCGGTACTTTCCTTATTGTCATGCAATACTCCATTTTTGTCATAAAATCCGGTTGCACTCAACGACGGAATTTCCTTATAAAGTTCCAGCAAATACCTGTTATAATCACTCATCTTAAGACCAGCCTTTTCAAGAAGCAGCGAAGAAAGATAATTTATGGATGTCCTCTCTATATTTTCTTCTCCTATATCATAATTTGCCCATATCATAAAAGGAATCAAGTGTTCTTTCATACTATCCTCCCTGCTAAACTGCACCGGATTTTTTCCAAATAGTTTTTCATAAAATGAATCCGGCAAATGCGGCTGATGATCTCCAAATACTAAAATGATAGCAGGCTCATCCGACTTCTTAAAATAAGTGATAAGCTCCTTTAAGGCATCATCCGACTTTCTCATAAGAGAAAGATATTGTTCCACTTGTGATGAAACTGAAAAATCTGTCACTTTCACATCACCTACATAGTCGAAATTGTATGGATTATGGTTTTGCATTGTAACATTAAATACACACAATGATTTGTCCTTTTTCTTATTCTTATACAAATCTATTATCTTTTCATAGTCTGACTTATCACTTATATAATCTCTTATAAGCAAAGGATTTTTAAAATCATCTATGCTTAAAAATCTGTCGAAATGCAATAACGGATATACTCTGTTTCTGTTATAGCCTGACGGGTTGTAAGGATGCACGGCAACCGCCTCACCATAACCTTTCTGGCTTTTTATGTTACTTATAACAGATGGCAGGTAGTCATCAATATATTGCAGATACGGATTTCCAGGCAGAAAAGTTTTTGTACATCCTGTCAGGAACTCAAACTCAGAGTTTGCCGTATATCCTCCATAAACTGATGATTCGGCATAACCCTTTACCACATTTTTATTAAGGCTGTCAAAAAAAGGCATAATTTCTTTATTTGTAGTGTATTTTCCTAAAACCCTTAAATCTGAAAATGATTCATTCATTACCATTATAATATTAGGATGTTTTTCTTGCAAATCCGATGTTTTTTTCTTATCCTCATATTTTGATAATATCTTATCGACTTTTTCTACTGAATAGCCATCAGGTGCATCTACCGTTGACTCTCCTGCATTTGCAACAAAATAAAGAAGATAACCATAGTCATTTATCCCTATACTGTGATCCCATGAAAGCGAACTTACATTATCAAAGAATGTTGCTGAAGTGTTCAGCCATACAACAAACACCGCAGCTATAAACAAGGCAGAAACAGATACACACATATCTTTTACATTAAAATACATTCTCTTTTTTGACGGCAGGATAAGGCTTATTGCAATTCCCGCTATACAGCTTAAAACTCCTGCAATAAGATAAATATCAACCCCATATTTATATCCGCCTGCAACAGCTGCCGCCGTCTTTATGGCATAAAAATCCATAAAAACTATACCATACCCTCTAAATGATATGACATAATAATTTGCTATCCCTATGAACATTGTCAAAATAAATGATATTAAAAATGCCGGCTTCATTCTGTGAAACAATGCGACAAGCACAATATTGGCAGTGGCAAACAATGCCATATTTTTAATTATAAGTTCCGTATTGAAATTATTGATGGTCTGTTTAAAAAATAATTCCAGTGATGAAAACTGCCATAATGTAAGCACCAAAAACAGCAGAATAACACCCAGTCTTTTTATATCGTTTATAAACTTTTTCCTGCCTGTTCCCATTTCCGGTTCATAACCAATGGCTTCATTTGTTGTTTCCGGTACATTTTTTCGGGCATCATCCTTTTTGTCATCATCTATTTTTTCACCCGCTGTCCAATTTTGCATTATTTTATTCCCCTTATCCGCTTTAATTTTTGTCTCTTATTCCTAAAAACGCCAAATGCCAGCCGTGCATTAATCATCACGGCTGGCTGATGTTATCCACAGTCCAAACACTATATGCTTAAACTGAATTCTACTATTTAATTTCCAAACGGATTAGAGAAGAAATTGCCAAATCCGCTGTCGTCACCACTGTCCGAACCGTTGTCCGAACCGCTGTTTCCATTATTGTCATAACCGTTACTTCCGTTTCCACTGTTTCCGTTACCCTGATTATAACCATTGCTTCCGTTATTACTGTCATTATTTGAACTGTCAGAACCGCTGCCATTTGACAAGCCGTCAAGAGACTTTGAACCCTGAAGTTTTACTTTTACTTTCTTCTCTTTATAAGTTCCATTGTCACTTCTCTGTATCGTAAGCTCAACTTCTGTTCCCTTGCGGTAACCGTTTGCTTTTTCCTTAAGACTTTCAATACTTCTGACATCCTGATTGTTGATAGCTGTTATAATATCTCCGACTTTAATGCCGCCTTCTTCTGCGGCACCGCCCTTTGATACTTCTGCGACATATACACCGCTCGGAATATTGTAGCTGCTTGCTTCACTTCCGACTGTTCTTCCTGATATACCAAGATAGCCTTTTTGTGAATCCGACAATTCTTCTTTGTCCTTAAGTTCATCAATGATAGGTGTTGCCTGTGAGATAGGAATCGCATAACCTACACCCTCTACTGACGAATCAGCAATCTTTGCTGAATTTATACCGATAACTTCACCTTTGAGGTTGATAAGCGGTCCTCCACTATTACCCGGATTGATAGCAGCGTCTGTCTGGATTGCCTTGATTGAATTTGTTGAACCGTCTGTCTCTGAAGTCTCTGTTATCTCTCTGTTCTTTGCACTGATGTATCCAACTGTAACTGACTGTCCGTAACCAAGTGAATTTCCAATTGCTACAGCCATCTCACCGACCTTAAGTGAATCTGAATCACCTACATCAGCAATCTTTATTTTATTCATTGTTGATTTTTTAATCTTTTTAAGTTTTACGGCTACTACTGCAAGATCATTACTTGAATCCTTACCTTTAACCGATGCTTCATATACCTGCTCATCAATAAACTGAACTGATATTGTCTTTGCTCCGTCAATTACATGATTGTTTGTTGCTATAAGAAGCTCGCTGTTACTCTGACCGATTATAAATCCGGTACCACTGCTCTGCTGTTCCTGCTGCTGACTATTTCCAAACAAACTGTAATAGTTTGTAGCCTCGCTTGTGCAAGTGATGGCAACAACTGCCGGCATTGTCTGCTCAACGATTGAAGACACATCATTTGTACCTCCGGCTATTGCAGCTCCTGTTGCAACCTTTTTGCTGCTTCCCGTTGTCGTTGTTCCTATCTGTTTACTTGTGGTTATTGCCGGTGTGTTTATACCAAGAACTTTACTTGAAAAGTAACATACACTTTCAAAACAAACCGCCGCAACAATGCCAAATACCAAAGCACACGCAGCACATATCAAAAGCTTTTTTCCTAAAGAAGACTTCTTGTCATCTTTTTTAGAAGATTTATTTTTCTCCTCATTATCATTAAAAGAATAGCTCTGTCCGTTTCCCCCATTGTTTCCATATGGATTTGTATTATTATAATTATTATTCATATTCGTTTCATAAGGATTAGCTTTCTGATACGGATTTTCATTTCTGTATGAAGATTCAAATCCGTTCTGTGTGTCATTGCTGCTTTGGTAACCCTGCTGTCTGCTGTCATTCATTGTACTCTCTGCATTATTGTTTCCTGCATAATAATCACCTGAATGTGTAGACTCTGCATTGTTTGCACCATTTTTATATGAATAACTGTAAACAGAATCAGCAGAACCATCTGTTTCTACAGAATTTCCATACTCTCCGGTATATTCATTCTGTGGCTGACCGCTATCTGTTCCATTTAAATTGTTGTTCTCATCCATCATCGGTACCTCCCTTTACTTTTTGTTACTGTCCACATCTATAGTGAGGCCTGTAACCTCTTTTTCTTATCTGTAAAACAGATTTTAGCAAGTTTTTGTGTTTAACTTGTGAAAAAAATATAATTTTTTCATTTCATATATTATATTAAATTTTATTGTTGCGCAAAATAATTATACCTTATATAATGATGCAAGGGGAAAATTCATATAACAAAGAAGCAATAAAAAGCTTCTGCCCAAACATCTATAATAATTAATGCACATACAAACATTTAACATTTTAGCACATTTTATTTTTAAAAGCCATAGGTTTTAAAAAGTTACAAGAGATTGAGAGGATGAAAAATTGATTAAAGAAAACCAGCGATTACTAAACATTTTACACATTATTGTTGATGCAATAATAATTTATTTATCGTTTAACTTAGCATATATCTTAAGACTTGATGAATTTAACAGCCCGCTTATCAGATGGCATATTATTTCTCCGCCGCTCGGATATTACAAGGATATGTCACAGTATCAGAATCTTCTGACTATGATAGTTCCCTGCTATCTCATCATATACGGTTTCTGCGGGATGTATGACCCAAAAAGAACAAGTGGCAGGCGTGCGGAGCTTTTCTGCCTTATCAAGTCAAACTTTTTTGGTATCATATACTGCCTTGCAGCACTTTACTTCTTCAAACAGTGGGATTACGCAAGACTTTTACTCGGCTTCTTTGCCTGCATAAATATTGTTATCGACTATGCTTTCCGACTTGTTGTTATTTCTATCTTAAGAAAAATGAGAAAAGACGGAAAAAATCTTAAACATGTCCTTATCGTCGGCTACAGCCGAACCGCCGAAAATTATATAAGGCGTTTAAGACTGCATCCTGAATGGGGTTACAAAATACATGGTATTCTCGATGATAACAAAAAAATAGGCGATGAATACCGTACCATCAAAGTTGTAGACAGGCTCGGTGCCCTTGAACATTATCTCTCATCAAATGAATTTGACGAGATAGTCATTACACTTAGCATCGATGAATATTCAAAACTTGAAGGACTTGTAGCAATCTGCGAAAAATCAGGTGTCCATACAAAATTTGCTCCTGATTACAACAACATCATTCCTACAAAACCTTACACTGAGGATTTAGATGGAATACCCGTTATCCATGTGCGCCATGTACCACTCAGTTCTTCATACAATATTGTATTAAAGCGTGCCGTTGATATTTTTGGTGCTACAGTCGCACTTATACTCTTTGCGATTCCTATGCTTATAACAGCAATAATCGTAAAAACAACATCCCCGGGTCCGCTTATATTCAAACAAAAACGAATCGGACTTCACAACAGGGAGTTTGATATGTATAAGTTCCGTTCAATGAAAGTTCAGGAAGCAAGCGAAGAAAAGAAAGCATGGACCACTAAAGATGACCCTAGAGTCACCCCTATAGGAAAATTTATGCGTAAGACAAATATTGACGAGCTTCCTCAGATATTTAATGTGTTAAAGGGTGATATGAGTCTTGTCGGTCCAAGACCTGAAAGACCATTCTTTGTAAATAAATTCAAGGAAGAAATACCAAGATATATGATAAAGCACCAGGTTCGTCCGGGCATGACCGGCTGGGCACAGGTAAATGGCTTTAGGGGCGATACTTCCATAACCGGCCGCATCGAGTGTGACCTTTATTATGTTGAAAACTGGACACTTGCACTTGACTTTAAAATACTTTTCCTTACATTTTTTGGACGAAAAGTAAATAAAAATGCTTACTAATATTTTTTTCACAAAGCTATTTGCTCTTAAACAGGCAGATAGCTTTGATTTATGGAGGTTTTTATGAAGATTAGAGGTAAATTGATTATTTCGTTTTTGATTATCGCAATTTTTCCGCTTTGTGCGGGTCTTGTCTGTTTTCACTTGATAGTGCAGAACCAGACGGATATATTATCATCTTATTACAGTACCGAAAGTGAAAATAGCTATGATTATGGTCTTGTCTTAAATCCTGTACAGCTTCTTTATAAACTTACCCTTAATGATTATAATAAACTTGTTACGCTTGCTGACGAATATCCTGACAAATTACTTGACAAAAATTTTTTAAATGATACTTCCCGCTCTATTTCCTCAAAGGATTCTTTTATTGTTGTATTTAAAGGTGAAAATGAATATTACATAGGCAATAAAGATTTTTATGGCTGTGTTTCCACGCTGCCGTCTTTTGGTGAATATTCCTACGGCAAAAACGATAATATCCTTATTGACCAGAAAAGTTCGACACTTACCCGTGGCAAAGACTTTTATTTTTCTGATGGAACTACGGGACAGCTTTTTCTTATAACAAAACTTTCTAATCTCATACCAAGGTGGGAAAGTTCAGTCAGAGACATAGCCATAGCGTTTACACTTATCCTGTTTATGACTGCGGCTCTCCTTATAATATGGCTATACCACAGTATCATAAAACCTTTGAACATACTTCGTATCGCCACAATGCAGATAGGTGCCGGAAATCTTGACAATCCCGTCCATGTAAATTCCTGCGATGAGATAGGTGTGCTATGCCGTGATTTCGAGGAAATGCGTATAAGACTTAAGTCAATGCTTGAGGAACGAATCCAGTACGAAAATGACACAAGAGAAATGATGAGCAATATATCACATGACCTCAAGACACCGCTCACTGCCATAAAAGGCTACTCTGAGGGACTTATTGACGGTATTGCAAAGACACCTGAGAAACAGCAGAAATATCTTAAAACCATTCATTCAAAAGCAAATGATATGACATATCTCGTAGATGAATTGTCGCTGTTTTCTAAAATAGAGCAGAATTCTATCCCGTACAATTATGTTACATTTGATATTTCAGAATATCTTGAAAATTATATTGATTCAATTTCTTTTGATTATGAGTCAAACAATATGAATGTATCTTATGAAAATAACGCACCACAGGGTATCATGGTATCTGCTGACCCTGAGCAGCTTCGCAGGGTTTTAAATAATATTACCGGAAATGCTCTTAAATATAAGGACAAAGAACATGGCAATATAAGAATTGCTCTTTCCTACAAACCGCACAAACAAAAAAAACCTTTATACCGCCAGATAAACAAGGATGGCACGGATGTAAATCCACCGGTAAAACCGGATGAATTTGTACGCATAGAAATCTCCGATGACGGTCCCGGAATTTCGGAAAAAGACCTGCCGAACATATTTGATCGATTTTTCAGGGCAGATGCGTCAAGAAATTCTGCCAAGCGTGGAAGCGGTCTCGGTCTCGCCATAGTAAAAAAGATAATACTCGACCACGGTGGAAAGATATGGGCAAAGAGTACACCCGGAACAGGGACAAGTATTTATTTTACATTGAAAGTAAAAGACGGGCAAAAATGATAATTGCCCGTCTTGTGGTATCACACTTTAAATCTGTAACCGACGCCCCAGATAGTCTCAATATACTGCGGTTTTGCCGTGCTTTCCTCAATCTTTTCCCTTATCTTCTTGATATGTACCGTCACGGTAGCTATATCACCGACTGACTCCATCTCCCATATTTCTTTGAACAATTCCTCTTTTGAATATACATGATTTGGATTTGATGCAAGAAATGTGAGAAGGTCAAACTCTTTTGTCGTGAAATTTTTCTCAACACCGTTGATATAAACTCTTCTCGCAGTCTTATCAATCTTAAGACCTCTTATCTCGATAACATCATTCTCCTGTGTTCCCGATGCCGTAAGTCTTTTGTATCTTGCAAGGTGAGCCTTTACCCTTGCTATAAGTTCACTCGGACTAAACGGCTTAGTGATATAATCATCTGCACCAAGTCCAAGTCCCCTTATCTTGTCAATATCATCTTTTTTTGCCGAAACCATAAGGATAGGCGTGTCCTTTTTCTCCCTGATATACTTACAAATTTCAAAACCATCCATCCCCGGAAGCATAAGGTCTAAAAGGATAAGGTCAAAATCCTCATCAACGGCATGGGCAGCACCCGAACTTCCGTCAGACTCAATGGCAACCTCAAAATCGCTAAGTTCAAGATAATCTTTTTCAAGCTCTGCAATAGCAGCATCATCCTCAATTATTAAAATTTTACTCATATCTATATCACCTTTCATTCTCACAAATTCACAGGAAAATGCAAAACCGCATCTGCTATTATCTTAACAGATGCGGTTTTGTATGTCAAAGCGACTGTCAATCGATGCAATGTAATTTTTATTTGCACTTCACCGAAACAGGCAAACTATAAACCTTGACACCGTTTACTTTTTTATATGCAGTAACATATATCTGCACTGCCCCCTGAAGTTTACTTTTATTAAAGCTACATGAACTGTTTTTATAACCTGTGATGCTCTTTAATGTAACCTCCGTGTTTACCCCATCTTTCTTCACAAAATAATATACTTTGTAGCCGTCTGCTCCCGCAAGTTTATTCCAGCTCACTTTTATATTGTGACCTGTCTTTTTTGCCGTCAAACCTGTAACCTTTCCGGGTGCTTTTCCAAGACTTTTATATTTGTAACCGTATTTTTTAACATAATCCTCTAACTTTGTCTTGAAATATTCATCATCAGAACTGTAATAAAGTGTTTTATCATATCCGTGTACTGTTGCTCCCCTGCCAGAGCCGCACAGTGAAATATATCTCAAAGTTCCCGGAAGATATATATTATTTATCGCCGTACTGTTTGTTCTGAACAATGATACACTCGTAACACCCTCACTATAAGTAACCTTTTTCAATGCTTTACAACCGTCAAACGAAAGACTTTTCTCATAAGACAATGTAAGTTCCGTAAGTCCTGTTGCATTTGAAAATACACCCATATCCGCTGTTTTTATACCTTTTGGCATTGTATATTTACCTTTTTTAGCCTGAGGATATAATACAAGCTCTGTCATGTCATTATTATATAAAATGCCATCCTTAGATTTAAAATAACTGCTCTTCTCATCCGCTTCAATACTTTCAAGATTGCAGGCACTGCGGCTAAATCTGTCATATCCGTTATCACCATCATCTATATACATACTGCTTGTTATCGTCGATACATCATTCACTGTAGCAGGAAGTTTATATGAAGTTATAACACTTGGAAAAATAACTATTCTTGTCATGCCTTTATCATAAAGGACATTATCATTTACAAAAAAATTTTTATTTGTATCAGGCAGGATAATCTCATTATAATTATTTTTATCAAGACCTATCCTCTCATCTATCTCCTCTACATTTTCATTCAGCTCAAGTTTATCCATAGCATCAGGTATAAAATACAGCTTAGTAAAATCTTTTGAATACAAAGCACCGCCATATGAAGCATAGCAGTCATTTTTTTCAGATACGCTTATCTCCTTTAAACTGTCAAGTTCAAGAGAATATTCTTTTGTGAAATTCATCTTTACCTCTTTAACAGAAGCACCTAAAACAAGTTTTTCAAGAGCCGAGCATCCCTCAAGTTTTCTTATATCAAACTCCGTTACTTTATCATTTAAAATAAGTGCCGTAAGTTTTTTATTTTCCTCAAAACCAGCCGTAAGTTTTATATCAGTTACCGTGTCCGGAAGAATATATTCACCGGCTTTATTTTTCGGATAACACAAAAGTTTTGTACCATCCTTTGAATACCATACACCATCATCAATTTTATACACTTTGTTTTCAGGGTCAACTTCATATGATGCAGCATAATCATCACTGTTTAGACTTATACTTTCAACATTTTTGCCTATCTTAACTTTAAGATTTTTACAACCGTAAAAAACATCCCATTTTATTTTTTTCACACTGTCAGGTATAACAAAATAATTTAATTTCGTACAGTCGTAAAACAAATTTTCCGGTAATTCACTTGTATTAAATTCTCCCTGAACTTTTTCAAGACTCTTGCAATTTTCAAATGCGTTCTTTCCAATTTCACTTACCTTAGAAGAAATCGTGACATTTTTAATATTTGCACCTGCAAACGCATATTCATCTATCACTTTAACACCCGATGGAACAGTATAAGTTGTGTTCTTACGCATATTCGGATATAAAATCAGCTTAGTCTTATCCTTGCTGAAAAGTACGCCGTCTTTAACATAAAAATACTTGTTACCACTCTCAACCTTAATACTTGAAATACTGTGCTTTCCTGAAATTGTAGGGTCAACAGCTATACTCTTAATATTTTTGCCTATTTTCAAAACACCACTTCCACTGTAAGACCTTATTTCATTTTTACTGACTGAAACTTTAACAGCCGCCGAAACTTCGTGACTATCTGCCGTCACACCAATCCCGACACAAAAAACACCAGCCGCCATCACAAAAAATAACTTTCCTAACTTCATAAAAACCGCCTCCTAAAACACTTTTTTTAATCCTATAGAAATTGCCTGTAATCACTGTCACTTGCACCATAGATGTAAACGAAAGCAAACCTTTCTTACATATAAAGACAGAAGTTAGAAAAAAATGTTGCAAAAAATATACACTAAATAAAACCAAAAATTAAAAATCCAATCAATCCTCATATTAGTAAATTAATAACTTTTATATGGAAATAAATACAAAATTCTATTATAATGTCTATGTTGTCACAAACCCAAACTGGACAACAGGGAGGGGGTGTCATATATGTTGTTATCAATTATAAATGCTGTCATGGTAAATATATTAAGTTACTATATTTGCAAATGGTTAGACGAAAAAATCCAGTGACAATTAGCCTGATAGTTACTTTTCTATCAAACAAAAAAGAAAAACTCTCATAAGTTAGCGGCTTATGAGAGTTTTGTTTTTGTGTCATATATGACACTGTTATCAATTATTTTGCTAATCCAATAATAACATATTCAATCAGCTATTTCAAGTATTCCCATATTTAATTACAAAAAAACATATTATACATAATATAACAAAAATAACTATATTCTCACCAACAAAACAGAAAGTCAGGGTGCATATATGTTCTGCAAGCGGCATTTCAAACACGCCGGCACTTGCGCACCGTATTTTGGTGCGTTAGTACCGCTGCGTGTTTGCATAGCAAAAGCGTGCCGCCTAAGAACATATGTCACCCTGACTTTCGTCCGTCTGCCAAAAATCAGTTAAAATAAACCAACTCATCCTCCGGTTTCTGTGCCGGAACTATTTCCTCCGCATAAAATACAGGTCCTTCCTCGCCGTACTCAGCCATAAACTTGTACTCCATGCGTGCCGTTACTGTCACATACTGTCCGCTCTTTATCTGCGACCAGTCATCTGCCTTGCACAAAAATCCCATAAACTGAACATCATCTGCACAACAGGTCATTGCGTATCTTCCAAATACCGCAAAACCTTTATCAAGTCCACCCGGTTTTTGTATCATTCCGGTAAGTTTTAATGTCTTTCCGTTGTATGTTTCCTGATGGTCTATCATATCGACATACCAGAGTCCGAAGTCACCCTCATTTACTTCTATAACATCAGCATTTACATCAAATGGCATTTCTTCTTTCATCTCATAAAATGCATCATCTTCTGACTCGTAAACTATCTGTGCACGAGGATTTACGGCTTTTACACTTCCTCTTATCGCAGATTTCTTTGTATTCTCAACAGTACATCTGTTTACGATTATCATCTCCGCAACCTTAAACTGTTCAACCATCAGAGACGGCATATTCTTCATATAAAGTGAAAATGTCTCATCATTGACAACATCAAGTGTCTGCATAATGACTTCCCTGTCAAAACAGATTTCCTCAAGTTCATCATAAAGCTCAGGAATTTTTGCCGCAGACCACATTCCATTGTACTCGATAATTATCCTGTCAGGTCTGTGTTTTTTTAGGAATTTCTGGATAACTTTTCCGTTGAAAGACTCCTCGTCCTCAATATACTCGCAGACAGCACAGCCTTTCTTCAGGTCAGCCTCCTCATATTCTTCCTCACCCTCCTCGCAGGCAAGGATAAGTGTCTTTATCTTATCATCAAACATATCGTCAACTATAAGATCTCTTACAAGACTTGTCTTACCAGCCTCAAGAAATCCCATGACAACATAAACCATCATTTCTTCTTTTCTCTTACCAAACATATTTTTCCTTCCTACTTACTACCTATAAGTTGCACATAACATTCTACAAACCTATCAATAAATCTTAGATTGTGCAAGTATATATTTAGTTTTATATCTGTTTATGCCACATGAAAAAGTTCTTTTATAGCATCCTCATTGAGATTTGAACCGATTACGCATATTCTTCCTGTATAATCTGCGGCACCTCTTCTAAGCTCAGTCTCCTCAGGTACAAGGTCGAAGTGGAACCATTCACCCTCATCTGAAGCAACAATTCCCTTAGCACGGAGAACATCACCAAATGACTTATCACTTGCAAGTTTTGATACAATATCCTTAAGTTCTTCCTCTGTAAACTTGTGAGCTGTCTCAACACCCCAGCTTGTAAACACATCATCTGCATGATGATGGCCATGTTCATGGTGGTGTCCGCAGCCACATTCTCCGTCATGGTCGTGATGATGCTCATGTCCGCAGCCACACTCTTCGTCATGGTCGTGATGATGTTCATGTCCGCAGCCACACTCTTCGTCATGGTCGTGATGATGATGCTCATGTCCGCAGCCGCACTCTCCGTCATGGTCGTGATGATGGTGCTCATGTCCGCAGCCGCACTCTCCGTCATGGTGATGATGTTCCTCAAGAAGTTCTTTCTCAAGCGTATTTACTTTTTCCATAGCATCAAGAATCTTCTTTCCATCTATCTGATCCCACGGTGTCGTGATAACAGAAGCTTCATCATTCTTCTCTTTTATCATTGTAAGAACTTTTGCAAGCTTCTCCTCTGAAACATTCTGTGTGCGGCTTAAGATTATCGTTCCTGCACTCTCAATCTGGTTGTTGTAGAACTCACCATAGTTTTTCATATACATCTTGCATTTTGATGCGTCAACTACTGTTGCCGTACTATTTATCTTCACATCATCTCCGATATTTTTAACTGCTTTTATAACATCAGAAAGCTTACCTACACCTGACGGCTCAATGATAACTCTATCAGGGCTGTATTTTTCAAGTACATCTTTAAGTGCATTTCCAAAATCTCCAACAAGAGAACAACAGATACATCCTGAATTCATCTCTGTTATCTGGATGCCTGACTCTTTAAGAAATCCACCATCTATTCCTATCTCACCAAATTCATTTTCAATGATAACAAGTTTTTCACCCTGAAATGCATCTGCTACAAGCTTTTTAATAAGTGTAGTCTTTCCTGCTCCTAAAAATCCGGATACCACTAAAATCTTCATCTCTCATGCCATCCTTATTAGTCTGAAATCTTTACAACCGGTTTGATCAGATCCGCCGGTTTATCACGCATCATAAACAGTGCCTCTTCCAGATGATCCCATCCTTCAAATACATGCGAAGCCAG
>OODT01001291.1_pt1 | contig 14050 bp, 10 predicted proteins | sample 1671841 | NCBI WGS metagenome assembly OODT01 (sample SAMN06348198, study PRJEB24527) | human gut metagenome | biome: human gut; feature: ankylosing spondylitis patient; material: feces | host: Homo sapiens | place: China | collected 2015-10 | reverse complement strand
CCTGACAGGCAGTTGCCGTGTCATTTCTCGAAAACTGTTTTACGAATACCCAGCACTGGGGAACGCCCTGTTGTACATATCGCTATGGTCTGTGGAGTTTTCAGGGTGCGTCCGGGTGAGCGCACCTTTTTTGCTCCTGATTACAGTTCCGCGCCGTTCGTCTCAATGACCCGCTTATACCAGTAGAAGCTGTCCTTGCGCTCGCGGCTCAAATCGCCGGTGCCGTCGTCGAACTTGTTGACGTAGATGAAGCCGTAACGCTTTGCCATCTCGCCGGTCGAGGCGGAAACGAGGTCGATGCAGCCCCAGGGGGTGTAGCCCATCAGGTCCACGCCGTCCTTCACGGCCTCGGCCATCTGTGCAATGTGGTCGCGCAGGTAGTCGATGCGGTAGCTGTCGTGCACCTTGCCGTCCTCGCCCTTCATGTCATAAGCACCCAGACCGTTCTCCACCACCATCAGGGGGATCTGGTAACGGCCATAGATCTCGTTCAGTGCATAGCGCAGACCCTTGGGGTCGATCTGCCAGCCCCAGTCGCTGGCTTTCAGGTAGGGGTTCTTCACGCCGCCCAGCAGGTTGCCGCCAATGCCCTCCACATCCTTGTGGGTGGTCACGCAGCTGGTCATGTAGTAGCTGAAGGTGTAAAAATCCACCACGCCCTTCTTCAAGGTCTCGGCGTCCTCCGGCTCCATCCGGATCTCCACGCCCAGCTCCTTCCACAGGCGCTTTGCAAAGTAGGGGTACTCGCCGCGCACATGCACATCGCCGCAGTACCAATTGTGCTCGTTCATGCCCTGCTGGTTGGCCAGCTGGTCATCCGGGTCACAGGTCATGGCGTAGCTCTGGCCGTAGGCCAGCATGCAGCCCATCTTGAACTGGGGGTAGTGCGCATGGGCGTAGATGATGGCCTGTGCGCTGGCCACAAACTGGTGATGCAAAGCCTGCAGGCGGGTCTGGGGGTCATCCGGTGCGCCCATGGCGGGGCCTTCGTAGCCCTGCACGGTACCGGTGGAAAGCACCTGACCAAAGGCCATCATGCCTGCGTTGATCTCGTTGAAGGTCAGCCAGTATTTGACCTTATCCTTGTAGCGCTCAAAGATGGTCTTGCAGTAGTTCATGTAGAAACCGATCAGCTCGCGGGAAGCCCAGCCGTTGTACTTTTCCACCAGAGCGTAGGGCAGCTCGTAGTGGCTGATGGTGACCAGCGGCTCGATGCCGTGCTTCTTGCAGCAGTCGAACACACGGTCGTAGAACTCCAGACCCTTCTCATTGGGTTCCGTTTCCCAGCCGTTGGGGAAGATGCGGGTCCAGTTGATGGAGGTGCGGAAGGTCTTGAAGCCCATCTCGGCAAACAGGGCGATATCCTCCTCGTAGTGGTGGTAGAAATCGATCGCCTCATGGCTGGGGTACAGACGGTCCGGGTGGATGGTGGTGGTCACCCACTTGGGCACGGTGTGGGAACCGTTGGTGCACATATCGGGCACGCTGGCGCCCTTGCCGTCCACATCCCATGCGCCCTCAAACTGGTTGGCAGCACAGGCGCCGCCCCACAGGAAATCATCGCGGAAAACGCTCATAGTGTTTTTCTCCTTTGTTCAGCTGATATAAAAAGCGGGGCAGGCCCTTTGCGGCTGCGGCCCTGCACGGCCTGTGGCCGGAGCCTGCCCCTGAATACGGATATCTATGAAACCCCTGCTAAAACTGCGGTTACTTCTTTGCCTTGGCAGGCTCATCGCTGCACACGATATAGGTGATAACGAATGCAGCAACGACCGTGAGCAGGTGGAACCTGCGTCGTCCAGTACGCCAATCGCTGCGAACAGCGAGAGGAAACCCTTCAGGATATCTTCTGTTGTAAATCCTAGCCTTCTCTGATCAGCCTCGATTTGTCGGTTCTTTGAAGTTTTAGGGCACTCTCTTACTTCCAGAGAGTGGGGTTGCCGTAACGTGCATCCAGCGCAGCGCTGAACCAGCGACCGTTCATGACATTGCGGATCATCTTCTGCTTCAGCTCTGCCGAAACCGTGGTGTCTGCATCCATGCGGTCCATGATCTCATCATAGGTGGTGGAGACATCCTTGCAGCCGATCTGTGCATCCGTTGCAGAAGCATCCATCACCATGCTGACCTTGTTGTCCGGGGTCCAGTTCTGCCACTTAGGCAGGGCGCTGTCGCCGGAGAACAGACCCCGGATACCGGTAAACAGGTTGCCGTTGGGGTCGCCGTTGGTGAGGAAGTTCTTGAGATAACGGTTGAACAGCACTGCCATTTCCTGATAGCCTTCGCCGCTGAAATCCACCATTGCCGCATAGTTGTTCACCGTGGACAGCATGGGTACAAAGATGCCGTGGAATGCGCCCAGAACGGGGATCTGGCTCAGTGCATCGGGGTCGCCGTAGTCGATTTGGCACAGGTAGATATCCGCACCATAATGGTCGTACATGGTCTCGGCGCTGCATTCTGCATTGAAGATGCGGTACATATCGGAGCCGTACTTGACCGCAAAGTCCTTTGCAGCATTAGTCTCTGCTGCCGAGTATGCTTTCATTTCGGCGCTGCCAAAGTATGCATCCCACGCTGCAAACATGCTAAACTCGGTGCTGCCGGTCAGCATCAGCAGGGGCACATTGTTGTACTGGGTAGTAGCAAAGCCCTCTTTGGGCAGCACCACCCCATCACCGTACAGGTGAGGGAAGACGCTCATACGGATACCTGCATTGCTCATCAGCGGGCACAGACGGGCGGAGTCTAGACTATACAGCCAATCCCGAACATCCTCGCCATCGGTCATGAGCCACGCCTTGGCAGCTGCCGTATCTGCAAACAGACCGTCCTCTACCGCAAGCGGCGCAATTGCCCATGCAATCTGGCTCACGCTTGCTGTCTCATCGGCAATGGTCATGCCGCCGGAGAAGGCGATTGCCTTCTGGAAGCGTCCGGCAAACAGAGGGCTGGTCAGCATTGCCATTACGTCACGACCGCCGGCCGAGAAACCGGAGATGGTGATGTTGTCCGCATCGCCGCCAAACTGTGCAATGTTATCCTTGACCCAGTCCAGCGCCTTTGCGATGTCCAGCAGGGTGAAGTTGCCGGTGTCATCGCTGCCCCGGCAGAGGGCAGGCAGGCAGTTGAAGCCGAACAGACCCAGCCGGTAATCCAGCGTGACAAAGACGCAGTTATCTCGGACCACTAGCTCGCTGCCAAGGATTTCCTTGGTGTTGCCGGTCTGGTTGTTGCCGCCGTGGATAAACACCAGCACCGGCAGCTTATGAGCGTTGGGGGTGGTATAAACATCCAGCTTCAGGCAGTCCTCGGTGCCGATGGCACCGGAACCGTACTGATAAGCGACCTCACTGGGAGCAGTGCAATCTTTGGCTTCCGTCCACACGGCAGGATCCTGCGGTGCCTGCCAGCGCAGCTCTCCCACCGGGGCTGCACCATAGGGAATGCCGTACCACACAAGGCTCTCGCCCTGATCCAGACCCACGACCGGTCCGTACTGGGTGGAGCGGCGAGGGGTGATGTTTGACCACAGGCAGTTTTCCTCTCCTGCAGGGGCTGCCATTGCGGGAACGCTGAGGGATGCCATTGCTGCTGCGACGGCTCCTGCTTTCATGAAATTGCGACGGCTGATATAAACATTACGAGCGCTCATACTATTTCACCTTTCTGCATTTACCTTCTGTTGTAAATTCTTACCTTCTCTGACCAGCCTTGATCTGCCGGTCTGTTTTACAGGTGCCTGAACATTCCTTTGGTTTTGGGGTGCCGGTTACTTCTTTGCCTTGGCAGGCTCGTCAGAGTAGGTCACATAGACCATCACGAAGGCCAGCACAACGGCGATCAGGGAAATGACGATGGATGCGATCATGCCGGAAATATCGTTGGTAACGGTGTTGATGTAAGCGGTGTAGCCAAAGATGCCGGTACCTGCGCCGGTGTAGCCGGTAACATTAAATGCCATCAGGGCAGCGCCGGTAATGGCACCCACGATGCAGGTGATGATAAAGGGCTTCTTCTTGGGCAGGGTCAGGCCGTAGATTGCCGGCTCGGTAACACCTGCGATACCGGAGATCAGTGCGGGGATGCACAGGCTCTTGGTCTTGCGGTTCTTGGTCTTGAGGTAAATTGCCAGCACGGCACCGCACTGTGCAAAGGTGCAGCCGAACATACCGGTCAGTGCGTTGGAGTAGCCCTTGGTGGCCAGATCGTTCATCATCAGAGGAATGGTAGCCCAGTGCAGACCGAACATGACCAGGATCTGCCACAGGCCGCCCACAACAGCGCCCAGCAGAATGCCGTTAAAGTTTGCGATCGCATTGAGTGCAATGCCCAGACCATCGCCCAGCAGAGAGGTGATGGGTCCGATGATCCACAGCGTGAGGATAAAGGTGACGCCGCAGGTGATGAGCGGCACAAAAAACAGCTTGCAGGAATCCGGGATGAACTTTTTATACTTCTTCTCGAACCATGCTGCAAATGCGATGGCGCAGATGATGGGGAGAACGCTGGAGGTGTAGTTTCCGGAAGCAGGCATAACGACCGGGATCCCGAACAGGTTGGAGATATCCATGCCGGAAGTGGTGGACAGGTACGGGTACAGCAGCGCTGCACCAATGGTCATACCCTCCAGCTCCGGCAGGCCAAACTTTTTGGAGGCGGTGTAGGCCAGCAGTATGGGCATAAAGTAGAAGAAGCTGTCGCCCAGAGAGTACAGGATATTGTAGGTGGCGCTGGTGCTGCTGAGTACGCCGATGGCAACGAACAGGGAGATAAAGCCCTTTACGATACCGGTGGCAGCCAGCACGCCCAAACAGGGGGCAAACACTGTCGTAACGATGCTGACGAAGGCATTGAACAGGCCCTGCTTTTCCTTGGGGGCTTCGGCGCTGCCGGTGGCGCTGCCGGTGGCGTTGCCGTTATCGTCCACTGCGCCGCCCGGGGTAATGTGACCCACGGTGCACACAGCGTCGTACACATCGGCAACCTGCTGACCGATGACCACCATATACTGTCCGCCGGACTGGATCACGGTCACGATGCCGTCGGTCTCTTTCAGCACATCGGTGTTTGCCTTGCTCTCGTCCTGCAGTTTGAAGCGCAGGCGGGTCATGCAGTGGGTAAGGGACACGATATTGCTCTTGCCGCCAACATTCTGGATGATAATGCGCGCAAGACCATCATATTTACTAGCCATAAGTAGATTCTCCTTCTTGCTTTTTTCATAGGCTTGTTCGGTCAGCTCGAGGCGAAGCCGCCCGTTTTTTACGCTGACGGCCGCGGTGGATGGCAAAGCTGCCAGCGCTACGGGGTCCGCAAGGCTTTCGTCCTTGAGTTGGGCGGAGATGCGGTTTCCTCTGCGGGTGAGCGAGGCCACGTTCGCCTCGCCGCCCAACAGCGGATACAGAAGGGAAAGCAGCGCCTGAGAGGGATCCTGTTTCAATTCTGCCAAAGCATCTCACTCCTGTCGAATGTTTTATATCTCACACCGCCTTCGCGCGCCGGGCGGTTGACATACCAAAAAAAGAAAAATCACCCGATCTCAGACCACAAAAAGGCCGCAACGCAGGGCGCTGCCTTGGTGGTGCATGAAATGGGTGACGCCCTGCAAACAGAGTACAGGTAACGATCCGTATGATTTGATTTTGAAAAAAGCTCAATCCTCCGCGCGCTCAACGCAGACGCGGTGGATATGCATGATGAGGTACAGCTGTTCTTCTTTGCTGCACTGCCACCCGTAGGTGCCGTGCAGAAAGGTGTCGATCTGCTGTACGCAGGCATAGACCTGCGGGTACTCGTTGCGCATGGTAACGAATATGCTGTCCATGGCGTTACCGGCATTGAGCGGACTGCCGTGCATCATGCGCTGTACCAGATACCGCAGATGCATACAGAACCGGGAGTAGCTGAAGCTTTCCTTATTGAGCTGGATCTCCATGCCATGCTCCACGATGGCAGACAGCTCCGAAATGACCTTGGCGGTCAGGATGGTAGAATGCATATCTCCCACCTCGTTTTCCGCCGTGATGATGTGCATGGCAATGCTCACGATCTCGGTGTCCGGCAGATCCACCGCCAGACTGCGGCACAGCGCGTGCACCCCCTGTTTTGCGATGGCGTACTCCTGCGGGTAGAGATGCTGGATATCATAGGCAAGCGGTACCTGGACGTTAAGTCCTTCGCGGCTGCGCTGGATGGCAAAGTTGAGATGGTCGGCCAGGGCATAGGTCAGGTTTGCATTCAGGGTGCAATCCAGTTCTTCCCGGGCTGTATCGGCGATATCGTCCGCTGCCAGAAACACGGCTTCCGGCACATCGCGGAGAAGTGCAAAATACTTCTCGTTCACATCGTAAAAGGTGCGCTGGATGCGGGAAAGATCGGTCAGTTCATAGGGCATGGAGGCAAAGCCGATGCCCTTGCCAAAGACAACGAGCTCCCGGCCCTTTGCATCGCGGGCAAGTGCAACGTTATTGTTGATCTTCTTGTAAACTTCCATGTCTGATCCTGCCCTACAAAAAAACAACTCCCTGCGGCAAATAACGATAGTACGATCACAAGCAAGTCAAACCAGCAAGCAAGCGTACAAGTAATGCCTCCAGAGAGTAACAATCCTGTACATTTATGATACCGCAGAGGATCTGAAATGTCTATTCGACATCTTCACAAATAATTTACCGCAAATTTGTAGATTATGCTCATGACATCCGTTGCTCTGCGGAAAAAAGGGGGGGCTGTTACACAACAGAAGGGGCTTCCGAAGCCAAACGACTTGACGGCATTGGTTCGCGTGACCGCACACCATAAATCAAGTCTTGGAGGATATATAAGGATGCCCGCCCAGCTGTGGAAAAGCCACAGTGGGCGGGCATTCTGCTTTTTAATCCAGATATCGGTTCATCAGGCTCAATACGATGCCAAGTCCTGCCGGGAGACTTTTCAGGTCTACCCATTCGGCACGGGTGTGGGCACCGGCACCTTTTACGGTGCCAATGGTATTGGCCAGAACATTGCGCGAGAGAGGAATGTTGGCATCGGTGGAATAGAGACCAAGATCCAGTTCGCCCTCATAATACTGCCGGATGCAGGCGGCGTTTTCTGATGTCCACTTTTTCAGCACGGTCTTGTCTCCATCACCGCAGCCCGGGCGAACGCCCAGCACTTCCAGATTGATCTTTTTGCCCTTGGCGCGGAATTCATTCACCACCCGGTTCAGTTCCCCCTTCATGACCTGCAGGCATGCTTCACTGGCAGATCGGTACTCGTACAGCAGGGTAACTTCCTGTGCAATGGAATTGACTGTGCTGCCGCCCTCAATGCGGCCCACATTGTAGGTGGTGTATTCCTGCTGCGGCGGGGTGATCCGGTACAGCTCGTGAATGATCTCGGCAGCGATCTGAATCGCGTTGTCTTTGCCGAAGTCCAGATAGGAGTGCCCGCCGGGGCACTGCACCTGCATCCGGTAGCGGTGGGAGCCTACGGCGATGCTGGTACACTGGGACATATAACCGTCGAAGGAATAAAACCTCCTGATACGGTCGCCGTAGTTATTGAAGATTTCCTTGCAGCCCTTCAGGTTGCCAAGACCTTCTTCGCAGCTGTTGGCCACGATCATCAGACCGGTGTGCAACCGGTCTTTGTGCTGCACCAGAAAGCGGGTGGCTAGCATCAGGTTCACCAGATTGGCAGTGTCATCGCCGATGCCGGGTGCCCGCAGGATGTCGCCGTCACGGCGCATAGGCAGTTCTTCCGTGTCATTGAACACCACGTCCATGTGAGCCATCATCACGGTGATCTCATCGTACCGATCACAGTTGAACTTGCAGATTACGTTTTGGGCTTCATCGATCCACACCTCGTTGCAGCCCTCGTGCTCGAACCACTTTTTGCAAAACGCAGCGCGCTTTTCCTCGTGGTGGCTGGGGGCCGGGATGCGGCCCAGCGTCATGAGCAGTTCTGCCTGTTCATCCTTGCAGGACGCTATAAACCGATCCAGCTCTTCTTTTTCGATCATACAGTTTCCTCCGTTTCACATAGCAGCCGTACCACCGCAAAAAAGGAGCAGAGCTGTGGTTGGTCAGCTCTGCTCCTTTGCAGAATGGGGGTCTCCGGTTATGCAGGTTATTCTTCGGGGATAGTCACATCATTTTCCAGATCCGCGCCGTTGGACGCAATGAGCTTTTTATAGTAGTAGAAGGACTTCTTGCGCAGGCGCTTGCCGGTGCCTTTGCCGTAGTCATCCTGATCCACATAGATCATGCCGTAGCGCTTGGTCATCTCGGAAGTGCCGGAAGAGATCAGGTCGATGGGGCCCCACCATGCGTAGCCGAACATGTCCACGCCATCTGCGATCGCCTCCCGCAGCTGCTCCACATGGGCGCGCATGTAGTCGATGCGGTAGTCGTCCTGGATCTGCCCCTTTTCATCAAAGTGATCCACAGCGCCCAGACCGTTCTCGGAGATGAAGATGGGCTTGTGGTAGCGGTCATAAATGCGGTTCAGGGTGATGCGGAAGCCGATGGGGTCGATGGTCCAGCCCCACTCGGACTTGGGCAGGTAGGGGTTCTTGATATCGGACACCAGACGGCCGGTGGGCTGCGGCACCGGGCTGCCCTTATAGCGCATGATGTAGGTCATGTAGTAGCTGATGGTGATGAAGTCCACCGCACCCTCTTTGAGGATCTTCATATCATCCTTGCCCATCTCGATGTGGATGTTGTTCTCATCAAAGAAGCGCTGCATATAGTAGGGATACTCACCGGTGGCCTGCACATCGGTGAAGAACCAGTTGAAGTGATCCTCGAACATGACCTGCAGCTGATCCTCGGGCTTCGGGGACTCGGCGTAGTTCTCCAGACGGCAGAGCATGTTGCCCATCTTGGCATCCGGGTCGATCTCGTGCAGTTTTTTGGTGGCCAGTGCGCTTGCCACGAACTGGTTGTGCACAGCCTGGAACTTCTCCTGCCAGTGGCCCAGATAGGGGTTGCAGCTGCCGGGTTCCGGTGCGCCGTCAAATATGACGCCGCTGCTGGTAAAGGGGTTGGACAGCACATTGTTGATCTCGTTGAAGGTGAGCCAATACTTGACTTTGCCCTTGTAGCGGCGGATGACCGTCTCGGCATACTTTTCAAAGGCCTCTACGGTGTGGCGGCTGCGGAAGCCGCCGTACTCCTCGGCCAGATGCAGCGGTGTATCAAAATGGGACAGGGTGACCAGCGGCTCAATGCCGTACTTGTGCAGTTCGTCGAACACTGCATCGTAGAACTTCAGACCCTCTTCGTTGGGGATGGCATCATCACCGTTGGGGAAGATGCGGCTCCAGCTGATGCTCATGCGGAACACCTTGAAGCCCATCTCGGCGAACAGCTTGATATCATCCTTATAGGTATGATAGAAATCGATGCCGCGGCGCTTGGGCAGTTCCCAATTTTCCGGGTGAGCCTTCATGTCCTCCACCATTTCCTTGGAGGCTGCATTGTGGGGCACATGCACATCAAAGGTGCCCTCGGTATCACGGATCTGTTTGGTGATCAGGCGGGCGAAGTCTGAAGTAGCCGGACCTCGACCACCCTCGTTCCATGCGCCTTCGATCTGGTTGGCGGCGGTAGAGCCGCCCCAGAGGAATCCTTCCGGGAATGTCTTTGCCATGGTTCAGTCTCCTTTCTTGTTCAGCAGCATCTTGACGATGGGCAGCAGTTTCTGGGTCATGCGCAGCTCGGTGGTGATGGTCATGACCGTATCCTGCGCATGGACGAACAGCAGGGAGTACTCCATGCTCTCACCGCTGACCTGACTCTGAATGACCTCAGTCTGGGCGTTGTGTGCCTTGACGATTAGAGCTTCTGCCTCTTCCAGCAGCTTGTCCACCTCGTCCAGCTTGCCCTCGGCCATAGCGGCCAGTGCTTCGTCGATCTTGTCGCGGCCATCGCCTGCGTTCATGATGACTTCCATCGCCACCATATTGATATCGCGCTTTTCGTTTTCTTCCATAGGATGTTACCTCTCCTTCATTTTCCCTCTTATCTTACCAGAAATAATTATGCCTTTGCTGCAGCCTTGGCAGCCTTCTTGGCGGCCTTGGCGGCTTCGCGCTCGGCTTCCTTCTTGCATTCTGCTTTGTCCGCTGCCTTAAAGAACGGATACCAGATCAGCGCAGCCAGCACGAAGTTGACACAGATCAGCAGAACGTTGCGCCAGTCGCCGCCGGACATGAAGAAGGCAGACACGGCGTTGGGGGCAAAGTTCATATCGAAGTTGACGTAGTTGATGGTGCCCCAGCCCATGGCGAACCACAGGTAGGAGAAGCCGGGCAGGATGATGGCGATGAGCACGGTGGGGATCAGCATAAAGGGGTTGCCGACGACTGCACCGTACTGCAAAGGCTCGTTGATGTTGAAGATGGAGGGCACCAGCGTAGCCTTGCCCAGCAGACGGAACTTCTTGGATTTTGCACGCAGCATGAACAGTGCCAGCGGAAGGGTAGCGCCCTGACCGCCGATGTGGTGATAACGGCTGAAACCGTAAGCGTAGATATTCTTGGGCGCAAGGCCGGCAGCTACCAGTTCTGCATTCTCAGCAATAGCAGCCTGAGTAATGCTGCGGGTAACAGGGGTAAATACCCAGCCGGAGACACCGAAGAAGTAGAACACATTCTGCAGGAACACGATCATAATGACGCCAGGTGCGCTCTGTGCAAAACTGGTAACCGGCTTCATGAGGACCTGCACCATGGCAAACACATCGATCTTTGCAATGTAGGTGAACAGATAGGCAATGGTCAGGCTGATGAGGATGGCCGCGATGTTGTCGAACCAGTTCTTAACAAAGTCGGGGATCACACTGTCCTCACCAAAGAAGGAATACTTGGCCAGCAGCTTGTAGATGACAGCCACCATTAGACCGACCACCATAGCAGTGAACATACCGCCTGCGCCGAACTTGTTCATGGAAACCAGCGAGCCGCCGTCCACCGTTTGAAAGTTCATGCACATCATGTAGGCACCGATGCCGGTAAAGCCTGCGATCATGGAGCGGTCTTTCTTTTCGATCTTCTGCAGGCAGTTGTAGGGGATCACGAATACCACGAACAGACCAATCAGACCAAACGAGAAGGTGCTCAGCGGGCTGATGTCCGGCAGCACCGGAACAAAGCGGCGGAGGATGGCCCACAAGGACGGGATGGCACTGACCATCGAGAACGGAACAATGAACAGGACCGCATCAGCCACGATGCCGAACCAGAAGTTCGACGTGATCTTGTTAATGACCGGAACGAGATGTTTCTCGATCCACGCCTGAATCTTCTCCATCATAGTTTTTTCCTCCCATTTCAACCTTCTTCATAAAACTCGAGGGCCGACTCCAGAATGGCTTCGCCATCTAATGCAGCATAGTCGTCCGGATCAATGGAAGTCACCTTCACATTGTGGTCCTTCAGCATCTCCTTATACTTGGGAACCTCGGCTGAAAAGTGGGGGCCAAGCAGCAGCACGTCGATCTTGTCGGCGTACTCCGGCACCTGAGATTTGCTCACAGCGTGGATGAAAACATCCAAACCCTGAGCCTTTGCGGCCTTGCGCATGTTGGCGGCCATAAAGCCGGTGGAAGCACCAATGCCGCAGGCAAGTAAGATACGGGTCATAACAATTGCTCCTTTCCATATCCAATGCAACAATTCTTTTCTCCGGAACAGCTTCCGGGTTTCGTTGTGCTCAGTATATCAGGTCCGTTTGTGAAAACAAAACAAAGTTTTTCCCCCGATTCCGGCAAATTCCTCATCTTTCCAACAAGGCGGAAAAAAGTATGGTTTAGTTTTCTTCTTCCATTTGCTATACTATACAATATGAGTTTTTATTCTGTCTTTCACCTGTATTTTTATAGAAGGAGTGTCTCTGCATGAAAACCGATAAGCGCACGCAGCTGCTGAAGATCTTATCCGACGCATCGCAGAGCATTTCCTCTGCAGCACTTGCCAATATGCTTGGTACCAGTGAACGGACGGTGCGCAACTACATCAAAGCCATCAACGAGGAGGGCAAGGCCGTTATTACTTCCTCCCGGGAGGGCTACCGTCTGGAAAGCCATACTGCCAGTCTGGACACCTTGCCCAACGAAGCAGAATCCCGCGTCTGGAAGGTGCTCTCTGATCTATTGACCAGTAAGGAGGGTGTCAACGCTTTTGACGAAGCTGAAGCCCTGTATGTCAGTTCCAGCACCATTCTGAATACCGTCATCCCACAGGTAAAAGAGATCGCCAAAGAATACGACCTGCGCATCGAATCTCAGAAATACCAGTTCTATCTGCGTGGCAGCGAGCAGAACCGTCGCAAAATGATCGGCAGCCTTGCCGTGCGCAACACCTACGGCTTTTTCAATTCTAAAGATGCGTTGGAACAGCTGTTTCCCTCTCAGGATATCGATGGCATTATGCAGGAGCTGTTCACGACCTGTCAGGAGTCCAAACTGTTTCTAAACGATTTTGCGCTGAATAATCTGCTGATCCATATTCTGGTCATCCTCATCCGACTGAACATCGGCAATGAGCTGGACGACAAAGAACCGCCCATCTCGGTAGACGAGCTGCTGGCATCCTCTCAGGATCGGGAAGACATCGTGAATCTGGCCGACATGATCTCGGCAAATTTCGAGCAAAAATACAGCATCCGCATCCCGGAGCGGGATTATAAACAGATTTTGATGCTGATTGCTCTTTCGGTGGAGCACGAAACCGTGGATATCCAGTGTGTCATCAGCCCGGAGTTCATCCACAATGTGGCTTCCATTCTTTCCATGATGTCCCAGCGGTACTGCACCCCGGAATTTGACAACGACTATATCCTGCAGTTCTCCCTGCACATGTATTATGCGCAGCAGCGATGTGCCTTCCATATCAGCTACCCCAATCCCATTGCGCTGCAGTTCAAGAAAGACTATGCCCCTGTCTACGATATGGCGGTTTACTTTGCACACCGCTTTGCGCAGATCTACCATATCGAAGTGAGCGAGGACGAGATCGCATTCATTGCGTTTCACATTGGTTCCTATCTGGAGAACAACAAGCAGAGCCGGGAACACGCCACCTGTGTAGTTATTGTGGAGTCCTACCATATGCTGGCACGGCAGCTGATCCACGAGATCAATGTTGCTTTTGCCAACCAGATCATCGTAAAGGAAGTTCTGCCCCTGAACCGGTATCTCAACCGTCAGCCGGAATGCGACCTTGTGCTAACAACCCTGCCACTGGGCATACAGCATCCGCATGTGGTGCAGATCAGCCCGATCCTGACTAAAGCCAACTGTGAAAGTATCCGCGCCCAGCTAAGCTCCATCAGCACCGAGCGGGAACTTGCCCGTGCCCACCAGTTTTTGCAGAGCCTACTGCACAAAGAACTGTATTTCCGCAACGTGAGTCTGTCCGATGCCGCAGCCTACATTCAGTTCATGGGAGAACAGTGTGTCAAACATGGCTATGCGAAAGAGGAATTTGTACAGGACGTTCTGCAGCGCGAATCGTTTTCCAGTACCGCCTTCACCGATGTACTGGCTGTGCCTCACGCCATCAATCAGTACGCCGACCGTTCCTTCATCTGTGTTATCCATAATGATATGCCAATTCAGTGGAAAAAGAAAACGGTGCATTTCGTTCTGATGATCGGCATTACCGAAGCTGAGATGAAGTTCTTTAAACCCGCCTTCGACAGGATCGTGGAATTGTTCAACTCCACATCCCGCACCCTTGAATTGCTTAAAACCAATACCTTTGAGGAATTCTGTGCACAAATGCGGTAACCTATAAAAAGCCGGGTGTCATCTACTTTAAGATGGCATCCGGCTTTTCTATTTTGATGGGTTTCCAAAGGGGTGCGGATCGCCAGTGGCGACCTCAAAATGCAGCACATTTTGAAGCACCCGACCGAGCCGACAGGCGAGAGGCAGCACCCCTTTGGCACACGACTTTGCTTGCAAAGTCTAGTGTGTTACACCTTGGTTCCGGCTGATGCGGAAAAGGGACTGCGAGCAGCTCCGGCAAGCACCTATTCTGCGGCAGAAGGAT
>OODT01001238.1_pt1 | contig 14799 bp, 10 predicted proteins | sample 1671841 | NCBI WGS metagenome assembly OODT01 (sample SAMN06348198, study PRJEB24527) | human gut metagenome | biome: human gut; feature: ankylosing spondylitis patient; material: feces | host: Homo sapiens | place: China | collected 2015-10 | reverse complement strand
AAGCTGTTGGCGCAGCAATTTAATACGTTTTATCAGCGGCTATTCACATTCCTCAACCAAAATAATTATAGCGTATTCTTTCCAAAGGTGCAATTCGTAAATTACATAAAAGTGAATTGTTCTATTAGATACACGATATCTGTTTGTCCATCTTCAATTACTTTAATAATTGTTGATAATATAATAATGCAGCTGAAGCACGTTTACCTTTTTCACGCTCTATATCGGCCGGTTTTTCATATTGTGTCAAAAAAGCAATGGATGCGGCTTCCACATCCTGTATGGATTTTAGGGTATTAAGTAATGCAGGCTCATACTGCTGCAAATACGCCATCAGAGAATCCAATTGTCCTTTTAAATCTCCGATACTCTTTCCTTTATCTATTGTATAGCGGCACAGATACTCCTTAATCGTTGGATCTGTAAACTGGACAATTCCATATCCATATCTTCCACCGGAATAGAGTCCGAATCTGGAGCTGCTAATAACCTCTGCTCTTGATATTTCACCGGAATCTACCATTTGTGTATACATTTGACCCGTAATCCTTGTCCTTCTAACGGCCCGTTCTTCCAACAAGGTAGGATCTAAGTTTGTACTGGATTCATTCGCCATATTTCCAAGTATACCGGCTACTCCTGCTGGTGTAATCCCATGTGACAGAAGATAGTTCCATATTTTCTCGGCATTCCCATTTCCAACTAATTCGTCAGAATCTTCTATAGTAACCATATGTACAATGCTTCGTTCACCGGACAAAAACGGAGACATTGTTTTTACGTAAGCGGATACGGTTATAATAACTTGATTTCCAGTAACCCATTTATTACAATTTGAATCTGCATATTCAAGTGCAACCTTGATATCCGATATATTCTGATTTTCAATCGACGCTTGTGCCACTTCCAGTGATAGTTTTTCGGCGTTTGTTTTTGTGGCACACACCGCTACAGCCCTGGATGATGATACTATGGCTTTTGACAGATTATTCATTGAGAAATTGATCTGCATCACCGCAATTATCAATATCACCATCGAAGTGATAAACACACTCATAAACGCAGCTGCGAGAAATTCTCCATTTCCTGCTCTTAATCTTTCCATTACTTATTCCTCTAATCTGTTGTGAATCTTCGAATTGCAAGAATTGGGCGACAATCTGCGCTTCGATCATGTGTTATTCCCGCTGTTTCATTTTTCGCCTCCACAATCATACCATTTCCATCATAAATTGCGACATGTCCAGCATAGCATAAGACATCGCCAGCTTTTGCGTGCGCCAAATCTGCGACAGGCTGACCTAAAGATCTCCACTCACCTGATGTCGCATATGGACCATTGTATACTCCACAATGCGTAAGACACTGCCATACAAAATGCGAACAGTCAATACCATTCGTAAGTGAATTTCCTCCCCAAACATAGGGATTTCCTACCCATTGTAGCGCAAATTGCACGATAGTTGTTCCCTGTGCTGTCGCACCAGTACCATAACTATTCGAAGAAATAAATTCTGTTGTCGCTGTTTTTTGAATTTGATATTTTGTATTATTCTGATCCCAATGAATGGATGCCAAACTGGGTAAATACCACTGCCCTACAGATAATGTAACTCTGATCTTGTTCTTTTCAAATGCATCGGCATCCATTTGTAAGTCAACAATATCTATATTTGTTTTTGACTGCAATAATTTTTTAAGTTTCTCAGCTTGCGTATATGCTTCCTGATAGGACGCGCCATCATTTTGAATCATATATATTGCCACTCCATCAGAGATGGAATCTACTGCATTTTGAGCCTTTAGCGCCATCTGACGGATTGCATATGTCTGAATAACGCCAATGACCAGAGCGTAGATAAGTAACAGCATAAAGCAGCCATAGATAAAAACCCCATTGCCTCGTCGTAAACGCTTCAGTTTCAAGAACTTTCACCCCCGTTTTCAATCATCATGATGCAGCGGACTGTTTTCGGCTTTTTAAACCATTGTGTAAATCCATGTACATCTGCAGTTACAGTCACTTGAATAAATTTTCCTTTTTTCCAGACATGATCTTTACTTTCATAGCCTGGTGTATAATCGACCGTTGCCTGAATTGATGAATGATCAATGACCCGAGTTTCGCGTTCCAGATAGTATTCCGCAGCATCCTGCACTCGCTCCTGTGCCTGTTCCAGTGAGTCGCAGATTACAACCTGCCTTCCGACACTCAAGATACATTCTTCCATCACGTTTTCGGCATTATTAAGGATCAATGAGTTTAGGATGATGATATAAAAAATCGTAAGGAATAGGATTGAGATGCTGTAGCCGATAAACTCTCCCGCCCCCTTCCGAAATCGTTTTAACATACGTGAAGGCTCCTCAAAATACCATATAATACGCACGAGGCAAAAATGAACGGGGCAAAGGGAAACTCCTTCTGTTCAAATACCTGTACATTTTTTAATGACAACTGTCGTAAGGTTAATTTTATTGTCTGCTTCGAACCGGGTACAAAAAACCATGCATATCCCAATAATAGTATAGCTGCGCCAACAATGATGAAACAGCTACGGGAAAATCCCACAAATGCTACAATTGCCATCCATAATTTGAGATCTCCCATACCCATAAGCTGAAACATTCCAAAAAGAAATACAAATACTATACCAATACACCGGATTAAAATTGTCTTTGGCTCCTGGCATAAAAACAATCCGCAAAAAATGCCTGTTGCAATTACGAGGTTAGGGATTTTTCTGTATTCCAGATCAAATACGGCTGCAACACCGCTTAAAACAATGAGTAGTATTTCTGCTATCATATGTATTTCCTTCCTTTCAAAAAAGTGTTCCTGTTAATTCTGATAGTATTGGAATTATTAAGAATACGATCATCGGCATAAGCTGGAAAATAGCCATCGGCAGTAAAATTGTATTTGTAACCTTTCCAGCTCTTTCTTTAACCGCCAGTACATGGGTTTCCCTAATATCTTCCGCTTTTCGGGATACGGTTGCTGCAATCGAAACACCTTTGGTATAAGAAGTCGAAACGTTAAGAACAAAATCACTTAATGTTTCTTCATCATATCGCGCTGCGACATCTTCCATGGCCTGCTGCCAGCCGGAGGCTCCCATTTGTGATTCACTAAGCGCCCTCAGAAATTCTGTTGAAATTAATGATGGAAATTTCTCACAAATAACCAGCATTGCATTTTCAATAGGCATTCCGATCTGCAGTTCTGCTTGAAGCAGATCCAGAAATCGTGGCAATTCATCTGCTATTTGAGCTTTCATAGATTCCGCCTTTGCATTTAGGGTCATTTGTTCATAGCCAACTAGAATAAAAAATCCCAAAATCCCGCAAGGCATAAAGTACATGGACGATACAATGGATAACACTCCACAAATCGTAAGCAAAATAATTGCATATGTATATCTCATTACCATACGCTTCATATCTGGTTGTTTTCTTACTAAACTGCAACTCTGATAATATTTCTCCGTTTTTATTCCAAATTTATTTGCTACAGTATCTGGCTTTTCATATCCGTAAATTGCACTATACATTTTTGAGTCAAAATCATGGAATAGCCAATCGTCCGGGTGTTCGCTGGCATAACGAGTCCCTTTATGTTCCAAATTATAGAAGATCGCTGATATAAAAATAATAAAAAGAAAAATAGCTATCCCCAGTAAAATAGAAATAGAAAGTGCATCAAATTCCATAAAATCACACCCCTTTCTGTACTCGTTTAAGTGTTTTATGGTTGATGATAGATCCTACAAATGGCATACACAAGATTATCACAAACATCAAAATATGAATAGAGTCTTGAAAATAAGTGTCAATATAGGATGGACTGGTAATGCAAAAGTACAAAATAGTACCAGGTGCAATAAAATCAAACATCCAAACCATCGCACTTGTTGCAGCAAAAATACTTTTAATTTCCCTGCGCATCATAATTCTTTCTTCAATGTTTTTAGCAATGGACAACACCACATCTGCTTCGTGTCCACCAACTGTATCTTGTACAGCAATTGCAAGTGCAACATCTTGTGCATCTTCATTACCACAATCATCCGCCATTCTTTGAAAAGCTTCCGATACAGGAAGCCCCATTTGGAGATCAGCTGACAACTTAGCAAAACATTTTTGCATTGACGGATGGACAAATTTACATTGAGCAACATCTTCTACTGCTCTTGCAATGCTTAACCCCGCTCTTAGAGAAGATCCCATCTGGTTTAAAGCTCTGGCATAACGCTCCTCATATTTTTTCTGTGTGCTATTTCGAATTATCATAAGAAGAATGTCCGGGATCAGAAATCCCATAAATGCCATCAAGATAGAAAAAAGGCCATTTTGAGAGAAGAAATATACAAATGCGCCTACCGCCAATGGCGAAATGCCCAAAATTAGCAAATATGTACTAATAGCCATCCGAGAACCTGATTTTTTTATCACGCGTTCCCGATCTTTTAGGAATACGGTAATGAAATCATCACCTACATTGACGCGACTTTCCGAGCAGTGAACTTTCGCAATAAAAAAAAGCGAAAATAACATAATGGAAGAGCAAAATAATGCGATAACAATAGAAAGACTCACGCCTTAATTTCCTCCTTTGGTACATTAATCTGAAAAATGGTTTCGTCTACGGAAATACCATGGTCCCTAATTTTCCTAATAGCAGTCTTAGGAACGTTACCAGTTGCATGAAAGATTTTTTTCTGTCGATCATACAAAAAAATATCATTAAGTCGTAATTTTCCAGAGTTTTCCAGTCCATCAACCTCTGTTATTGCTGTTATTTTCCTGCTGCCATCAGGAAAGCGTGATAGCTGTACAATTATCTGAACAGCTTCCGCAATTTGCAATGCTATAGATTTTTCGGAAAAATCTGCATTCTTATCGTAGGAGTACAAGATCGGAATTCGCACATCACACATGTTTCTGGGGCTGTTTGCATGTATGGTACTCATACTCCCTTCATGACCAGTTGACATAGCAGAAACCAGATCTATGATGGATTCATCACGTACTTCACCTAAAATAATCCGATCTGGACGTTGACGCAAAGCAGCTTTAACGAGCGATTTCTGGTCAACCATTTCCATATGAAACCCGAACCTCCATTCTTCGGACATTTTTCTGCTGCAATTTTAATTCCAAGGTATCTTCTATCGTAATAATCAGATCATTTTCTGCAATATAAGACGATAGCATATTCAGCATTGTGGTTTTTCCTGTACCAGTACCACCAGAGACAAAAATATTTAATCTTCCCTTCACACAGAGTGTCAAAAAGTACAGCATCTGTCTATTCATAGATCCCATTCTTACGTAGTCCGCCCCAGTAAGTGCAGATTGTGAAAATTTACGGATTGTAAGTGTTGCGCCATCCGGGGAAACCGGTGGAATGGTTGCATTTACACGGCTTCCGTCCTGAAGCCGTGCATCTACAATTGGATGACCAATATTTATCTGGCGATTTACCTTTTGGACAATTCGCTTGATGATGGTCTGAAGGTGAGCCTCGCTATTAAAAATAGTCGGAACTGGTTCTACTTTTCCATGACGCTCGACTACTATATTGTCATATCGTTGTACAACAATTTCTGTAACTTCGGGATCTTGCAGATATTCTTCAATAGGACCATTGCCCAGAACCATCATTCCGACCGTTTTTTCAATGCGTTTCTGAACTTCAAAGGTAACTTGCAGCTTTTCACATTCGGCTGCGATTGCCCTCCTGATAGGTGCATCCAGATCATCCAAGTTTTTTGTAATCGGATCCTCGGAAAACTGTTCAGAAATAATCTTAATAACATCTGTAGCATAGTCCTGTTCTTCTTTTGTTGGCTGCACATGTTCAGATCCAACTTTTTCAATAATGCGTTGTTTTTCATTCTCCTTTTTCTGATACTGTTCCTTCATCAGTGTCGGAGAAGAAGACTGTGAAAATGACATATCTATCCTCGCTTTCCAAACAACCGTGCAAACAATCCTTTCTTTTCCGGTTGTTCAAGAGCATGCTCTTCATCAACAATTTGGGATACGATCTTTCCAATACTTTTCGTAAAATCGTTATTAGGGCTATATACAAGCGGTTCTCCATTATTGCTCGCGCGTCGAATATCATTTGTATCTTTGATAAGTGCAATGCATGGATAGGGCTTATTTGTCAACGGATTAATAAATGTTTCTTCCAGCTCATCCGTTCCCAACCCTACTGATTTTTTAGATTGTACTTTGTTGATGATGAGGCCGATTTTATTCATATCAAAATGCAGGGCATCCAACATTTTTAACAGCGAATTATTGCAGTTGGCGGTATTGAAGTTCTGCGTAAGTACAAGAAATACCTGATCTGCTTTGAGAAGCGTCATATAAGACGAATCTCGGGTGTTGTTTCCCGTATCGCAAATAACAAAATCGAAGCCTCCGTTTTCAACAATGTTATTCAGCATAATTTCAAGTTCTTCACCTGAAATATCCATACTGTCTTCATTCGAGGTCGGTGCCAGGAGTGCATACAGTCCGGATGCTTCATTCTTCTGCAGAAATCGTTCGATCTGTGTAGCAGAATACTGAATCGAATTCAACTGCTCTTTCGTGTGGCGGCCACGCTTGTTTACAGGCATGCGTTCCAATTGCCCACGAATTTCGTCAGCCCATAAGGTCATGCACGCTTTATTTGGATCATACAGCAAGGTTCCCATAACATCCCCAAAGTCAATGTTATAATCGACAATGCAGACCTTAAATTTATCGCGGCCATGCTCCGTAAGCGCAAGGTATGATGCCAATTCGCAAGAAATTGTTGTTTTTCCAACGCCGCCTTTCGCGGAATACACAGTAATTATTTTGGCACGTTTTTTGGTATCTCCAACTTCCTGACTTATCTGTTTTTCAAGCATTGACTCCTGTTTCTTCTTCTCTTCTTCTTTTCGTTTCTGTTCGGCAATTTTTTCCTGTTCCCGAACTTTCGCCATCCTGCTCCGTAAGTCAAGTGTATAATCATCCTCTTCCTGATTCGAATCATCTGTATCGTCTTCCATGACAGGCGTTTTCCTTGATGCCGGTATTTCCTGATAATATCTGGTATTTTCGGCATTCCGAGCTATTGGTTCAGAATGTTGAACTTGAGAAGGGCGTTTTACACGAGCAGGTTCTCTTGATTCGATAATATCTTCGCCTTCATCCTCCTCTTCGTACTGTACTGCACCAGTATAGATATCATCAGATAATACAGATTTTTTCTGGGCAATAGAATCTTTTCTATTGTCAGGCACACGTTCTGGACGATTGTCCCGAAAGCTTTCCGAATTTACCGATGGCATTCTGGATGTAGAAAGTGTTTTTTCGCGGGAATTTTTAACTTTGCTTCTATCCGGTTGAATTGTGATAACTGAATTATTATGGATAGCATCAATAAGTTGTGATGCCGACTTTACAATGCCATAACAGGAGATTCCTTTTTCAGCAGCAAGTTTTAATGTATCTACATTTCTGGCATAACATGTAACAGGAATATTATAATCCCAATCTGGATAATACTGCAGAATATCCGCATTCAATACAATTCTATCCGGCGAAAACATTTTAAGCTTTGCCTGTGTCTCATTGACATTATTCAACGTAATGATTTCTGTTTCAAAATCATCACTCAAAATCATTCGACTTTCAATATCCGTTGTGAAAGAATAATTCTGGTCAATTAATAATATTTTCATCTGTAAATAGCTCCTGTTAAGAGGTAGCTTCTCCTTTCTATAATGTATCAACTGCCCAAATGGGCAGTTGATATGTATTATTTGTTTGGATTATATGTAGGTGTTTCCTCATCCGTATATTGATAATCGGTACTATCAACAACAGCCAGATTCAATGTACTATTATTCTGTGCATTAATCAGTTTTAAGGATTGTTCTGCGTCTACTTCTATTGTGGCTGATGTTAATGTTCCTTTTTCGCTTCGTTCTACGGCGATAACGCTCATGTTTTGAAACAATAATGTTGTTCCTACGCTATCATCATAACCTGTGGCATATATGTTAATATGCGACCCTTCCCTAATGCCATCGGCAGCCCCTGTCACAGAATCCAATGGAATTGTTACCGCTATCATTCCAGCATGAATATTTTTTTCAATGTCTGATCCACCATTCACAAAAAGTTCTGAACGTGTCAATGGCATACCTTCTGCCACATCCATGCGAAGGTGATCACCGGAATTTAACACTTCTGTCAACTCTGATCCAGTGATGAATCTTGATTTTACATCTGCCGTTTTACCAGCCGTAACAATTTTGGAATCGCAACGAATAGGAGTAAGCATCTTTTCTGTCAATGCCGTACCTGATTCGTAATTCGAGTTAAAGACATATACGGTTGTCTTTTGTGGTGTCAAATAGAGGTATAACGAAACACCACCTGCTGCCGCTACCAAAATAGCGATAATAAGGATAATAAGGATTTTTCTGTTTTTTGAATTCATGTTGGTTCCTCCTTCTCTTATAGTATTGTAAAAAAAATTTTAATAAGTGAAAAAATATCCTGAACAGGAATCACTGCTCAGGATATTTAGGTTTTGTTGCATTCCCCATCTCTGCTTTTTCTATAGGAAACATCAAGCTGACATAATCGTTTTCGCCTTTTTCTGAATCAGGATCTCATCAAGCTCGATATTAGATGGTGGATTAATGTTCAATCTGCTGATCTGTACAAGAATGGGTTCCGCATCTTTAAAGTCAAACGTTCTCGAGGTTTGGCAAACAAACCATCCGGTAGGACTTCTTGGAAACCATTTGACCAGATCACGATCGTCAATGCGTTCTTCACGGCCAACCGTTCGTACGACAACATTAATATCATCTGTCCGTTTGAGTCGCCCAGCAAATACAAGTCCGCTATTAGCAATAACTGAAGATGGCATATCTGCTATTTTCTGCGTGATTGCAAAAATAAACAATCCATATCCGGCAGACTGATCCAAAATCTGTTCAAATTCGGATTGTCCGGACATGCCAAAATTTTGTCCGCCGCCAGTACCTGCACAATCATTTCCAGTTAATACTTCGTTGGCTTCTTCCAATACAAGAACAGTTTCGTATTGATCATCTGCCAAATATCCGCCTTCATGCGCTAATGCAAACTTAAAGAATCCACTTGTAATAACACCAAAGATGAAATTTTTGAACGTGTTTTCAAGACCTTTCGACTCTAAAACAGTAACCTCATCAGCTCCTAGCAAATCATCAAGAGCAATGCCTTCTGAGCTGCCGTACAGCTTGGATTCGATGGAATATTCTCTTGAGAAGCAGGAAAGACGCTCTATCAATCGTGCATATGCATCTTTCGTGTCGTTTCCTGATTTTCCTGCCCCTGTGAGTTTGTCTCGCTTTTCCTCCATTCTACGGTATATAGACTGAAAATTAACTCTTGATGATAATTCAGCCACTAAATCCTTACTTTCGCTATCCGATCCTGAAACATCGAATACTCCATTTTCCTTATACAGTTCGTAAACAACGTCTGCAATCATTTGCTTTCCACGCTCTAATAATCCATAAGCCCGGCAATAAATATCAATAACTCCGTCTATCCAAACCTGCGGATTAACACCATGAGGCACTTTCCAAGGATTAATATGAATTGGGTTAAAATTAGGATTTCCCATAGAATAGAAGTTAAAGCGTTCTGGTTCCACAAAACGTGCCAAGGTACGCCAATCCTGTTTCGGGTCCATAACAACAATTCGTAATCTCTTTCCTGTCTTTTTTCGCCGGATTTTTGATAATTCCGCGATAAAACGCATAGCTGCCACAGTTTTTCCTGACCGCGATGCTCCTGTAAAAAATCCATGCATTAAATTGTTTTCATCGATTCTATAGTCAAATGCTGTTCGATAACCATGCTCAAAAGTAAAACGTTCTGGATTAAGAATGGTTCCCATATATATGTCTCCCTGCATACGTGCTGGAACTGAGAATTTAGGAACATCTTGTACAATCGAAAATACGCCTCCTTCTGAGACACGCGGCAGATGCGTGTATGCAACATATTCTTCCGGGAGCAGGACTGTACAGTATTTATACTCTTCTGCTCCAAATACATTTTCTCTGGTTACGTCTGCAGAAAAGGCTGAAAAGTGATATAACAAATGTTTTTGCTCTGTCTCAGTTAAGTCAAGAACTTGAACTGGGTTTACCATCGCATACTCGTTTTGCCATGTTGACTTTGCAACTGCCTGTGCGGTGGAAAGAGCGTCCAAACTCGGACACGCAATGTATACATATGTATAAAAAGCTCCCTGTCCGCGCAATGCTTTTTTTATACGCTCATTTTGATATTCCATCAATTCAAGCAGATCTTTGACTCCCTGATCCAGCCATTGATATGATTTGCTGTATCCAATAGATGGTCCCAAGCCCATAGAACTACTGGTTCCCATAGAAGATGTTCCGGTTGTTCCGTTGCTGGTTCCTTGTGAAGACCCATTGGAAGTTGTATAGCTGTTTCCATTGGACACGCTTTCTGTATTTCCAACGTTTTGTCCATATCCTGTGGAAGCTGACTGTGACACAGAATTTGTGAGTGTCTGTCCTACCGATTTGCCAAACGTCTCACTCTGACCAACAGATTCAGATTGTCCATAGTTTTGAGACTGCGAGTAGCTTTCGGATTGTCCATAGTTCTGACCATAGCTTACACTATCAGATATTCCATAATTCTGTCCTACATTCTGGCTTACGGATTGGCCATAATTTTGACCATAATTTACACCACTGGATATTCCGTAATTTTGTCCAAAATTCTGACTCTGCGATTGTCCAAAATTCTGACTCATGCTGGTACTATCTGATTGTCCAACATTCTGTGATGCGCTGATACCAGTTGATACTCCATGACCATAAGACATTCCCATGCTATCCGAAACACCGACAGAATTACTAATGCTACTGCTTTGTCCATATCCATAAGACTGCGATAAGCCCGCACTTTCCGATATACCATGGCTTACGGATTGGCTTACACCATTTCCGATGCTGTAAGAATCGCTGACTGATTGATTAGCTCCCCAGCCTTGGCTGATGCTCTGACCAATATTAGTTCCATAACTTTCATTGGCTCCATAGCTGCCGCTAATGCCCGCAGAACTGCCATATGACAAAGACGCTCCTTGAGATGTACTTTGTCCATGTGAGACTCCGCTGCTCATAGAGGAACCAGAGGATGTCCCAAAGCTTGTACCATGGCTTTGTCCAACGCTATTGCTGATGCCATTGGATGATGATTCTCCAAATGACGCTGAATCGCTGCTGCTACCGGAAATAGACGCATTTCCACTGGCTGTTCCAAACGGAAGCCCCAATGAACCGCCAAAATTGCCGCCAAATGTTGAACTATGTCCTGCTGAAGATGATTGTCCGTAGTTAGCAGAACTTCCATGGCTGCTATTAACACCTTCACTCATACCAAATGAGGATGAGGATGAGACTCCCTGACTCAAACTTGAAGATGAAGATTGTCCAAAGGAAGCAGATTGTCCCCGATTCATACTCTGGCCTTGGCTCCAGCCATAGGATTGACTATTCCCAACGCTATGTGATTGCGAAGTATTTTGGCCATAACTCATATTATAGCTATTTCCTTGCGATACCGAATGTCCCTGAGAAATATTGGTGCTTTGGGAAATCCCTTGATTCTGAGAGGTTCCATAGCTATGAGAAATTCCTTGATTGAAAGATTGGGATTGTCCCTGAGAAATTCCTGTATTCTGGCTTACGCCATGATTCACAGAAGTTCCAACGTTTGTCGATTCATTTTGCGATACGCCAAAGGAAGATCCCGATGAAGTTCCATGACTCTGCCCAAAAGAAGTTCCGCTTGAAGTTCCATGACTCTGCCCAAAGGAGGTTCCACTCGATGACCCTTGGCTCTGTCCAAAGGAGGACCCATTTGAAACCCCTTGGCTCTGCCCAAAAGATACTCCGGAAGAAGTTCCGTGCGACTGATTTATGGAAAATCCGCTGCTCTGCCCAATTGAGTGACCAAAGGTCTGACCAAAGCTTACCCCCTGTGTATGTGATACTCCTTGAGAGTAGGAATTAGAAATAGACTGTCCCTGACTCTGCCCCATAGATTGTCCATAAGTCTGAGATAATGACTGTCCCACAGACTGTCCTTGGGATGTCGTAAAAGACTCTCCTCGTGCATAACTTACTGTATTGGCATCCGTATATGCTTTGCTCCATCCCTGACTTTGGGATGCATTAGCCATATACATCATCGGGATTGACAAATTTAGGTTTAAGGATTTCGTTCCCTGCAGTTGTCCATACCAATCTGTCATTTCAACCTGAGATTGGCGCTGCCAGCTCATCAATGTATCTGTATGTACAGGAGTTGAAAGGATTTCCAGAACGTACTCATAATCTGCCATACCTGTAATAATTTCTTCCAAGGTACCTTGTGAATCTGGGTTTACATTAGATCCGCCCATTCCTTTATTTCCGGCATCCTCCCCAGCTTTATTTGCTTTGGGAATACCGCGGACTACGGTGAGGTAATCCATATTGTACATCTTTTCCCTCAACCATTCGGTTTCTTCGGCATTTGCACATCGCATCTCTAATACCCGAAAAGTTCCCTGCATTGATCCGACAAAGCCAAGGAATCCGTGTTTTGCCTTTTCTTTTGCTTTGTTGATCGTAGACGCTACACCTTGAATTCCATAGATGTATAGCAATCCAACCGCTACTGGTTTTAGTACATTGGCGATAATTGTAATTAAGTTGGCATTCTGCTGATTGACTGCAGTTAATACTTGTTCCTGCATATCCATTAGTGCTGTTGACTGTTTGGCATCCGCCGGCAGCCGGATTACTCGTGCCATTTTTATAGCCTTATAGCAATGGATACGTTCGCCAGTAGATGGATTCATAACTTCCATCTCATAACACAGATATTGCAGATTGCGTTTTTCTGGATCTTTCGAGGAGTTTTCATCATATTCAGCCCACGAATCCAGAATGCGAAAGTCATCTGTCGGAAGAGTCTCTGTAACCGGATGTAATATTTGCTTGATTTGGAATAGTGAAAGCACATTTTCACCTCATTTCTCATTTTATAAAATATTGCTGTTGCTTCGCCCTCCATTTCGAAGGCCACGCTTTTGTGCAAAGGTTTTTGCCAATGTCTGTTGCTTTTTAAACTGAAATAATCGTTTCAGTTGATATCCAATCTCGCCAAGAGGAACTAAAACGCCAGTAAACCACATCATCGTCTGTAAATACCCAGGAATAGCATTTCCTGTTGATGTCGGAATGGCTTGTTCGAAAGATGCTGCTATCATTTCCGATGAGACTCCAGACACAACGCTTAATACTGCGTGAACCGTAATCAACGTGCCATAATATGTCGCGCATACAATTAACATGTGGTTTAGAGCATCCTTTCTCTGACTAGGCATTAAAAGCGCGACTAAAACACCAACATCCCACATAGCGCCCGATAATGGACAAATCAATTTTTTTCCGAACTCACCAAACATGTTGATCGTAAATAATCCAAGACAAAACACTGCTATCGGGAAAGCAATTGCTTTCAAGATATGCACTGCTTCATTTCTCGTCATGTTTTGGCGATATACGATTTCGTTATCGTTACGCATAACGTGCCTCCTTTCAAATCACTCCATGTTCATCTCTGGCAGCAATGTCATATTCTTCTTTGAGCAGCAATAATATGGTTCCAAGGACTCCAAACACCAATAAAAAGGAAAATCCATTACTACTCAACAAATACAAAAAATTGCTAACAGCATTTTGATTAAATGCTAAAAATGATTTCACGTAGTTCACCTCCCAGTTAAAAAGTTCTTTAACAATAGAATTAAAAAAAAGGGAAAAAATAAAAGAGCCTTGTAGTCAGCATGCTTTTCATGACTACAAGACTCCTTCTCGACTCTTTAGGCTCAAATATTTAATTTACTTCTGGGATTTCACGCTTAGAAAGATTGTATACAAAATGCCAACTTGAATCCTCTAACAGATTCACATCTTTTATAATTGCAGCAGATGTTACACGTATTTTTACGTAATTCAGTGCTTCAATTCCTTTATTATCGATCCACTTGCGTACCTGTGAATTAATAATCTCTTCCCCTTTACGATTTGGAACAATAAAGTTCAATGTATTGGTGAAATTCAACATTTTATTGCATTTTCCATTAAAATTTGTCTGGGTATGATTTCCACATTCATACTCAATGTACATTTGTTTGCCATCTAGTGTAGTGCAGATAATATCTGGAATATATGACATACCTTCGCGTATTTTTAATGGATGTTTACGGTTCCATATATTCACATTACGAAATCGTTCATTTTCTTTAAGAATTTCTGCTGTCAAAAAGATTCCATATCCATGAACAAGATTGTCATGTTCTGCAATTAATTTTTCAGCCATAGACATAATTGGCTTCTCTTGAAATAAAATTTCAAAAATTCGGCTTCCCTTTATTGAAAAATAAAAAAAACTGATTGTGGTTTTGACTTTCACCTTTTCTTCTTGTAAAATTTGACATCCAACTAAAAACTTTAACGAACTCCTTGTCTTTCCGTTTGTAATTTCCGGCATTTCTTTTGAAATTTCAGTATAAATATCACTGTAAAGAGAATATCCTTTTGTCCCAATAATACGAATTAACATTTTATCCTCATCAGATAATTGTTTTAACGTATCGTCATAATCTTCCAATGCATACTTATTGGCGCGTTCCTTCCGCTTACTTTTAGCAGC
>OODT01001231.1_pt1 | contig 14960 bp, 10 predicted proteins | sample 1671841 | NCBI WGS metagenome assembly OODT01 (sample SAMN06348198, study PRJEB24527) | human gut metagenome | biome: human gut; feature: ankylosing spondylitis patient; material: feces | host: Homo sapiens | place: China | collected 2015-10 | reverse complement strand
GTCCGATGCCGTTGCACTGGATGTTGTACTCGCCGTACTCGGAGGCGATGTTCTTTGTGAGCATCTTCAAACCGCCCTTTGCCGCTGCGTATGCGGATACGGTCTCTCTTCCGAGTTCAGACATCATGGAGCAGATGTTGATGATCTTTCCGGCTTTCTTTTTCATCATGCCCGGAAGGACAGCTTTTGCCATGATGAACGGAGCATTCAGGTCAACATCGACAACCTTGCGGAACTCATCCGCGCTCATCTCATGCATCGGAATTCTTTTGATCATTCCCGCATTGTTTACAAGAATATCGACCGTTCCGATCTTCTCCTCGATATCCGCGATCATTTTCTTTACCGCTTCCTCGTCCGTAACATCGCAGACATAACCGTGAGCATCGATCCCTTTCTCTTTGTATGCGGCAAGTCCGCGCTCTAAGGACGCCTCGCTGCTGCAGTTAAATACAACCGTTGCTCCTGCTTCTGCATAGCTCTCCGCGATGGCAAAGCCGATTCCGTGGGCACCTCCTGTTACGAGAGCAATCTTTCCTTCCAGAGAAAACATGTTCTTCTTATCCATTTTGATCCTTACCTTTCCTATTTTATATCAGTTTTTTATCGGCCTCTGCGATATCTTACTTTAAATCCATCGGAGCGATGTTGTCCATATCGTCGAACTCCTGATTCTCTCCGCCCATAGCCCAGATAAAGGTGTAGTTGGAGGTTCCTGCTCCGCAGTGGATGCTCCAGGACGGGCTGATCACAGCTTCTTCATTTTTCATGACGATGTGTCTCGTCTCAGTCGGTTCACCCATAAAGTGCATGACCACCTGATTCTCCGGGACTTCAAAGTACATGTAGATCTCCATGCGGCGCTCATGGGTGTGGCACGGCATGCTGTTCCAGACACTGCCCGGCTCCAGTGCTGTCATTCCCATGGAAAGCTGGCATGTTTTCAGCACATCCGGATGAATGAACTGGTTGATGACTCTCTTATTGGAAGTATTGGCATCACCCAGCGGGCGCTTTGCGGCATCCTTCAAGGTGATCAGCTTTGTCTCGTAGGACGTGTGGGCCGGCGCACTCACCATGTAAAATTTTGCCGGAGTCTCCTCACTGTCACTGGCAAAGATCACTTTCTTTGTGCCTTTCGTGATGTACAGGCAGTCTTTATAGCCAAGGCGGTACTCCATTCCGTCCGCTGTGATGGATCCGGCACCTCCGATATTGAAGATTCCGATCTCGCGGCGCTCAAGGAAATAGTGGGTACCGAAATTTTTCCAGCAGTCGATCCCCTTTTCAATGGAGACATGTTCTTTCACCGGCATACAGCCCAGTGTCACCATGCGGTCCACATGGGAGTATACGGATACCACCTCATCCGGATGGTAGAGATCCTGAATCAGGAACTCGTCCCGAAGTTCTTCGGTTGTGTAGCGTTTTACGTCTCTTTGATTTGCGGAATAACGAATATCCATATGTTTTTACCCCTTATTTATATTCAGGACGGTTTTTATGCCATCCCGGTTGACTTTTTTATCTCAGTCGAGAAGACTCCCACCTCTTTTAGGTGGTGAGTAATAGTAAATTTGTCTCAGCGGGAGTCAGGTCTCTGACTGAGATAAATGCTCCGCGAGGATGCACAGTGATATGTCAGCTTTACTGACCAGAATCAAGCGCCAGGTCTCACGGACGTTCGACTTGAATTTTCTGATTAGTGGCATATCTCAGAGCCCCGGCTCCAAAAAGTGCCAGCAGGAATGCGTCCAGCACCAAAAACAGGATCGCCGCCTGGAATCCAAGCTTATCCGCAAGGACTCCAATGACCTGCGGGGTAAGGATCCCGCCGAGGGAACCGATCCCTGTAAACACTGACATTCCAAGTGGGGAATTTCCCATGAGATCGCCGGTAAAGGCCGTAGTTGTCGGAAACGCCCCCGCCATTCCAAGTCCTAAAAGGATCAGGGCCGCCACTGCCATTGTGGTATGATCCGCGAAGACAAGGATCAATACCGAGACAAACTGAAGTGCGGAGATCACTGCCAGAATCTTTGCCGGCGGCACGCTCTTTGAGATGGACGCAATGACGATCCTTCCGATCATGATCATGATCCAGGTCACGGATACCATCACAGTCGCAAGACTTGTGGACATAAAGCCGGTACTTTTTAAATAAGTAACAAACCATCCGTTTACGGAGTTTTCAAGGCCCATATAGAAGAACAATGCCCCAACCGCCAGAAGGAATCCCGTGTTCTTTAAAAACCAGAATTTTTCTTTTGTCATCGACGATCCGCCGTTCTCCTCTCCCGCCTTCTTCTCCACCTCTTTTTCGATCTTTCTGTAATCCATTGTGGCGTAGGAAAGAACGATGAGAACCGTGAGGACTGCAAGGAGGCGAAGGATCGTCTTCCAGTTCATACCCGCTCCCATGAGGAGCATCGTAACGAATGGGGACAGGAAAGCCCCCACCGCATACCACATATGAAGCAGATTCAGATATTGATTGGAACTTCCCGTCACCTGACGGATCGCATGATTGTTGATGATCGTGATCATGCCCTTCGTGATTCCGATCAGGAAGATCATCACATAAAGCACCGGGACCGGAAGTCCCATTGTAAACAGGAAGAGGCACACCGGATAGGGGACCGCCAGTACGACTACCGCCGTCTTCTGGGACATCATCCCACAGAATACCGGATATACCAGGCTTGAACATAAATTTCCGATCGCCAGAAAGGAAAGCAGTCCGCCGGCCGCGGTAAAGCTTAAATTTCTCTCCTCGATCAGGTTTGGCAGAATGACACCGAAGATCAGGATGACCATTCCGCTGATAAAATAGGTCAGATAACAGTGGTCGATCACCGACCGTTTATCTTCTTTTGTGATTTCCATCCAGTATTCTCTCCCCCACACATATTTGTTAATTTTTCTCCATACTTTTCCATCATATCATCTTTTATCCCTAAAGACAAGGTTGTTTTCGTTGACACCCCAACGGTCTTACTATACAATAGAAGGAACGCAGCTTGTTTTACTTTTAAGGAGGAAAAGGGAGTTATGAAGGACATAAAGAAGGTGACGTTGATCGGTCTCGGTGCGATGGGGGTATTTTTCGCACCGCGTATCTCAGAAAAGCTGGGGGCTGATTTCCGGATCCTTGCAGACGGCGCAAGAAAAGAGCGTCTGGAGCGAAAAGGGGTAACAGTCAATACGATCAATTACCGTTTTCCGATCATCACACCTGATGTCGAGGGGGATCCGGCAGATCTCGTTATCATTGCGGTAAAGGGATATGACCTGGAGCAGGCGATCAGGGATATTAAAAATCAGGTTGGCAAAGATACGATCATCCTCTCCGTATTAAATGGTGTGGAGAGCGAAAAACAGATCGCCGCCGTCTACGGCAGCGAACATCTGCTGTACTCCTATATGCGGATCAGCATTGTCATGAAGGACGGAAAGACGGAGTTCGATCCGCATAAGGGTCTGATCCACTTCGGCGATCTTAAGAATGATCCGGAACACTATTCCGGGAATGTTCTCGCTGTGAAGAGTCTTTTTGATCTCTGTGGGATCGACTACAAGATCGATGCAGATATGTTAAAAGGAATCTGGTTCAAGTTCATGTGCAACGTTGCCGAGAATATGACATGCGCCATGTTCGGCGTTCCCTTCGGAGCATTCCAGAAGAACGATGACGCCAATTTCTTCCGCCACAAGGCCATGTGGGAAGTGATCCGCATTGCAAATAAGTTGGGCATTGATATCGGTCAGAATGAGATCGACCGTCAGGAGAACACGCTCGGACGTCTTCCTTATGAAAATAAGCCGTCAACGCTTCAGGATCTTGAGGTCGGAAAACGCACGGAAGTCGATATGTTCGCCGGAACGGTTGTCCGCCTCGGAAAAGAGCTTGGCGTTGAGACTCCGGTCTGCGAGTGTTTCCTTCACGGAATCCATCTGATCGAGGCGCGGATGTTTAAGGAAATCTAATATTTATACGTACATAGCCAAAGCTGCCTGCGGAATATCGCCAGGCAGCTTTTTCTGCTCTCCCACCTTATTTTCTTAATTCTTTTCCTAATATTAAAAAACAGTCTTGCATTTCCCATGGAGCTGTACTATATTTAACATATGAACGATGGTTCATATGTTAATATGATAATTAAAAATTATAATTCTGAGGAGGTCTACTCTATGGAGGAATTAGAAAAATCCAAGCAGAAATCAGCAGACCACGAGGACGAAGAGGTTTGCTGCTGCGGACACCATCACCATCACGATGAGCATGATGACGGGCACGAAGAACACTGCGGCTGCGGACACCATCACCATCACGATGAGCATGATGACGAGCATGAAGAGCACTGCGGCTGTGGGCACCATCACCATCACGAGGAACATGGTGACGAGCATGAAGAGCACTGCGACTGCGGACACCATCATCACGAAGGTCATGATGATGACGAACACGAAGAGCACTGCGGCTGTGAACATCACCATCATCACGACGATGACGATGGCTGCTGCTCCGAACACGATCATCATCACGAGCACGCCGAACACCACCACGGTCCGGCACCGAAATCCACCTGTGTGGTCTACGTGATGAAAAACATCGACTGCGCGAACTGCTCCGCAAAGATCGAGAAAAAGATCCAGGAGCTCCCGGAAGTCGATGACTGTATTTTGACTTTCGCGACGAGACAGCTCCGTGTCTACTCTTCTGAAGGAACAAAGCTGCTCCCGAAGATGCAGGAGATTGCAGACAAGATCGAACCAGGCACCATCATCGAGGTCCGCGAGGAAGGAAAACCGGCAGATGCAAACAGTAACGACAAGCATGCCCATGATCTTCCGGAGCTGATCGCCGGAGGCTTGCTCTTCATCGTCGGAGAGCTTCTCTCCCACTCCATGCCGCAGATCTCCGCCATATGCTTTGTGATCGCCTACCTGATCCTTGGACGGGAAGTTCTCTTAACAGCCCTGAAAAACATGAAGACCGGCCACGTGATGGACGAAAACTTTTTGATGAGCCTCGCGACCATCGGTGCTTTCTGTGTCGGCCAGTTTGGGGAGGCGGTCGGAGTTATGCTTTTCTACCGGGTCGGTGAAGCATTCGAACACCGCGCGGTTGAAAAGAGCCGCAGCCAGATCATGGAAGCCGTTGATCTCCGGCCGGAGACCGTTCTTCTTGACGAAAATGGTACTGTCCGCGAGGTTCCGGCCGGTTCCGCCGTTGTCGGCAATATCGTAGAGATCCGTCCCGGCGACCGCATTCCGCTTGACGGCGTTGTCGTAGAGGGCGAGAGCCGGATCGATACGTCACCGATCACAGGTGAACCTGTCCCGGTATCGGTAAAGGTCGGAAGCCAGCTGACATCCGGCTGCGTCAATACTTCCGGTCTCTTAAAGATGAGAGTCGAGAAGGAACTTTCCGAGTCCATGGTCACAAGAATCCTCGATTCCGTGGAGAACGCCGCAGCCAGCAAGCCGCAGGCCGAGCGCTTCATCACGAAATTTGCACGAGTTTACACCCCGTTCGTCGTTGCCCTGGCGGCTGCGACAGCGATCATTCCGTCCTTAATTACAGGAAACTGGTCCCACTGGATCTACACAGCTCTTACCTTCCTCGTAATCAGCTGCCCGTGTGCCCTTGTTTTAAGCGTTCCGCTGGCATTCTTCTCCGGGATCGGCGCAGGTTCCAAGAAAGGAATCCTCTTTAAAGGTGGAATCGCACTTGAAAACCTGAAAGCTGTAAAAACGGTTGTCATGGATAAGACAGGAACCATCACAAAAGGAAACTTCGTGGTTCAGACGATCCTTCCGGCAGGCACAGCTTCCGAGCAGGAAATCCTTCAGATCGCGGCAGCATGCGAGACCGCATCTACTCATCCGATCGGAATCAGCATCGTCTCTGCTGCAAAGGATCAGAAACTTGTGATCGAAAAGCCCGCCGAGATCGAGGAGATCTCCGGCAAAGGCATCCATGCAAGGCTCTCCCAGGGCGAAGTGCTCTGCGGAAACAGAAAGCTTCTCACCGAGTTTAACGTGGACTGCGGTGCTTACGATGAGAACGGTGCTGTCACCACCGTCTATATATCGGTAAACGGAAAGCTTGCAGGAACGATCCAGATCGCCGATACGATCAAGCCGGAGGCAAAGGATGCCATCAGGTCCTTAAAATCCATGGGGATCCGCTCCGCTATGCTCACAGGCGACGGCGAGGCAGCCGCTGAGGCGGTAGCCGCCGAGGTCGGAATCGACAATGTATACGCAAAGCTTCTCCCGGCTGATAAGCTCGAGATCTTGCAGAAGCTCCGCGCGGAGAACGGAAGCGCAATGTTCGTCGGTGACGGAATCAACGACGCACCGGTGCTTGCAGGCGCTGATGTGGGCGCAGCTATGGGAAGCGGTGCTGACGCAGCCATCGAGGCCGCCGACGTCGTCTTCATGACATCAAGCATGGATGCCATTTCGGAAGCCATCAAGATCGCGAGAAGCACAGGCGCGATCTCCAACCAGAATGTGGTATTCGCCCTTGCGGTAAAAGCTCTTGTCATGATCTTAGGTCTCATGGGAATCGCCTCCATGTGGCTCGCGGTATTCGCCGACACCGGTGTCGCGATCCTCTGCGTGCTGAATTCCATCAGAATTCTTTATAAGAAATAAGACTCCTGCTGTAATTTTCCTCTTTAGGGAATCAGCAGACAAGACAAAGAAAAGCCCTGGAGAACCTTTCTCATATCGTTCTCCAGAGCTTTTTTGTTATCCACTTCGATAGTTTCAGTTTCTGGCATCAGGATCTTTTCCTGTCGTTGAATGTTTAGGCTGCAGCGGGCATGATCTCTGTCAGCGCTTCACTCTCTTACTTCAGCATCCCCATCACCACAACAGCCACAAACAATACGCACATGCACCCGATAAAGATATCAATGGTCCGCACCGACACATTGATCTTATCGTACATCCGTTCTTTTATGGATCTGTTCTTCAGGCGCTCATTTTCCTCCTGCAGCCGTTTATTCTCTTCAGTGAGTTCTTCTAAAGTCTTCTCACCAAAGGCCTCCACAGCCTTTTCTGCGGCTTCGGTCACTGTTCCGATTCCGCTGACCTTCTCAATCTCTTCTTCCATTCCTTCACCTCCACTCTCCCGGTGCAGGTTTTATCAAACCGCTCCAGCTTTCTTTCCATGTGGCAGGCTGCTAAAACCCACAGTGCACAAAAACGGGCGTTGGAACTCGTCCTCCGCCCGTTTTTTAACTGTACCGAAACAGTCAGTCTATTACTTCTTTGCAATGTACTTTCTGATATCGAGTGCAATCGCAACTACGATAACGATACCCTGTGCGATGTACTGGTAGTTTGTATCAACACCAAGGTACTGTAAGCAGGTCTTTAAGATCTCGAATACAAGAACACCGATAAGAACACCAGAGATACGTCCGATACCACCGTTTACGGATACACCGCCGATGGTGCAGGCTGCGATGGCCTCAAGCTCCCAGCCCTGACCCATATTGACGGAGGAACCACCGGATTTTGCTCCTACAAGGAAGCCGCCCAGTGCGTAGAGCGCTGCTGCTGTCATGTAGATGATGATCTTTGTCTTCTTAGTGTTTACACCGGAAACCTCTGCGGACTGCTCGTTGCCGCCGATCGCATACATATATTTTCCATGAGGAGTCATGTTATAGATGAACCACATAACAAGACCAACCGCAAGGGCGATCAGGAACAGGAACGGGATCGCGCCAAAGAGTTTTCCTTTTGCTACTGCTGTGTATGCGTTATGATAACCACCGATCGGAGTCGCGTTTGTGTAAACAAGGCAGACACCGTAAACGATAAGCTGCATACCAAGTGTTCCGATGAAGGCCGGAACCTGTAAGTAAGAAATTACGATGCCATTGATGAAACCAAAGATACAGCAAATTGCCACACAGATCAGAAGAACCGCGAGAACCCATAAGCCCCAGGCATTTCCGAAATCCGGAAGGTTCTGGAAGAACTTGCCGCTGTAATCCGGCTTCTGAAGTAAGGTACCTGCTAAGCAGGCAGAAAGACCAACCATACGTCCTGCGGAAAGGTCTGTACCTTTTGTAATTAAACATCCGGATACACCGCAGGCGATGATGAATCGCGGAGCTACGTTTAATGCGATGTTGATTAAGTTGCCGCGTGAAAAGAATGTAGGCTGCTTGATCGCAGTAAATACTGCAAGTAATAAAAGAACGACGATGATTCCATTATTGATAAGGAAATCTTTTGCACTTACTTTTTTCGCTGTCATGACTGAACCTCCCTGTAATCTACTTGTTTTCCTTGCCGCTTAAAGTGAATTTTGTGGCAAAGGACATGATCTTCTCCTGAGTTGCGTCTTCTCCTTCCACCTCACCGGTGATGTGACCGTTGCACATTACGATGATTCGGTTGGACATACCGATCAACTCCGGCATTTCCGACGAGATCATAATGATGGATTTGCCCTGTTTTACGAGATCGATCATGATCTGATAAATCTCGTATTTGGCTCCGACGTCGATACCACGGGTCGGCTCATCCATGATCAGGATATCAGGATTGTTTGCAAGCCATCTTGCGATAATTACTTTCTGCTGGTTGCCACCGGAGAGAGACTGGATCAGCGTCTTTCCGCTCGGTGTCTTGATCTTTAATTTCGCAATGCTGTCCTTTACGACCGCATCGACTTCTTTTTTGTTGATCTTACCCATATGGGTGTAATTCTTGTAGGAAGCGATCGCAGTATTGTCATCGATGCTCAGGCATCCGAAGATACCGTTTCCGCGTCGATCCTCTGTGATCATTCCGACGGAGCTGTTGATCGCATCCTGCGGTCTCTTGATGTGAGTCTCTTTTCCGAGGATCTCCACGGTACCGCTCTCAATGTGGCGCATTCCAAAGATCGCTTCCATAAGCTCGGTTCTCTGCGCTCCTACCAGTCCGCCAAAGCCCAGGATCTCACCTTTCTTTAATTCAAAAGAGCAGTCCTTGAAGGAATTCGGCAGAATACTTGTCAGGTGGCTGACCTTTAAGACCGTCTCATCCGTCCGGTAATCATCCTTCGGCGGATAGACGTTATTTAATTCACGTCCAACCATCTGTTTTACGATCTCCTCATCGGAGATATCCTCGATCGCCCAGGTTCCAACGTATGTACCGTCGCGCATGATCGTGATATCGTCGGAGATCTGGCGGATCTCAGCCATCTTGTGGCTGATATATATCATAGAAACACCTCTGGATTTCAGGTCTCTGATGATCCGGAATAATGCTTCTACCTCGTTATCAGTCAGTGAGGAGGTCGGCTCATCCAGAATTACAAGGTTTGCACTCTGGCTGACCGCTTTTGCGATCTCTACTGACTGCATCTGTCCGATTGATAATGTGCCGAGTTTTGCTTTCGGGTCAAAATCCATCTTGACATCCCGAAGCCATTTCTCAGCTTCTTTGTTCATCGTCGCATGATCAACGACCTTGACCGGTCCGTAGTTTTTCATCGGATACCGTCCAAGATACATATTCTCAGCGATGGAGCGCTCCGGAATTGGCTGAAGCTCCTGATGAACCATGGCAAGTCCTTTTTTCAGCGCGTCATCCGGGTTTGCGATCTCCGTCTTGACGCCGTCGATATAGACCTCGCCTTCATCCATTTTATAGATTCCGAAAAGACATTTCATCAGTGTCGATTTTCCGGCACCGTTCTCTCCCATCAGTGCGTGGACCGTTCCGGGGCGAACCCGTAAGTTAACTCCGTCAAGCGCTTTTACGCCCGGGAAAGTTTTTTTGACTCCTCTCATTTCGAGTCTGTACTGTTCTGCCATCCCAAAACTCCTTTCAGTTACACTCCCCCGCATTTCCGGGTGGCATATTTTAATCAACGAACCGGATGTGTTAGACAACACACCCGGTTCTCATTTGTTACAGTATCAATTACTTTAACATATCAAGGATTTCCTGAGCGTTATCCTGAGTAACCTTCTCGTAGTTAACCATGTTGACTGCGTCAACTTTCTCACCGCTTAAGAACTTAACAGCGATATCGCTTGCCGCCTGAGCCTGTGCGAAGTGGTTGTTGAATACAGTACCTGTCTGCTTGCCGTCGATTACGTTCTGAACAGCCTCTGTCAGAGCGTCAACGCCTACAAGGTAGATATCCTCGTTAACTTTACGTCCTGCTGCTTCGATTGCCTGTAATGCACCAAGTGCCATTGCATCGTTGTTGCAGAAGATTACTTCGATCTTGTCGCCGTACTGGTTTAAAGCGTCCTGTGCGATCTGCTGAGCCCTAGCCTGATCCCAGTCACCACGCTGTTTTAAGAGCTCCTCAACTTCCATTCCTGCGTCTGTAAGAGCCTTAACAGAGAACTCTGTTCTGTACTGAGCATCTACGTTCTCCGGGTCACCCTGGATCATGATGTAGGAAACTTTGCCGTCGCCGTTGATATCGCCCTTGTTTGCAGTCTCAAGGATCTCTTCGCCCTGGTATGTACCGGACTGTCTTGCGTCACATCCTACGTATGTAGCGTTAAGACCTTCAGATTCCCATCTCTCTTCTTCTGCTGCGTCCGGCTCACGGTTGATGTAAACAACCGGGATACCAGCTTCTTTACACATATCTGTGATCTCCGGTGCGGAAGAAGCCTGTACAAGGTTTAAGATCAGAACGTCATATTTCTGTGTGATGAAGTTCTGGATCTGGTTTGTCTGCTCTGCCTGATCGCCCTTACCATCCTGAACGACTACGTTCTCAGCCTTGAATCCAAGGTCCTCTGTTAAGTAGCGAACTAACTCTGTTCTGTAAAGAGTCATGAAGTTATCATCGAACTTGTAGATGCTGATGCCGACTTTCTTGTCTGCTACATCTGTGGTTGCTGCTGCGGCTGCAGCTGTTGTTGCAGCTTCTTTTGCTGCCTCGGTAGCTGCTGCTGTTGTCTCTTTTGCTGCCTCAGTAGCTGCTGCTGTTGTTGCTGTTGTGGAAGAGCTTCCTCCGCATCCTGCTAAAGACAGGGCCATCATGGAAGCCAGTGCCATTGCTGTTACTTTCTTTGTCATTCTCATGTTTTGAATCCTCCCATTCAAAAAATAATTTTGACCGTTTAGGCATTTTTCCTTAACGATGAATTCATTATAGCCTGCCTTTGTGCATTTTTCCATACTATTTTTTATGATAAATTATTAAAATTCTTTGATTCCTGTAAAAAAACCACAATTTTTTGTCATATCATGGCAGAAATCAGCTTAAATATAACAGTACAGGCATGCGCGAGGCGGCGCATGCCTGTAAAAAATGATGTCAGTTAGCAATGATATGCTGGGGACACCAGAAATATTTTTCCTGGGTCACCTCTTTTCCCATTGCGAGCTCCTCCGCCGTATCGAAGATCCTCTTCGCGTAGATATCCTTGCTGGACTCAACCGTCCCAAAGAGTTTTCCCTCGCGGAACGCCTCCTGACCGGCCGGTGTCCCGTCGATCCCGACAAGCTTGATCGTCCCGGCGACGATCCCCGCCCGCTCGATGGCATCAATCGCACCAATAGCCATGTCATCATTGTTGCAGAGCACAAGCTCGATTTTATTCCCATAATCCGAAAGCCACTGTTCCATGAGGGCGGAGGCCTGGTTTCTCTCCCAGTTTGCGATCCCGCCTGTGATCTTCTCGATCGGAACACCGCCGTCCTTCAGAGTCTCGATGGACCACTCCGTGCGGATCAGGGAATCCTGGTGGTTCGTCTCCCCCTCAAGGAGGACATAAGAAACAACCCCGTCCCCGTTCCGGTCAAGGGTTGACGGATTCTTCTGGTAGGCGTCCACGAGGATCTGCCCCTCCAGCACCGCGGACTCCTTTGCGTCCGCTCCCACATAGTACAGTTTCTCCCAGCGGTTCATGTCCTCCGCGACCGGCTCCCGGTTGAAAAAGACAATGGGAATATCCGACTCCATGGCCTGATCGATCACGCCGGACGCGGCGGAACGGTCCACCATATTGACGCAGAGCACGTCGCAGCCAAGATCGATCATACGCTCCGCCTGGCTGTTCTGCGTGAGCTGATTTCTCTTCGCGTCCCGGACATCCAGCGTCACGCGGACCCCGGTCTCTTTTTCATATTCCTTCGCCGCCTGCTCCATGGAATTCCGGAGAGTGCCGATGAACGTGTCATCCCCGCGGTATAACAGGACACCGATCCGCAGGGACGTCTTTTTTTCCTCATGCCCTCCGGTCTTTTTCGCGTACAGCCAGGCGCTTCCCCCGAGAAGCGCCGTCGCCGCAATGGCAAGGATCAGAACATTTCCCTTTTTCATACCTGCCTCCCCCTATTCCATCGGATATAGCATCTTTTCGAAGATCCCACTCCTTAAGATCTCCCCGTCGATATACTCCGGTGTCAATGTGATCCGTTTTTCCTTCCACTCTCCCCCAGCTGCCTGAACCGCCTTTTCAACACTTAAATAACCCTCGTCGAACCGGTTCCATGCCATCAGACCCTTGACGATCCCCCGGTCGAGCTGGTTTAAGAGCGCCGTCGTACTCCCGATCCCGTAAAGAGCCGTCACATGTTCCCGGTACACACTGCTGCCCTCCAGGATATCCGCAAGTTCGGATAAGGCACCAACATCCATGCCGACCGCCATAAAATCACCGCTCTCCGGATATACCGTTTCCTCGATAGCCTTGCGGTATGTGTCCTCTGACTTTTTCTCGATCAGACGTACGGTAAAACCGGCGGGGTCCAGCACAGAGCGGATCCCGTCATACGCGTCAAGGTTCCCCGTGTACTCCATTCCCTCGGAGAACAGGCATACCGGCACAGCCGGATCCTCGCTCTCCGCAATCTTCTCCCCAAGCGTCCGTCCCATCTCGTAGCGGTCCACAGAGATGGAGCACGCCACCGAGCTGTTGATCGCCGTGGGACCAAGAAAGATCACCGGGCAGCCTGGCGAGATCTCATCGAGCTTCATGACCGCGAGATCCTCGCGGACCGGTGCAAGGATGATCGCATTCGCTCCGTCCTTTATTTCACGGACGATCAGTTCTTCCTGCTGTTCCTCATCGTTTTCCGCGTACAGCGTGATGAAATTGACATCCGCCTGATACTTCTTCTCCGCCATATCCATGCCCGCGCGGAAGCTCCCATAATAGTTGTCATTCACGTTGTCTATGATGACGGAGATCCGGCAGATCTCCCTCTTTTTTTCCTTGATGATCAGATCCGTGGACGACAGCAGATAGAGCATCACAAGGAGAAGGACGCCGGCACACCAGCTGATTTTTTCTCTATTTGACATGGATCTTTTCCCCCTCTGCAGTCTCAGCGTAAGACACCGCCCGCATGTGGATCGTCACGACCGTCCCCTCATCGAGCTCGGATTCGATGGACAGACCGTATTCCTGTCCAAAATACAGCCGGATCCGCTCATTGACGTTCCGCACCCCAATCCCGGAGCCACTTCCGGACTTCACATGCGGCTTATCCATGAACATGCCTTCCACCTGTTCCTTCGTCATCCCGAGTCCGTTGTCGGAGACCTTCATATAAAGATCCTCCCCGTCCCGGTACACCCGGATCCGGATCTCCCCATCGCCGTCCATAAACTCCATTCCGTGATAGACCGCATTCTCCACGAGCGGCTGAAGGATCAGCTTCACGCTCGCGAGTTCCATGACATCCTCATCCGCCTCAATCTCATAAGTAAAACGATTCTTAAACCGCATGTGCTGGATCATCAGATAGTTTCTCACATGTTCCAGCTCATCCCGGACGGGAATAATGCTCTTCCCACGGCTTAAGCTGATCCGGAAAAATCTGGCGAGCGCCGTCACGACCTTCACCGCGTCCGCCTGTTTCTCATTCTCGATCATCCAGACGATGATATCGAGGGTGTTGTAAAGGAAATGCGGGTTGATCTGCGACTGTAAAACATCAAATTCATTTTTCCGTTTGGATTCATGCTCCGCCACGATGTCATCCATCAGATGCCGGATCTGGGTCGTCATGTTCCGGATGGAGGTGCCGAGGTGACGGATCTCATAGGAACCGCCCACATAGACTTCCGTTTCCAGATTGCCCGCCTCAATCCCGTTCACAGAACGCTCCAGTTTTTCGATCGGCGTCGTAATCCTCGTAGAAATGTAAGCATTGATGACCGCGAGGATGAATACGACAAAGGCAACAATAAACACGATCAGGATCCTTGTCTTCAACGCGTTTAAGGATGCGCCGCCGAGTGCCGCCGCCCCGACGATCTTCCAGCCGGTATAGCCGACCGTCTTGACCGTCACGGCACGCCCCTTTCCTTTATATTCCTCCCGATGGATCCCGTCCCTGTATTCCGCTGCCGCCTCAAGGTTCTCATCCTCGAGCCCTGAGTAGATCAGCTGGGACTGCGGATGGTAGATCAGCTCCCCGTCCGCGCCGAGAAGATAGACATAGCCGCCGTTTCCCAGGGTAATCCCGTCAAACAGCTGTTCCAGGCTGTCATAGCGGATGTCGATGAGGAGAACGCCCTGCTCCGTGGACGAGCCCTCCGTGATCTCCACCGCGCGCGCCGCCGAGATCACCCAACGGTACTGGTTCTCCCCCGCGTCGAACACCCGCTGGACATGCGGGACTGAGAAGTGAAGATTCTCCGTCTTTTTCAGCGCCGCCTCAAACCACGGTTCCGCTGCCGGATCTGCCCCCGTCCTGAGTCTCGTGGCGGGAACGGCCTCCAAAAGCTCTCCGTCTCTGGAAAACAGGGCGATATTCTCGACATTATCCTTGTTGTTGTCGTAGAGAAGCGTCATCTCTTTGTTGACACTCTCATTCCTCAGATCCGTGTTTTTTACGATCCCGTAGTATGTGGTGTCCGAAAGCTTCATGATTCCGCGGAGCCACACATCCACAGACCGGTTCAGCTGGTCGATCAGGATCTGGTTCTCCTCCTGCATCGTATCCGACATCTG
>OODT01001213.1_pt1 | contig 15233 bp, 10 predicted proteins | sample 1671841 | NCBI WGS metagenome assembly OODT01 (sample SAMN06348198, study PRJEB24527) | human gut metagenome | biome: human gut; feature: ankylosing spondylitis patient; material: feces | host: Homo sapiens | place: China | collected 2015-10 | reverse complement strand
CTGATGCTTAGTATTGCTTCATTGCTATCTACTTTTGACCCTAACATCATTCTATCCGTATTATTATAAAGCTACTTGCCGTATAAATCAATAACCTACAATCTGAATAAAATGTGAAATAATCTTTATAAAATATAAACCGCATACATTTTTGTGTATTTTATACAAAAAAAATCATAAATACTGTCATAAATACTAATTGAACAAAATATACTTTATGAGTTATAATAGAAGATATTTGTTATTGACAAATAAGAAAAACGATAATAAAAACATTTATTTATGAAAAGCAAAATCTACGACTAGCGTACTGTATCATTGATACACTGCACTAGAGTCGATAACAATCTGATAACATTTTTGGACATACTAAAAGTAATAAAATACAAGGAGGATATTTTAATGGCAGTCAAATATGTATTTGTAACTGGTGGCGTTGTTTCCGGTCTTGGAAAAGGTATTACAGCAGCATCTTTAGGAAGATTGCTCAAAATGCGCGGATACAGTGTAACAATGCAGAAGTTCGATCCATATATCAATATTGACCCGGGTACTATGAATCCGGTACAGCATGGTGAGGTTTTCGTAACAGATGATGGTGCTGAGACAGATCTTGACCTCGGACATTATGAGCGTTTCATCGATGAAAGTCTTACAAAACAGTCAAATGTGACAACCGGTAAGGTTTACTGGTCAGTTCTTAACAAAGAACGCCGTGGTGATTATGGCGGAGGTACGGTCCAGGTAATCCCTCATATCACAAATGAGATAAAGAGCCGTTTTTACCGCAATGACGGCTGCAAGGATACACAGATAGCCATCATCGAAGTGGGCGGTACGGTAGGTGATATTGAAAGCCAGCCTTTCCTTGAGTCTATCCGTCAGTTCCAGCATGATATTGGACACGACAATGCTATCCTTATCCATGTGACACTTATTCCTTATCTTAAAGCCTCAGGCGAGATGAAAACAAAGCCTACTCAGGCGAGCGTAAAAGAACTTCAGGGAATGGGCATCCAGCCTGATGTTATCGTATGCCGTACAGAACTCCCTCTTGAAGAAGGGCTTAAGGATAAGATTGCACTTTTCTGTAATGTTCCTACAAAGAGTGTTTTGCAGAATCTTGATGTGGAGACACTTTACGAAGCTCCTCTCGCAATGGAAAAAGAACACCTCGCAGATGTAGTATGTGAAAAACTCTGTCTTGACTGCCCAGAACCTGACATAACTGAGTGGCAGAATATGGTTGACACACTTAAAAACCTTGATAAAGATGTCACTGTCGCACTTGTCGGCAAATATACATCACTTCATGATGCTTATATCAGTGTTGTTGAATCCTTAAAACACGGCGGACTTGCACATAAGAGCAATGTCAACATCAAATGGATTCCTTCCGAAGAATTAAATGAAGACAATGCTTCAGAGCTTCTCGGCGATGTCAGCGGAATATTAGTTCCGGGCGGATTTGGTGACAGAGGAATAGACGGTAAGATAACTGCCATCAAATATGCGAGAGAAAACAACATTCCATTCCTCGGTCTTTGCCTCGGAATGCAGCTTGCGATAGTTGAGTTTGCAAGACATGTTGTAGGTTTCCATGATGCACATAGTATCGAGCTTGATCCTCAGACCACACACCCTGTTATCCATCTTATGCCTGAGCAGGATGGTATCGAGGACATTGGCGGTACATTAAGACTCGGCTCTTATCCATGTGTACTTGATAAAACTTCAAAAGCCTATGAGCTTTACGGTGAGGAAACTATCCATGAGAGACACAGACACCGCTACGAAGTAAACAATTACTACCGTGAAGATTTAGAAAAAGCAGGGCTTCTCCTCTCAGGACTTTCTCCTGACGGAAGAATTGTTGAGATGTGTGAGATACCTACTCATCCGTGGTTTATCGCAACACAGGCTCACCCTGAATTCAAATCAAGACCGAACAGACCACATCCTTTATTCAAGGGATTTGTTGGTGCTGCACTTAAATATCAGGACGAAAACAAATAAAATGATGCAAAGGTCAAAGGCAGATAGCAATGCTGCAGTCCATGGCATCAGTTGGGGCAAAATGCCTTTTGACCACAACATTATAAGATATATGCATACAAATGAAGTGCCTGCCCCTGTTTTTCAGTGGCAGGCATTTTCCTATACATTAAAACAAATTTTGTGTCTGTGCACACCCGACACAAATATGATATTAAAAAGTGTGCAGAAATGGGGATAAATATGAAAACAACAAACACTAACAAACACAACTCAGGCCGCCAGCCGTTTTTTATGGCTCTCGCCCTCTTTCTCTGTTGTGCAATTATCGTATGTATAACCGGACAGCAAAATGACGGCTATGCATCATCACAGAATAACACACAGGTAAATTCCGTGAAAGCGGCTGCCACTGCTGCTTCGGGAAGTGCTGTCTCCAGCGGAAGTGCTGTCTCATCTAAAGAGCTTCGCGGTGTGTGGGTGTCATTTTTAAGCTATAGCAACAAAGGGTACACAAAGAAAAGTTTCACCAACTACATAACAAAAGTTTTCAAAAAGTGTAAATCAAACGGATATAACACGGTATTTGTCCACGCACGAATGTTTTCAGATGCAATGTATCCATCTAAATATTTCCCGTGGTCAGTATATGCATCAGGAACTGCCGGAAAAAATCCGGGATTTGATCCGTTAAAGATAATGGTCGATAAAGCTCATGGAATGGGACTTTCAGTCCATGCATGGCTCAATCCTTACAGAATTTCTTCATCGACAACAAACATAAATACACTTCCAAAAAGCTCATATGCATATAAATGGGCGAAATCTTCTTCAAAGGCAAAGAGAAGGAATGTATTAAAATACAATGGTGGACTCTATTACAATCCCGCAAAACCTGATGTGCGAAATCTCATCAACAACGGAGTAAAAGAGATAGTTAAAAATTATAATGTAGACGGAATACATTTTGATGATTACTTCTACCCAAATCTTGGAACTGCATACAAGAAAAACTTTGACCGACCTGAATATAATTATTATGTCAAAGCCAGAAAAAAGAGTGGCAAAAAATATTACGGCATCGTAAATTGGAGAAGACAAAATGTTGACCTGCTTATCAAAAAAGTTTACAAAACAGTAAAAACAACAAGAAAAAAAGCTGTCTTTGGTGTAAGTCCTGCCGGAAATCTTGACAATCTCTATCTAAACAACAGTTATTACTGTGATGTTAAAAAATGGATGTCATCAACCGGCTATATCGACTATATCTGCCCTCAGATATACTGGACATTCACACATACTGTATGCCCTTACAAAGCAACTTGCAAACGATGGGCAAATCTGAAAAGAAATAAAAATGTAAAACTCTATATAGGTCTTGCAGGATACAGAGCCGGTCTTTCAAAGGCACAGGCAAAAGCCGTGTACGACATAGGCTGGTCAAAAAGCAACACCATCTTAAAGCGTGAAGTTTTATATGGAAGAAGCACTAAGAAAGTCAGCGGTTATGTTCTGTTCTCATATGCTGACCTCAACAGAAAAGCAGCGGCAAAAGAGATTGCTAATCTTAAGAAGGTTTTTAAGTGATTTATTTGGCTAACGGACGGAGAAGCCGTATATATAATTCCTCGATGGCACGCGTACGCTTACTAAGCACGCAGCGGATACATAACGTACCTAAATACGGTGCGTAAGTACCGGCATGCTTGTAAATGCCATTACAGAATTATATATACGGCTTCTCCTGTTTGTTATCATAATTTCAAAAAATATACTATAATCCAAAATCAATCCACAAGACATTCCCTATTGGTTCCGTAGAAAATGTCGTCCCTGCCTGCCATCATTTTACAGAATTTTTCTATTCTGTCCCAGTTATTGTTTACATCAAATTCATAGCTGTGTCCCCACACATAAAACAGCATCGGCTCATCCTCTTTTGGTTCTGCTTTTATGAATTTTTCGGCAAGTTCAAACAGCATTTCATCATCGTGGTGACAGGTTGCTTTTAATTTTATAGGTTCTTTTGGTATTTCAAACGAATGTGATGACTCTACTGTTCTTCCATATTTTATTCCGATTGATTTGAGATACTTGGCTACCGTATCATTCACACAGCCATACGCATATGCCATTCCTACCGGATATGTACCGTATATTCTCTCAATATTTTTCATATCCGTTATAAATTCTTTGTCAAGTTCCTCTTTTGTCATATCTGTTGGTGCTGCATGAGTAAGACCATGTGTTGCTATCTCATGTCCTTTATAAAGCTCAGCAAGTCCATCCTGTTTCATCCTGTTTATGTGCACACCCTCTATTTCAAAATTACTTTCAGGAGACTGTATTCCTGTGTTTAGATTAAATGTTGCTTTCATACCATATCTGTTAAATATCTCAACAAGCTTTCTGTCCTGCTCTATTCCATCATCATAACTGAATGTAAGTGCTTTCCTGTATTTCATTATATCTTTCTTCCTTTCTGTTACATCATTATATAATTATAATATTGGACAAAAAATATTTTGTCCCAAAGCTATTCTCATATACATTGAAATTTTCGTGCTTGAATTTTCACATACACACAACAAACAATTCTCTCTAAATATATTTGTATGTGTAATTTTTCTGTCGTAGTCTGTTTTATTTAATAATGTTTTTAATCACCTCAATATCATTTCCTGTGATTTCAGCTATCTGTTCTATCGTAAGATTAGCTTTATACATATTTTTAATAACTTCCTTTTCTTTTTTATCCTGTTGCATCTGTTTCTTCTGAAAATCAATTATCTTATCATTTAGTTCTACATTCTTTCCCTTAAGTTCCGTATTCTCTCCTTCTAGCTGAGTATTTTTTCCTTCTAGCTGAATATTTTTCCCCTTCAGTTCTATATTCTCACCTCTTAACTCCTTATTCTCATCCTTAAGTTCATCTACCATATACTTTACGGTATTTTCATCTAATATTCTTAATGCTTCTGAATACATATCAAACACCTCCTCAGGTTTTACAAGATATTCTGCCATCTCAATATATATTATTTACCCTTTGCATCATTTATTTTCTGAAAAGACAAACCAGCCACACGCTATTGCGTGTGGCTGGTATATAATCTGTATTATCAAGATAAGTTTATCAACTTTTTAAAGTTTTCCCTCACTATCGCTCGGTCAATTATTTAACTTTAACAGTTACCTTTACTTTCTTGCTTCCTACTTTGATTGTTACAGGTACTTTGCTAACTTTCTTCTTCTTAGCTTTAAGTGAAACAACTACTTTACCCTTAGAAGCTTTTGCTGACTTATATGTCAAATATTTCTTCTTAGACTTAGGAATTGTAACCTTAACTGTATCTGTTGTAGCTTTCTTCTTGTTCTGAGCTGTAACCTTAACTGTAACCTTAGCTGTCTTATTCTTCTTAACTGTTACTTTCTTCTTAGCAGCCTTAGCCTTAGTTGTCTTGTTCTGAACATAAATCTTAACCTTAGCTGTCTTCTTTCCAGCCTTAAGTGTTACTGTACCATAGTATCCCTTATATTTCTTAGCTTTCTTAGGTACTGTAATCTTAATCTTCTTGCTTGATGTAACCTTAACTGTAGCGTACTTCTTGTTTGCTTTCTTAGATACTTTAGCTTTGATTGTCTTACCCTTTGTATCCTTAGCTGTGTACTTAATAGTCTTAGACTTTCCTGCTGCGATAACAACCTTCTTAGCTACTGTAAATTTAGCTTTGCTCTTTGCAGGCTTCTTTGTAGGAGCTGTTGTTGGAGCTGTTGTTGGAGCTGTTGTTGGAACTGTTGTAGCTGGAGTTGTTGCTGTTGCTGCTGGAGCTGTTGCTGTTGCTGCTGGAGCTGTTGCTGTTGCTGCTGGTTTTGTTGATGGAGTTGTAGCTGCTGCTGTAACTTTAACAACGATTGTAGCAACTTTTGTCTTCTCTTCAACAACCTTCTCAACTGTCTTTTCTTCAACTGCTTTTGCAGCTTTCTTTGAAGATTTTAATGACTGTGTTGCTTTTGTTGCCTCTGTTGTTGCTGTTGCTTCTGGCTCTTTTGTTGCCTCTGCTGTTGCTGTTGCTTCTGGCTCTTTTGTTGTCTCTGCTGTTGCTGTTGCTTCTGGAGCTTTTGTTGCTTCTGGAGCTTTTGTTGCTTCTGGAGCTTTTGTTTCTACAGCTTCTTTTGTTGCTACTACAACTTTGCTTGCATAAACATCAACTATGTACTCTGCTGTTGCCGCATTTGTTGCTGCCTTTGCTATTGCAACAACACCGTTTGTTGCTGCACCAGTAAGTTCAACGCCTGCGAAAGTTGAAGGTTTTACAAATGTAATCTCTGCACTTGTTGCAACTTTTACATTTGTTTCAACTTTGATACTGTTTGTAGTACCTGCTGTTACTGCTAAAACCTGTTCTTTAGCAGATGCCTTTCCATTGCTTACATAAACACCTGAAACTACAAGTGCAGCTGTAAGAAACATAGAAAGGGCTTTTTTCATTCCTGTGGATAACTTCATTTCTGTTTCCCCCTTAATATTGGTTTAATTTTAGTTACATCAAGGATTTTAGCATGGTTTATAAATTCACGCAATCGTAAATTATCCTAAAAACTTTGTATATTTTTCATTATTATAGGCAATTTTCAACAATAGTCATATGTTATATGTGATTTTTTCACAATTTACATTGATTTATATGCATTTTTTTATGTAATATGCACTAAAAATTATGGTATTGTTGTGTCATGACACATTTTTTACAAATATTACATTTTTCTTAAGGTGATAATTAATTAGTAACAGTTCAGATATAAAAAGATAATTGGCATACAATGAGCTTGTTCATTGTATGCCAAATTCTCTTTTTATGCTAGTGTCCTGAACTGTTACTAATAACAATTAAAACTCAAATTTATTTGCAAAGTAATTCTCAAGGTCTTCTATCTTGATACGCTCCTGCTCCATTGAATCTCTGTCACGAACTGTCACTGCTCCGTCCTCTACTGAATCAAAGTCATATGTGATGCAATATGGAGTTCCTATCTCGTCCTGACGGCGGTATCTCTTTCCAATATTTCCTCTGTCATCAAATTCACAATTGTATGTTTTGCTAAGCTTTGTATAGATTTCTTCTGCCTGCTCTGAAAGTTTCTTTGAAAGTGGAAGGACTGCAACCTTTACAGGTGCGATTGCCGGATGGAAATGCATTACGGTACGGGTATCTCCTCCCTCAAGTTCTTCCTCATCATATGCACTGCAGAGGAATGCAAGTGTCACACGGTCTGCTCCGAGTGATGGCTCGATTACATATGGGATATATTTCTCATTTGTCGAATCATCAAAGTAGCTCATGTCCTCACCTGATACATTCTGGTGCTGTGTAAGGTCATAGTCTGTACGGTCAGCTATTCCCCAAAGCTCGCCCCATCCGAATGGGAAAAGAAATTCTATATCAGATGTTGCTTTGCTGTAGAAAGAAAGCTCTTCTTTCTCATGGTCACGCACACGCATCTCATCTTCTTTGATGCCAAGTGTTTTAAGCCAGTTGATACAATAATCTTTCCAGTATGCAAACCACTCAAGGTCTGTGTCAGGCTTGCAGAAAAATTCAAGTTCCATCTGCTCAAACTCTCTTGTACGGAATGTAAAATTACCTGGTGTTATCTCATTTCTGAATGACTTACCTATCTGTCCGATACCAAATGGCACTTTCTTGCGTGATGTACGCTGAACATTTTTAAAGTTTACAAAAATACCCTGTGCCGTCTCAGGACGGAGATAAACCGTATTTTTAGCATCTTCGGTAACGCCCTGGAATGTCTTGAACATAAGATTGAACTGGCGAATTTCAGTAAAGTTGTGTTTTCCGCATGAAGGGCAGGCAATCTCATGTTCCTCAATGTATTTCTGCATCTCTTCATTTGACCAGCCGTCAACACTTCCCTCTATCTCAATGCCGTTTTCCTGCATATAGTCTTCGATAATCTTATCTGCTCTAAATCTCTCATGACAATCTTTACAATCCATAAGCGGATCTGAGAAACTTCCAAGATGACCTGATGCTACCCATGTCTGAGGGTTCATAAGGATTGCACAGTCGATTCCTACATTGTACTTGCTCTCACGGATGAATTTCTTCCACCATGCCTGTTTAACATTATTTTTAAGCTCAACACCAAGGTTTCCATAATCCCATGTATTTGCAAGTCCGCCATATATCTCTGACCCCGGATAAATAAAACCTCTTGCTTTTGCAAGTGCAACCATCTTGTCCATTGTCTTTTCCATGTCGTTTTCCTCCAATTTCTGTTAGTTCGTTTTAAATTGTTTATTACGCACACAATAAGTAAACCATAACTATTATTGTGCATATGTGTACCCATTGTATAAAACCAACAGGTTTCCTGCTTCATTCTCCTTGCAACCGGCTAACTCCGCAGGTATTCAAACACTTATACAAAAATATACCATTGAACCTCATTTATTGCAATGTTTTCAGACAATAAAGTCCAAAGTCTTAAATTTATGCGGCAGATACCTTGCAAGATAACTTTTCATAAACCGCTTTAATTCATTGAGCACACTGTCAGTGACTGTAAAAGCATAAAGCTTTTCAGGGGTACTTGTAAGTATATACTGTAATGTGTATTTCGCATCTGCACTAAGCACTATCGGATATTCTTTTGAAAGCTTTTTGTCTTTTGCCGCACATTCCCGACAGATAAGACCGCCCTCTGAAAGATATACACTATGTACTTCCTCTTTTCCGCAGCGCAGACACCTGAAAAGTTCCAGCCCCTCACCTTCCGTCAGCATAAGACGCATCTCAAATATAACTCTTATAAGTTCAAACGATATTCTTCTGTTTTGAAGTGCACGCATAGTAATATACATCAGCAGAAGTTCCTCCGCCGCCTCAATACCCTCCCTTGAAAGATACTGTACCATTTCAGAAAAATATGATGCATAACACAATGCATCATAATCCGTCGTAATCTCTTCAAAATAAGTTTCTATATCTCCACTCACAAGATTGTAAGCATTTCTTCCCTCATAAAAGGTAAATTTTCCAAATGTAAAAGGAACCGTACACGCCGAAAGGGTGCTGTTTAATCTCCTGGCACCCCTTGCAAACGCTGATATACGACCTCTTTCTTTTGTGAGAACCTCCACCCTCTTATCAAATTCTTTCATCGGTGATGCCGTCAGTATCATCCCGGTAAATGTAACTGTCTCTGCCATCTTTTCTTTCCTTATCAGCAATTTCACTGTCATCAAAGCTGTTTCTTATCTCAGTCCTGTACTTAAGATAATCCTCTACGCTTCCAGTACTGACAAATCTCGTCCATAAATCCTCATCATGTTCCATCATCTCCACACTCATATAAAGAAACCTCCTTTGTATTTCTATATCTGCTACTAAATATGATTTGTATGATGAAACAATTATATTCCTGCATTTATTTCCATATATGGTAATACACATTTAGATTTGAACAAACCTATTGCAAAAAACTATGTATATGTTTTTTCGGCATGCTATTTACTGCTCCAGCTCCTTACTGTCATAACCAAAGTTCTTCATAAGAAAATCGCTGTCTCTCCAGTCTTTCTTGACCTTGACCCACAGCTTAAGATTAACCTTACAGTCCAGCAGATTTTCAATATCTCTCCTCGCATCTGAGCCTATCTTTTTGAGCATACTTCCCTGCTTTCCTATTATAATACCCTTGTGGGAGTTTCTCTCACAGACTATCGTGGCATCTATATCTATGATATTGCTTCCTCTGCGTTCTCTCATCCTGTCAATGCCGACAGCTATTCCATGCGGTACTTCCTCGCTTAGATTTCTAAGAGCTTTCTCCCTTATCATCTCGGCAACTATCTGTCTCTCCGGCTGGTCCGTAATAGTATCTTCATCGTAATAGCAAGGTCCCTCCTCAAGATGACTGAATATAGTTTTCATAAGATCTTCCGTATTTTCACCTTTAAGTGCCGATACCGGAACAATGTCATCAAAATCAAGCAAATCTTTGTAAGTTGAGATAAAAGTGAGTATTTCTGCTTTTGAAACCGTGTCTATCTTGTTGATAACAAGAACCACGGGTGTGTCAACATTTTTAAGCTGCTCGGCGATATGTCTCTCACCTGCACCTATAAAGGTCGTTGGCTCAACAAGCCATAATATAACATCAACTTCCTTTAATGTACGCTCGGCAACGGATACCATGTACTCGCCAAGTTTATTTTTAGCCTTGTGAATACCGGGAGTGTCAAGAAAGATTATCTGTCCTTCCTCACCGGTATAAACAGTCTGGATACGGTTTCTCGTCGTCTGCGGCTTATTTGATGTTATGGCTATCTTCTGACCGATAAGTCTGTTCATAAGGGTTGATTTGCCGACATTTGGTCTGCCTATAAGGGTCACAAAACCCGATTTGAATTTCTTCATGTAAATCCTCCGTATATATACTATAATTATTGCGAAACTGATTATATTATATGTTACTTGCACATCTCTAACAAATAATAACGCAGGCACGCTCTCGCTGTCTGTCACTCGTAGCAGTACATAAGTCAGTGAAAAAGCAATAATATATAAATAATAGTCAGGCGGATATTAGCAATCCGCCTTTCTACTTGCCTGATATTCCTATGATAGTGGTTTGATTACTTCAAACATTGAAGCTTCATCTTTTATATGCTGCTCGTTTCCGATTACACAGATGTTTTCTGCATCTGCTACTTTTCTCACTGCGTCCGCTGTTTTTCTTATATCTTCTTTTGTGCAGGCGAGTATCTGGTCTCTCTCTTTTTGCAATACTTCAAGCGGTGTTTTTGTGAGATAAATGTTCATTGAACGTTTTCCATCCATTGCCGGTGTGAGCGGTGTGTCTAATCCGCTTATCGTTCCTATGATAGTTTTTGTGACTTCTCTCTCGTCTGCTTCATAATTTGCAAGGTAATCTGCTGCTTTTTTATATACTTCATAAGTTGCTGAGAGATTAGGGTCTCTATAGGATACAAAACTTCCTGAGCCGTCTCTTGTAAATTTGCACATTACTCCGTATGCTCCGCCTTTGACTCTCACTTCATTCCAGAGATAACCATAACTTAAAAGATGTCTTGTCACTGTCATCGCACCATCATTTACATCCGGCACATCTTTGTATGAACCTGACACTGCCGCATACTGTATTTCAGCAGGTGTTGAAAATGCTGTTTTTCTGTATTTCACATCAGGTCTGTATTTTTCAAGAGTGGAAACATCTGCCTTATTTTTCTTTTCAAAGTCGTCAAGTTTTCCGATAAAACTGCTCATTGCTTCTTCAAACTTAGCATAATCTTCATCATCACAGGTACATGATATAAGCATATTTTCTTTTTTAAACATTGCTTTTACAAGTTCTTCACAGCCTTTGATGAGTTTTTCTTTCTCCCCGTCAAAGTTTTCGTCAAGTTTTACAAGATAATCATAGTATCCTATTCCCATTGAATAGTCATTGTACCATCCGTCAACCGTAATTCCTGCCATGCTGTAACTTACCGCAGCCTGATGTCCGGCTGACATAAGACGCACTTTAAGTCTTGAGCGTGTCTCCGCCACGACTTCTCTCAAATGCTTCTCATCAGTGAACACTGTCTTAAACATCATTTCTGCCATAAGCCTTACAGTATCTTTTATCCTGCCTGCCAATGTCTTTGTCTTTACATCAAATTTAAGCTCTACATCCTCTGAATTATATAATGAATAGATATTTAAGTCAGAGCCGATACCACCCGAATAGAAATTAGTCTCCGTGTCAAACTCCCTGAATGTATGCTCTGTCGTATCCATATATCCAAGAAGTGTTGCAAGAAAACTTATCTGCGGTACATACTCCGAAAGACTGTTCACATCAAAGAGCATATCAAGATATATGATTCCATTTGTGTGTATGTCATGGTGAATAGTCTTTACTCCACATATCTGCTTTTCTTCATTGTGCAGCGGTCTTACTTTCTTTCTTATATCCTCCCTTTTAAGAAGCGGAATTTTCTCAAGCACTTCCTTAGGTGACTGCTCCTCCTGGTATGCTTTCAGAGCCTTTGTCTGTGCAACAAGCTCATCTAACTCCTCATCTGAGAGTGAAGCCTTGTAATCTTCAAGCTTTTTCGCAATTGCTTTCTCGTTTTCTAGTGCAAGTCCCGGCTTTGGATTCATCTCTACAAGAACTGCATGAGGATTGCCTAATATATATTCCTCGATAAGTTTCTCATAATAATCTGTTCCAAGTTTTTCTCTGAGATTTTTATATATATCTTCATATATAAGTCCGTCATATGGAAGCGTATCATCATAAAGCCATGTCTTAAATGTCTTTAATACATAGAGAAGTCCCTTTGGAAATCCCCCAAAGTCAGCCTCTCTCTCCCTAAATTCCGTACTGTTTATCGCAGCTTCAAGATCTTTTCTATCAATTCCCTCTTTGACGATTTCTTTAAGTGTTGACACTATTACCTCATAAAATTTGTCCCTGAGTCCCGGCTTTGCATTTTTTGTAGTAATACTAAACATACTCTGTCTTAAAATATCGCAGAAATCAGCATCTATATCTGTTCCGATACCTGCATCTAGAATTGCCTGTTTAAGCGGAGCACCCGGCATTTCAAGAAGTACATATGAGATAAGTTCAAATGCCCTGCACTTTTCCTGGTCGAGTGTCACATCCATTGCCGTACAGAATGAATAATATGTCTTTTCTGAGCAGTCTGCATCTGTTGCGACCGCATATTCTGTTGAAAGAACTTTCATCTCATCAAAAGGTTTCTGTGGCTCAATATGTGAATCAATCTCTATTGCCGGAAAATTCTTAAGATAATTTTCATCCATCCAGCTTAATCTTTCCTCTATATCAACATCTCCATAAATACAAATATAACTGTTTACCGGATGATAATATTTTCTATGGAATTCAAGATAATCCTCATAAGTAAGGTCAGGAATGTTTTTAGGGTCTCCGCCAGACTCATGTGCATAAGTATTATCAGGGAAAAGGCTGTTCATCGTAAATCTCTCTAAAACACTCTCCTCTGAAGAATAAGCACCTTTCATTTCATTGTAAACAACACCGTTGTAGGTAAGCGGTGCATCCTTGCTCTCAAGCTCATAGTGCCAGCCCTCCTGCTTAAAGATTTCCTCATGCTTATATATATTTGGATAAAAAACGGCATCCATGTAAACACTCATAAGGTTTGCAAAATCTTTATCATTGTAGCTTGCAACCGGATACATAGTCTTGTCAGGATATGTCGTCGCATTAAGATATGTGTTTAATGAACCTTTTACAAGTTCCACAAACGGATCTTTTGCAGGATATTTTTCCGAACCACATAACACCGTATGCTCTATGATATGCGGCACTCCGGTCGCATCCTTAGGTGGTGTGCGGAATGCAATATCAAATACTTTATTATCATCTTCATTGCTGAATATAAGAACTCTCGCACCACTCAATTTATGCTTAAGTGTAAGCATAAAGCTGTCAACTTCTTTTACATACTCTCCATTTACCAACTCATAAGTTTCAGGTATTTTTACTTCATTTAAACTCTTAATACTCTTAGCCATCTAAAGCCTCCTAAATTTATTTTTAATCATGCTTCTGCACCATTGTTACGGGCATCTAAAAATCTGATAAAGTTTTCTTCATTTAATGGTTTTGAATAATAATATCCCTGAAGAAAATCTCCACCCATTCTTCTAAGTATCTCAATGTGCTCCTCCGTTTCTATACCTTCTGCAATTATCTTTTTTCCCTCTCCTCTTATCATTGGCATAAGTTCATTCAAAAATTCATTATCACCACTTGCGTATGACCACAAAAGACTCTTATCAATTTTAACAAAATCAATAGGCATAAGCATTATGCTCGCAATATTTGAATAACCGGTTCCAAAATCATCAAGTGCTATCTTGGCTCCGTTTTCCTTTAACTTAGTAAGAGTTTCTCTTACCGCTTTTTCGTCGGTGAGCCTGCTCTCCGTTATTTCAAAATGAAATCTTTCAAATGGAATACCATATTTTGCGGCAATCTTTTTTAAATCCTGAACAAGATGCTTATCCTGACATTGAATAGGCGAAATATTGATGTTCATATCATTTATTCCCCTGTCAAATATATTGTTGTCAACAGCAAAACGACAGGTCTTTTCAAACATCTGCCTGCTTAACTGTATTATTGTATGATTTATCTCTGCCACATGAATAAAATACTCAGGGTTTATATAATTATGTTTTCCATCTTTTAATCTCGACAAAACTTCAAGAGATGTAATCCTGTTTTTTTCAAAAGAATATATCGGCTGAAAATTTAACTCAAGGGAATTGTCTAGAATAGCCTCCTCAATCCTGTGGGCAACTTCCTTAAATCTTCTCGCTTCCTCAAGAGCTTCCTTTCTAAGATGTATAAGTTCATTTGGCTTGTGGTGCCCTTTATGATCTGACCTCGCATAGTGGATACGCTGAATTATATCTTCGGCATCATCTGAATCATCCGGATATGTCACATAATAATAACTGTACTCATGTGATAACGCCTCTCTCTTGACATTCCACTGATGCGGCATTACCTTAACCACTTTCTCATACAGTTTCTTCGCCATCTCCGTGCTGTCAACAAATACCGCAAATGTTGCTGCACCTATATGATATATGTTTTTATACTCAGCCTTATAATATAATATTTCAGCAATCTGTCTCTGGACTTCCTGTAAGCTTTCCTCATCGTATATCCTGCATATTGCATGATAATTCTGAACTCTTATAAGAAAACATGACACACTTTCATTGTAATCAATTTTTTCCCTAAGCACTTCCATAAAGCCATTAAGATTAAATCTTCCTGTCCTTATGTCAAGATAATAATCAGGACTTTTCATTGAAAAATATAACAAAAATGTACACATATTTGCAACAATCATTGTAATTCCAACACTATTTTTACTAATGCTATCAGCAATCGCTGCCATTGTTATGATAATATCGGTTACAAGTATCATTCTGTATAATTTCTTATCTTTCTTTTTTCCTGACATTTCGGCAACAGCTATCGTCATAAACATTGTCATCATATACAGCACATTCATTATGTTTCTCGCCATTCCAGAACGAATTATCCCATCACTTCCTATATAAAAATACCACCCTGTCAGTGGACTTGTAACGATTAAAATAGCTGCTGCAAGGAAAATACCATAATTTATA
>OODT01001212.1_pt1 | contig 15242 bp, 17 predicted proteins | sample 1671841 | NCBI WGS metagenome assembly OODT01 (sample SAMN06348198, study PRJEB24527) | human gut metagenome | biome: human gut; feature: ankylosing spondylitis patient; material: feces | host: Homo sapiens | place: China | collected 2015-10 | reverse complement strand
ACGAAAAACGCTGTCATGGCTGCGGTAGGTGATAACATCCGCACCCTGCACAGCCGACTTATAGAGCGTGGCGCAGACTGCGCCCTTGAATGGAACAGCGGCGGTCATTTCAAAAACGCTGACCTGCGCACGGCGAAAGCATTTCGCTGGGCGATGGAGGAAAACCGATGAATATTTTGATTGATGCCGATGGTTGCCCTGTGGTGGATCTGACATTGCAGATCGCAAAGCAATTCAGCGTTCCAGTCATCATCCTGTGCGACGCCTGCGCCAGCCTTCTTCTGGCAAACGGCGTTCCCGTGAAGCGGATTCAGGAATGGCTGGGCTATGGCAATGCGTCAGCATGATGCCATGCGCCCCAAAGACAGGGTGGACGGGCGATGTTCCGGCAAAAAAGAATGGACAGACGAATAAAATTCATCTGTCCATTCTTTTTTGGCGGAGCATCAGGGAGTCGAACCCTGGCACCGGTCTCCCGGCCTATCGCATTTCGAGTCTTTGAAATTGTTGGATGAAGCTGGTCCCTCGCGGCTGTCATTGGCAGCTGAGGGCATTCTTGTAACCTCCAAAAAGGCACGTCACACCGCAATTTGCAGGCAAATTTCAGCCACTTTTTGCGAAATGACGTTAGAAAAAGCCTTTTTCACACGGGGCGTCAGCGACTGCATTTCAGGTGTAGTTGTGTTAGATGTCCGTTAGAATTATGCAGTGCTGCCGTTGCTGTGCCAGCTCACAGCAGGCTTCCCTGTCTGAACGCAGCGTTTCCCGAAAGCCGGGAAATGCTGCGTTTTCTCTTGCCCGCATTGGGCTGAAAGGGAAGCCGCCATGTCAACATTCCGCGTCAATAAAAACGTCAACTACACCGTTATGAGCAACCACCACCTGCAGGATAAGAGGCTGTCCCTGAAAGCCAAGGGACTGCTGTCCTATATGCTCTCCCTGCCGGACGACTGGGATTACAGCCTGAAAGGGCTGACAACCGGGTGCAGGGATGGCATCGACAGTGTGAGAAGTGCGGTTCACGAACTGGAAGATAGCGGGTATCTGTGTCGGAGCAAAGTCCGTGATGCCCGTGGTCGCATTATTGACTACAACTATGAAGTCTTTGAACTGCCACAGAAAGAACGGATTGAAAAACGCCCTGCTCCAGTGCCAAATTCACCATCATCGGAAAATCCAATGTCGGTTTTTCCAACGTTGGAGAATCCAACACAACAAAATACTAATAAACAAAATACTAATAAACAAAATACTAAAAGACAAAGTACTAATCTATCAGGGCCGACAGGCGAATCCGCAGATTTTGACCAGACGGAAGCACAGGTGCGGGAGGAGTTCCGGGAACGGCTGGAAATTGACACCCTTGCCCAGCGGTACGACCCCAACAAGCTGGAGGAACTGCTGGACAACATTGTGGAGATGTACTGCTGTCCTCGGCAGACCCAGTATGTCGGCAAGCAGCCGCAGACCACCAAAGCCATCCGGCTGCGGCTGGACAAGCTGACCAGCCAACACATTGAGTACATCTTCGATGTGATGTCCAACACCACCCAGCCAATCAAGAACATCATGGCCTATCTGCGCACCACCATCCTGAACGCCCCCACCACGATGGAGCACTACTATCAGGTGCAGGGCAACTGGCTGACCGCACAGAACCGGAAGAAGTGAGCGTCGTTTTCCACAAAGACCGCAAAACGCGTTGAAAATGCAAAGGAGAATTCCCATGAAGAACACGAACACCGTCCATAACGAGATCCACTATACACAGGTCGGGGATTATCAGCTGCCACTGCTCACCTTGTCGCAGACCGATGAAGCCGAACCGCTGGGCAAGTATAGTCGGATGCGGCTGGCCTACCTCAAAAACCAGCGCCCCGTGCTGTACAACCAAATGCTGCTGAACGGTACGCTCTGGCCGCATTTGCAGGATGTCCAGAGAGCCGCCTCAGAGCAGGTAGAACGCACGATTGCGGCCTTGGCAGACAAAGTTCCCTGCGCCGGACAAAGAGCGCGCACAGCTTCTCTGGGTGGCGCACATGAATAGGCTGAAAGCGCAGGCGGAGGAAGTGGTGGTGAGGGAGATCGTGTATCAATGATTTTTCTTGTCTATCCGCCCGAACATGGTATAATGAAGATAAAAAGCTGTATTTGAAGCTCTTTCATCCTGCCATTGAATACATTTGGGGGAAATTTATGAATCGCGAATATTACTTTTCCACCATCAAAGATTTTATATCCACCAATCCAACTTCGATCTTAGGGGAACTGATGGTTCACGATGAATTCAAAACTACGGACCAGCAGAAAAATGCATGGTTAAAGGAAATTTCAATTCTGCAAAATCAACTGACCGACTATCCAGAAGGGGAAATTTCTTTTGAGTATACGATTCCCCGCATCGGACATCGCATTGATACGATTTGTATTATAGATGGCATTATCTTTTTACTTGAATTTAAAGTCGGAAGTTCCAAATACACAAAGAATGCCGATGATCAAGTAACCGATTACGCGCTTGACCTTAAGTATTTCCACGAAGCCAGCAAAGACCGTTATCTTATTCCAATTGTCGTTGCCACGGAAGGGGCCGTTCAGCCCGTCAGCATCCAGTTGATGCACGATAAGATTTCCATGCCTTTGCATTGTAGTCAAGAAAGCATCGCCACTGCTGTCACCGCTACACTTTCCATCCTACATGATGCACCTCTCTCATTATCCACATGGCAGAATGCTCGGTATGCCCCAACGCCTACCATTATCGAGGCAGCGCAGGCTATGTACCGGAATCATTCTGTATATGATCTCTCGCGGAATGATGCTGGTGCTCAAAATTTAACAGCCACTACAATGGCTATTAATCGCATCATCGACCACTGTAAGCGCTTCCATGAAAAGGGGATTTGTTTTATTACCGGTGTTCCGGGCGCAGGAAAAACTCTTGCAGGATTGAACATTGCAAATGCACGACATCGGTTTGAAACCGACGAGCACGCAGTTTTCCTTTCCGGAAACGGCCCGCTGGTAGATGTTTTGCAAGCCGCATTGTCAAAAGACCGTGCCGAGCGCAATCACATTCCTCTTAAAACTGCAGAGCGCGAGGCAAAGACTTTTATTCAGATTATCCATAAATTTCGAGACGATGCCATGATAACTGCTTCTGCTCCCAAAGAAAAAGTAGCTATCTTTGACGAAGCCCAACGTGCGTGGGATGCACCCAGTCTATCCAATTTTATGAAACGGAAGAAAAACGTCACAGACTTCAACCAATCCGAGCCGGAATTTCTTATCCGTATTATGGACCGGCATAAGGATTGGGCCGTTATCGTCTGCCTCGTTGGCGGTGGTCAGGAAATTTATACCGGCGAAGCAGGAATTCAAGATTGGTTCCTAGCATTGAGAGAACATTTTCCGAATTGGAAAGTTTATATTTCGGACAAAATGACAGATTCTGAATATGTTGGAACTGCCTCTATTGGAAATTCCCTCCAAAATTCGGACTGTACCATTGTTCCAGAACTCCATTTAGGGGTATCACTTCGATCTTTTAGAAGTGATAAACTTTCCGCATTTATAAAAGCACTTCTTGACAATCATCCGCAGCAAGCCGCTGACTTATGTCAAGAACTCCAATCTTCCTATCCCATCGTATTAACACGAAATTTTGATACGGCAAAGCTATGGGTAAAATCCCATGCCCGCGGCACCGAACGATATGGTCTCTTGGCAAGTTCGGAGGGGAAACGACTCCGTGGCGCAGGCATTTGGGTTCCCACTCAAATCGACCATGTCAACTGGTTTTTAAAGGGAAAAGATCATGTTGATTCTTCCTACTACTTAGAGGTGGCCGCATCTGAATTTAAGGTGCAGGGTTTGGAAGTGGATTACGCCATTGTGGCATGGGATGCGGATTTTCGCTATATAAATGGCGATTTTGATTACTTTCGATTCCGTGGAACTCGCTGGAACCATACCAACATAGAACAACGCCAGCAATATCAGAAAAATGCTTATCGGGTTCTTTTGACAAGAGCGCGTCAGGGGTTGGTCATATACATTCCCGAAGGCTCCCAAGAAGATCAAAGTCGCATTCCTGCACTTTACGACGAAACCTACCGCTATTTGCTATCATGCGGTATTCCAGAAATTTAATAGGAGGGTTTCATGAAAACTGTCCGCGTTGTTGCCGCTGTCATCTGCGACTCCATCCATGTAAAACATAAAATTTATTCTACCGCCCGCGGCCATGGTGACTACAAAGGCCAGTGGGAATTTCCGGGCGGAAAAATCGAACCGGGTGAAACGCCACAGCAGGCGCTGAAAAGAGAGATTGAAGAAGAACTGGATACGGAAATTGCAGTGCATAACAAGATCGGCACCATCGAATACGATTATCCGGCATTTCATCTTTCCATGGACTGCTTCTGGTGTACAGTCGTCTCCGGTGAACTCGTTCTAAAAGAAGCCGAGGCTGCGCGCTGGCAGACAAAAGATGAGTTGGATTCCGTACAATGGCTCCCGGCCGACAGGACAATTTTGAAACAAATTCAAAAAGCCATGCAATAACAACAGTGCACATTTCCATGCCATGCAAGATTCGACAGCACAACAAAAGAGCAGTCTTCAAAAAATCGTATCTCAATAATTTTTCTTGTCTATCCGCCCGAACATGGTATAATTAAGCAAAGGAGTGTGATACCATGAGCCCAATCGAAATGCCTTCTAACATTCAGCTAGTGGAAAAGCGCGAAACCCGGACGAGCCGCGGGATGCTTTCAAAGGGCTGGTATCGCGTGGATGGCCAGCTTGTCATGGTCAAGGGAAACTCCATCACCGAAGCCGGAACAGCCGGATATGAGCCTTATTCCGAAGTCATGGCATCGCTGATTGCAGAGGTGCTGAAGCTTCCTCATGTGGAATATTCCCTGATGCCTGCCAGACTATTTCCTGACATTCAAACCTATTCCTGCGATGTGGTCAGCGTCTGTCCCAAATTTACAACAGATGATGAGCAACTTTACCACTTTGCAGATATGGCCGATGCGTATTTTCTCACCAGCGGGCAGGCTGCCTCACTGGATGCACTGTTTCAGTACGCTGTTGAACTGTACGGCAAACCGTGGCTTTATCAGATGCTGGCCTTCGATGCCTTTATCGGAAACGAGGACCGTCACGAGAATAATTTTGACGTTATTGTGCGAAACAGTTCGAATTATGCTCCACCAATCTACGATAACGGCGGCAGTCTGCTTGCGTGGGCAACGGACGAAGAACTGACCGACACCAAGCTCCGCTACCAATTCGATAAAGCCAAACCGTTCCACAGTCGCCATGCCCAGCAGATCAAGCTGGTGGATGAACCCGTCCTGCCTGTGCGTGATCTGGACGAACTGTATCAGGAGATCATTCAGGCAATCTCTCCGATTCTCGCCTTGCTGAGCGAAAAAAGAGCGTCCGCGATCCGCCAGTACTTGAAATACCGTCTGCACTACCTGAAATCTGCCATGGGGTGATGAAATGGCCTACCTGAAATTGATGATGGATGAAAAGGAAATCGCTCATTTAAGCGACGATGGGCAGTATCTCTGCGCCAATGAGGGGGTGCCGCAGTATGACCTGCCTCTGAACCTCTTTATCGGCAACAGCCGCAAAGTGCCGTTGGTCGATGTAGTCGTGTGGGCCAAAAAGCGCATCTTTCCCCAAAATCGGATGGACTGCAAAGAGATTTTGGCGATGATGGGCCTGCCAGACTACAATGCGTGGGAAATCGTCAAGCGCACCAATGCCTGCCTGATGGAAGACCCTTTCTGGTTGCGCTTCAGCGAAGATGAGACCTTTGAGGATACCACCCGTGGCAGGGCAAGGAAAATTATGGCCGATACAAATTGATACAACAAGGCCCACAGATTGGAATGAGTATCTAATCTGTGGGCCTTGTTCATTTAAGTTCAGTCATCATCGTCCGGGTCAGGAACTTCCACCCACTCTGAAAGTTCTTCGCAGTAGTCCTCATATTTGCCGCCTTCGGTGGTCCTGATGACACGCCGCAAGTAGTCCTTGCCGCCATCTACACAGCAGAGACCACAACTACACTTCTCCAAATCATAATGGCTCTTGCTTTCGACGATGTCTCCACAGCGTTTGCAGCGGATTTTGTTAGATAGGATAATTCTCACTCAAATCACTCCTCTTAAACCGGAATTGCTTCCAGCTCATCCTTCTTGTTGATTTGTATTTTTTGAATATCTGTTATCCCTGCAATAGTTGCTGCTGAAATGATAAGCCTTTCCTTGTATTGCGGCGTTCTTAATCCGATAATCACACTTTTAGGTTTGAGTCTGATGCAAGGGCGAGCAACGCACCATTGAGGACAAATCATTCTCCATTCCTCATCAAATCGGTGGCAAGCTTTCTTTAGCAACGAAATCCGTTCAATTTCCCACAGCATGCAAGAGTCGAGTCTTGTTGCCAGCTCTTGAGGGGCAGAAATACCGCTAGCCATCATGCTGATTTTCAGCAAAACAGCAACTGCGTAAAGAGAAGCATCATATTTATCGTCCGAATAGTAGATCGGATAAATACTAAGCCGCAATTGAATAGTGGGACAATTTTTACACTTATCCTCCTTGCCGCACAAATAGGTATCGTTGCTATGAAAATCATAGGTGACAACAAATCCACGGTGATTATCCGCATATTTCAGCCATAAAGTTTCATTTAGAGGATTCTCGCAAAAACAGATAGAGTAAAGTGTTTTTAGAACTTGGTCGCGGGCACTTTTCACGCTTGACTTAAAGGTTTCTACCGTCATCGGATTCTGCAACGCTGTATCTAGTGACTTCTGTACACTCTCAGGAGGAATTCCAAGAGATGAAACCAATTTCACTGCTGTTTTTCTATTCTCAGGTGTTCCCAGCAAAGCAATTATATTTCCCATCTGAGTTTCCATCATATCGTAGTCGAGATAAAAATATGTATCGAACAGATCATCGTAGTAATCTGCACTAGAAAAATACAGCTTATTTTCTTGAAGCTGTGTCAAACTGCTCTCATTAACTGAACGAAAACGACACAATGTGTGCGGTACAGAAATCATTTCATGTAGTGCTTGGATATGTTCTGGCTCGGTATCATGCATGGACAGCAGGACATCCCAGAACTTCTGTCGTTCATCTTGGTTCATCGCGTCCTCCTTTTCTATTGCTTCCCCCATCCGATTGATTATTCAAAAAGCTCTTTTCTTATTTCCACTGCCTCCTGCACATCGTCAACGCACTGCTGTAGTTCTTTTCTAATGTCATGTTCCCAAAAACGTAATACAATCCATCCTTGTTCAACGAGGGCGGATGTAACCTCCTGATCTCGTTTCATATTGCGTTCAATTTTGGGTATCCAATACTCCTGATTGGATTTGATTCTGGATTTTCTATTTTCCCAGTCATATCCATGCCAAAAGTCAGAATCGCAAAAGACAGCTATGCGATATTTCGTAATCACTATATCAGGCTTTCCTATCAGCCCCTTATAGTTTTTGCGGTAATGGATACCCTGTTTCCACAACGCTTTCCGAAGCGTAAGCTCTATCGTCGTATCCTTGCTTCGGATTGCTCTCATATTTTTCTTTCTTTGTTCGGGCGTTAAATCATCCATACTTTAAGTCGAGGATTCATCCTCCTGAACATCATAGTAAATCAAATCGCTCGGCAGCTTTATGTTGGGAACCCACAGCTCTTGTCCGCCCCAGCCTTTTCTGCCAGTAACCTTATACATCGTAAGTACAGCAGATGCCGTATACTGTCCGCCCAATGCCCAGTCGTTCGGTGAAAGCAGTGCGCCTGTCCCTTGCGCTACATCTCTGTTTCGACGAACAATCAGGATTCCCTGCGCATTTGGCTTTTCAGACAGCATCATCTCAATAATCGAAATAAAACTGGCCACTCTGAAATCATCTTCCGATGTGATGTGCAAGAGGATTTCCTTCATCAGACGCAGACTGACCTGATAAACAGGCTCATCCTCCGCAAATGGAGCAAGAATCGCATCAAGCTGTGCAATCGTATTATTGCCCGGATAGAACGGATAGTAGTTCGTTCCACCAGAAATTGTCGCAACATGGCGTTCATCCAGCACATTACTGCGGGTAGGCTTAAGACCATTGGGGTAATAAACCTTGATATGATCTGTTCCACTTTCGACCTGTGCAATCAGCGAGTTATTTGTTGCATTGATGTCGGAGAATAATTTATAAAGTGGTTCATCAATGTAAACCATCATAAGCCCCGGATCACGGTCATATCCAAACATTCGACTGTGCTGCCACATCGTGTCTGCCTGCGGCTTTTTGGCGGTTCGCGTGTAATAAATCGTATGCAGCGATGGGAATGTCACACCTCTGCCCAAGGTATTTCCGCCAATCACAATATTTGCACCAGTCGAATACTGGTCACTGCTAATAGCATTTTTCCCATTCATAATGAGAATCTTAACTGCATTACTGGTCAGCAGCTCTTTCACCTTGCCAAAAGCATCCGATACCGATGCTTTTGAATATTTTACTGGTGCAAGGCCATCATACACTGCCGTAAACTCTGCCTTGAATTCATCATCTATGTGTTCTTTGCACCATTGAAGCTCTTTGGAAATATCTCTTGCAAAAATGTCATGTGATGCCTGCCGAACGCTGGGATGTACAAGACAGTTTGAAACCTTTCCACCTCCCAGTTCAACCAACGCCGACACTGCAAGATGCCGAAGCACCACATCATGTGCGGGCGTTTTGAGATTTTCAATAAATGTTATGCAGTCGGGCTTTTCTTTTGGAAAGAAAAAATCTCCGCCGAGATAGCCGCTGCCCGGTGCAAAGTAATAGGTAAAATACGGATGCCAGCCAGACACCTGTGTTTGAAGCAGTATTGCCTGCGGTGTTCCTGTAACCTGAAGATAAATACTGCTGGATGCTCCGTTTTTGATATTATCCAGATATTTGTTGATAGAAGATTTTTTATTTCTGTTTATGAGCGTATTCAAAGAGGCAGCATCCGCCTCATCGTCAACAATAAACAGGGGATTGCCCTTCATAAATCCTGTTGACGCAAACACGTTCGCCCATAGGCGCAGAATACGACTGTTTTTCTTCAGAACAATAATGACAGGCTTCATCAACGCGTTCTGAATAAATAGTCCTGAATCATTCTCGCCGCAGATACAATATCCAGACAAATCATTCTGTACCCGTTCAAGAGTCTGCTGTTGAAGAACAATATTGTCTGTTGTGAGCAGAACAAATGCCGGAAATCCTAAATCTGTAGCTTTGGTAATAATGCCAAACATCTGTCCTGTTTTGCCGGATTGAACATTTCCGAACAGCAGTCCGATTCGATGCTCGCAAAAATTAAAATCCTGAATATATCGGTCTCCGATTTCTGTTGCTGTCTGCTCAATCGAGTGAGCTAGATCGACATTTCCTCGATCCGCTATCGTTTTCAGATAGGTTTTCAAGTAATTCATCCTTGTTCATCCTCCGCCTCTTTTTTGAATGATAAGAGCCAGACATCAAATGTATTGCCATCTTCATGGATTTGGCAGTCTGTCTTTGTTAGGAGAAGTGAATTGCAGCCATACTCATCCAGCATTTCTTTTGTAATCATTCCCTGACGTTCGTGATCTTCACCAGTGTCATTCACAGGTGTGACAAGACCTGCCGCGGCAAGCCGGCCTTTAAGCCAGCGTCCCAGAATCAATTCATCTCCTACTGCACTAAACTGTTTGTTTCCATCGCTTGTAGTGTGGCACTTAAAGGTATATCCATCATCCGTTATTACAACAAACGGAACATTTTTTAACGGATAGCCTATCTTGGGAGTTCCATCGCGCTCACATCGAACGGCCTTTGACACTGTAAACTGTGTTTCATACCAATCCCTGTTTTTTCGCGCGCTTCGAGGTGCCGCATAACACACATTCAGGTTTGACTTGGTAAAATGTTGTCCATCGTCAAGCATTCTCTCGTCATACGCAGGAACTTTGATAGGCAGAGGGAAGGAAATGTCAGTGGCATGGTTCATATAATAGTTCAGATCTGCCGTTGGAATCTGCGTTACCGTGTCAACGCCTGTCAGGGAGACATTTTGCTCCCGGACAAGCGGCATATCTGTCACATTAGCGATGTTGTCCGAGCATCTGCTGTTCAGATTATCAAACAGTTCTTTTGCATCCTGCAACACCCGTGCATCTTCGACAAACACTGCCGTTTCGTATTGTCTTAGATTCGTCGCCTCCGGTTTGATAACACCAAAATTAGCAGACCCAATGATTGCCGCAGTTGGGTTCGGCCCATCTGTTTTGGAAAACAGATACACTTTCCCATGGTATTTGAACGACTTTACAATGCGCACCTCACCAATTCCCATCCGCATCCATTTTTCATTAAGGTGCAGTGCAACACGATATGCACTTTCCGGCATTCCATCGGTGTAGTACATTCCAATGGTAAGGACAATATGTGTGACGGGATGTTCTTCAATCAGCCTGTCAATTTCCTCCAAGGATGCTCTTGAAACATAGCCGACTGCAATATCCACCCTATCGGATTGTGCAAGCTGCTCCCTGAAACAGTCAGCAATCGTGCGCTGACCGTCAGCTGTCCGCAAAGGCAGAATGTTTGAGTAAAGCAGTTCCATATAGCAAGCCCTCCCATGCAATATTTCCTCGAATGTAACCAGTATAACATATTTTGAACGTCTTTCAATCCAATTTCAGGCAATTCCAACAAAAAAGAAGCATCCACTCAAATTGAGTGAATGCTTCTACGCATTATACGGAGAAATCCATATAGTAGGTTTCATCATCGAGCTTGTAAAAAGTCACATCTGTCCGTCCATAAGCGTCAAGATCATTTCTTGTAACAAACGCACCATTGGACAGTCCCAGTCGATTTCTGAAATATTCTCCCAAATCACTATTACGCTCCGGTGTTGCCAGTGCCTTGTCATTTTCCTGTTCTACACGGAGTGTCAGCTGCTTCCGATCATCTGTTATAACAGTGAAGTGGATATTCTTTGGCGGGAAGAATGCACTTTGAGCAACAGCCCTCGGCAGAGGAATATAGGCTTGATTCGGATTTCTATTGGGCCTCTGTCCCCAGTTCAATCCAGACCGATTTCCCGGTTTTCCGTTTTTCGTGACAAGGCTTAGCCTTATAGATTCGTAGCTGTTCAAGTCCGCATCAGCGACAAGGTTTAGTTCCATATCCAAAACAGGATGACTGGGAACAAGATGGACATATTCCTCGATTTCCACATGATTACAGTATATGCTTCGCCCTACAAGAGCCTCATACATTTGTCCAGCTTCATCAGGGTCACATTCGACCATGCACTCTTGCACATCGCTCCGCGTGAAGGCACTTTGGATGAAGGGAGCAGAACCCATAAACGCTTTATAGAAGCTCCCATTCTTTTTCCAAATATACAAATTCCCATGGAATGCAGGAGAATCATACAGATAACTGCATTCAACTTTTTCTACCCTAGGAGGATAAGGGGGCTTTACAAGAGAGCAAAACCCCTCATGGACTGTTACGCTCAGGTGATTGTATGGAACCATCCCGACAATCATAGCAACGCGCAAGGTCTGATGCTGTTTTAACTCTAGGTTTGTCAAAAACCAAGACAGCATAGTATGCGTTGCATATGACGTTGCTAAATAAAGTTCATCTGCTCCCTCATGCAGCGGCTGAAAAAGAACTTTCTTTGCAATATCCTCGTTGAACATATTTTCGTTTACTCATTGATATTCGCAGGCATGGATTCATACGGAATCCCTGCAAACGACTTCAGGATGGCTTCAAAGATAATTTTTGCGCCCCTGCACGGCACCGCCATGCCGATTTGCTTACGGACGCTTTCTTTGCTTCCTTCAAAGACGTAAGTGTCCGGGAAAGTCTGAAGCCGTGCACGTTCGCGGTTTGTCAGCGCACGATTTTCCGACCAGTGGTAGATGTGCGTTCCACCACCGCCGCTGCCGGTCACAGTATATGCCGGCTTCGTTGGGTCAAGGCGTTTGTAAATCTGGCTGATTTTTGCGCCCTTGATGTTAAGTTGAAGTTCCGGGGGAAGGTCAGCCGTAAACGCATTCTGTCCGGGTTTGATATGCTTCAAGCGTTCAACAACAGCGGCAGACTGCTTTGTGATTTCATTATTCGGGGCATCCGCGGGAATGGGCGGAACAGTAATTGCTGTTTTGCAAGTGTTATCAATCCCTGCGTATGGTTTGGTCGAAGGAATTTTATACTCCACATCAATATCTTCTCGAATACCAACAATAATGATTCGATGCCGTGCCTGCGGAATGCCGTATTCCTCGAACTTATACAGATTGGGATATAGTTTATATCCAGCCTTACGCATTTCGTCAAGAATTTTCGTAAAGGCCTTGCCTTCATTGGCATTCTTCAGTCCACCAACATTCTCAGCCAAAAACCATTTTGGATGATAAAGATTTAGAACCTTTACGCCATAGGAGTACAGAGGGCCGTAAACACCGTCCATACCTTTCTGCTCACCAACAACGCTGTAATCGTTGCAGGGGAATCCAAATGCCAGAGCGTCAATGTCGGCAAGATTCGTTAAATCAAACTTGCGAATATCTGCATGATATACGGTATCCGGCTCAGTTGGGCAGATATTTCTCCGATACGTTTTACAAGTGTTTTCATCATAGTCATTCGACCACTGATGCTTTATGCCCCAGTTAGGGTCGCCAATATCTGCGTTGGTTGCACCCCATGCCAGACCTCCCGGCCCGCAGAATAATTCTCCCAATCGAAAAATCATACGTTCACCCCACTAGGTTTAGTTTTATCCATATAAGTACATTGTTCTGCCGCTTTTATAAAATTCAGTTTCTGAAAAACATCCTAATAAACTTTCTCCATTCTCATCAAGGCAGGCCGCTCCATTACATATGGTAACATAACCGCAGCATTTTGTCAATAATTTCGCAGCATTTTTGAAATTAAAAACGCCAGCCGCATCAGCAGATCAGTCTCCGATAAAGGCCGCGAAGATATTCATGCTATGCGGCTGGCATGCCACACTATCCAGTGAATAATTCAGTTATAAGACAGCTCAATCTCATCTGGAGCCACCCATGAGACTGTAATTTCAGTACCAACATGTGCTCCGATATGCTCATACCAGCTACCAATCGCCTTCAAATCCCCCTGTTGCGAGAACTGCTTTGCCCAACGACTTCCGGCCACACTGTTTCCCTGTGCCTTTAGAAAGCCTTGGACATATCCATCACTTGTTCTGTACCTAAAAATGTTTTCACCAAGAACATCCTGCCCACCTGTTGCATTGCTGTTGACTATATTCAACCTTTGAGCTTGTTCAAGAGGAATCGGAATATAGCCTTCCCCCTCAATGATTTCCCTTGTCCCTGTATGCCGATGCTCTCCCCAGTTCAAATGTGCCTCTTTCAAAACTACTGTGTAGTAATCGCCCTCATGTGCCATCTTTCAGCCCTCCCTTTCAGTTTGTGGCAAATCCTTTTTAATTTTTACGCTCGGAAGAGAAAATATTGTCAATTTTTCCAACACTCTCGTTGTCATTATATCACAGTTTTCCATCTTTATACTACAATTCTTAAAAATTTTCTTTCCTTACAAGCAGTGCCTTTGTGCGCACAAAGACCAGAACACGCACAGCATTGCAAATTTTCCGTGCGTGTTCTGCTTGTTGGGATGCAATCCCAACCCCTGTAAGCATCACGCTTCCGTGATGGCTGCGCGCTCCTGCGGAGTGCTGAAAGAGCGTTTTGCAAAAACGCGAAGCCTGCATCGGCACGAGGCAGAACAACGGGTTTGGGCTGCGCCCAACAAGCTCTTGCAACGCAAGTGGTCTTTGTATATACAAAGACATTGCTTGCAAGAGAGTTTCGTTGTACCAGAATGGTACCACGAAGCACTGCTTGCAGAAGCGATTGTGCCAGTCCGAATTGTCAATTCCGCTTGCAACTGTTATACTGGACTCATCAAAAATTTTTCAGGAGGCCGCTGCCGTGACCGCAAAGCAAGTTCAAATCGGAGATAGACCCTGCCGCATTTACGGCACAGACTATGCCGAATATCTTCTGCTTCAGATGACGGACGAACATGAATTACAGAACATGGACAACGAAGTTGCAGCCATTGCACAAGGTTCGGCACATTCGTTTCTGTTCGCAGCTATCCCGGTGGAAAGCTGGAACGATGAACTTTCCCCGTGGGAAGCTCCTGCGGTGTGGGGCAAAGAAAGTTTCGGCGGCAATGCGGCGGGCACACTACGCTTTCTGACAGAACAGGCGATTCCCGCCCTGAAAAAGCAGTTTGCACTGCCGGAAAACGTTCGGATCATTCTGGGCGGCTACTCGCTGGCCGGATTGTTCGCGCTGTGGGCATCCACGCAGACAGCTCTGTTTTCCGGTGTTGCGGCCGCTTCGCCTTCCGTATGGTTTCCGGGATGGATGGAGTTTGAACAGCAGCACCCCATTCAGGCACAGCGCATTTATCTGAGCCTTGGTGACAAGGAAGAGCACACGAAAAACACCGTCATGGCTACAGTAGGTGATAATATCCGCACCCTGCACAGCCGACTTGCAGAGCGTGGCACAGACTGCACGCTTGAATGGAACAGCGGCGGGCATTTCAAAGACGCCGATTTGCGTACCGCAAGAGCCTTTCGGTGGGGGATGGAGGAACACACATGACCATTTTGATTGATGCAGATGGCTGTCCTGTTGTTGACCTGACCTTGCAGATCGCAAAGCAGTTCGGCATCCCGGTCGTCATCCTGTGCGACACCTCGCACCAGATCGAGCGTGAGGGTGTGCAGACGCTGGTATTCGACAAGGGTGCTGACAGTGTGGACTTTGCGTTGGTCAACCGAGTAAAGCCGGGAGATATTGTCGTGACACAGGATTATGGATTGGCGAGTATGTGCCTTGCCCGGTGTGCCAGAGTGCTGAATCAGAACGGCTTGGAGTACACCGCCGACAACATAGACGCTCTCATGCTGCGACGGTATGAAAGCAAAAAGCTCCTCCGTGCCGGAAAGCACCCCAAGGGGAGCCCAAAGCGGACGAAGGAGCAGGATGCCAAGTTTGCGGATACGCTTGAGAAGATCCTGAATTACAACCATTGATACATGCTTTTTGAAGGCTGGAGAAATTCAGCCTTCTTTTTTCATGAGAAAATTGTAACA
>OODT01001207.1_pt1 | contig 15346 bp, 18 predicted proteins | sample 1671841 | NCBI WGS metagenome assembly OODT01 (sample SAMN06348198, study PRJEB24527) | human gut metagenome | biome: human gut; feature: ankylosing spondylitis patient; material: feces | host: Homo sapiens | place: China | collected 2015-10 | reverse complement strand
ACCCTAAGGGAGCTCTATTAAAGTTACCCTTTTTTACCACCGATATGAAAAAGAAATTTTTTACTAATCTATGGTTGACTTTTCATAGCTGGTCTCCTAAAATAAGTTCATAAACATTGTTGTACTCATATATTTGCTTTTTGCATAACATTCTGTAATATATACTGGATATAAATGATTAGCCCACCTATTGTCCACTCCATAACAAACCGGATTCCTTTCATTTATAATATTGGCTGTAATAAGATCGACCTCTTCTGTATCCAATCCATTTTCCATCTGTTCCTCTGTAGTAAGAATCTTTTCTATCTTTAAAATCCCATCAAATGTATTTATTGTATATTTTTTATCTCTTATTCGCACATACCATACTGCATATGCCATGCCTGGTAATCGTTCTGATGTATACATGCTAACAGGCGTACGATGATATAATGGCAAATCCGCTACTACATTTGAATTATTTTTGCCATTTTTATCCACACAGTTTTCTGGGTTAAAACTCTTAGATACTCCTACCACAAATGAAAAATATCCTGCAAATTTACGTTTTTCTCTCGCACTCTTTATCCCATCAACTTTATATTCAAGCGAACCATCTTTAAGCAAATAATTGGTCGCATTTAATATATGTTGTTCAACCATTTCACTCACCATCTTTACTTCCCGCTTAATCATCAAATCTTGAATAACTGCAATTGCTTTATTCTCTATACGTTCAAACTCATCTTTTTTGGTCGAATAAGGAATCACATCCGTAAATTCAATGTTATTATCTTTAAGCCTATACCCTTGCTCATTAATCTTCTTTTTAAGATTTGGAAAATATGTTGACGATTTCCAATCATCTTTATTTGCTGCCTTTGGTAGTGCAATCGCAAGTCTTCTTTCAAACTTGAACGCCCTCATCTCTCCATCGATTCTTGTGCAACAGCTAATTCCAACCTGTCCAGCAACTATTGGATATACTTGATTTTTATATGCAATATCATCAACCTTGTATGTATGCCTTGACCCATCTAAAAAATAAGAAAACAATGGAGCTTCTGACATCAACAAGTCGGCTTCTTCTCTCATGTCTTTAGTACCTTTAGGTGGAACCGTCTCGCCATATTTTTTCCAGGTTATCTGTTTATTATCATCGTAGTCAATGGGTGATGTCTCCGCACTATCAAAACAATACTTATATGTCTTATAACTTTTACCATTTGTCTCCGATGCAATAATATCTAAAATCTTGTTACTCATAGTTCAGCATCATCCTCTTGTATATTTACTAAGCAAATATCACTAATTTGGCATTTCAACACTTTGCACAACCTTACTAAAACATCAAGTGAAACCATTTCGTCTCTCGAAAGCTTTGCAAAAGTACTTGAACTCAAACCAGCTCTTTTCCTTAACTCTGTCTTTGTTAGATTCCTACTTTTCATTAAATCCCATAAATTCTTATATGTAATCATCTTTTCTCCCATTATAATAATAGAAACACTTTCACATATTTTATATTATATGAAAATTTTGTACTATTTGCAACAAATATTTTCGTTTTCTCGAAACTCTAGTTGTGCATATTTTCTATATTATATTCAATTTCATCACTTTTGTTTATATCAATCTGTGAAATAACAGCAGAGAAATCACCTTCCTCTGCCCCTATTCCACATCTTGTCTTTGCCAGCACCTCTGCCAACACTCTCATCATAAATTTTCTGAAACTCCTCATACATTTCATCTCCATCCTTTTTTATCCCCAGCCTTTTCATTACATCTGAGAACAACCTTATACTTCCACTTACATCAGCAATATCAAATCCGAATATATCAGCCTTAACAGAATCACTGACATTCTCATAACCACCAAACTCTGATATTCTCCTGACAATCCAGTCTGTTTTATCCACAGATTCATTTTCTCTAGTTCCCACAAATTCATTTTTATCTGTTATATCAGTCATACTTTCGCCAACTCTTGTCACATTCACATCAGGCAAATTAAGAATCTCTGGTATTCCTATGCCATCTAAATCAGTCTCTTGTTTTCTCGCACTATCAACTTGCTCCCTCTGTCTGCCTATTTCATTCTGATTATTGTCTGGATTCATTACCTCAATATTTGCATCAGGCTCAACAACTACTGCCACCACTTCCTCAACCGCAGTCTTTTCTTCCATCCCCGGTATCTCAACATCCCTGTCTGCAACGATTTCTTCTTTCCCTGTCACCGCATAATAAGCCGTATACAAATCTTCTTTTATAATGTCATCAGCAAGCTGTATCTGCCTCCTAACATTTCTCTTCTCCTGCTTCAGCTCATCCAGTTCTTCCTGCACTTCCATGTGCCATATCTGATATTCCCGGTACTGCTCTTCATTCTTTATACTGCGTTTCCGACTAGAACTTTCTCTGTATATCTCCTTCTGCCTATCCTCAATCTGCTGAATCCTATCTTCTTTCTCACTTATGAAATCCACAAGCTCCACAATACTTTTGATGTCATTATTCACAAGCAGAAGATATTCATCCTGTAACTGATGAAACCTCTTCAAATCCTCTGCATACTTTGCTCCACCAACTACAAAACGCTTCTGTTCTACAACCCTTAATCTGTATAGCTTTGCATAAAACTTCTTCTGGAATGGTGACAGCTTCGCCCTGTGTAGTCCCCTGATATCCGACGAATAAAAGTAAGGCTTTGCCATCCAGGGCATATCCACATAATGCCGTAACATATCTTCTGAAAACATCTCGTCCAGCTTTGCCAGTTTATGATAATACCGAAATCCCGGTGCCTGCACCTCCATCCATGCGTCTTTCTTAAATACATATCCAAGTCTTTTCATCAGATATTTAAAATGCTCCACATTCCCGGCTGCATATGCACACATCTTGGCATCCCTTAGAATTATCTCTTTCATTGACATTTCCTTTTCCCACTTGTCCCTGCTGATATTTTTTGGATTCCTGCTGTACTCTGCCGGCATAATGGAAAGTCCAAGTTCATCACAATATTTATTTGTAATAGGCTGAAGATGATTCTTCCAGTTGCCTTTCGGTGAATTGTATTTCTTGCCAGTTGTCATGCTGACACTGTTCCAGATCAGATGCCCATGCATATGTTCCCTGTCAGTATGGACTGCATACACCGCCTCATAATCATCACCAAGCACATCCTTTGCGAAATGCTCGAGGACATACATTGCCTGCTCTGCCGTTACTTTTTTCTCCGGCGAAAACGATATAATCACATGATAGCCCTGCCTTTTACCTGTCTTATGAAATATATTCTTTGTCTCTTCCATCTGCTCAAATGCTGTATCTGGCAGGCAGTTAATACCGCCCACCAGTACACATTCTTCTGTCTTATCCGGATTCTGAATATATTCCAAAGCATTCTTCAGGTGGGATGCCGGATTTCTACCTTCCGATTCCATGATATTCAGGATCTTTGTAATCGCCATATTTCCAGCACCTCCACAAACGTTTTCTTTACATCATCCAGACTGCTCTGCAGTTTATCAATATCGCTGTAATATAACTTTCCCTGTGAATTGCCAAGCTTTACTGCCTGATTAATATTATTTGCAATACCGGCAATAACACGGATTACTCTTGCCCTGTCCTCTGGATAATTTGTATCAATGTTGCCGCCTGTCCGGATCAATTCTCTTATATATGCACTTGCTGTCATTCCTGTTCGTTTAAGTGCTGCTTTTAGAATATCCATATCTTTCTCTGACAGCTTCACAGATACCTTATAATCTTTCCTGTCAGACTTGTATCTTCTCTTTCCATCTGCCATACGTTTCTCCCCTTTCGTAGTTTTCTAATGCTGTATCAAACCAATCTCTTTTTATCTGTACCATTGCTTTTCCAACCTTTCTTAAAAATGTGTTCATAGGTTTTGCAAGATGCGGAAAAGGTCGGACCTTTTCCCGAAAAAATATAAACGCCATCAGCGTTTACATAATTTTTCGTCTTGGCAGGAGCACCTGCACCCTGTATATGATATGTGGTGGTTAATATTCCACCACAATTACTGATATGGTGGCGCCTTTTGCCATCACTTTGCTGCTTTAGTGGCGTTTTCCGCCACCACTTTTCCATTTTGATGGCACTTTCCGCCACCATAACTTTTTTCTCGCTTATCTGAGTGGTGGCGCTTTTTGCCCCCACTTTTGCATTTTGACGGCGCTTTTTGCCTCCACACTTTTTCGGCTCTGATTTGTGCGGGGGCGCTTTCTGCCCCCACTTTGTGGTTTTTGGGTCGCTTTCTGCCCCCATTTGCACGTTTTGGGGGTGCTTTTTGCCCCCACACTAATGAAACTGCATCACTACATCCATAATAACGATTTCCTCTGCCATCATCCTGGTCTGTGTTCTTAGCTGTAACTGTTCTGTAAAGGAATTTGGGTTCTTTGGCTTATGCTTTTTCAGCCACTTAGCTTCAATATCATCGAGCAGCTCATATGCTGTATCATTGACTTCATCTGCTCGCTCTTCAAGCTCCCCGAACCGCACCAGACTCTTATATCTCATCGGATATTCTTCCTTGATATATTTAATCCACATTCGCCCATACTTTCCTACTTCTATATCTGCCTTCTCTGTCCCTGCGACAAGAACCGGATAGAAGATTCCATCCCTTTCTTCATATGGGATACCTAGCTTTTCAAATGTTGTCTTACTCATAATGATTACCGCCTTTCTCATCACTTTGCAGAATATCAAGCACATGCTTTAATGGAACCAGCAGTTCTTCAACATCTATACCTCTGTCTGCTTCATCTAATGTCTGTAATTCTTCCAGTATCGTATCAAGATGCACCTGTACTTTCTTTGCCACCTTCATTCCACCAACAACCCTGATTTCATGCTTCAGAAGACATTGGATGATATAATCCTGTTTTGAAAGTCCGCTGAGTGAAACCTTCACATTCAGCTCCTGTGCTTCCTCCGGTGACATACGAAACGCTACTACAACATTTCTCCATCTGTTCTTGGCATCCAGCCTTTTCTCGCTCATAATAATCTGCTCCTTCCGATATAAAATCTATTCTTTTAATTTCAGCTTCGTATATCCAGCAAAACTTGTACCCGCATTATCAGACTGCCTTGTACTTATCAATGCTTATAATCTTTTCCGAAGCCGCATCCATATCAATCATAGGTGCTGTTTCCTCTGTCTGCATGATTTCTACATCATCATCCTGCTCTTCACAATCCTCAAAGCTTGCATTGACAGCATCAAGTCTGTCCGCCATTGCCACCTGCTTTGACGGAAACAGATGCGAATAACGATATGTGATATCAATGCTCTCATGACCAACCCTGTCAGCTATTGCAACTGCGGAAAACCCGAGGTCGATCAGATGTGAAATGTGCGAATGCCGTTACGGTATAATAACGACAAACAGAAAAAGCCTTTATTTTCAAGGGGTTTGAGCGTTTGTCGTCTTTTATTCAATTCCTTTTCCAAGTTGAAAATTGACGAAAACTATAAAGAAAAAAGGAGGCTGTTTTATTAACGACAAAATTTAATAGTGCCAGCGGTCCGGCTTTATGTCTGACCGCTGGTTGCCGTGGGCGTTTCACTTTTATAGGTGGACGCCCTTTTTTCATACTCATTTTCGAGAGAAAGGAGATCCACATGGAATTAAACGAAATGGAAAAAAAGCTGCTCTTTCAAGTGGAGGGCGATTATCAGACAAAGATCCTGAATGAACTTTATATGACCGTGCGGTATTCAAATAATTCCGAACAGCGGGAGGCGGCAGAAGGTCTTATGGCAAAACTTCGTGTTCTGTCAAATGCAGAGTGCATGGACTTGGTAAAAGATATTCAGAAGAATTACCGTCTGCCCTATCCAGCCCGGACGATTGGAGAAAAGATCGCCGAGGCCAGACAACAATCAGGGGCAGAAAAATTGAAGGGGCATGACATCATGGCACTTGAACGCTTTGATCCAGAAGTAAAGCACATGATCGTCTTTGATGTATTGTCTTACGATTCCCCTGTTGGCGACAAAGGCGATAAGATGCGCTTGTTCCTTACAGATGCCGGCTATCAGAAATTTTTAGAGAGCCAGGAACGGGGCGAAGTGAAACTGAAAAACCATGCGAAGGTCTCTGACGGTCATCTCCATTATGACCGCAGGGATCATGCCTTGTAACGGAATAGTCGAAGAAAGGAGGCGATACAATGGCAGTATTCCGTGTAGAGAAAACAAAGGACTTTACGATAATGAGCAATCACCATCTGCGCAATACGGAGTTGTCCTTAAAGGCAAAGGGGCTTTTATCACTTATGTTGTCGCTGCCGGAAGATTGGGATTATACCACGAAGGGACTCGCCCATATCTGCAAGGACGGTGTGGATTCTATCACTACTGCCCTGAAGGAACTGGAGCGGCATGGTTATCTCACCAGACAGCGCCTCCGCTATGATAACGGGCAGTTGGGAGACATTGAATATACGATCCATGAGCAGCCTGTAAGTACCGAAAACATAGGGCTTTCACCTAAACGGGAAAATCCAAGACAGGTAAAACCTGAACAGGCAAAACCTAAACAGGCGGAACCTGAACAGGAAAATCCGGCACAATTAAATACTAATCCATTAAAAACAAAAAAATCAAAAAAAGATAAATCAATAACTTATCCATCAATCTATCCGGCAGAGCCGGAAGCGGCGAACCGCACGGATGGGATGGATCGGATAGAGCTGATAGAAGCATATCGTGAAATCATCAAAGAAAATATCGAATATGACTTACTGGTCTTACGGTATGGCAGGGAACGTCTGGACGAAACCCTTGAACTTATGCTTGAAGTGATTTTGTCGAAACGCCCTTACATACGCATCGCCGGAGATGATTTTCCGCGGGAGATCGTCAAGAGCCGGTTCCTGAAGATCAATTCCGGTCACTTAGAGTATGTCTTTGACTGTATCGACAAGAACACGACGAAGGTCGGAAATATCAAAGCATATCTGCTGGCGGCGCTGTATAATGCCCCGGCTACAATGGACAGCTATTACCGTGCCGAGGTCAATCACGATCTGTACGGCTGTTAGGCACCTTTGGGTGTCTTTTTTCATTCCATCACAGGAAGGAGGCAAAGCACGATGAAAAGAATCACTGTGCCGGTACAATGCCCGGCGTAACCAAAGAACAGATTCAGGCAGCGCGGGAAGCTGATCTGTTTACTTACCTGCAGTTCCATGAACCCGGTGTGCTGAAACGGGATGGACCTAATTTCCGGCATAAGGAACATGACAGTCTGGTATATGTGACCGGGAAAAGGTACTGGTACTGGAACAGCCGTGGACGGAGTATCAATGCGCTGGACTACCTGATCCAGATTCGGGGATATGGTCTTGTGGATGCGGTTCATGCTCTGGTAGGTGGCGAAATCCGACATACACCGGCTTACCGAAGTACGGCAGAAATACAGGTATCAAAAGAACCGGAAAAGAAAGCATTCTCTCTCCCCTGGGCCAGACGTTGCGCGACCGCTGCGGTCTCCTATTTGCAGAAACGGGGGATCAGCTCAGAAGTCATTCGCCAGTGTTTACAAGCCGGGATTTTTTACGAAGCCCGGTATCATGGAGAACCGGTTTGTGTATTTGTAGGGAAAGATGATTCCGGGAAAGCGAAGTTCGCCTGTATGCGCAGTATCGGCGGCAATCTCAAAAAGGATGTCTATGGCAGCGACAAAGGATATAACTTTTGTTATCCCCCGCAAAGTCCGGGTAGCCGGCATGTGGCAGTCTTTGAAGCTCCTATTGATGCGCTTTCCCATGCAACGCTTCAAGAGCTGGAGGGATGGAAATGGAATGGTTACCGCTTGTCTTTGGGAGGTACTTCCCATGTGGCGCTGACTTCTTTTCTGGAACGCCACCCGGAGATCCGGCGTGTTACCCTTTATATGGACCACGATCTTGCCGGATTTGTCAATGCCCGGAAAATCAAGACCATGCTCCACGAGGATAAACGTTTCCGTCATATCCGGGTAAGTGTCAACCCTCCCCGGATGGGAAAAGATTACAATGAAAAATTGCTGGAGGTTCGGGAACAACTGCAAACCAGCCAGCACCAACGCCGCCCAAAAGAGGCGGCTGTTTCAATTTAGGGAGGATTTCAACATGAATGGATCTCAACATATCTGCTTTACAGACAGCGCCGGAAAAGCGCTGTTTTCCATTCCCGACAATGGTTTACTCTGCCTGTTCTATGGAAACGGGGACAGGCACTTTGCTGTTTGTCATCGTCTGGATGACACCCATGCAGAAATTGACGGGGTAAATTATTCGTTGCCGGATTTTGCCAAAAGGATGAAACACAACCAGATCAGCTTTGCCCCGGCATAAGGCTGGAAAACAAATAACAGGAGGATTTGAAAATGAAAAAAATTGAAAATACCGCTTTGCAGATGATTGCCGAGGCTTCCCGGTGTCCAGACTACGGCCCCGATATGGTTAAATCGCTGATGAAAAAGCTGGACATGAACGAAAAGGGCTTTGCGCTTTTGATGAATGTTGCCCCATCCACAGTGCGTCTTTGGACTAGCGGAGCTGCACAGCCTTGCGGCACAGCAAAACGCCTCATGCAGATTTATGAAACCGGTCCGGAGATTGTCGGCAAGATTGCCGGCGGGCAGCTACCGGCAGATGGGAGGGATTGATTAAATGGCGGGGACAGATAGCCAGCCGTTTGCGGAAAATGAGCAGGTCAAAGAGCTGCTTCACATGAAAGGAGGAATTTGATTGGATCAGGAACCACTACCGCAGATTCATTTGATCCGCGATACAGACTTATCCGTCTTTGCGTATGAGCTCCATATTTTTGCCGGAGATTTTCTCAGGGAATGCGAATTCAATATGCGTTCTCTGGCGACAAATGCCGGGGCTGATTCCATTGCCATCATGGGGAAAAATCACATGTGGCTTTCCGACGCTTTGTTTGCTTATTGTTCTACGGCAGATCTTCATCAAATGATCTTAACAACGGAGTTTATCGGAGCGAGGGCTTTCCTGTTTCATACGGATCGCAGAGAGGGCGGTCACTTGTACGGAGATGTCCTGATGATGGATTTAGACACGCTGCGGCAGGATATAAAACGAAATATCCTCTATCCCTGCGGCGTCAATATCGAACGCAAAGATGGTTCAGTGGCTACGGTCAGCCTGAAAGAATGGACTGGAATGGAGCTTTACGAAAAAGATGCTCTGAAAAGCTGGGGATTTTCTTATGCCCCGAATCAAGTTACGGAATGGCAGTACCACTATTCCACGATGTTCAGACAGTGGATGGATCAGGCATTTCGTTATATGCCCCAGGATTTAGAAGAACGCCTGAATATGCAATATATGGAGGTAGCCCAGAACCCGGATATGGATAAGTACCGCATACCACAGGGAACGGCAAAGCAGATGCTTCTTTATGACGAAGCCCCTGTGTATCGCCTTCTTCCATCCGGTTCGGAGAAAATTGCGCCCATCGCGGCAATCTCTACGGGCCTGTGGTATGAAAATTACCGGGAGTTTGCCATTGCACCGGAGGATTTAGGCGCTCTGGACAAACTGATCCGCAGGGAAACTGACCGGCTCACAGGAAACCTCCCACAACTTCACAAAAACGAAGAACGTCGCCCTGCCCCGGAGCGATAAGAATTTTACACTGACTGGAGGTGATGAAGATTGGCAGGAGTGCATGAAGATTTCGGCGAAAAGATCGGCGGTGCTAAAAAAGATCTGTGGAAAGACCGCGGGCTGTATGCAGATGATCTGGAAGCCATGAATGAGCGCGAAGCCGAAAAATTTGTGAAAAAGGATAATGTCTGGAAAAAGCCGGACTATGCAGCCATACTGGAGGAAGGGATTCCTCTTGGCGTGGTCTATTTTATCAAAAAAGCGAGGGACGGCTTAAACGCTTCCCCTCAGTATTACCGCACGGATGACACCCCGGAAAAACGGACCGCGAGACAAAAGGAATATATAAAAACAGTTCGGGAATTGCAGGCAGTGCTTTCAGATGTCCGTACTGCGGAGGATGCTGTGAGAGCCTATGACCGCTTTTTCGTTGACAATGGATATTTAGAAAAGGTACAGGGCTGGGGAAGCGGAATCCATTACCGGGCAACGAAAAAGGGACAGGACAATCCCGTGATCACAAACAAATTGTCCAATACCATGCTGATCCGCTCGGCTGAATATTTTGAGCGCAACTTTACTCAGAAAGCAAAAAAGGAACAGTTTTGTGTTTCCAAAGAGCAGAAAATACCGAAAGGTTATGCGATTCACTTCAACGACGGGAAACATACCTATTCTAAAAATGAGGACTGGAAGCCCGGTACCTACTATGTGACAAAAGGCTATTCGATCCTGCGGACCAATTTTGAGACCAAAGAAGCTGCCCTGAAATGGGTGCAGGAACTTGCCAAAGGCAGGAACAAAAATGGGAAGATCCGGTTTGTCCCTCCCCAGCTCGCCCATGTCAAACGTACCGGCCCGGATTATCGGAATGGCGTGGAGATCACCGGACAGCATTATCTTGATACATTTGGGTTCCGCGGCGGCGAGTTTGGAAACTGGATGAACCAGAACGACCGTCAGACCTCCCTTAACATGGGATTTGAAGCACTAAAGGATTTGGCGTCAGCCCTTAAGATCAGCGATAAAGATATTGCTTATCAGGGAACACTTGCTATCGCTTTTGGTGCAAGAGGCAGTGGCAATGCTGCAGCTCATTATGAACCTTTGCGTACAGTCATCAATCTTACAAAAATGCACGGGGCCGGTTCCCTGGCACATGAATGGTGGCATGGACTTGACGATTATCTTGGTACAAAGATGGGAGCAAAAGGGATGCTGTCAGAACAGCCCCGCCTCTATGCGCCGTTCCAAAAACTCATTGACACCATGAAGTATAAACCGGAAACACCGGAACAGGCAGCAAAGCGCACGGAAGCACAAACAGAACGCACCCGGAAAAATGCGGCAAGCTGGCTGGATTCCTCGGTTCTTGCCTCCCTGAAACGGTATGGCAATGAGGAACAGATGGAAACCTACGCAGTCTTGCGGGAAGCATTTTTGTCCGGCGAACCCGGCTCTGTGGAACAGATCAGCGCATTTAAGAAGAATGTTACCGGCCGGGTAATTCCCAAAAGTGAACGGGAACGGCTGGAAATTTTTGAGCGTATGCTTTCCGGGATGCAGGCGCAGGAAGCTCCGCAGATTGGACGGACGGAAACTGATTTTTACCGTAATTCGGTACGCATGGGAAAAGAATGTGAAAAAGACGGCGGTTATTGGGACAGCAATGTGGAAATGACAGCCAGAGCCTTTGCCTGTTATATCAAGGACAAACTGCCCTACACATCGGATTATCTGGCAGGCCATGCCGACTGTGCCCTTACCCTGGTTTCCGGTAAAGACGGAGAAATGGAGGTATTGAAAGCCTTCCCTGTGGGGGAAGAACGCCGTGCAATCAACGCTGTTTTTGACGAGATCATTCAGGATTTGAAACGGGAACAGCTATTGACCCATGCCGATGTAACGCTTCCCCTCTCTGTTTCTGAACTTCGTGAGGCGGCGGACGGGCAGCTATCCATGTTCGGCGTCGGCCGTCCTTCCGTGATGGATCAGCTTGCGGCAAACAGGCCGGCAGATAAAAAATCACCGGCACAGACGTTTTCCAGAAAAAACCACGAGCCGGAAATATAGCAGGAGGTGAACAGCATTTTGGAAGAAAATAAAGATTATCATGCCTACCGGTATGGCGACCACTTGACGCCGGGATCGGAGCTTAAAATTGAGCACAGCGTAGTTTGTGAAAATGTGGATATTTCTACACTGATCACAATGGGAACAGATAGCCTGGAAGCCATGCGCCAGGGAAGTATCGACGGGGAGCAGAAAGCCTATGAAATCGTGGTGGCTGCCGCAAAACAGTGGGAACAGCAGGCAGCGGCAACACAGACGATCAACCGGGCTTTGGAATATCTTCGTACACCTGAGATTGAACATACCGGCAATCAGTGGAAAGACACCGATAACTGGAGGGCGGATCAGAAAATCAGCAACCGGGTCTATCAGATGACCTGCAGTATTTGGGAAGATACGAAATATGACAGGGAAACAAAACAGAGTATTCCGGTTGCCTGGTATGTGACATGGGAAGTCCGTATTCATTCCCCGAAGCAGGGATATGGAGAAAAGATTGCCGGACAAAACCAGAAACGATATACAGATAAGAATGCAGCCATAAAATACCTGGACGGGCGGAAGAAAGCCTATTCCCATTTATTCACGGAAATTTCCCCGCCAATTCCGAAAGAATATGAGCGTCATTTTATGGTTCATGGCACTCTCTTACCTGGTTATACGGTTGAAGGACTGGAACAGACCAAAACGGAACATGCCGCCGCCGAGGTTTCGGAGGGCGGTATTTTTACGCCCCAAAACCAGGAGAAGCCTTCCGTCCTGGGGAAGCTCTCTGTGGCAAAAACCCAGGAAAAAACGCCAGCCGCTCCCGGTATGGCAATGAAAAAGAAGGAGGATATACAGTTATGAAAGTGTTAATGGTAGAGCCGGGCAAGTCCCCTTATGCTGCGGAGATTGAAAGCGGTCTGAAATCTTTGCAGGCGGCAGTGGGTGGAGACATTCAGGCGGTCTATCCGTATGAGGACCCGGTGGCTCTGATCTGCAATGATGAAGGCAAGCTGATGGGACTGCCTCTGAACCGGGCTCTCTTTGATGATGACGGCCACGTTTATGATATTGTGTCCGGGAATTTTCTGATCGTTGGTCTTGGCGAGGAAGATTTTACAGACCTTTCCCCGGACTTGATGGAGAAATACGGGGAGCAGTTCAAGTACCCTGAAAAATTTGCAAGGATTGCCGGCGAGATCATTGCAGTCAAGCAGCCTGCAACCAATGAACACCGGGAAAAACCGATGATGCACCATTCCGGCCCGGATTTGTAGAAAGAAAGGAGCCAATTATGTTAATGGCAGTAAATGAACCTTATGCCCTTATGGTGCAGCCGGACGATATTCTGATCTCTCCCCGTGAGGTAGATGAACATTTTGGGACGATGGTATGCTTCCATCCCCGCTATGCGCTGGGCGACCATCACAACTATATGGACAAAGACGACTTCCTGCGGGAAATGTATTTAGATACCGTAGGACATGATGAAGCCGGCATGAAACGCTATGAACGGATGGTAAACATTGTAAGCAGCCGTTTCCGGCATGGACCAAAGACAGAGGAACGGGCGATCGATGAAGCAATGCAGAAAGTAATTTCGGAAAAGTATCTGATGCTCCCCCTCTATCTCTACGACCACTCAGGTCTTGCCATGAGTACAGAAAGTTTCTCAGGCAGGGCCCCTCATGCAGAATGGGACAGCGGACAGGTCGGCTGGATCTATGTTTCCAAAGAAGATGCCCTAAAGGAATTTGACGCTGACAAGATGACCGGCGCCATCCGGCAGAAAGCGGACGCACTGATGCGCAGTGAAGTCGCCGCTTACGATTCCTATCTGCATGGCGAATGTTATGGGTTTGAGCTTTATAAAAACGGGGAGCTGTCGGATAGCTGTTGGGGCTTTATGGGTAACTTTTCCGATGTGTTGAAAGATATGGCGGAATACCTCCCGGATGAGTGCAAAGGGATGGTCGATCATCTGGAGGAACAGGAACGCCCGGCTACGATCATCAAGACGCTTTTGAAACATGCTAAAATTCAGGTCGATCAGGCAGCAAAAGCCTTTGAACACGCTTCCCGACAGCAGGTTCTTGGGGAAAGCCGGTAAAAAGTTATTTCCATATTATAAATACCGATTTTATCAGAAAGGAGGATGCTCTTGCAGGAAGATCTCGAACAACGAACGGTTTCTGTTTCTATACAGGCAGCAAAACTGTCAGGGCGGGTACTGCGTGCGGCTATTGCTGCGGTACTCCAAAAGATGGAACAGGAACGCACAATGCCAAAAGTCGGGCGCAACAGCATGAAGCGGCTGACTTATAAAGACCCCGGAGCCAATACCATTGAAGTTTCAGGGCGAATCCGCTCTTTTGAACGGTATGCCAGGAAACATCAGGTACGCTACCATATAGAAAAGGAACTTGGGACCGATCCCCCAAAATGGACGGTATATTTCAAGGCAAACCAGGCGGATGCACTGACGGCAGCTTTTAAGGAATATACGAAGAAAGACCTTACACGCAGCACCAGACCGTCGCTGCTTACACAGCTTCATAAGTTCAAAGAACTGGCGCAGTCGCTTGGCCGTGACCGTGTAAAGAACAAAGAACACGGAGGACCGGAACGATGAAGATTGATGCAGAAACACTGAAAAAACAGGTCATTCTCCATCTGCCTTATATTCTGTTCCTTCTGGTATTTGCCAAGCTGGGCGAGGCGGTGCGTCTGGCTCCCGGAGCAGACGCTTCCCAAAAGCTGTTAGGACTGTCCGAAGGCTTTGCCCTTGCGTTTCAGAGTATGTGGCCGGGAGCGGCAATGGACTGGCTGATTGGTTTATGCGGTGCAGCCATTATGCGGCTGGCAGTCTATCTTAGAGGGAAAGACGCTAAGAAATACCGCAAAAATGTGGAATATGGTTCTGCAAGATGGGGAAATAAAGCCGATATTGCCCCATTTATGGACCCAAAGCCGGAAAACAATATCATTCTTACCCAAAGTGAAGGACTGATGTTAAACGGACGGCCCAAAAATCCGGCCAATGCAAGAAATAAAAATGTACTGGTAGTCGGAGGATCAGGTTCGGGAAAAACGCGCTTTTTCATCAAGCCCAATCTGATGCAAATGCACAGTTCCTACGTCGTCACCGATCCGAAAGGTACAGTCCTTGTGGAATGCGGAAAGATGTTGCAGCGAGGCACACCAAAGCTGGACAAGGACGGAAAGCCTATGCGTAATGAAAAAGGAAAGATCATCTATGAGCCCTATAAAATACGGGTATTCAATACGATCAATTTTCAGAAAAGTATGCACTTTAACCCATTCGCCTACATTCATTCCGAGAAAGATATTCTGAAGATCGTCACTACCCTGATCGCCAATACCAAAGGCGAAGGAAAAGCCGGAGACGATTTCTGGGTCAAAGCAGAAACCTTGCTTTATACGGCACTGATCGGATATATCTACTATGAAGCTCCGGTAAACGAACAGAATTTTGCCACACTGGTAGAAATGCTGAACGCAATGGAGGTCCGTGAGGATGACGAGTCATTCAAAAATGCCGTTGACCTTCTCTTTGACGCTCTGGAACAGAAAGACCCGGATCATTTTGCCCTGCGTCAATATAAAAAATATAAGC
>OODT01001204.1_pt1 | contig 15359 bp, 11 predicted proteins | sample 1671841 | NCBI WGS metagenome assembly OODT01 (sample SAMN06348198, study PRJEB24527) | human gut metagenome | biome: human gut; feature: ankylosing spondylitis patient; material: feces | host: Homo sapiens | place: China | collected 2015-10 | reverse complement strand
TGAGGTGGAGTTCTTTGCAGGCGTATGCGATCCGCAGTTTTTCTTCTGCGGTCACCCTGACTTTGATGATGTGTGTCTTTCGTTTTCGCGGCGTGTCATTGATGTTCTTCTTTGCGTGTACGTTCGGACTTTTCATTTCAGCCATATTCGACCTCCTGTGAAAATGATAAATGCCCGCTCCGGGATGGAGAGGGCTATGTAATGCGACACGCCGCATTCGCACCAACGGTGCGAAGCTAGAGCAGGGTTTGGGGAAGGCACTCCCCAACAAGGATGACTGAGTGGACAGCAATTTTTCAAGCATTGAAAATTTGTGGCCACAGGTCGATACTTGCTTTCGCCCTTTCCGTGCAACACTGAAAATTTCAGAAGTCGAACCGCACTGCACGTTGAAAATTTTGCAGAGCAAAACGTGTGAAAAGGCAAAGCCCCTGCTCATGGTCACCGTTCACACCGAACGCAGTTCCTACCCCTGTTTTGCAGCGGCGTTGTCCGGCTCGCCCACAGAAAGTGTGAGGTCATGGCGCAGTATCTCGTTCAGACGGCTTATGTAAGATTCAAGGTACAGTATGAAGAAAGCCGGACGCAGTGCGGACACTACAACCTGCTTCTTTCAAGCACAAGAATAACACTTTACGGTTGTGTGGTCAACAACCGAAAACAAATTTTGGAAGATTGAACAACTACATAAGATTTTATTTGTGAAAAAGAAAAATACCGCCCACGCAGCGCAGCGATGATTTTGTCGGGTGAAGTAAGCGGCAAAATGAATCGGGTGTGTTGCGGGGCGGTAAAATCTTCATGGGGAATAAATCCTCGCCGTTCTGTACTTTTCGACGAGACCGCGTTTGCGTAGCAATGAAAGCCCCAGTGGGGATTTTAAGCGGCAGAGCGGTCTTGCGCAAGCAAGATGGAGGGGCATTGCCCCGACAAGCTCGGTGGGATTTGCGATAAAGGGTATCATGGATCGCGGAGCGCGTCAAGATGGTTTTGCAAGTTTTATTGCGGTAAAGCGGTAAAAGTATGACACTTTTGGCATTCAGAGCTATTATAGCTCGATTTTTTGATGAGCCAGAGCATCTAACTTCTCAGCAACATCTCGTTTGCATTGCTCAACAGTAATATATTGTTCGGCAATTTCTTGCTGAGCGGATAGGCTTATCTTTCCAGTATCATCAACAGGGAATGGGACCAAAAGTTCAGAAACCATAAAGGGAGGGAGTGAAGAGTATTCGTTTTCTCCGTTATCACCAACACGACCCTTCTTTGCATTTCGGAAAATAGGTTCCATAATAAATTTGGCATATTGAAGGTTAATGTCAGAAAATTTTGGAAGCAAAACTCCTCGATGATTTGTTGCAGAAAACTCTGATGAGTGGAACATAAGATACCCAGCAAGGCCATCAATCACCCAGCTCAAACAAGGGGTATTATAATCAGCGGTATCGACATACGCAAATGCCCCAGAAGTGTTTCCCGAAAAGAGAGGGACTGCGCCAGGATGTTCCTGAGTATAGCTTCTAGTATATTTTCCGCTTCCTCGAAGAACCGAAAACAGATCCGAAATCTTTTTCTGGGCAAAATGGTAGCAGGACAAGTCTACACAGACGTTGCTTTCTACCACACGGTCTTTTTGATGGAGAAGAGATTTTCGCATATCTTCAAGATAGTTGAAAATTTCGACCATAATTTCCTGTTGCTCTAAGTCGTAACATCCGTTGCTTTTTACAGGAAGTTGGATGGTGACAGGAGCCAAGTTGTGAGAGTTGGCTTTGTGTGCATGATTGAATCCATATTTTTCCTTCATATCATTAAGCGCAACGCGAACATACTGAGGGCTGATATCCTTGCGAAGTACTTGAACGACGATTCGATCGGTATTGACATAAAATGGCTTCGTATGAATTACAAAATTGCGGCCGGCCGACCCATCACCGTTTGTAGCAAAGCTAAGAACAGGGTTATCCACGTTTGCACCAAAGGGCTCTTTAGGAAGTCTTTTTATGAATGCCACAGGTTCTTGACCAGCAGTATAGACGGGAAAATCGTCCGGATTGTCAGTGTTTAGAGCATTTAATTTTACACGATTAAGTCCGATTCCAGAGGAGGATAAACGGAACACGGCAGGGTCGATTATATTAACCATTTGACGAGAAATTATTGCTTTTTTTTTCTCCAACTCATAAAGTGGCTCGCGATATTCCATTAAAGAAGATGAAACATCAGAAATTAAAGTGGCGAGGCCGGAAAGAGTGATGGTTTCAACATCATCTTCCACGCCAAGCTGAATCTTTTCTTCTCTTGTCCACCAACGATCTACAGCCCAATGCGCACTGGTATAAAATTTATCAATACTTATAATTTTGCAGCGTGGGTCATCCGTTCTGAATTTTATCTTTGCTCCCTTAAACATATTAAACAAATCCGAGGCCGCTTCCAAATCATTTTGCTCGATATCAAAGCGATAGACATCCCGCGTTTCGCCGATTTCTGAGCAAAGATATGTGAATACCGGAGAGATTTGCTTGGGAAGAGTGGGAATTCCGCCAACATTAAGAGGAATCTTTTTAGTGAGTGCGAGAATATAGGTCTTTTTGTTGGTCGTAAAGAATGTGTTTAATGGCAAAGAAATCACCGCGTCGATATCGCACTGGCCAAGAATAAAATCTCGTAATTTTTTATCGTTACTCCGATTCATGATTCCATCTGGCACGACAATAAAAGCCTTTTTTCCGGGTTTGAGTGCGCGGACAATCCATTCCATGAACAGCCCTTCGATGCCCATGGCACTGATAGAAAAATATTTCTTTAATTCATCATCCTTCGAGATTTCTTCTTTTAGATTGCTACTGCCACTCATAACATATGGTGGATTTGTAAGAATGAGATCGTACTCCTCTGTTACCGGCTTGGCTAGAGTTCCGAGGATAGAGTTGGTTTGCAGAGTGAAGGTGCTATTAAATAACTGCGCAAACTGCTGAGTTAGATTCGGATGCTCTCTGATTAGCTCGGACATATAAATTAGCATATTCGCCTTTGCAAGTATAATGGTTTTCTGCTCATCTTTGTCGAAGCCCTTATCATAGCCGACAAGCGTAATTTTAGGAACAAGCCGTTCGGCACCGTGTTCATCTGTTTCTATAGTGTATAGGTGATTAAGATTGTGCAAAATAGGCTCAAGCAAGAATTTACCAACACCACATGCCGGGTCACAGATTTTCATTCCAGACTCAATATCGGCCATGTTCACAATCGCTCGAACGACCTTAAGCGGCGTAAAATATTGTCCCCAGTTTTTCTTGCTGATAGATTCTTTCAAGAACGTTTCAAAGAGCTTGCTTTTAAAATCGTAATCAATGTTTTCAAGCGTACCAAAATCATTGAATCGTTTAAGGATTTTGTGAAAAACTGTAGCGTATCCAGAAACTGCTTTATCATCTTTAGATACAAAAATAGTACCATTAATGATTGTGGTTTTGTCTTTTGGATTTCCGGGAAAAAGCTCTTTGATTTTTATACGGATAACAGAAGCATAGAATTCGAGCACATCGTTTTCATTATTACCGGAATATTTTCCAAGTAAATCATAAAACGAATACATGCCTTTTAATACACCAAGATCACTCAGATATTTGAAAATGAAAATCTCGACAAAGGTGTAGAGGCAATTTTCTGGAGTTGCACCAGAAACGGCCCATAAATCCTGCCATACTTTCTGAGCAAGCGGAAGAGGATCAACAGATGCCGCGGCTCTTAACATATCATTTGAAGCATTGATGGATGCGCGAATTTTGTTAATCAGAACAATACATTCAGAGCTGGTTTTATTGAAATTGAGAGTTATTTTACTGCCGTTTTCCTGCAAAATCTCGTGACCAGTTAAAGGATTGACCCAGATACTCTTACTTCCATCAGTAATAATATAAACTTTTGCCTGCAAAGCTTGTGCCGTACCTAATTCTTGCACAATTGCCTTCTCGATTTGCTTTTCAGTACGAAGTTGAGAAGGCGTTTTGTATTCGATGGCAGCAATTACTACGGGTTTTTTAACAATTAGTGCATCCGGCTTTTTGCTTTCAAATGTTTCATAATCCTTATCAGGAATTAGTTTTGCTGACTTTAGTGCTTTTAAGGTTGTTGCTCCGATGTTATAAAAATTCCAATCTCCCATTTTTTCAGGAGAATCTATCAAATTTCTCTGAATTAACTCTTCACTCATTGGTAGTAACTCCTTTACAATGATTTGTGTGATTGGCAAGATATTGATCGATGTCGTTTTGCCGTATGCGAAGAGAACGACTTCCTACACGTGATGCTATAAGCTTTTTACTTTTTATAAGACGACGAATGGTCTTTTCTGATACCTTTAAGTATTGTGCCGCTTGCAATACAGTGAAAATTTCATCAGACATAGCACATTTCCTCCATTTTGTCAAGTATAACATTTGTCTGGGGCTAGTGCAAGGGAAAATTCAAATTATATATGGAAAAATGAGGACTATAATAGACTAAAATGGACAATAAAGGCCATATTGAAAAATGCTGTTTGCATGAAACATTTCGGTATAGAGTACATATAATAGACCTGAGTGAAAATTTCATTTCCTTCGATGCTTGACCACTTGCACTTATACACTTTTGCGCTATACTAATAATAGAGGATAGCGGCGTTGACCAGCTATCGGTGGCGATGAAGCAATGGACTGGTTCGGTATCAGCCTGTTGTGGAGCCAAACCGTGGGTTAAGCGAAAACCACAAGCCGAATAGATTCACCTGAATCGAACGAAAACGCAAAATGCCCGCTCACCGTGGAGATTCCGTTCCATCGGTGGCGGGCATTCTTTTATTATTCAGGCAACACAAGATAGCAGTATTCATCGGGAAGGACGATCTTTTCCCATTCGACCTTCTTGGCGGTGAATACGACCTCTGAATACTGTTTCTCACCACGGTTTTTGCGATATGTAGCAATAATTCGGTCAGCGGCCTTTACTTTGGTTCGGATATCGCCCTCCAGTACCGTGTTGGGAACGAAACGCCCTTCACCGCTATCCCGGACAAAACCCATGCAGGCGCTGAGGGAGCCTGCGATCTTGTCGGTGTACAGCTTGGGCTGGCTCATATTGTAGTCGCCCAGCATTTTTGCGGAGAGATTCTTTTTCATCAGGCTGGGCAGAACATGCATTTTCATTTCGGTGGTTCCATCTGCGGAAAATTCAAAATCCGCTTCGGTCAGACGTTTGTCGTAGCACAGATTGAAAAAGTGTCTGGCATTGATGCTAGGCTTACGCAGCTTGAAGCCTGTCATGTGCAGAAAGTTGCTGATATCGAACGTGACCTCCAGACAATGGACACTCTTATGCTTGTCGGTAGTGATGAACAGCAGGCTTTTATCCACCAGATTTTCTTTGTACAACGGCGCACAGGCAAAAACGATGGACAGTGCTTCTTTTTTCGTCATGGTTGATTCTGCGCTCCTTTGCGTTTTTACAAAATAAAAGGGACACCTACAACACCGTGGTGCTGTCCGATGTCCCTTGCGACTGATTTTATCGTTGTCCGCCAACCTCAGGCCCCTACGTCCTGCATCTCTTTCGGGTTTTATCGTTGCCCGCCAACCTCAGGCCCTTACGTCCTGCATCTGATCGGATTTTAGGTGTCAGCCACACCAGCGGAATGACGTCCGCTTTCCTATCTATATTATATTCGATTTTCGTTCAAATAGCAATGGACTTTGCAAAGATGATTCTTTAATTTTTTGCAAACGGCTGCTGAATCCTCAATCTTCCATTCTGCCGTGGTCACAGCCGAGGGAAAGATAATGCTCCATCCCTCCACCCAGCACAAGCTGTGCATACTCCAATGGCTTGTTCCACAGCAGCCAGTCCAGCTCTGCCCGCTGTGCCGGGGTGTTGCCGTACTCGTCCTCGACGGCGATGCAGTCGATGGCAAGAGTGGTGCCATCTTTGAACCGGGTTTCCACCCGGTTGGTGTCCATATTGTAGCGGCAGGAAAGTAGTTTGTTCATAGTGAACCTCATTTCTATATCAAACGGTGTCTGTTCGGATGTCCTAAACCCTGCCATAAAACCGGTGGTTGATTTGTCCATTGGGCTTTGTTTTGCCCGTCTGCACATTTTTGCACACTTTTTGCACACCTGAATAGCTGGATAACAGTTGCAAAGCATTACACTGTATGCAAATAATGCGGTGTGTGCAAAGATGCATTTTGCGATGATACGATAAAAATAACGCTTCTTCGAACTTTTGAAATTTGACGAATGATGCACATTGGATTCTTTTAATCAGAGGGCCAGGGATTCGAGTTCCCTCGAGCGCACCAAAATCCCACGAAGAATCGTAAGATTCCTCGTGGGATTTTCTTTTTATACGCCGTTTGCACGGTTTCTGCACGGTCCGCATTTTTCGTGTCAGATGGAGTAAGTCCGTGAATTACTCTGCAATTCGTGCTATTTTTTGCAATTCAGGTCAGCAGAGCCAGGCGGAGCTGCGCTTTTACGGCAGGGTCTGCGTCCTTCAGAAGCTCCAACAGTGCCGACACGGAGATGGTCGGCTCTGCTTCAACCGGGGCAGCCTGCACAGGTGTTGTTCCCTGTACGGCTTTCACATCACCGCCGGAGATCATCAGTTGGTAAGCAGAGCGCAGGCTGCGCGATGGAATCGCTGAATAGCACAAAGGCATGTTGGAGTCCAGATGTAAAGAAAAAACGGCAAAGCAGATAAAATTCACTTTACCGTTTTATAGCAATTCAACATCTTCATGTAACAGCAACAGCGTTGAATTGCATATCGCAAATTGCTGTTTTAACGTTCCACTAACTTCTTGCCTTGCGATCAAGAAAGCACTTCTGCTAAACGCTCTACATTGAAAATATAATTGTACACTGCTATAATAAAATTGTGATATTATCACCAAAAATTCAAGATGCAAAGCGTTTGCGATTGGCAAACATTCAGGAGGAACGCATGGTAACAGGAGCCATTAAAAATAAGGTAGACAAAATCTGGACGGACATCTGGGCAGGCGGCATCACCAATCCACTGACCGTCATTGAACAGCTGACCTATCTCATGTTCATCCGGTCACTGGACGAGAAAGAGCTTGCCACCGAAGATTTTGAGAACATGGCGGGCGAAAAGATGGAGCACATCTTCCCGGCCAGCGCGGCAGGACAATCTATGCGGTGGAGCCGCTTCAAGGATAAAGATTCCCGCGAAATTTTCCTGACCATGCAGCAGCGGGTGTTCCCTGCCATCAAAAAGATGAAGTATGGCCGTCTGCCGGACTTTGACGCAAACGGCGAGCTGGTGGAGATCGCAGACGACCCCACCCGCCCGGATGAGGGCAACACCGCCTTTGCGCGGTACATGGACGATGCCATGTTCCTGATCCCCACGCCGCAGGTGCTGCAAAAGATCATCACCGGGCTGGAGGATCTTTACACCCACGACATTGCCGACCTTGATATGCAGGGCGACCTGTATGAGTATATGCTGGGCAAGCTGGCAACAGCAGGGCAGAACGGCCAGTTCCGCACGCCCAAACACATCCGTGACATGATGGTGGAACTGGTACAGCCCACGCCGGACGACTTCATCTGCGACCCCGCCTGCGGCACGGCGGGCTTTCTGGTGTCCAGTGCACAGTACCTCCGCGCCCACTACGAGGACAGCATGTCCCCGGAGCAGTGGCAGCATTTTGCCGGCCCGATGTTCACCGGCTTTGACATGGACCGCACCATGCTGCGCATTTCGGCCATGAATCTGATGCTCCACTCCATCACGAACCCGGATATCGACTACAAGGACAGCGTGTCGAAGCAAAACTCCATTTGCAGCAAGTACACCGTCTGCCTTGCAAACCCGCCGTTCAAGGGCACCGTGGATGCCGAGAGCATCAATGACGACCTGAAGGCCGTCACCAACACCAAAAAGACGGAACTTCTGTTCCTTGCGCTCTTCCTGCGAATGCTCAAAACCGGCGGACGCTGCGCCTGCATCGTGCCGGACGGCGTGCTGTTCGGTTCCAGCAAGGCGCACCAGAGCATCCGAAAAGAACTCATTGAAAACCACCAGCTGCGGGCGGTCATCTCCATGCCCTCCGGCGTGTTCAAGCCCTACGCAGGCGTGTCTACGGCGGTGCTGGTGTTTACCAAGACCGGCGCGGGCGGCACCGATAAGGTGTGGTTCTACGATATGAAAGCCGACGGCCTCTCGCTGGACGACAAGCGCACCGAGGTGAAGGAGAACGACATCCCGGACATCATCGCCCGGTTTCATAACCTTGATGCCGAAACCGACCGCAAGCGCACCGAGCAGAGTTTCTTTGTGCCCAAAGCGGAAATTGCCGCCAACGGGTATGATTTATCCATCAATAAGTACAAAGAGACCGAGTATGTGCCGGTGGAGTATCCCTCGACCACGGAGATCCTTGCTGACCTGCATGAGCTGGAAATGGAGATCACCAAAGGTCTGGCAGAGTTGGAGGAGATGGTGTGATGATTCAATTAAAGGATTTATGCCAGAAAGCTTCTTCCAATATTGCACAGAAAGATTTGGAGGGACATGAAGGCCAATATCCCATTTATGGAGCGAGTGGGTTGATTGGATATGTGGATTTTTATAAGCAGGAAAATCCGTATGTTGCAGTTGTAAAAGATGGTGCAGGTATTGGCCGAGTTATGTGTCTCCCTGAAAAATCGTCTGTTATTGGAACAATGCAATATATTTTGCCGAATGAAGGAGTAAATGTCCATTACCTTGCGTTTGCAATGGAACACATGAACCTTGCAAAATATTTTTCTGGGGCAACGATACCGCACATTTATTTTAAAGATTACGGAAAAGAAAAGCTACTAGAGCGTACAGAAAAAGAACAAAAATCCATAGCTGAGATACTAAGCAAGATGGATAGCCTGATTTCTCTTCGCAAGCAGCAGCTTGCCAAACTGGACGAACTGGTAAAGGCACGGTTTGTGGAAATGTTTGGGGATGTGTTGCTAAATTCTATGCAATGGCCTGAAAAAACGCTGGAAAATATGGCCAACATTGTTTCTGGGATTACGAAAGGCCGTAAAACAGCAGAAGCAGATTTGCAAGAAGTGCCATATATGGCGGTTTCAAATGTAAAAGACGGTTATATTGATTGGACAACTGTAAAGACGATTCTGGCAACAAGACAGGAAATTGAGCAATACAGACTGATGCCGGATGATATCTTAATGACTGAGGGCGGTGACCCTGATAAAGTCGGGCGGGGTGCCATAATCAAAGTGCCATTGAAAAACTCAATTCATCAAAATCACATTTTCCGTGTGCGATTGGATGAACAAGAAATTTTACCCTCTTTCTTTGCCGAATACTTACGTCATCAAAAAGCCAAGCGTTACTTTTTAGGGTGTGCAAAGCAAACCACAGGCATTGCAAGCATCAACATGCGACAGCTTAGAGCATTACCTACTCTTGTTCCACCACTTTCTCTTCAAAAACAATTTGCCGCCTTTGTAGAGCGTGTAGACCAGCAGAAGCAGACCGTACAGCAGAGCCTTGAAAAGCTGGAACTGATGAAAAATGCACTGATGCAGGAATATTTTGGGTGATCAAATGAATGACTACGGAAAATTGGAAATCATTTACAAAGAAATCGATCGGCTAATTGAAATGAATGCAACTACAGCCACACAAGAATTTCAAGACTGGAAATTAAAAGCAGCGCGGTTCCTTTCACATTATTTTGGAATGCAAAGCATTGAAATGGAACAATTTAGAAAAACACAGTTTCATCCTATTTTTGATTATGATGATGAGAGCAAGTGTATAGAGTGCTGCAAAAAAGGGCTTGAAGCAACAAAGCGTGTATTTGAAACCTATTTAGATGATATTAGTACAGATATGTTAGACAAGGCAGAAAAATCAATGCAACAGAAGCTCAAAGAAATGCGGCAATGGCAGCATGAAGATATGCTATTAGCGAATATATCTCAAAGGACCTCAATGGCAAGAACGAAAGAATATAAAAAAGTGTTTATTGTTCACGGTCACGATAATGCACTAAAACAAGAAGTGGCCCGTATGGTTGAAAAACAGGGGCTTGAAGCAATTATTTTAAGCGAACAGGCAAATGGCGGAAAAACTATTATTGAGAAGATTGAAGAAAATGCGGACGTTGGCGCTGCGATTTGTTTATTTACGAAAGACGATTATGGAAGAGCAAAAGACGCTTCTGAGGATAAGTTAAGAGCACGGCAAAATGTTGTATTTGAGGCGGGCTACTTTATGGGAAAGTTAGGACGCGGGAATGTTATCATCGTGGCAGATAAAGATTTAGAGTTGCCGTCCGACATGCAAGGTGTTGTTTACACTGATTCCAAAAACTGGAAAATTGAAGTTTTACAGGGACTTGATAAAATCGGTTATGCAATAGATTTTAATAAGCTGTTTAGAAGATGAGATGCTTTTGAAAGGAGATTCTGCTATGCTAGAACTGCTAAAGGATTTCTGGTTTACCAATTGGGTGAATGTTTTGCTGATTATGGTTGGTGGGTCAGCAATAGTTCTTTATGTGGTTCAGGAAAGAAGGCGTAAAACAGAAGCTGCTTCACTGCTGGTACTTCAAATAGACGAATTGCTTGACAGAATTCGAGAGGTTTCTACATATATTACAGATGGTCAACTCAATGCCACAGCTTTTTATGAATCTTTGCCGCTATTTGAAGAAAATTATTGGAATAAGTATAAGCATTTCTTTGTAAAGAATATGGACTCTGCAAGTTATGCATCGTTGAATCAATTATATAACTATGCATCTGAAATTCAAGAACAGCAGCAATTGATGAAAAATTTGCAGAAAAATAGCTTTTTCCAAACGCAAGGAGTTTGCACACAATTAGAAACACAATTTATACTCAACGGACTGAATTGGACTGGAAATTCTCCAACACAACAAATGGTTTCAAATGCGATGAATGATGTGCTTCCAGAAGGTATCTCTGAAAAGAGTAGGCAAACATTAAATTCAATTGTACAGCAAGTATTAGCAACAAATCCTCAACTTGACATGAATCAATTTTGGTCGATGTTTAACCAGCAACAAGAAAGAATGAAGGGCATTATCAACCAAGGTGCGCTGACAACTTACATACCACGGCAAATTGGTCTTAGTCTAGAAAAGGCCATCCAAGAAACTTCTATGCTTGGGATAGCTGGCGGAGAAGCATATCGTGTGTTGAAAAAAATTGCCAAGAGAAAATTATAAGAATTCGAAAGGAGCCCTCCCCATGTCCAACTTCTCCTATCTTGCCTTAAAACCCGAATATTCCCTCTTCGCCAATTCTGCCATCGAGGCCGAGAAAGTGTTCTCCACCTCCCCGGCGATGTGCGCGGTGGGGTGCCGGAAGGCGTTGGAGCTGGCGGTGAAGTGGGTGTATGCGGCAGACAAAACCATCACGATGCCCTACAAGGACAACCTGCAATCCCTGCTGCACGAGCCGAGCTTCCGGTTCGCGGTGGACCGCAATGTATGGAGCGTGCTGCCCAGCATCGTGAAGGCGGGCAATCTGGCGGTACATACAGGGCACAGCGTGTCGGCGGCGGATGCAGTGTTCAGCCTGCGGGGGCTGTTCGATTTCATCCAGTGGGTGGATTACTGCTATGGCACGGACTATGTGGAGCGCTCTTTTGATGAAACAGCCATCCCCGGCGAAAAGGTAGCACTGGACGAAAAGAAGATCCGGGAGCAGGAAAGTTTACTGTCCCAGAAGGATGCCGAACTGGAAGCCTTGCGCAAGCAGGTGGAGAGCCTTTCGGCGGCATACACGGCCAGCAAACAGCAGAACCAGCAGAGCCGCAGTTTCACTGCCGCCGACCTGACCGAGGCCGAGACGCGGCAGAAGATCATCGACATCGACCTCAAGGCCATGGGGTGGAAGTTCACCGGGCCGGACGCCGATGTGCGCACCGAGTACGAAGTGGACAACATGAACGGCGTGCTGGGGCAGAAGGGCTATGCGGACTATGTGCTGATGGGCAAGGACGGCTTGCCGCTGGCGGTCATTGAAGCCAAGCGCAGCACCAAAGACCCCAACATCGGGCGCAAGCAGGCTCAGCTTTATGCAGACTGTCTGGAGCAGAAGTTTGGCCGCCGTCCGATGCTGTTTACCACCAACGGCTACACCACCTATTTCTGGGATGAGCAGAGCGGCCCGCAGCGTGCTGTGAGCGGGGTGTTCTGCAAGGACGACTTGCAGAAGCTGATGAACCGCCGCACCGAGAAAAAGCCGCTGGACACCATCGAAATTGACGATAAAATCACCGACCGCTACTATCAGAAAAACGCCATCCGGGCAGTCTGCGCCCATATTACGCAGGGCTTCCGGCGCAATATGCTGGTCATGGCTACTGGCACGGGCAAGACCCGCACCGCATCCAGCCTGACCGATGTGCTGAGCCGGGGCGGTCATGTGACCAACGTGCTCTTTCTGGCGGACCGCACCGCGCTGGTCAAGCAGGCGAAGGACGACTTCAAAAAGTATCTGCCCGACCAGTCGCTGTGCAATCTGTGCTCCTCTAAGGACGATAAGGCCGCGCGCATCGTGTTTTCCACCTATCCCACCATGCTCAACGCCATCGACAACGCCAAGACCAAGGACGGCGTGCCGTTGTTTTCGCCCGCCCACTTTGACCTTATCATCGTGGACGAGAGCCACCGCAGCATTTTCAAGAAATACCGCGCCATTTTTGATTATTTCGATGCGATTCTGGTGGGGCTGACCGCCACCCCGAAAACCGACGTGGACCGCAACACCTACGACTTTTTCGAGATGGAGCACGGCATCCCCACCTACGCCTACGATTACGACACGGCGGTCTACACCGACCATGTGCTGGTGCCTTACTACAACTACGAGGTCAAGACGAAATTCACAGAAGAGGGCATCCACTACGACCAGCTTTCACCGGAGGATAAGGCCCGCTACGAGGACGATTTTGCCGAGGACGATACCCTGCCCACCTTCATCCCGTCCGAAAAGCTGAACAAGTTCATCTTCAACGCCAACACCGTGGACACGGTGCTGCAAGACCTGATGGAACGGGGCATCCAGACGGCAGGCGGCGACCGCATCGGCAAAACCATCATCTTTGCCCAGAACAAGCGCCATGCGGAGTTCATCCGGGAGCGGTTTTGCAAGCTGTATCCGCAGCTGGAACAGCAGTATCCCGGCTTCATCCAGCGGGTCGTCTGTGACGATGCCTATGCGCAGTCCATCATTGACGATTTCAAACAGCCGGATAAGCCGCCGTTTATTGCGGTCTCGGTGGATATGATGGACACGGGCATCGATGTGCCGGAGTGCGTGAATCTGGTATTCTTCAAAAAAGTGCGCAGCAAAACGAAGTTCTGGCAGATGATAGGCCGTGGTACGCGGCTCTGCCCGTCCCTTGCCTGCGTGGATGCCATCGACGGCGAATATACGGGCAAACGGCGTTTTCTGATCTTCGACTACTGCGGCAACTTTGAATTTTTCCGTCAGAAATCCAACGGCTACGAGGGCGCGGACACCAAAAGCCTGTCCGAGAGCATTTTCTGCAAGCAGGTGCGGATCGCCGCCGCGCTGCAGGATGGAGCCTATGCGGACGAAAAATACCAGAACTGGCGCAAGATCTTAACGGAGACCTGCCGTGCCGAAGTGGGAGCGCTGAATCCGGAGCTGGTATCCGTGCGGCTGCACCGACAGGCCGTGGAACACTATCAAAAGCCGGAAGCCTTCGTCAGCCTGACCGAAACGGACAAGGGTACTCTGATGAAAGAGGTGGCACCGCTCATCTCGCTGGACGACAAAGATGAAGCCGCCAAGCGGTTCGATAACTTTGTGTATGGCTTGCTGCTCTGTGAACTGGAAGGTCTGCCGGGGCTGGGCCGCGCCCAGAAACAGCTGCGCAATACAGCGGCAATGCTGGAAGGGAAAGCTACCATCCCGCAGGTGCAGGCAAAGTTGCCGCTCATCCGCGAGGTGCAGACAGACGAATTTTTGACCTCGCATGATCTGCTCCGCTTTGAGGAAATGCGGCAGGAACTGCGGGAGCTCATCAAGTTTCTGGTGGAGGGCGGCGAGGGGCAAAAGCCTGTCTACACGGCCCTTGCCGACCCGGTACTGGAACAGACCGAGGGCAAAACGCTGGATTCCGGCTATGATTTCGGCGAGTACTGGGAACGTGTGAACCGCTACATCATGGAGCACCGCAGCGATACGCTGGCCATCCACAAGCTGACCCAGAACATTCCGCTTTCCCGGGGCGACTATACCGAGCTGGAACATATCTTCACCTGTGAGCTGGGCAGCAAAGAGGACTATGCACGGGAGTTTCGGGATACACCCTTTGGTCTGCTGGTGCGTAAAGTGGCAAAGCTGGACCACGATGCTGCCATGCAGGCCTTTTCAAAATTTATCAATGACGAATCGCTGAATGCAAAGCAGATCGCATTCGTGCAGAAGGTCATTCATTACATCGAGCAGAACGGTTATGTGGAAAGCAAAGCGGTGCTGATGAAACCACCCTTTGACCAGCCCATTCTGTTTACCCGCCTGTTTGATGGCAAAACAGGCAGTGAACTGATGAATACGATCAATTCGGTGAAAGAGAATGCCACCCATGTGACGGCATAAAGTAGTGGAATGTACTGATAAAAACCGGTATAATTCAGGACTATCGAAAAATGAATATCCTGCAACGCAGGATGGCAAGTCAGGGAATTTTGAACGATACGCAAACGACTCTGGCTGATTACCTGATGAGCATCGTACAAATTTCCGTGGAGGATGCCGGAGCGATTTATATCGAGTTGAGCAGCATCCGCGGAAATTTTATGGCAAACATTATTCTGCGCATGATTGAAAATTATCACTTCCTGCCTGATATGGCGCAGAAACTGAAAAACAAACAAGCACTGGTGGAAAGCGTAATTGCAAATGAACAGCTGGAGCCTTCTATTACGTCGCCCATCAAAGATGTGTATGATGAACTTGTCAACAGCAAACTGGATATGATTGAGGGCCTCGTGCCGATCTCTGCCATCCAGTATGATGCTAAGATGCAGGAAGCAGAAAGACTTTAAGGGGATTGCGACTTGTAGGATTGCTTTAAATTATCGAGTTAATCCGCAGGCTGAATGGATTCACTCAAATCGAATAAAAACGAAAAAATGCCCGCTCACCGTGGAGATCCGGCTCCATCGGTGGGCGGGCATATCCAATAAAACACCAGGATACTATTATGCTTTTCGTAGTTCAGCTGGGATCTTGTTCTGGCTCAGATATCCCACAGGGAGGGCGCAGAGGTGG
>OODT01001197.1_pt1 | contig 15455 bp, 10 predicted proteins | sample 1671841 | NCBI WGS metagenome assembly OODT01 (sample SAMN06348198, study PRJEB24527) | human gut metagenome | biome: human gut; feature: ankylosing spondylitis patient; material: feces | host: Homo sapiens | place: China | collected 2015-10 | reverse complement strand
ATTAAATGTCGGTTGTGCGGTTGGGATGGATAAAACCATACGCAAACAATCTTGTGTAAGTTGAACCGCTTGTTCGTTAGTCAGATTCGGGTCGAGTGGTGAATGTAAAGAGCAACTTAAATATTGCGGTACATTTTCAAGACTACTAACGGTGAAAGTGAGTGGTTTGTAAGGCAGTTGTACAGTGAGTTTATCACCTAATTCACGTGGCTCCCATTGTTGTTGAGGGCCAGGTAGGATCACCACACTCATCATCCATGGGGTTAATACTGTGCCGATCCATTGATCTTCAAATAAAACAAGTTTAGGGCAGAAACACTCGATGCCTTTATGAAAGAAAGGGAGATCTTGCATTTCAGGCACAATGTTTTTCATTTCTGTCAGGAAAATATCTGTTGGATTTTCTTCAAAGCCAGAAACAGAGTTTAAAAGTGCAGTCGGATTTTGTAGTGTTTTTTCGTGTCGATACATGGTTTATTTTTCAATATTAATAAGATTAAAGCATAGCAGGTGAAATCTTAAAGAAAGTTCCCCTCTTTCGTAAAGAGGAGGTAGAGGAGATTTAACACTTGTCTCTATTAATTAAGTCAAATCTCCCCCCCAGCCCCTCTTTTCTAAAGAGGGGAGTCTAGATTCAAACCATATTCAGCAATCACTTGATTTAACGTTTCAAAAACCTTTGGCAACACGTTTTGTATTGTTTCCGTCAAGCCAATTCCAGATTCTAGTGATTCTGGTTGGATGCCGATAAGACAAAGGTGTTTTGGAAATTCGTCCGTTAATTTCATTGCAGAAAGTACATCACAAATGCCGAGTTGGTGTGGCGAAATTTTGCGAGAGAAAAAGGTAGGCACTTGTTCGTCATGCAACACGATAATCTCACCTGGCTGTTTGTTAGCAAGCACAGCATCGATAATAATCAAATGCTCGCGATTTGCCATTGCATCCAGTAATTCCATGCCACAAGTACCACCATCGATGATGTCAAAGTGCGGTTGAATTTCAGTGCGTTTTTCAAGCTCCTGCACAACGCGCACACCGACACCTTCATCGCTTAACAAAATATTGCCGACACCAAGAATTAACGGCTTCATTACAACACCTTCACTTCAGTCACTTCACCGTTTTCGGTATTAACTACGTGAACAGCACAGGACATACAAGGGTCGAATGAGTGAATGGTTCTGACCACTTCTAACGGTTTAGTTGGATCTGCCACCGGTGTACCAATAATAGAAAGCTCATAAGGACCCATTTGGTCTTGTTCGTTACGTGGACCTGCATTCCATGTAGATGGTACAACTGCTTGGTAGTTTTCAATGCGACCGTCTTTGATCACAACCCAGTGAGAAAGCATACCGCGTGGTACTTCACCGAAACCAACACCACGGAATTCACCGTTTGCTGGAATGTCCGTTTTGATATACGCCGTCATATCACCTTTAGCGATGTTATCAATGAGCATTTGCCATTGAGCGCTTAAAATGTCGTTGATCGCACAGCAATGTACGGTACGACCGATAATACGTCCAAGGGTAGAATGTAATTGATCGGTGGTTAAAGTATTACCGGTCAATTTTTCATAAATGCCTTTCAATTCATTGAAATGGGTAACGGTTGGTGTGTCATTTGCAGCCAAACCACACATTAAATAGGCGAGAGGTCCCACTTCGACAACTTTACCATAGAAGGTTGGCGCTTTTACCCAAGAGTATTTACCATCATCTTGCCAGCCTGTGTATTTCGGACGAGTTAAACCCGCCCAAGGTTCTAATGGCTCATCGTCTTCGTACCAAGCGTGTTTACCACTTTCTTTAATTCCTTTTACAACGAACTCATCTTTTTGTTGATCAATTGGACGGAAAGTCGAAAAATCGCCGTTTTCGATATAACCACCTTTTAACATGAATTTAGAGTTATCTGCATCAATTGGGTATTCTGGTACAGATAAGTAGTTGCCCGATGTTTTGCCTAAGCTTAACCATTCAGGATAGTAAGCCGCAAATACTGCTGCATCTACTTTATACACTTGGTTAATGAAGTCAGTTAAACGGTCGATACAAGCTTTCACGAACATGAGACGTTCTTGGTTTAGTACTGCTTGGGAATCTAAGTTAATTGGGTTTGCTACACCACCAATCGCCAAGTTTTGAATGTGTGGTGTTTTACTACCCAGTAATGCGACTACACGGTTAGCATCACGTTGACATTCAAGCGCTTGCAAATAGTGCGCGACGGCAATGAGGTTGACTTCTGGTGGAAGTTTCATTGCAGCATGACCGAAATAACCGTTAGCAAAAATACCAAGTTGTCCGCTGTCCACTAATGCTTGAATTTTTTTCTGTACATTGCGGAATTCGTTAGCACTGTTTAATGACCATGTAGAGACACCTTTTAGCATGTCTGCTGCTTTTTCAGGATCAGCTTTTAGCGCAGCGGTGATATCTACCCAGTCCATCGCGGAGAGTTGATAGAAATGCACGATATGGTCGTGAATGCTGTGTGCAGCAAGAATCATGTTACGAATGTACTGTGCATTGACGGGAACTTTAGCACCGATAGCATCTTCTACGGCACGTACGCTGATAATCGCGTGTACTGTGGTACATACACCACAGATACGTTGCATAATCATCCATGCATCACGAGGGTCGGCACCTTTTACGATATTTTCCATACCGCGCCACATGGTACCGGATGACCAAGCATTGGTGACGACGCCGTTTTCAATTTCGCAATCAATACGTAAATGACCCTCAATACGGGTAATTGGGTCAATTGAGATACGTTTTTTTTCTGACATTATTCTGCTCCGCTAACTTTTTTGCTGAATGCCGCTTTTTCGGCAATAATTTTATCTGAGTCTTCGGTATGTTTTTCTTTAAATACCGGTAATACAGGGAATAAACGAATGATTAAAATATAGGCACATACTTCAATAGAAACGAAGCCGATTGAAATAAGCAATTCTTCCGCTGATGGGAAATATTGATAGCCATTGCCCGGGTTATACATGATAAGCGAATAGTTCATACGCCATAATGCGGCACCGAGTAACATGCTTAATGCCGAAATAAATAACCAACGGGAATCTGATTTTTTCTCCCCGAGGAAGAGGGTCAGTAATGGTAATACCATCAACCAAACTTCCATCCAGAACATCCATGCTTCAAATCTTGTTAATTTATCGAAACCCACAACCATTTGCAGTTTATCGTTATAAATCAACTCACCAAAACGCACTGCTAAGAAACAGAAAATTAATCCTGCGGTAACGCGTGCTAATTGAGTAAATAAATGACGTTCATCTGGTGTTTTTCCTGCAAGACCCGCTTTAACTAAAGAACCCTCAAAAATCACAATAGAGAAGCCCATAATGAAAGCTGTCAGCAAGGAGAGAATTGGTAGCACTTCATAGCTTTGCCATACCGGATGGACTTTGTGACCCGCTACAATCATCAAGGAACCCATTGAGGATTGGTGCATCATTGGTAACAAGGCACCCAAAGCAATAATGAAAAACATGATTTTATTCAGTTTATTAAACCATTTTTTCAAACCGAAGAAACCAAGCCATACAGGGGCAAACTCTAGGGTTACCACGATGATATACACCGTCATACAAAATGCCGTTTCAAATAGAACGGAATTCGTGTTGAACTGGCCTGGAATGTAGAAATATGGTAAATGCCAATAACGTCCCATATCAATGGTGATAGATAAACCACCAAGGGAATAGCCGAATAAACTGGCGAGTAATGCTGGGCGCACAAGGGCGTGATATTTCCCTTTGTTGAAAATATACACTGTCCAAGCTAATGCCCAACCACCACAGGCAAATCCTGTACCGACAAGTAAGTCAAAGGCAATCCATAAACCCCAAGGATAACCGCCATTAAGTGCGGTCACGGAACCAATACCGAAGACTAAACGTTTTAAAATTAATAAAACGCAAAGCACGGCAAGTGGTGCAAAAAAGAGAATTGCGGCAGAAACAAGGCGACCGCCTACCGGACGTGGATTACTCATGATGCTCATCCTCCGCTTCTTCGATTTCCTTGCGTGCCTGACGCATGGCTTCTTTTTGTGCTGCAATACGCTCAGCGATTTTATCGCCATGCATATTTTTGTAAGTCATAAAGGTTAAACCGGCAAGTGCCACTAATGGCAATGCTAAACCGCGATACAAGAAGTGTTGTAAATGCGCCGCACGAGAACCTGTCGCGACTTCATCTAAGTCTGGTAAACCAAGATTAGCAAAAGGTACACCACTTAAGGCGAGTACCTGTGTACCACCACCTTCTTTTTCACCGTAGATGTGATATTGATATGCCGGTACGGTAGCACGGTATTTATCTGTACTATTGACGTGTTGACGTGGATAATCGTATTCAGTACCACGTAATAAGCTTAAACGACGTTTCGCTTCTGCCAATAACTCTTCACGCGTACCAAAAATAATGGCACCAGTCGGACAAACATGACAGCAACCAGGTAATTCGCCTTTATCCAAACGTTCAACACCTTTTTGGTTACAGAGTTCACATTTGCTGATTTCACCGAATGGATTGTCATAGTCGTATTTTGGCACATCAAACGGACAGCCAACCATGCAATAACGGCAACCAGTACAAATATCGGGATCATATTTTACGATCCCCGTTTTTGGATCTTTGGTAAGGGCTTGAACTGGGCAAACCGCAACACAGTTAGGGTCAACACAATGCATACATTGTTTTTTCACGTAAGCATAGCCATTTTCTGTTTTGTCTTTATTTGTGCCATCGCCATCACTCCATACTTGAATCACGTTACGGGTAAATGGAGTCAGCTTATCGTTATTTGACCAAGTTTGATCACCTTTTGGATTCACAGGTGTGTGGTTTACGTTTTGACACTCAGCCACACATGCTTGACAACCTACGCAAAGGGTAGAGTCGTAAAGCATTCCTAGTGCGCTAGGAATGGGCTCAACCGTTTCCGTTGCCTGCGCACTCGACACAGGCAAGGAGGAAGCGATTCCGCCAAGCATACCTGCTTTTAGAAATTTTCGTCTATCCATCTTATTTACCTGTATGTTGTTCTTTCTCTGCGGCTTTAGCTTCGGAACGGGCTTTATGTTGAGAACTTAATTCGCGTAAGGTCACAACACTCACGCCTGCTAGGATTGCAGCTGCACCACCTAATAAACCAATGGCGGTCATAGTTGCGCCTGAACCTTCGGTATTATTAACATCTGGTTTTTCAACACGTGGTGTTGGGTTTTCAACGCCTGCTAATTGGAAAATACCTTTGGTAAAGCCGACGCCTTTTTCGTTACAACCATAGCAAGGGTGCCCGATACCAACTGGCCAGTTATTACCGCCGACATCACAGAATTCTAAAGTAGAACAGTTACCGTAAGTTTCTGGGCCTTTACAACCGAGATGATACAAACACCAACCGTTGCGGTGACCATAATCGCCGTATTCTTTAGCAAAGCGACCCGCATCAAAGTGCGGACGACGATAGCAGTTTTCGTGAATTAAGCGATCGTAAGCGAATAATGGACGATTTAATTTGTCCATTGCGGGTAGTTTCTTATAAGTAAGAATATAAGCGACAGTTGCAAGGAAGTTGTGTGGGTTTGGCGGACAACCTGGAATATTAATCACCGGAGTGCCTTTTGGTAATACTTCAGACAAGCTGCTTGCGCCAGTTGGGTTGCCGCCACTAGAAGGTACGCCACCCCATGCCGCACAAGAACCGATCGCAATAATTGCGGCAGCCCCTTTAGCTGCTTCTTGGATGTGTTCTACAATCGGTTTGCCTGCTACCATACAATAGACGCCGCCGTCTTTTACCGGAATAGATCCATCTACGACTAAAACATATTTTCCATAATATTGTTTAATTGCATTGTGTTTATTATCTTCAGCTTGTTCCCCGAAGGCTGCAGAAAGGGTTTCGTGGTATTCTAAGGAAATCATTTCCAATACCAAGTTTTCTACTGTTGGGTGGGTCGCGCGTAGCAAGGATTCAGTACAACCCGTACATTCTTGCGCACCAATCCATAATACTGGTGGACGTTTAGGTTCGGTTAAAGCCTCGGTCATTTCTGCACCTGCCTTTGAACTTAACCCCATAGTCGCCGCAAGTGCGGTACATAACTTCATAAAATCCCGACGGGAAACTTCTGCTAAAGCAGAAAATAATCCATCACTTCGTTGCATATAATCACTCCAATTGGCACGTTACTTGTATGGTTAATTTATCTATGATATGCCTTGATGAGGGAAATTTATTTGATCGTAATCAAAAATATCCTTATTTTCCTTGTGAGATTAGTGGGTAAGTTATTGTTTTTGCTTGATTAATTGAGAATGATTGTTATTTAATTGGGTTATCTTTACTTGGAGTATATTTTTTGTACATAAAATCACAATAATAAAGAAAGGATTTTGACTCGAAAAATCTTCTTAAAAATTGACCGCACTTTGCTGCGATATGAATAGATAAGTAGACAAGCTAATTTCTTGGTTTTGTTTATTTTTATTGATTTTTATCAACAAAAAATTGTCTAAGAGAATGGATTTTATTACGCTTTTCCCTATACTGAGCAGGGATAATTTTCTATGGAGAAATAATGATGAGTGTAGTCGCAGGTGTTGTCGTTGTAACTTTAGCTTTCACCATTTCAATGTATAACAAACTGGTTATGAGACGTAATCAAGTGAGCAGTGTTGAAGCCAGTGTGGATGTTCAGTTAAAGCGTCGTTATGATTTATTGCCAAACCTTGTTGCCACAGCAAAGGAATATATGTCGCATGAGCGTAGCTTGCTTGAGCGTATCGTGACGTTACGTGAAAGTGCTAAGTTGGCTCATACTACAAGTGAAAAATTCCAACTCAATAATGAAATTTCAGGATTATTGCGTAATTTACAGGTTCGTCTAGAAAATTACCCTGATCTCAAGGCCAATCAAAATCTTATGCAAATTCAGACCGTACTTAGCGATGTAGAAGAGCAAATTTCTGCAGCAAGACGTACTTATAATTCAGCAGTTGAAGAGTATAACAATGCGGTGGAAATGTTCCCGTCAAATTTAATTGCAAACTTGTTTAATTTCCAGAAAGGAACATTTTTCGATATTCCTCAGAATGAAGCGGAAGTGCCGAATGTGGGTAATTTATTTAAACAATAAGTGGAAAAATAATGAATACACCAAAAGAGATTGAAGGGATTCGTTTCCTTGGTTTGGAAAAATTAGATGAGGAACGTTTAGCCATAAAATCCCTTATTAACAAATCGATAATAGGGGCGTTTTTTGGGTTGTTTTTGCTTCTCGGCGCAATAGGGAGTGAGAATCTATTAAGTACGACCTTGATTCTTGGTGTGCTCATTTATTGTTTTCGTCGCTTATTTTTTAGATACAAACGTTTTGTCGCAGAATTTAAAACTCGGATAATTAACACGATTGTTCAGGAGTTTGGCCTTCACTTTAGACCAGATAGAGGTCTTCGTCTTAGTGATTTTTTCTCAATTTACGATAGTTATCCAGCGAGTTATCGTAGTGAGGATTTAATTTTGGGTGAGTTTGACCAGACTGAAGTTGAAATCTGTGATTTTGCAGCGTTTAATATGGAACCGAGCGGAAAAATGATGAAAGGATTAAGGACCACGACCTTTCAAGGCATTTTATTTAAAGCGACCTTCCCTAAAGAACTGGCCCATTGGGTTTATGTTTGCGATAAGAAGGAGGGGTGTTTAAGAAAAGAAGGTGAAATTGCTTTGATGGATAGTCCATCTTTTAATCGTTATTTTGATGTGTTTACGGAAGATCAAATCTTAGCCAGATATGCCTTATCGCCTAAGTTAATGGAACGCTTTTGCGGATTGAAAGAGAAATTTAATTGCCCTATTTCGATGGTGCTTCGTGAGCGAGAGGTGATTATTGCGGTTAATTTAGGAAAGAATAGTTTTGAACCATCCTTTGAAAAGTCATTGTTGGAAGACAATACGATTCGTGATTATATTTCGAGTATCAAAGGTTTCACAGATATGGTGAAAGAACTCGGGTTAAATAACCATATTTGGAAATAAACGTTAATGTAATAAAAAAGACGAGTTTAGATAAAAACTCGTCTTTTTGTTTTATATGCTATGTACTTGTTTATTGGTTTTTAAACAGCGAAAATTTTGACCGCACTTTTATTTCGCAAAATAGTCAGTTTTTTGCTATAATTCCGCACAATTTTCATTACAAAATAGAGAAAAACTATGTCAGAAACACCGGTTACAGAAAATGCTTATGGTGCATCAAGTATTAAAGTCTTAAAAGGGCTTGATGCGGTTCGGAAACGTCCGGGCATGTATATTGGGGATACCGATGATGGAACAGGCCTACACCATATGGTGTTTGAGGTGGTGGATAACGCGATCGATGAGGCGCTTGCTGGTCATTGTTCCGATATTATCGTGACCATTCATGATGACAATTCTGTTTCTGTACAAGATGACGGCCGTGGCATTCCAGTAGATATTCACCCAGAAGAAGGTGTTTCTGCAGCAGAAGTAATCATGACAGTGCTTCACGCGGGCGGTAAATTCGATGATAACTCTTATAAAGTATCAGGTGGTTTACACGGCGTGGGTGTTTCGGTAGTAAATGCACTTTCTGATAAATTGCAATTAACCATTCGTCGCCAAGGTCATGTGTACGAGCAATTCTATCACTTAGGTGAGCCTCAAGGCCCTTTAACCGTTATCGGTGAAACGCAAGCGACGGGTACAACGGTGCGTTTCTGGCCAAGTCCGGAAATCTTTGCAATTACAACTTTCGATTACAAAATTTTAGCAAAACGCTTACGTGAGCTTTCATTCTTAAACTCTGGTGTATCAATTCGTTTAATCGATAAACGTGATGGCACAGAAGATCACTTCCATTACGAAGGTGGTATTCAAGCGTTCGTTGAATATTTAAATAAAAATAAAAATCCAATTCACCCAAAACCATTCTATTTTTCAGCTGAAAAAGATGGTATTGGTGTGGAAGTCGCATTGCAATGGAATGATGGCGTAAACGAAAACGTTTATTGCTTTACCAATAACATTCCACAACGTGATGGTGGTACTCACTTAGCCGGTTTCCGTAGTGCGTTAACGCGTAGTTTAAATAACTATATGGAAAGCGAAGGGTTACTAAAAAAAGAGAAAGTGAGCACTTCAGGTGACGATGCGCGTGAAGGTTTGGTTGCGATTATTTCAGTGAAAGTACCCGATCCTAAATTCTCTTCACAAACAAAAGACAAATTAGTGTCTTCTGAAGTGAAAAGTGCGGTTGAATCTGCTATGAATGAGCGTATGCAGGAATATTTATTAGAAAATCCAGCCGATGCGAAAATCATTGTAAATCAAATTATTACGGCTGCACGTGCACGTGAAGCCGCACGTAAAGCTCGCGAAATGACCCGTCGTAAAGGCGCATTAGATATTGCAGGTCTTCCGGGTAAATTAGCAGACTGCCAAGAAAAAGATCCAGCACTTTCAGAACTTTACCTCGTGGAGGGGGATTCTGCGGGTGGTTCGGCAAAATCGGGTCGTGATCGTAAAACTCAAGCGATTCTTCCATTAAAAGGAAAAATTCTTAACGTTGAAAAAGCACGTTTTGACAAAATGCTTTCTTCTCAAGAAGTGGGTACATTAATTACGGCGCTAGGCTGTGGTATTGGTCGTGATGAATATAACCCAGATAAATTACGTTATCACCACATCATTATCATGACTGATGCGGACGTGGACGGTTCACATATTCGTACTTTATTGTTGACCTTCTTCTATCGTCAAATGCCAGAATTAATTGAGCGTGGTTATGTGTATATCGCTCAGCCACCACTTTATAAAGTGAAAAAAGGTAAACAAGAGCGTTATATCAAAGATAACGACGAAATGGTGCAATATGAATTAATGCTTGCGTTAGATGGCGCAGCGTTGCATATCAGTGCCAATGCACCGGCAATGAATGACTTAGTGTTCGAGAAATTAGTAAGTGAATATAACAATGTTCAAAAATTAATTACTCGCTTAAGTCGTTACTATCCAGAGCCATTATTACAAGGTTTGGTTTACCAACCACAATTAACCGTTGATTTAATGCGTAATGAAAGTGCGGTTGAAAATTGGGCGAATGCTTTTGTTGCGTATTTAACCGAAAAAGAAACAGAAGCGCATTTATATTCAGCGAGAACACAATTTAATAGTGAACGCCAAGTATATGAAGCCGTTATTACTGTTCGTAAACATGGTATTGATACCGATTACTTCATTAACTTTGATTTTGTAACGGGCAATGAATTTGCGAAGATTTCTACATTCGGTCAGCAAGTCAATAGCTTACTAGAAGAGGGGGCGTATGTCACTCGTGGTGAAAAAACTCAACCCGTTCAATCATTTGAACAAGCCGTTGAATGGTTGATGAAAGAATCACGTCGCGGCTTAGAAATCCAACGTTACAAAGGGTTGGGTGAAATGAACGCTGAGCAACTTTGGGAAACCACCATGGATCCAAATGCTCGTCGTATGTTAAAAGTATCAATTAAAGATGCTGTTGCCGCGGACCAACTCTTCACCACATTAATGGGTGATGAAGTTGAACCTCGTCGTGAATTCATCGAAATGAATGCGTTGCGAGCAAATCTAGACGTTTAGTCTAATACTCCAAAATATCACTAAAAATGACCGCACTTAGGGAAACTAAGTGCGGTATTTTTTTGAGTTAGATCACAAAAATAAAAATAATTCTCAATTATATCTATTTTTTTATTTTATTCTTTTTTATAATTCTGCCAATTTTGGTATTTAAGGATAACAATATGAAAAAGAATAAATTTTTGGCAGTAGCCTATGGAATTTTACCTATTGCTGCGGTTTCCATTTCCCAATCCTCCTTGGCTGAGGAACAATTAGAAACGATTAATGTTTCGACAGAATTAGATGATTCGACAAAAGCCAACCATTCTGAAAAGAAAACGGCAAAGATTATTCAACAAGAACTCATTCAAAATAACAAAGATCTTGTGCGTTATAGTCCTGATGTTGGGGTTGTTGATCAAGGTCGTCATCAAAAAGGTTTCGCTATTCGTGGAGTAGAGGATAACCGAGTGGGTATTAGTATTGATGAAATTGCGTTACCAGATTCAGAAGAAAACTCGCTTTACAAGCGTTATGGCAACTTGAATACTTCTCGTCAAAGTATAGATCCTGAATTAGCTCGAACCATTGATATTGCTAAAGGTGCTGATTCTTTCAACCAAGGGAGTGGTAACATTGGTGGGGGAGTTAATTACCGTACCCTTGAACCATTTGATATTGTAAGAAACGATCGAAAATTTGGTGCGTTATATCGTACAGGGTATGCTTCTCGCAACACTGAATGGGTGAATACTTTAGGGGTAGCATATGCCGGCGAAAAAGCGGAAGCTTTATTACTTTATTCCAACCGTCATGGACACGAAATGAAAAGCGCTGGTGGTTATACCATTCCTGAAGACTCACTTTATACTCGTTCTCGCGGTTATGGGAAACAGACACCTGATGATTCAACACATAACAATCATAATTATTTAGCTAAATTTGCATATCGTTTTAATGATAGCCATCGAGTTGGGGTTTCTTATAGTGGTTCACGTAATAAAAATTATGTTATTGAAGATTCAGCAACTACTACTCCGTCAGCTTGGCGAGAGGCAGATGATCGTGCTAAACGTGATACTGTCAATGTTTTTTATGAATATTTACCAAATTCAAAAGTAATTTCATTGGTTAAGGTAGATTTAGATTATCAGAAAACACAAACAGCAGCTTATAATTATGAGGGGTTTCGAGCTAAAAAAGATGGCGGAACTCTTTATGAAAATAGAACACCAAATGATAAGAACCTAAGATTTTTTAATACGAAATTTAATCGTATTAATTTAGGTATTGATAGCCAGTCATTAGATTTTTTTAATACAGTCCATACTTTTTTATTAAAAACATCATTTTCAGAAAGAAAATTTGATGTTTTACACAAAGATTCTTATTTTAATACAGATACGTGGTCTTATGGATCGGAAACTTTAGAAACTATGATGATGCCAGTTGAAAGTTATCATCACTTTGTGTCTCTAAAAGATAATATTGAATTTAATCCTGAATTAAAAGGGCATCTAGGCTTGCGTTATGATTGGGCTAAGCATGAGCAGAAAAGTTTAAATGGATTAGCTTGTAAATTTTGTAGAAAAGCTGAGAATGCTAGATTTCATAATATTAGTTGGACAGCTGGTGTTGAAAAAACAATTAATGATGATTGGAAAGTAGCTTATAACATTGGTACTGGTTTCCGGATTCCAAATGCATCTGAAATGTATTTTGATTACAGAGATAATGCATCTGGTGCTTGGATGTCAAATCCTGGCTTAAAAGCAGAAAAGAGTTTGACACAAAATATTAATCTTATAGGCAAGGGAAATTTAGGAGAAATTTCACTTAATTTGCATCATACTCGTTATAAAGATTTTCTTTATGAACAAGAGACTTGGGCGTATTACAATTTTTATGAAGATCGTTGGCGTTGGCGTCCAGTCCAACAGATGCAAAATATTGATTCTGCCAAAATTTATGGTGTTGAATTTACAGGTAAGCTTAACTTAAATGAAGTTACGCCAATGCCAAATGGCTGGAAATTATTTGGTTCTTTAGGCTATAGCAAAGGAAGCATGTCTAATAATGCAAGTTTAATGTCACTTCAACCAATTAAAGCTATTATTGGACTAGATTATGAACAGCCTGATGGCAAATGGGGAATATTTTCTCGTTTAACATATTTTGGAGAAAAGAAAGCAAAAGATGCTCAATATTTGAAAAATCAAAGAGAGCGTTGTGTGAAAAAAGAACTTAAAAAGAATCCGTATTATGAATGGGGGTATGGTCCTGAATATACAGAAGAATGTTCTGAGTATTCACATGAAACAACTTTAGCTACTTGGAAACATTTAAATTCAAAAGCCTTTATATTCGATATGTTTGGTTTCTATAAACTAGCAGAGAATATCACTTTACGTGCGGGTGTCTACAATATATTTAATCGTAAATACCATACGTGGGATTCTTTGCGCGGTTTAAATGATACTGGTGGAGTAGTTAATTCCGTAGGTGTTGATCCTAATGAAAAATATGGTGGTTATCCAGGACTTCAACGTTATTACCAACCCGGTCGCAACTTCGCAGCCTCAATTGAAATTCGTTTTTAATTATTAAATTGTTTATAGCAAAGTACGCATAGTCATGTGCGTACTTCTTTTTGTTTTTAGGAGCAATCATTATGATGATAGATAAACGCCTAATTAACACAGTGGCCGACAGTAAAAAATGGATTGGCATCACAGTGTTATGGAACTGGGTGGCGTTAATTGGTGGGATTATTAGTGCCGTTGTGTTTTCTTATATTTTACAGGCGGCTTATTTTAACGAATTGGGCCCGATAAGTGCGGTCATTTTGGGCATTGTTTTAGTTGCTGCTTTGGCATTGCGTGCCTTTGCGGGTAAAAAATCGGTGCAGGCCTCTTATTTTGCCAGTACGAAAGTAAAACATGAGCTGCGTAGCCTCATCTATCGAAAATTGGCTTCGATGCCACTAAACCAAGTGAATCAACAATCCACGTCAAACATCATTCAAGTGGCTTCAGAAGGCGTAGAACAACTTGAAATCTATTTCGGACGTTATTTGCCACAGCTTTTTTATAGCTTGCTTGCCCCACTCACACTCTTCGCTTTCCTGATCTTTTTCAGCTTTAAAACAGCCGTGATTTTGCTGATTTGTGTGCCGCTTATTCCTATGTCGATCATTGCGGTGAATAAAATTGCGAAAAAACTCTTGGCAAAATATTGGTCCATTTATGTGGGGTTAGGTAGCAGTTTCTTGGATAACCTACAAGGTTTAATCACGCTAAAAATCTATCAAGATGATGCTTATAAAGCAAAAGCAATGGATGAAGAAGCGGAACATTTCCGCAAAATTACCATGAAAGTGCTCACCATGCAGCTTAACTCAGTGTCGCTAATGGATTTACTTGCTTACGGCGGTGCAGCAATCGGGATTTTAACGGCATTGTTGCAATTCCAAGCAGATCAATTAACCGTATTAGGCGTCATTTTATTTATTCTGCTTTCTTCTGAATTCTTTATTCCACTTCGTTTATTGGGTTCTTTCTTCCATGTGGCGATGAATGGTAAAGCTGCATCAGATAAGATTTTCACATTATTAGATACGCCAGTGGAAACACAGCAAAGTGCGGTAGATTTTGCAGCGAAAAATGCCATTCAGGTGGATATCCAAGATCTGCATTTTGCTTATAGCGAAGAGAAGCCTGCGATTGTTGGCTTAGATTTAAGCATCTTACCAAATCAGCTTACGGTATTTGTGGGTAAAAGTGGTTGTGGTAAGTCTACCTTGGTTTCATTGCTAATGGGCTTTAATAAAGCGCAACAAGGCAAAATTCTATTCAACGGTCAAGAAATTCAAGAGATTGATCGTCATTCGTTTTATGAAAAAGTCTCTTTGGTGAGCCACAGCAGTTACGTGTTTAAAGGTACGCTGCGCGAAAATATGACGATGGCGAAAATTGATGCCACAGATGAACAAATTTATGCGTGTTTAGAACAAGTCAATTTGGCGCAATTCGTACGAGATAATGGCGGATTAGATATGCAGTTATTAAGCCGTGGCGCGAATTTATCCGGCGGTCAAATTCAACGTTTAGCCTTAGCACGCGCGTTATTACACAATGCGGCGCTTTATATTTTTGATGAAGCGACCAGTAACATTGATGTAGAAAGCGAAGAAATTATTTTGCAGTTCATTCAGCAATTTAAACAACAAAAAACCATTGTGATGATTTCCCACCGCTTGGCTAATGCCGTGAATGCCGACTGCATTAATGTGCTTGAACAAGGCAAATTGATTGAGCAAGGCACACATAAAGACCTCATGGCAAAACAAGGTGCGTATGCTGAAATGTTCCAACAACAAAAAGATTTAGAACAAATTAGAGAGGTGGCAAATGCGTAAAAATGGTTTTGTTGTGATGGGGCATTTGTTGAAATTAGTGACCCCATTGGCTCATATCATGGCGTTTACTATCACCATGGGAACGCTCGGTTTCCTGGCTGCCATCTTTATTATGGTGCTTGGGGCGATGGGGTTAGTGAATTTATTAAACTTTGACACCCATTTAAGTTTTTCTGGAATTTTGACCGCACTTATCGTGTTAGCGGTGGCTCGTGGCGCGTTGCGTTATTTAGAGCAAATGTCAGGGCACTATATTGCTTTTAAATTATTGGCATTATTGCGCGATAAAGTATTTTCTTCCTTACGCCGTTTGGCTTTTGTGAAATTGCAAGACAAACAAGCGGGGCAATTAGTGTCCTTGGTAACTAAT